>Ga0163110_10000054_pt1 | contig 54605 bp, 46 predicted proteins | sample CRUFie1St17metaG_FD_108703 | JGI IMG/M metagenome (GOLD analysis project Ga0163110, IMG submission 108703) | Marine microbial communities from the Costa Rica Dome - CRUD Field 142mm St17 metaG | ecosystem: Environmental > Aquatic > Marine > Oceanic > Photic zone | place: Costa Rica: the Eastern...
ATTTTGGAAATTCCCAAGGTCGACGACGCGCTGGCGCCGCTGCTCACCGTGATTCCCATGCAACTTTTGAGCTACCACATCGCGTTGATGAGGGGGTGCAACGTGGACCAACCGCGCAACCTTGCCAAGAGTGTCACCGTGGAATGACCCGTCGCGCCAAACATAAACCTGGTTATCAACAATCATTTCTGTGAATGTTGATAACCTCGAATTGTTGTGAATCTCTCGTTGTGTGCTTTCTTGCACCACCGAATCATTGAAACCTAAATTTCAGTCATGAAAAAACTGATGTTCACCTTGGCCGCGTTCGCCGTGGCTTTCACCTCCGCCAATGCACAAAAGCAGTTGGGCGGCGAGCACAACGTTGAAGTCTCCTTCAACCCCTTTGGTGCCAACCCCATCAATGCCTCTGTCATCAAGTACAGAAACTTCCTTGACGACGACGCAGCGTTGCGTGTGACCCTCGGGCTCAACAACACCAGCAACAGCTACCTCGTTGTACCTGAGAACTCGCTTCAAGAAGCAGGCGCCACAGGTACGCTTACGCACCCTGACTTGTTCTTGACCAACGACCACTCTCGTTTGGACTTGGGCGTCGGCTACGAAAAGCACTTCAAAGGCACCGACAACTTATCTCCCTACCTCGCCGTGGGCGCAGGCATCAGCATGAACTCCCTCACCTTGCAGCGTGAGCGTTTCAGCGCACTCAACTTAGACGGAAGCACCTTGAACTCTGGCTTTTGGTCAGACGAGCCCGATCCCGCCAACTGGGGTGTGTGGTGTTACGCCAACGAAATCAAATCCACCACCATCAACGTGGACTTGCTCTTCGGTGCAGACTACTACTTCAACGACGCGATCTACGTCGGTTTTGAAGCCGGCCTCCGCTTCGCACAAACGTCTGGCATCACGTCCACCATCACTGCAAGCGACAACAACGCCTTCAACATCTACTTCGACGGTGGCTCAGGCGACGAGAACTCTTCTCAGCTTGTCCAAAACACCGTGACTGGCGGCACTGGCTTCCAGTGGAACAGCGCGACAGAAGTGAACTACGTGATCAACGGTGAGCCTTGGCTCGGCGACGGCGTGTTCTCTGTCAACCCCAACGGTGGTCCAGCCGACGAAGCAGCATACATCGCCGCGGACGCCCTCTGGAGCGACTGGGTGGAGCAATCTCCTGCCACGCAAGACGCGTTGATCGACTCTCCACGTGATGCCTTCTTCAACGGATCCAACTTCTTGGGCACGTACTCTACAGGCATGCTCCGGATCGGTTACTTGTTCGAATAAGAACAAACCCACTTCGACTTTCACAGAAAGGCGCCCTCTTGGCGCCTTTCTTCGTTTCTTGAGGTCATGCATTGTCACTTCGAATGGAACGGCATCGCCCATCGTGCCGATCTGACGCGTCCTGTGGACTTGAGCACCGTGTTGGTGGGCAATGGCGGCCCCAATCCCTCCGCGTGGTATGTGGATTCACCCAAGATGACTCCTGTCCGCGGGGACGGATTTGTGGGTGCCGTCGACGAAGGAGGTTCCGTGAATTTTCGTGACATCCTGTTTAACCCCCATAGCCACGGAACCCACACGGAATGCCTGGGGCACATCACGCCGGTCGTTCATCCCGTGGACCCTTTGTTTCGCGGAAGGACATCGCACTTCCCGTGTTTGGCCATCAGCGTGACGCCTCAACGGCGTGAGGAAGACCTTATGGTGGACGTCGACAGCATTGAAGCCCTGCCCGAGGGACCGTGGCCGCCGGCTTTGGTGGTCAGAACACTGCCCAACGACGACGCCAAACGCACCAAATCGTGGTCCAACACCAACCCACCCTACTTCACCGTCGCCTTCATGGAAAAGCTTGTCCAACAGGGCGTCCAGCATGTGTTGGTGGATTTGCCGTCGGTGGACCGAGAAGTGGACGGCGGGCGGTTGGAGGCCCATCACGCGTTTTGGCAGGTTCCTGACAGCCCCAGACAGGGATGCACCATCACGGAACTCATCTACATGCCTTCCAATGCGCCAGACGGGATGTACCTCCTCCACCTCGGAGTGGCTCCCATGGACAACGACGCGGCAATCAGCCGCCCAGTGCTTTATCCCTTGGTCTGATCCACCTGCGGCAGGACCACCACAAACGCGCTTCCCTTGCCCAGCTCGGACGACACGTTCAAGCGTCCTCCGGCACCCTTGACGATTGCCCGAACCATGGCGAGGCCGAGGCCCAAGCCGTGGGTTTTGGTGGTGAATTTGGGCTCAAAAATCCGCTCCAAACGCGCTTCCTCGATGCCTTCGCCGTTGTCCCGCACCTCGATGGTCGCCTGGCCTTCTTCACACGTCAACCGCACCGTCACTTCGACATCCCGGCCTGGGCCCGATTCCAACGCGTTTTGGACGAGGTTGTTGAAGGCACGCATGAGCCGCGTCCGGTCCGCAAACACGACCACCTCTTCCGAAGGCAACTCAAGCTGAACGCCCGACGACTCGTGCAGGTACACCACATCCTGAAGCAATCGATTGAGGCCAATGCGACTCATTTCTGACTTGCCGTCTGTGGCCAACATGGCAAAGCCCTCCGCGATGTTGCTCAACGCGTCAATCTGCTGGGTCGTGGTCTGGGTGTAACGTTGCAATCGCGCCTCAAAATCAGGTGCGCCATCCCGCCAAGCACGGTCCAAGTGCTGCGCCCCCAGTTTCAGGGGGGTCAGCGGGTTTTTGATTTCATGGGCGACCTGCTGGGCCATCTCGCGCCACGCCCCTTCCCGCTCCAGCGAAGCGCGCGCATTCATGCTCTCTTCCAATTGAGCCAACAAAGCGTTGTAAGACGACACCAAGCTTCCGATCTCGTCTCTCCAACGGTACGTGAGCGTTTTGCTTTGGCCGCGTTGCAAAGGATTGGACTGCATGTCTGAACTCAGGCGTCTCAGAGGCCCCACAATCGAATTGGATAGGGAAAACCCAAGCAGCCCCACCAACAAGAACAAAAGTGCGTACACGGGCGCCAAACGAAGCAAGAACGCCTTCCAGTCCGCCTCCTCTGCCAAGCGGGGGTCATAGTGGACGTGACCCAAAGCCAGCACTTCGCCGCTTCCTTTCCTCAAAGGCCAAACCACTTCCGTGCCTCCACGAACGTTTGGGATTTCTGTGCGTCCCTCTCCCAACGTCGCTGACGCGAGGACGTCCTGGTTCAGGGACAATGCGACGGTGCTGTCGGGCGACCCCGGTCCCGCCGAGGTCGTGACCAACCGTCCCTGGTTGTCGTACAGCGAAAACGTGAGGCTGTGGACGTCGGCCAATTCACAAATGCGGTCCGTGAACACCACAGCCAAGCTGTCCTGCCCCACCGTGCCACCCATGCGTTCGAGCATGTAGCTCAGGCTTCTTTGGAGTGCGGCTTCTTTGCGAAGCAGGCGTTGGGCGTTGTAGGTGGCCTCTGCATCGACGCCATACCGATACGCCACGTAACCGGTGGCCACCAGTGCGCACAGCACCACGGCCATCATGCCCAGGAAGATGCGGAACCTCAAGCCCATGGGCTCAAGCTAACCACAAAGTGTGCCAAGAAAACAGGGAACGGCCGATTAGCCGTCGAGCGCCTCAGAACCGGCCACGATCTCGAGGATTTCCGTCGTGATCGCCGTCTGACGGGCCTTGTTGTAAGTGATGCGCAAGTCGCGCAGCAACTCACCACCGTTGTCGGTGGCTTGGTGCATGGCTGTCATGCGCGCTCCGTGCTCAGCGGCATGGCTGTCGAGCAACGCCTTGTACAACTGAACGCGAAGGGCGTTGGGAAGCATGCGCTCCACAATTTCCTCTTTGTTGGGCTCGAAGATGTAGTCAACGGACGATGCGTCGCCTTCTGCGTCCGCATCAGGGAGCATGGGCAAGAACGCCTCTTCCGTGGGAATCTGCACCGCCGCGTTTTTGAATTGGTTGTACGCCAACACCACGCGGTCGTATGTGCCGTCTGCGAACTGGGCCATGACTTCGTTGGCCACCTCTGAAGCGTGGGCAAAGTCCAGGTTCTCGAACAGCGTGGTCGACGCGTCCCCGAACCCTTCTGCCATGGGCCATTCCAAACGGTTGGCGGCGTCCAAGGCCTTCTTGCCGAGTGGCAAAACCGCATAGCCTTGGTTGGCCTCTTCGCAGGCTTTCACAGCACTGGTCGTAAGCTTCACAACGTTGTTGTTGAACGCGCCGCACAGTCCACGATTAGAAGTGATGGCCACAATCAATACCCGCTTGACATCCCGAACTTCAGAGTATTGACCTTCTCCCTGCTCCAAGCTGGCGCTCACGTTGGCCAACATGCCCTGAAGCTTGACCGCATAAGGGCGCATTTGGGTGATGGCGTCTTGCGCGCGACGCAACTTGGCCGCAGACACCATCTTCATTGCAGAGGTGATCTGCATGGTGTTCTGCACCGAGGTGATGCGTTCGCGTACTTCTTGAAGTCCTCCAGCCATAGCTTAACGAATCAGGCGTAACGGGCGGTCATTTCTGCAGCCGCAGACTCAATCACACTGGTTTCTGCGTCGGTGTACTTGCCGGCTTTCAACGAAGCCATGGTGTCCGCGTGCTTGTTGCGCATGTAGTCCAAGAACTCCACTTCAAACTCGCGGATCTTGTCCACAGGGACGTCCTTCAACAAGTTCTTGGTGCCGAGGTAGATGATGGCAATCTGCTCTTCTACAGGGAGGGGAGAATTTTGGTCTTGCTTCAAGATCTCCACGTTGCGCTCACCCTTGCCGAGCACGGCCTTGGTGGCGTCGTCGAGGTCGGAACCAAACTTGGCAAACGCCTCCAACTCGCGGAACTGCGCTTGGTCAAGCTTCAACGTACCCGCAACCTTTTTCATGGACTTGATCTGCGCAGAACCACCCACACGGCTCACCGAGATGCCCACGTTGATCGCGGGACGCACACCGGAAAGGAAGAGGTTGGATTCCAAGAAGATTTGTCCGTCTGTGATGGAGATCACGTTGGTCGGGATGTACGCAGACACGTCACCCGCTTGGGTCTCAATGATGGGGAGGGCCGTCAATGAACCACCACCCTTCACTTTGCCCTTGAGGGACTCGGGGAGGTCGTTCATTTGGGCTGCGATGCTGTCTTCCGCGATGACCTTCGCCGCACGCTCCAGCAAACGAGAGTGGAGGTAGAAGACGTCACCTGGGTAAGCCTCACGTCCTGGAGGACGGCGGAGCAACAAAGACACCTCGCGGTAAGCCACAGCCTGCTTGGAGAGGTCATCGTAGACCACCAATGCGGGACGGCCCGTGTCGCGGAAGTACTCTCCAATCGCCGCGCCCGTAAACGGTGCGTAGAACTGGAGAGGTGCAGGGTCCGATGCCGTTGCGGCCACCACCACGGTGTAAGCCAAAGCACCAGCCTCTTCTAGCGTCTTCACGATGCCCGCCACGGTCGAGCCTTTTTGGCCCACAGCGACGTAGATGCAGAACACGGGCTCACCCGCGTCGTAGAACTCTTTCTGGTTGATGATCGTGTCAATGGCCACCGTCGTCTTTCCCGTCTGACGGTCACCGATGATCAACTCACGCTGTCCACGACCAATGGGGATCATCGCGTCGATGGACTTGATGCCTGTCTGCAATGGCTCGTTCACGGGCTGACGGTAGATCACACCTGGCGCCTTGCGCTCGATCGGCATGTCAAACGTCTCTCCTGTGATGGGGCCCTTGCCGTCAATCGGCTCGCCCAACATGTTGACCACGCGGCCCAACATGCCTTCACCCACCTTGACCGATGCAATGGAGTTCGTGCGCTTGGCCGTGCTGCCTTCCTTCAAGTCTCCTGAAGGCTCGAGCAACACCACACCCACGTTGTCTTCCTCGAGGTTGAGGACGATGCCGCGAACGCCATTTTCAAATTCGATCAATTCCCCGGACTGCACACTTGTCAATCCGTAAATGCGGGCGATTCCGTCTCCCACCTGGAGGACGGTGCCAACTTCCTCGAGTTGAGCTGCACTTGCAGATCCTGCGAGTTGCTCGCGGAGGATGCTGGAGACTTCTGCTGGGTTGATATCAGCCATCAGTTTGTGATTTTGTCCCGATCAGAATTCGGGCTCGTAATCGTGTTCCGTGAGTTCACGGCCAAGCGCCTGGATTTGGCGCTTCACCGAGGCGTCGATCATCTGATCTCCGATGTGGAGGATGTACCCCCCAAGGATTTCAGGATCGACCTGTTCAGTCAATTCCACTTCGCCTTTGTGGACTTTGGCCACTTGGGCGAGGATGCTGGACCGCAACGCGTCTGTCAATGCCACGGCTGTGGTCACTGTCACAGATTGAATGTTGCGAAGGGCCCGAAGCTGGGTTTGGCCTTCTTGGACCATGTCCACCACCAAACCTTCTCTTCCTTTCTGGATGAGGATTTGGAGGTAACTCGCCGTGAGTTCACCAACGTGACCCTTGAGGACAGCGTCAAGCACAGCTTGCTTCTTGTCCCCTTTTACAATGGGGCTTTGAAGCAGAACCACCAAGTCGCGTGAGCCGGCGAACAACGCATCAAGCGTGTCCAAATCCTGACCCACCGCATCCAACTCGTTGCGCTCCTGCGCAAGAGAAAGAAGGGCTTTCGCGTAACGTGCGGCGACTCGTGCTGTAGCCATGGCTTAGTTCAATGGGCTTTCGTCGATCAACTTCTGCACCAACGCTTGCTGCTTGTCTTCGCCGGACAACTCCGTGCGAATGAGCTTTTCAGCGATGGTCACAGACAACTTCGCCACTTCCGCCTTCAATTCCGCGACTGCGGCTTTGCGTTCTGTGGCGATTGCTTGGCGAGCGTTTTCCGCTTCACGAGAGGCCTCGTCTTTGGCTTTGGCCTTGGCCTCCGCCACCACCTTGTCTGCCATTTCGCGCGCTTCACGCAACATCGCGTCGCGCTCTGCACGTGCTTCCTGAAGCAGGCGGTCGTTGTCCGCTTGCAAAGCCGTCATTTCTGAACGGGCCTTGTCCGCTTCATTCAACGCAGTGGCAATGCTCTCTTCGCGCTCTTTTAGGGCAGTGAGGATGGGCCCCCACGCCATTTTGCGCAGCAAGAACATGACCACCAAAAAAGCAATGGTGGACCAGACGACTGTCCCGAATGCGGGTGTCAGCAGCGCCTCCATCGAATTATCCGAGGGCGACGAGCAAGCAAACAATCACACCGAAGAGGGCAACACCCTCAACCAGTGCCGCAGCCACAATCATGTTGGAGCGAATGTCGCCAGCGATTTCAGGCTGACGAGCCATGGCTTCCAAGGCAGATCCGCCAATGCGGCCTACACCGAGGCCTGCACCAATAGCAGCAGCACCAGCACCGAGGCCTGCGAGGCCCTGTCCAATTTCAAGAAGGATGGTCAACAATTCCATTTGGAAAATTTTGAAAGAGTAATAAGAATCAATGATGGGCCTCGTGGGTCGCTTCACCGAAGTAAATCGCGGCCAAGAGGGTAAAGACAAATGCTTGCAAGAACGCCACAAGGAGTTCGAGGCAGTACATGAAAATCATGAAGGCTGTCGAGAAGATGCCGATGCCGTAACCGGCCGCCATCGCCTCCCCGCCTTTGCCGAAAATGAGGATCAAGCTCACAAACGACAGAATGATGATGTGACCCGCGCTGATGTTCGCCGTCAAACGGATCATCAACACAATGGGCTTCAAGAACATTCCCACGATTTCGATGGGAATGATGATGGGCATCACAAACAGGGGCACACCTGGAGGCCAAAACAAGTGGCCCCAGTAATGCTTGTTTCCATTGAAGGTGGTGATCAAAAACACCAACGCCGCCAACACCATTGTGATGCCGAGTGTGCCCGTGACATTGAACCCTCCAATGAAGGGAACCAAGCCCAACAGGTTGGCGAAGAAGATGAAGAAGAACACCGTCATCAAGAAGGGCAAGAATTTGTCTGCCTTCTCCTTTCCAATGTTGGGAATGGCGATTTCGTCGCGGAGGAACAGCACCAACGGTTCGAGGGCGTTGCTCATCCCAGTGGGCGCTTGACCTTGACGGCTCTTGTAGCTCCCCGCCATGCGGCCAAACAACACCACCATCAATCCAAGCATGAGCAACATGCCGAAGATGGATTTGGTGATGCTCAAATCGTACACCACAGGTCCGTGGTGGCCGTGGTCTCCATGGTCGTGGCCTTCATGCGCACCATGGTCGTGGCCGGCGTGGTCCGCGTGATCGTGGTCCTCATGCGCATGGTCGTCGTGGCTTTGGCCGTCGTGATCCGCGTGGTCGTGACCTTCGTGGGATCCGTGATCGTGACCGGCATGATCGCCTGCCACCGCGATGTGCCCATGGCTCAACTCGTACGTCACCCCAGACGGGCGTTCCGCGACACGCACGTCGCCGTGGCCTTCAAATGCACTGCTCATGAACACGTCCAAGCCATGCTCGGCAGTGTACACAATGATGGGCAGAGGAATGTGCACGTCTCCCCACAAGTGGATCTCGTGGGCATCGGCAATGTGGTGAATGATGAAGTTGCTCGGATTGAACGCCTCCTGTTCATGGCCGTGCTCGTGGCTGTCTTCAGCCCAAGCCGTGGTGGCCGCCGTGGCGACCAACAATCCGAAAAAGAGTGCAATACGCTTGTTCATGGTTGCAAATCCGCGGCAAAAGTACTCACGAAAGCGGTGTTTTGCACAATTGAAATCAGTTCTTTTGATTTTGGTCCCCAGGCCCCACCGTTGCTGCCACAATCACCGCTGTGTAAAGGACAAACACGCCGAACGCCCCGAACACAAATTCCAGCCGCGCCTCCTCGTTGGACACCAAGAACGTGGTCAGCCACCCCAAGGTCGTGAACAACTTCATCGCGGTGGTGCCATTCACAGCCGCCACAAACTGCATGGGCGACTTGTCGCTGGCTTTCCGAATCCAATTCAACCCGAGCGCGGCAGCGGCGGCCAACGAAAGCACGGTGGCGGGCCACCACCACAAGCCAGAAAGGACCGACAGGCGGGGGATGACATTGGGCGCCGTCAGTGAAAGGACGGTGACAGCGACGAGCGCGATGAAGGCCAAGCGTAAGGTCATGATTCAAAGAAGGGCTCTCAACACTTGGTACATGCCTGCCGCAAGGCCAAACAGACCAAACAAGGCTGTGCCCATGGGTTGTTCCCACATGAGGCATTCGTCCACCTTCATGCCAACAACAACGCCTAGACCAATGGCCGCGGCGAGTTGAAAGCCCATGCCCGCAAAACGCAAGATGGACGTGCTGTTTTTCTTGACTTCAGCGCGCGAGGCGTCCGACGACGTGTCGCGCTCCGACATGAGGGATCAGAGCTTGGTCTGGGCCAAAGGCGCCTTGGCGGCCTCTTTCTTGGGCATGCTCGTTTCCACTTCGGCGCCCTTCAGGGTGTTCACCGCGCCAGGCTTGCCCATCATGGGAGCTTCCTTGCGCTCGCGGGCGCCCATGTGGAACGTGCCCACAGGCTGTGCGCCGGCTTCCACGCTCAACTGACCGTAGAAGATGGTTCCTGCGACTTTCGCAGAGGCCTTGAGGGCCATCAGTTCTGCCACTTCGATTTGGCCTTCCATGACGCCTTCCACTTCACAGTGAGCGCACTTGACGTTGCCTTTGATGATGCCCTTGGGGCCCACCACCAAACGACCTTTGGTCACAATGTCACCTTCAAACGTGCCGTCGACACGCATGTTGCTCATGCTTCGGATGTTGCCTTCGAAGACCGTTCCTTCGACAATGCGGTTCACCGCATCCGTGCTTGGGGCGTCCATGCCCATGGGGGATTTCTTGTTGCCAATCATTTGGCCGAAAGGTACTGTTCTGAGAAGAACTTCACGTACCCTTGGATGTCCTTGTTTTTGAACAACGTCACATAGTTTTCGTTGCTGATCACCACCAAATCATACCCCGAAGAATTGATGTCAATGAGGTCTTCTCGGTTGGAGGTGAACACCTCGTAATACCCCATGGCTTCCTCGGAATTCCTGAAGGATTTGGTCAAAACCACCTGGTTGGCGCGGTCGATCAAATTGCTGGTCACCTTGAGGCGCTTGGAGGCGTAAAACGCACTGTTGAAATCTGACGTTTGCGCCTTGATTTCTTCGCCGTTTCCACGGCCCACAGGCACGAAAATCGCGAAGTAGTGTTCCTTGCTTGGCTGCACCTTGAACGGTGACTCCTCCGCAACCTCTTCTTCCACCTCCTCGGGCTTGGTTTCCTCGCGGCCCAATTCAACCCCCAGCGCCCGCATCAAATCGCGTGCGAACGCCGCCTCTTCGGTGTCAGGGCACGTGCCGAGGATGCCCTGCAACGCCTCGAAGTAAGGGGTGCGGTCTCCCGTGTAGCTGGTCAATCCGCCCACACATTGGGCACGAAGCAAGGTGTACTTGCAGGCGTAGAAGTTGACGGAGTCGCGCTCCAACACCTCGTCGATGTCGAGCAACACGTTTTGGTAGTCCCGGGTGTAGTAGCGGCTCAACAAGGCCTCGTACTCCTCGCGTTGCGCTTGGCGCGTCACCTCCTCCTCGTCCAAGTACTCCGGGTCCTCGATCAAGCGCGCCCACTCGCTTCCTGGATACAACCGAATGATCTCGTCCGCCCAGTACGCGCTGTTGCAGTCGTCGCAGAAGGGGTTTTGGTAATTCTCCTCAATTTCTCGCTCCAGGTAGGTGCGGAACAATTGGTAGTGTGCCGTGGGGTGAAAATTGGAGCTGTCGAGGACTTCCACCAGTTCCACCCACGTTTCGATGGCCTTCTCGTTGTCACTCAACTTCTCGCGGTAGTCCAAACCCGCGTTGTAGTACGCCTCCGCCATGCGCTCCTCCTGGACCACACGGTCCTCGGGTTCGCAAGGCAATGTGGCCAACAGTTCCTCAAACGTGGGCAAGTTTGCGGGGTCGAGGGGGTCCAACACTTCTTCAGATTCGCCACCCTCGCCGCCGTCTCCACCTTCCTCGTCCTCGGAAAACAGGTTGCCCAATTTGTTGGAGCGGCGCCAGTTGTCCTCCAACACCCGGTCGCCCCAGTAGGACAAGAACTCCTGTTGTCCCGATTGACGCAATTGTCCGTTGTAGGGCCAAAACATCCCCGCGCCCGAGTTGTCTGCGGCGGCGGCAGCTGGCAGCCTCTGCCGCGGCCTCGCGCTCGTCTCGCAAGCGCTGCAACTCCAACTCCATGTTGCGCAACACGCGGTCCACCGCCCGCAAACGCAGGTCCTCGTCCATGTCACACAGGTTGAGGAGGCTGTCGACTTCCGAAATGATGTTGAGGTTCTCCACCAAGCTGCTCAGGTCTGACGCCAGCGAAGAAATCTCGTCCTTCCGCTCGTTGTCTTCGTCGATGTAGACGAGGGCTGAATCATAATAAGCTTGGGCTGTGGGGTAGACCAAATCCTCCATGTAGAGATCCGCCAGCTTCAAGTAGCCCTTGCCCAGCTGGTGCTCATCGTCCACGTGCGCGGCCACCGAAGCTTTGAACAGGTCGAAGGATTCGTCGCGGCGACGGTCTTCCAGGGCCACCTCACCCAGCGCGAAGTACACTTGGTCGAGGTAGGCTTCGTTCTTCTTGTCGTCGAGCATGTCTTCCAGCAGCTCCACAATGGCGTCGCTGTTTCCATTGCGACGTTCGTACGTCATGGCCTGCTGGATGTTGCCTTGGAAAATCCACTCGTAATCCGCCCAGCGCATGTCCGCGACGGCTTGGAATTCTTCAATGGCGCCCTCCTTGTCGCCCATCTCACGAAGGCACTGGGCCAACACAAACGTGACACGCGTACGGGCTTTGTCCTTTTTGCCCAACAGCGGCAACGCGTCTTCCAAGTGCCTCGCCGCGGCCTCGTACTCCTCCTGCAGGATCTTGTATTGGGCAAGAACCATCAAGGTGTGGGCCTTGGCGTCGTCCGACGCATCGCGGACACTCTCGGCTTTGGTCAAGGCGTTTTTCGCTTTGATCTCGTCCCCGGTTCGCATGTGCGTCCGGCCCAACCAAGAGAACGCCCACGCTTCGGCGTCTGCCCCGTCCACCGTGCGCACGAGGTAGGTGAAGATCTCCTCCGCCTTGGGGTAGTCTCCTTTGAGGTAGTACGACTTGCCGATGACGGTGTAGTTGTCGTCGATCCACTTATTCATGACCGGCCGGTTGAACGACTTGGTCATCCGTTTAGGCGGGGCCATGGTGTGTCGGTCCACCACGCGGGTGCACTTCTCGATGGCCCGTTCCATCAAGGGGAAAATTTGCTGGGCCGTGGATTCGTCGGCCTCAAGAAACAAGGGAAGCACCTCGTCCCAACGCTCCTCGTGAAGCTCCTCAAGCTTGAGTTCCGCCTCCGCATGGGCTTCGTTGGCGTAGAAGAAGCCGTTGTACTTCGCCGTCGTGTTGTGGAACAGCCGGTACGCCCGCCCGTCTCGCTTGGTGGTGCACGAAGCCAGCACCAACATCATGGTGGCCAAAGCGAGCGTAAGGGAGCGGGTTGACATTGGGTGCTTCAACGTAGAAGGGTCAAATTTATTGGATGCAGGCCTTGGTTGGTCGAGAAACTTCTGTTCCTGTGGCGCATATTCGCAACATGTCTCTGTGGAAACACCGACTTCGGGTCACCGTATTTGATGAGAGTTCCTACTCTGAGATTCGGGTGTTCAACGGCACCCCCCGGAATTGGGCCGTGTGGCTGGCGTTGGCCGTCGGCGTGGTGGTGGGCCTCACCTACCTCGCTGTGGCGCACACGCCCTTGCGCGAATGGGTGGTGCCAGGATACATGGCGGAGTCCACCCGGGAGGACATGCGCGAGACCCGGGCGATGGCCGATTCGTTGACCCGGCTGCTCGCACGTCAAGAGATGAGCCTGACCGCCCTGCGACACTCCCTTGCAGGGGACTCCGCAGCGTTGGCATTCCTTCAAGGCGCCTCCGACCCCGCTGACAACACGCTTCCCGACCCGGCATCGCTTTCCACCCTCGAGACGGGCGCCGGCGAAGGAGAGGTGGCCCTGCGCAGCCAAATCGACCAGGAAGATCGCTTCGCCCTTCAACGCAAATCCTCCGACGGCAACGCCTCCATCGGTTTCCCATTCTTGCCCCTCGCAGGCGGCATCTCCTCGGGAATGGATGTGGGCATCGGACACCTTGGGATCGACCTCGTGGCGCCAGAAGGCACCGCCGTTCAAGCGGTGGACGACGGCTCGGTGTTGTTCAGCAGCTACACCGTGGAAACGGGCTACACCCTGCTCATCCAGCACCGCGGCGAGCGCGTTTCCGTCTACAAACACTGCGCCTCCTTGCTCAAGCGTCAAGGCGATTTGGTCAGCGGCGGAGAGGCTGTTGCCCTGATGGGAAACACCGGAGAATTGACCACGGGTCCCCACCTCCACTTTGAATGGTGGGTACGCGGCAGGCCGTTGGATCCGACCCCTTGGTTGGGTCAGGTCGCGGAATGATTGGTTTTAGGCAGGCCAAACAAGTGAACCACACGCCGTCAGTTGCGTGTACTCCTCCCAACGGCGCTGGGTGTCCTCCGCGGTCAGCGCCCGGAGACCTGAAGTTCCAAACGCCTCGCATGTGAAGCTTGCCATGACACTTCCCACGGCCACCGCCTGCTTCATGTCTTCCCACGACAGCTCGCCTGTCGCTTCGTGACGCGAAGCCAAGTAGCCAATGAAGCCCCCAGCGAACGTGTCGCCTGCGCCGGTCGGGTCCACCACCTTCTCGAGCGGGAAGGCCGGTGCGAAAAACACTTTGTCGTCTTGGAACATGAGCGCGCCATGCTCGCCCTTCTTGATGACCACCGTTTTGGGACCCATGACGTGAATGGCCCGGGCCGCTTTGGGCAGGAAGTGCTCACCCGTCAACTGGCGCGCCTCCTCGTCGTTCACCGTCAACACGTCCACGCGGGCGATGATTTTCTTGAGGTTGTCCAAGGCCACGTCCATCCAAAAGTTCATGGTGTCCAACACCACGAGCTTGGGCGCGGCCACCTGGTCGAGCACGGCCAACTGTACGGCGGGATCCAGGTTGCCGAGCATCACGAAGTCGGCGTTGTTGCCTGACTTGCACACCTTCGGCTCCCAACCAATCAGCACATTGAGGTCGGTGGCCAAGGTGTCGCGACCCACCATGTCGTCGTGGTACTTGCCTGCCCAATGGAAGCTCTCGCCACCCTCCACACGCGTCAACCCGTTGAGGCAGGCACCTCGGCCCGACAATTCCGAGAGAAATTCCTGGGGGAAATCCTCGCCGATCACGCTGACAAGGTGCTGCTTTCGCACAAAGTGCGACACCGCAAGAGCGATGTAGCTGGCTGCGCCACCCACCACTTTTCCTGAGTTGCCAAAAGGGGTTTCAATGGTGTCGAAGGCCACCGTGCCGAGGGTCAATACCGCCATGATTTCGGGAGATTCTGCTGATTTTCACCAAAGGTATTGCTTCGATGCGCACCCTGGCGTATTTTTGCCGTCCGCAAATTCCTCCATAGCTCAGCTGGTTAGAGCATCTGACTGTTAATCAGAGGGTCCTTGGTTCAAGTCCAAGTGGAGGAGCCAAAAAGAAGCCTCGCCTCGTGCGGGGCTTTTTGTTGCCTGCTGGGGTTCAGCGGTTCAAGCTTGCCATAGATGTGGCTGGTTGAACAATGAGATAACAGCTTCAATTTACCCCAGATCCGGGTTCGATTGGCACACTTCTGCCGCCCATGGCCAGGATTTACTGGGGGCTTTAAAACTGGTTGAGAGTGTGAACGCCTTGGCAAAAGCCGCAATCCATCAATGCCTTGCCGGGACTTACCTAAGGGGGATAAGCAGTGGCATTCGAATTGTCCAAGTTACAGTCAGTAATCCATGGTTAAATGAGTGGGGAGGTGTGTAAGCGCCTCCCTACTCCATCAAAGACCCTCGCTTAGGTTGGGTTTGAATGCTACCCCATCACTCGGCATCCCGGACGCAACGGACAGACATTCCTATTGTGTGCAGCAAGTTGGAGCTTGCGATTTGATCGGGATTTACTGCAGCATACCTAATCCAAGCTTTATTTTTTTGGGTTTGGTTGGGTGTTCTCCAGTATCCTGCCAACGATGACAGGACAAAATTATCCTCGTACATCATTCCTGTTCTGTCAAGAGACAGGCCGCTTTCGTTGTTCCCAAAGGTTCCTGTATTCGAGTTGTACCAATCCTCTACTCTGAGGTAAACTCCGGCGACATCTTCGCCTCCGTAGAAATCGAGAATGTAGTCCCAATCCTCAAGTGTCGAAACATGCCATTCGGTAGGGCACGTATCGTCTTGAAGAATTGCCGGGAAATTGTACAAAACACCAAAATCATGAAACCAAGACAGTGCTTGGGCCTCGTCTACGCCTTCACCATAATAGCCGTAGACGTAGTATCGCGCTTCGTTGGTGCTGTTATTTTCTGGAGGATACACTTGAGGCAGATATCTTAGATTCTCTGCAAACCAGCACTGTTCTCCAATCTGAGTTGTTTCGTAGTACTGCCCTTCATATTCGAGTACATCGCCACATTCGGAAAATTCTGGACACCCCTCACAACCACAAGGTGTCGTCGCACCAAGTCCATTGCAAACGCCGCATTCATCAACGTAGCCGACGCAATCGTCGATGTTGTCACAAATGCCGTCGGCATCGACATCTGGGAAGGACGTTCCGAATCCTGTCAGAAAAACAAGAAGATCGAAAGATCCGACCACCCCGTCCCCATCAAAATCAAATTGTACATCGCAAACTGCAACTTCGGGTATACACCCCTGAAGCAATTCATCCCAAACGGTACCATCCAAACAGTATTCGGACTGCCCAACAGCATTCAAGCAAGAAGAAGCCAAGAGAAGTGTAAACCAGCGGTTCATTATTCAGGGTCTTGAATACAGCGGACTGAGAACCCGTGGCGCCAATCTACTGGTGCAATTGTTTGACCAGAGTTGTCCGCGTCCAATCGGAAACGATACGCTTGCAAGCCAGAGGCGGTTCGACTCCACCACATGCCAACGTTTCCTGCTGCTTGAAACTCTCCTGTGGGGGCTCTCTTGCCTCCTGAGCGACCTGAGAAACCAAAATCATCTGTTCCGTTGCTGTTTTCTATCCAACCTGCAGTGGATCTCAGTGGCGTGTTTATCTCGTCATAGCCGAAGCCCAAGACATAGTCCCTCAGCTCTTCCCATTGTGATTTGTTCGGCACTTGCCAACCCGAAGGGCACAGCCCCCCTGAGGCAGTAACTGCGTACCAATTATAGAGAATTCCATACTCGTCCAGCGACAAGCTAGGATTGCAGGCGTTGAAGTCAGGATTGAAGTGGTTGCACGGAATGCACGTGCCCATAAGGGCTCCGCCGCTGGAGCCATAAACCGCTTGAGCCGGCGAGAACAAAAAGCCCCAACCGATTCCATTAATAACGCAGTCGTTAGAATATGGGATATTTGAGCCATTGGAATATTGTGTCGTTCTTAAATTTTCTTTGAACCAACACTGATTGCCAATTTCAACGGTCGCGTACGCATATCCATTGTAAAGGACGTCAAGGCCACATGGGTAAACGCACTCTCCTCCTGGGTCTGCGTAAGGGTCAAAATTCTCAGCTTGGGGGTCTGTGCACCCAATGTTTTCACAGACGAGATGAAGCAGTGTGTCTACATCAACAACCTCGATCAACCACTCTCCTGTCTCTGGAACAAACACACTATCCAAAGTGATTACAATTGTGTCAATCGCTAGCGCCTGTGGGCCCGGGCCATTACAGATTTCACACTCATCGTATTCTCCAACGCAATCGTCTTCACAATCTGCAATTCCGTCATCATCAACGTCGTAGTTATCTCCAAATGCGGTCAACAGCTCTATGACATCCGATACTCCGACCACAAGGTCTCCATCGAGGTCGTTCGCCAGCATTGAACAGTCATCGTCAACTTGAGACGAGCAAATCGAAGGGAAAGACAACAGGCAGAGGATTGCCAGTGATTGAAGTGTAATGAGTCGTTTCATTGGTCTTAGTCTGAGGACCAGTAAGATACGATATAAGTCTAGCTGCCCAAAAGAAGCCTCGCCTCGTGCGAGGCTTTTTGTTTGGTGACTTAATGAGAAACCCCACCCCGTCAGAGGCCACCTTCAAAATTGATGCTTGAAATTTTCTGGGATAGAAGGAGTTGTATATCTTCGCTCTATGAAATATTGTTTCTTTTTTCTTTATTTTTTTGTTTTTGGTGGAATTTTGTTTGGTCAAACATCTATGGATTCCTCTTGGGGGTTCAACGACGTTCCTGAAAATTCTCAGGTCAACCAGATGTCTGGTCCACGGTTTGGCGTCACATACGTCTCTGAAGGCAGCAGCGCCCAATTCTTGAATCGCGTGCACGAAATGGATTCTGCACAGTACAACTCTGAGTTCGGAAATGGATTGCCCTTCACATACACCACGCAATATGGTTGGCAGTGGGAGACTCGATTCGCAGACACGGGTGGGCCTGTTGTGGGCCTCGTTGAGTGGGTGGCATTGATTGGCGGGATGGAGAAGGGGATGTTTTTGCCGTCTTTCTCAAGCCTTGTGGGTGTGCGTTCTGAAAACGGTGTGGAATTTGCCACCGGCCCCAACCTGTCTACCTCGGGATTGGGGTTTGTCTTTGCCTTTGGTTACAACTACACAAAGGGCGACCTTAACCTTCCGATCAACATTGCATTTGTCCCCAACAAACAAGGGCCACGGAACTCTGCTTTGGGCGACGTCTTGGAGTCTACGGATTACTTCGATCGAATCCGTCAGAGGGAGACCGGCTTCCGCCTCACGGTTTCTGTCGGGTTTAACCTACGCGCCCAAAGCTGAGGGCTCACTTTCAAACGAAAACAAATAAAAGCCCCGCTCAATGCGGGGTTTTTGTTTGCTGGTGCGCGTCGGAGGCGACGCTACTCAGGCAGAATGAACTGGCCACATGGAGGTGCCCAACACAAAGGCGACTACCTTGTCCCCAACACCCCAAACATTTTGGTCATGCGCCGATATGCCATTCGTTACAGTCTTGAGTTCTTCGTCATTTTTTTAGGTGTTTTGGTTTCCTTCAGTGTTCAGCGATACGGCGAGGAAAAAAGATCGCAGCAAGAAACAAGGCGGCTTATCTACACCCTCACAACTGAAATTGAGTCTAACCTGGAATATTGCGAGGAACACCTCAAACAACTGCGCAACATGGCAAAAGTGAATGATGCCGTCTTGTTGGAAGGACGGCTCGATCGCGAATTCCTGATTGTCCAACACAACGCGCACCCATTTGGGCACAGTTATCTTGATGGTGGGGAATACCGCTATTGGACAGCGCCTGAGGATTATCGAGAGCTACACTTTTGGATGGTGACTTGGTGGAACACCTTTGCTCAGAGTGAAATCTACTTCAACTCGCTGGTCGCTTCAGGTTTGTTGCTGAACATTGAGGAGCCAGGGTTGCGAGAATCTATAGAAGCTGCGTACACGACAAAAAAAAGGCGTGTTACAGTGAACGAGGGGCTCCTCCGGGCCAATTCTGACAAAATTTTCGCGTGGGCCGAACGTAAGCGTGATGCCAGCAGCGTCTACAGGAGCCGCGCCGAGATTTTTGCGGAAGACTTTGACTTGCCTCTACGCAACCTGCTAGAGGATCGGTCACACAGAATTGGGTTGAGAATCATGAGTCTGGAATACTACATTTCCTCTCTTCAATCATTGAGGTCGGAGCTGGTGAATCAGTTCAACACGAACGACGACCTACAGGTCGACGCGCCTCAACCTGGCTGACCCGGGTTTTGGGTGGCAAACACTCCGGGGTCAGTTGTCGGCTCTTCATTCCGCAAACAACTAAAACCAGTGTTCCTGGTTCGGGGCTTTTTGTTTCAATCATCCGTGTTTAGATTCGATGGGTAATTAACCACCTTTTTCTAATGAAACAACACACCTTTTCTTGCGCGTTTCTCGCGCTTTGCCTCCTCTCTGCTTGCAGCTCCGAGCCTGTTCAACAAAACCCCGCCTACGAACAAAACGTAGCCTCCATGAAGGCCATGTTTGATGGGTTTCAAAACAAATCCATCGACCCCTCGCTTTTCGCGGAGGACTTTGTCGATGTAGGAACAGGGTTTGAAGAGGTTGATAGAAATAAGGCTGACGCCATGCAACAGTGGAAGATGATGACCCGCGTGATGGATGCCGAATTGACTAACGCTATTTATTTACCTGGCATTGACACGCTGACGCTGGCTTTGGATGGCAGTGTACGTTACTACGGGCAATGGAAAATGACGATGGGCGAAGCAACCCAATCGTTGATGGCCTACGGGAGCATGGAATTCAATGAGGCGGGAGAAATCCGCAACTTTGCTCATTACGCAGACTGGACCGCGACGTTTGGCGCCCTTCTCGCTGAAAACCCAGAAATCGCTGCCAAGCTTGAGCAGCGCGCCAACAGAAGCGCACAATGATTGGCGCATTTCAAAAAGTCAACAAGAAAGCCCCGCATTGAGCGGGGCTTTTTGTTTGTGGGTGCGGGGTTCAGTCGTTCAAGCATGCCGTAGCGTTGCTCCGAGGGATCAATTCTTGTGCCAGTAGTACGCGTGCCAATTGGAACCGCCCCATGAAACGCCGCAAGGACTGTACAAACAAAGATCGTTGGTGCACGTCACGTAGTTGTCGTGATCCACTTGTTCAATGGTCCAACCGTCTGGCATGACACTGGGCCAACCGTAAAAACCACCTTCCCAGAAGTCAGGGATGATGGCTCCGGACATGTTGGCGCCAGTGAAAGCGTTAAACCCTGGGTAATAGGTGTTTTGTGAAAAGTCTGCGCCCGTCAAGTTGGTGTTGTCAAACGCCTTCCAACATTCGCCGTTGTAAGTGGCATAAGATGGGAGGGTGTTGATCCAGGTTGAGTTTGACAAATCTGCGCCTGTGAAATCGACATTAAAAAGGTTGGTGTAATCAAACGTCACTCCCTGCATGTTCGCGTACACGAAATCAGAATGCTGCAAGTAGCACTCTTCAAAAGTCCAACCTTGCAATTGGGCTCCTGACCAATTCATTTCTTGAAAGTTCTGTGAATACCATGTTCGGTTGTCGGGTTCGATGTAGTTGGAGTACTGATAGTCTCTGGAAATGTTGAGGACGTCCTGGACCGTGGCATACTGATGGTCATTCCAACCGTCGTTGTCGTCATCCACCCAATTGGTCAAATCCGTCAATCGCGTGGGCATGGCAAGCATGGCCACTGGGTCTAACTCTTCCGTCAAGAACCCTTGCTCCACCACCCATGCTTGATGGTCAAGCAACTGCTGCGTCAAGGAAGAATTGGCAGCGTTGAGGGCGTCAATTTCCTGTTGCATTGCCGCAAACATGGACTGAATTTGGTTGATGTCCACTGGCTGAATGGCCAACAATTGGGATTGAATGTTTTGGATGACCTGCAGAAGGTCAACCCCGTCTATTTGGATCTCGTTTGGGACGAATTCCCCACCATACACCCCGAGAAAATCGAGGAGGTCTGGTGACGAAATGGACCCATCGACGTCACCATCAGGGTTGTAGGGGTATGTGATGGTGGACTGTGCTGCCGCTCCGAGGCTTGCAGCGCTCAACATCAAAGCAATGAATGTTCTCATGGTGTTTGTTTAAGCGGGCCCAACCTACGCCCAGATTGTTGTGGTTCCAAATCAAAGCCGGAAACACAATGGGATTATATTTTTGATTATCAAACTCTTATGCTTGTTGTGGGGTCAGCTTGGGTTGCGGACGCGGCGCTTGTTGAGCACCGCCCCGACCCACGTGTACCGCACCGCGTATTCGTAGGTCAGCATGCTCATCCCAAACGCCCCCAACAAGGAAATCGGGAACTTCACATAGATGGACATGTCCAGCGGAGCCAGCATCACATGCCACAGCATGACCAGCGGCATGTTGGACAGGTACACCCAATATGAGGCGTCCGTGAAATACCGCAGCGTTGAGGAGTCCTTCCACGTCTTGCGCCCAAACCACCCCCACAAGCCCAGCACCAACAAATGGGTGGACGCGCACCCCAACACGATGGCGGCCGTTTGGATCAAGTCGCGGTGCGCGTGTCCGGCGTCTTGGGACCACAATTGGGGCACAATCGCCACCACCCCGAGGGGGATGCCCACGCGCAAAAAAGCCTTGCTTCGAGCCAACACGCTGTCGAGAAAGGCGTCCTGACGCGACAGCTTCACCCCCACCAAGAAAAAGAAGAAGTAGTGCACGAAAGAAGGCCACTCCACCGTCAACGTCAGGGGGTTGTCGACAATCCAGCGGTTCATGAAGTGCATGCAAAAGCAAGAAATCACGATGCCCACCCCCAGGCATTTGGTTGCCGACACCACCTGGAGCTTGTCCAATGCTTTTCGAAAAAGGAGGGTCAGCGCGTAGAAGAAGATGAGGTAGTACAAAAACCACAAGTGGCCCGTTGGGAAGAAGTTCTCCATGCCCAATTCCCACCCCTGCAGGTACGACGCCTTCAAGGCACTGGGGCTCAAAAAACCGTAACCCGGATAATTCTTGAACCCCCGATACATCAGGATGATGGGGGTGAACAGTGCCACCCCTGCCACGAAAGGCAGCACGATGCGCTGGCCCCGGTTTTGGGCAATCTCCCTCACATTCTTTCGAGACATCTCCAGTCCAAACATGAACCCCGAAATCACATAGAACGTCTCCATCACAAACAGGTGTGCCTCAAAGACCCAAAAATCAAAGAGGTAAGAGCCCTCTTCGTTCATCGGCCACATGGGAGCCGCGCTTGCCATGTAAGGCACGGAAGCGTGGATCATCACCCTTGTGATGTTGGACACGTTGCGAAGCCAGTCGATGTAGGTGAATCTGCGCATGGGTTGACGGTTCCGGCCCAATGTAATCATCTACCTTGCACCATGCACCTTTCGAAACCCACCCTCACCCTTTTGCTCTTGGGGACTTCCGGCATCTTGGTCGGGTTCACCTTCAAGCTCAACCACCTGATGGGCGCTGAGCAAGTCTTCAATGCAGGCGTGTTTGCCGCCGTTGTGGGACTGTTGTTGGCGATTCGCGACGTTTGGAAACAACGCAACGCCTGATGCGCGCAGCGTGGGGAGTGATTCTTCTGTTCCTGTGGGCGCCACAGAACTGCATGGCGCAGCTGTGTGGACAGTCCTATGACAGCCGCATTGCCACCATCCACGCCGCCGCACAGAAGTTGGAAGGTCAAAAGCCCCGACTTGTCCTGACGGGAAGCAGCTCCATTCGAAAGTGGCCCCAAACCGACACGGTCTTCCCCCAATACGACGTCGTCAACGCTGGATTTGGGGGGTCGTGTTTCTCTGATTTGTGGGCGCTGCGCGACACCCTCATCTACGCCCTTCGGCCCGAAGTTTTGGTGATTTACGAAGGCGACAACGACTTGAGCGACGGCGTGTCCTCAAAGGACATTCTCGACGTCGCCGACCGGTTGCTGGAAGAGTTGTCTCGGAGGTTGCCGGAAACCGCCATTGTGGTCATTGCCCCCAAGGCCAGTCGCGCCAGGCATCACCTCGCGTCCGCGTACCTCGCGCTGAACCAAGAGTTGCGGTTGATGGCCATGAACCGCGGCGCCCATTGGTTGGATTTTTGGGACGCGCAACACCATGACGATGGTACGCTGCGCGACGACTTGTTTGTCGCCGATCGCCTTCATTTGAACGATTTGGGATACGCCGTGTGGGTGCGAGAACTCAGGCGTCAACTCCCCTGGCTCGACCCGCGCAACTGAAACTCCTCAAAGGAGGTTGATGCGGCTTGCGAGCACATCCTTGTACGAACCCCCGACAGGGATTTCCTTCTCGATGCCTTCCATCGTGATGTTCGCGTACTTCATGCTTTCGATGGCGTGCAGGTTCACGATGTAGCTGCGGTGCACACGGATGAAACGGCGGTCTGACAGCTTGCGCTCGACCTCTTTCATGGTGCTGTGAATCGTGTAAGATTCTTCGCGTGTGTGCACCACGACGTAATCCTTCAAGGCCTCCACAAAGAGCAAATCCTCGTGCTTGACGCGCATCAAGCGGCTGCGGTTCTTTACAAAAATGACTTCTGCATCTTCCTTGTGCTCCGCCATGCTGCGCAAGAAATCGGCCTCGGTCTTGAGCTCCATTTCCTTGCTGTGCTTGTGCAGGGCCATTTCCACGGCTGTCTGGATGTCCACCTCCTTGAACGGCTTCAAGATGTAGCCGTGTGGTTCCGCCAACTTGGCTTGTGACAACGTGTTCTCGTCGGCGTATGCCGTGAGGAACACCACGGGAATGTCCAGGTTCCGCTTGATCTCTTCCGCAGCTGCAATGCCCGTCATGTCGCCCTTGATCATGATGTCCATGAGCGCCAAGTCAGGCTTGTGCTTCAGGGCAAGTTCGATGGCCTTTTCACCGTTGTCAGCTGTTGCCACCACGTTGTATCCAAGCTTGCCGAGGCAGCGCTCAATGTCTTTGCGGACGATGCTCTCGTCCTCCGTCACCAAAATGTTGATGGCCATGCGTTTGTCTTGCAAATGTGAATCGTCAGGCTCGTCGTTGAGCCTCACTCAGATGGGGTAAATCTAACCAAAAAGCTGCACCCCTTTCGGCCCTGATCCACGCTCGTTACCACCAACTCACCGTCAATTTGTTCTGTCAATGCTTGGACGAGGTACACGCCGAGGGAGTCGTTTTTGGCAAAGTCCATCCCTGGAGGAAGGCCGACCCCATCGTCAGACACTTCAAGCTCCACCGCACCTCCTTCCACGTGTTGGATGCGAAGGGTGATGATGCCTTGCGCGCGGTCTGGGAAAGCATACTTCAAGGAGTTGGAGACAAGCTCATTGGTGATCAAACCACACGGAATGGCTTGTTCCAAGCTCAAATAGACCTCGTCAAACACCGTTTGCAACACCACTTCGCAATCGCTGCGCGAGTAGCTCTGAATGAGGTTGGCGCTCAAGCGCTGCAGGTACTCCGCGAAGCTGATGTTTGCGAAGTCCGTGTTGCGGTAGAGCGACTCGTGGATGTAGCTCATGGTCGCAATGCGGTTGGTGCTTTCTTCGAGAAGGTTCAGCGTTTCCGGATCCTTCACAAAGGACTTCTGCAAATTCAACATGCTGCTGATGACTTGCAGGTTGTTTTTCACGCGGTGGTGCACCTCTTGAAGCAGCACCTCCTTCTCCTTCAGCGCGCTGCGAATGGCCCGGTCAATTTCCTTGCGTTCCGTGATGTCGTAGGCGATGCAGCTGATCTCGCGCTGGTCTTCGCCCAGGCTCACTGGATTGAGGAACACTTGGTACCATCGGCTTTCGCCATGAATGGTCTTGAGGGGAAGTTCAAACTGCTGCGGCTTGCCCTCCATCGCCCGCAAGAACAACCGAAGCTGACCTTGGTAAGGTTCTTCGTCCACCACTCGGGAGATGTGCTCGATGAACGATTTGGACGTGTCAAACGTCAGCCCAAAATCGTATTCGAAAATGTTCTTGAAGTTCTTGTTGAACGCGTTCACACGGTCGGCACTGTCCATGGTGAACATGATCATGTTCTCCGTCGAATCGAAGATGGACTCGAGCTTGGCGCTTTGGGTTTTGGCGCGTCGCTCATGCAACAGCATGTCCGTGATGTCGAGGTAGATGCCCCGCACTCCGGTCGGTTTGCCTTTGTCGTTGTGTTGGATGGTGGCGCCACCGAGCATCGTCAGCACCTTGCCGTCGGCTGCCACAAATTCTCGCTCTGCACCCGACTCCGCAATGGCTTTGATCCACGTCTTGCCACGCTTGGGCAAGCCTTGAATGACATCGTGGACCGTCCGTTTGGACAACTCGATCTCCGAGTACCCCAACAACTCGTTGAACGAGGGGTTGGTGTAGGTGAAAAATCCGCTGTCGTCCAACGTGAAGATGGCGTCGTTCGCGTTGTCCAGAATGCTCCTGTAACGCCCTTCGCTGGCCTCCAATTCTTCTTGGGCGAGTTTGGCTTCTGTGATGTCTCTTGCCACAGCCATCGCCCCAAATACGTTGTCCGATTCATCCCGCAACAAAGCCACGGTCAAGTACATCGGAAACGCGTCTCCGTTCAACCGCTTGCCTTGGGTTTCTCCAGAGAAATTGGTGTTGGCGTAGACGTGGTCGCGAATGCGTTCGGCTTCCGCTTTGGTCGCCACAAAATTTCTGAATTGGTATTGGTCTGGATTTGATCCAAACTCCAACCCAAACTCCACGGCAAATGCCTGGTTGTATTGCGTCAAATCTCCGTCTTCATTGAACGCGACAATCATGTCAATGGACGATTCGATGATGGAACGGTTCAAACGCTCGGCATCCGCCAAACGCATCTGCGTGGCTTTGTGGCGCTTGATTTCTTCTTTGAGAAGGTTGTTGGATTCCTCGGCCAACGTGGCGCGCATCTGCTCACGAATCAAGGCGACCCGTGTCCTCAAATCGGTCAGCGTCACTTGAACGGCTGGTGAACGGTCGTGGAACGACAACGTCATCCGAACACCCACCTCCACCACTTCGTCGTCCGACACTCGGATGCGCACCTCACGGTAAGGGGGGCGCTCCCCCATTTCCACGAGGCGGATGTCTTCTTGAAGCACGGCTTGATCGTCCTCGTGAAAGAGGGAGACGAAATGTTCGTCGTACAACTCATCCTCCATACGGATGCCCATCAAATCAAGGACTCCAGGGTTGCTGTACTTCACTTTGCCATCGACCATCAGAAGCAGTCCCATGGGACTTGTCTCCACGAGCATTCGGAAACGCTCCTTGGTTTGGAGCAAATCCAATTCAGTTCGCTTGCGCTCGGTGATGTCGTAGACCATCAACACCGTTTGGTTGGTGGTCGCATCTGTGGAGCGCGTGGCTTCCAAATGAATGGTCCGGCCTTGTTGCGTCAGGCCCTGCAATTCCACCCGCGAACGGGCAAATTTTCGGGCACCCAAGCGCTGCCAATCTCGCGGATTGACCAGGGATAAGATGTCTTCTCCAATCGGCAATTCCTTCCACCCAAACAGGATGGCAAATTGCTCGTTGGCGTCGACGATTTGGTTGCCTTCCAAAAACGCGATGCCCTCCATCGCATGACGGGCTAACGACCGAAAGCGCTGCTCGCTGTCGCGGATGACTCGCTCATAAACCATGCGCTCGCTGATGTCGCGAATCTGAAGGAGAATGGTGCCATCCCCCACGGGCACAGCTTTCCATTCTGCATCAAACATGGTTCCGGTTTGACGAAGGACCCGGCAGCGCATTTTGGCCGGTTTGCCTTGAAGTGCACGTTCCACCTTGGCCTCAAACAACCCCACTTCATCGCCCTCCAACAACCACAACCCTCCTTTCGTGTGCCAAAGGTGATCCACACCGGTACTCTGGGACGTCCAATCCAACATCCGTGAAGCTTGCGAATTCCAAGCCACAGGCTTGCCAGCCTCCACCAAAATCATGGCTTCAGGACAAGCCTCGAGAAGCTGGAGTTGTGCTTTCGTCATGCGTTCAGTTGCCTTTCAGCTTGCCATCGCGTCGTTTGTCCACTTTCGAACCATCCACCTTGCGCAGCTTGCCGTACCGGTAAATGTACTCGTGCAGCACCACACCTGTGTCATCGTAGAGTCTCCATTTCCTGTGTTTGGCCCCACTTTCATATTTCCCCTCCTCTTCCAGCACACCGTTCTCATGCCAGGTTCGGTGTTTGCCGTCGGGTTGTCCCACCACGTAGGCGCCTTCAAACTGACGTTTCCCGTTGCCGTAGGTGTGCGTCCAAACCCCGTCTTTCTCCCCGTACACATAGTCCCCTTCCTCAAGGTGATCGTTCACCTGGATTCGCCATGCACCATGGCGCAATCCTTGTTCATACGCGCCAGAAACCAATGCTGCACCTGTGGTGTCGTATTCCAAGAACGTGCCCACCGGCTCGCCCCTGCGGTACGCTTCTTCCCGGTGAATGGCCCCCCCTGGATACCACCACGTCCAAGCTCCATGAATCGCATCGGCGATGTACTCCCCTTGTTGTTCCTTCTCCCCTGATTCGCGGTAAAACACCCATCGACCCTCCCGTACATCGTTCACGTATTGTCCCTCTGCACGCAACGTGCCGTTGGGCCAATATTCCTTCCAGGGACCGTTTCTTTTCCCCTCCTTCGTGGTGATGCCTTCGGCGACCAACACGTCCGATGCAAACACCGATCCACCCACCACCATGCCTCCTTCATCGTATTGCCTGGCCACACCTTCCTTGATGCCATTGACGTACGTCACCGTTTCTGCAATAGACCCATCGGGCCTGCGCGTGGTTTGGACTTCTACCACAGGCTCTTCAACTGATTCAGGCAACACTTCCTCCCCAAATCGGTATTCCACCACCGCCGTCACGCTGCCACGGGCATCAAAATATTGGAAAGTGCCGTGCCTCAATCCTTCTATATAAAAACCCGTTTCGATAACACGACCCGAGGGATGAAACACCTTCCAGGGACCCGATTTCCTGCCTTGTTCGTCCATTCGGTTGAACGATTCTGAGGCCAGCAACCTGTCCTGTTTGTACCACCGATAGCCGTGGGGTTCGTTCTGTGCATTGAACAACGTGGCTTTGCCTTCGCGCTTGTCCTTCTCGTAGAGAACGCGCATTTTCAAGGAACCGTCGGGACGAAACACCATGGACTCTCCTTCGCGTTGCCCACCTGTCCATCGAACGGAATCGGTCAACAGACCTTCCACCCAAAGCGTTTGCACCCCCTCTTTTTGTCCATCCACAAACTCTGCCGTTTCCCGAAGCACGCCTTGGTTGTAGAATTTCCACAATCCTTGTGGTTGGTTGTTTTGGCGTTCACCTTCGCTCAACAACATTCCCCGATCGTCGTAACTCTTCCACACCCCCACCGGCACACCATTCTCGAAGCATCCTTCGCTGGCCACTGCCCCATTCTCATGCTTGAACTGAACCCAGTCACATTCTTGCGCCCACATGGGTTGTCCACATCCTACAATGAAAATGAATTTTTTTAAAAAAGAAGATGATGTCATAGTAGGCATGTGGATGAGTGGGAAAACTCGTGGATCGCACCTCTTGCAAAAGACGATGTTCACCCCTCATTCACAAAGTTCGGTAGGGGATGTGGAAATCAAATCGCTGATCCAAAGTGAGTATGCACGGTTTTGCACACATTGTGTACGAGAGGTCTTGGGCAAAAATCACAGCTGACTTCGCTGTGCAAAACCCCGGTGATTTCAGGGGATAACACGTGTGAAAATCGGCGGGAAAAGATTTGGAGTGGGACCTTGGCGTCTGGCTTAGAGACAAACAGTTCCCTTTCCAAATAAAGTTCTTCTTCGCTACCCACAGGTTCATGAACGTCGAGTGTGGGTATTTTCGTGACATGATTGTCAGCATTGGATGCGATCACGCGGGACCTGAATTGAAGGCACGCATCGCACAACACCTCGAAGCCCAAGGCCACACCATGTTGAACCGTGGTACAGACACACCTGACAGTGTGGATTATCCAGACCATGCCCATGCGGTGGCGGAGGATGTGGCAGGGGAACATGCTGGATTGGGTATTTTGATCTGTGGTTCTGCCAATGGCGTGGCCATGACTGCCAACAAACACAACGATGTGCGCGCCTGCATTGCATGGACCCCAGAGATTGCGTCTTTGGGACGTCAACACAACGACGCCAACGTGTTGTGCATTCCTGCGCGTTTTGTTTCTGAGGAAACGGCTTTGGAGATGGTGGATGCGTTTTTCTCCTCTGACTTTGAAGGGGGACGTCATGCACGTCGCGTGGGGAAAATTTCCTGTGCTATGGTGGCCATGTTCGCCATGGTCCTTTCCGGTTGGGGACAACGTGAGTTGACCGATCCAGGTTTTGTGAATTCTGTGAAGTTGGATGAAAAACAACTTCGCGTGCATTTGAGCATCCTCGCAAGTGATGGTTTTGAAGGACGAGAAACAGGTGAAATCGGTCAAAGGAAGGCGGCCAGTTACCTGGAAGCGTATTACGGTTCGCTCGGTTTTGAGCCGTGCAACAACGGATCTTTCTTTCAAATGGTGCCCTTAGTGAACACCCAAATCAGAGGTGGTTCCATGATGGTGGGGGAAGACACCTTGGTTTTGGCGGATGATTTTCTCGTGTATCCGGGTTTGGATGTGACCACATTGAAGAATCAAACATTGACGTTTGTGGGTCACGGCATTCAGGATGACCGTTGGAACGATTACAAAAAGTATAAAAGAGAAGGCGTGGTGATGTTTCTCGACGGGGAACCCACCGATGCAGAGGGACAATCCAAAATCACTGAGGATGGTGCCCCTTCCGAATGGGCTGAATCGCTCGGAAAAAAGAGAGAATTGGCACAGTCCCTTGGAGCTCAAGCTGTGGTGGTGATCATGGAAGACGAAGCGTTTGAGGTTCGGTCCAGCCGCATGAAAAAGTGGATGCTTCGCAAGTCCACTTCCCTCGACCGCGAAAAGGAAGGAGAAGGCACCAACCTCCCGACCCTTTTTGTCAAACAATCTCAAGCGGATGCATGGTTGGCCACCTCCAAAATGAAGTCTCTGGCGAACCATGCTGCATCCGTCGACAATGGCAAACCGGCCAAATCGGCCAAGTTGGGGGTGTCGTTTGAATTGAACATCGACCAACTCAAATCCAACTACGAAGCAGAGAATGTGCTGGCCTTTTTGGAGGGTTCAGATCCAGAATTGAAAGATGAAGTCATCGTCATCACCTCCCACTACGACCACGTGGGCATCATTGACGGTGAAATTCACAATGGCGCGGACGACGATGGCTCCGGCACGGTGACAGTCATGGAATTGGCCCGCCAGTTTCTCAAGATGGGAGAAGACAAGAACCTCCGACCCAAGCGAAGTGTGTTGTTTATGAATGTCGTGGGTGAAGAAAAAGGCCTGCTGGGCAGCGAGTACTATGCGGACCATCCCGTGTTTCCCTTGGAGAACACCGTGGCCAACTTGAACATTGACATGATTGGCCGGACCGATGCAGACCACGAGGACGATCCCCGTTACGTGTACCTCATTGGTGCGGACAAACTGAGTTCAGAGCTTCACGAAATCAGCGAGTACTGCAACGAAACGTACACCAACCTCGCTCTGGATTACACGTACAACGCGCCTGACGATCCCAACCGCTTTTACTACCGCAGCGACCACTACAACTTCGCCAAGAACAACATCCCCGTGATCTTTTACTTCACAGGCGTGCATGAAGATTACCACAAACCCGGGGACGATTGGGACAAAATCATGTACCCCAAAATGGCGGAAATCGGCAAGCTCGTGTTCCACACGGCATGGCACTTGGCCAACATGGATCACCGCATCGTGGTGGACAAGGTCAATGATTTTCCGAGCGACCGCTGAGGCGGTTGAGTTGATTCTCGAAGAAAGCGCGTTCAACAACGTAGCCCTCCCCTGTGGCGGGACCGTTGAATCCAGTGTGAATCACTGGATCTGACCCTGGCACCCAAAAGACCGTGGTCGGGAACGAATGCACCGTGTCCACGACCCCCAAACATTCGGCGGCGATTCGCTTGCTTGCCTTCCCTCCCAGCAGCACGTCCCAGGACAGCTGCAGTTCTTTTTGGAATTGGGCCAGGCGTGGCAAGATGCTGGCGTCGGTGCTTCGCTCAAACGCCAAACTCACAAACTGCACGTCAGGGTGACTCGGAGCCAGCTCGGCCAAAAGCCGGGCCTCATCCATGCAGTTGGGGCACCATGTGCCCATGACATCCACCACGAGCCCAGTTTTGCCCGCCGCTTCGAGCGCGGACTTGTCCCAAGTCACGGTGTCACCTGTGGCATTCACCCCTTGCAAGGCCATTTCGGCGCCATTGAAAGTTTGTCTTCCACTCTTCCAAACCTCTCCCCCATCGGGCGAAAGAACGCCGTCAAATGAGGTCTTGTAATGCGTTCCAGACAGAAAGTACCCTTGGACGAGTGAATCACCCTTGAGGGTCGCACTGAATCGAAACAAATGTGCGCCATCAAACGTGTTGAATGTCAATATGTTGTCTGATTTTTTACCCGCGAGGTAGCGGTAGTCTCCGGTCGGCGTGGAAATGGTGGCCCACACGGAATCTTGCCTGGTTTGGAGGAGCAGCGTTCCTTCGCTCGTGTCCCAACGCGAAGCGGTTTTGGACCCCGATGTAGACTTGGGGTGCACCAAAGGGGTCAGGGTGAGAGGCACGCGGTAGTCTCCCGGACGAAGGGAGTCCGTCCAATGTCCGCGCCACTCCTCCCCTTCCCACTGGCCTTTCCAGGATCCGCCAAAAACGGGAACGGCGTAAAGCTCTTCTCCCAAACAACGGAGCACAATGCGTTCTTCGCCATTGCGAATGACCCAACCGTCGGCAACACGCTCTGCCAACACCTCGGTTATTGGTTGGGTGCCAAAGTGGGCGACATAGAGGTTTTGCTCAGGACCGTCTGTCGAGCAAGCCATGATGGTGATGGCCAGAAATGCACAAAGGCAGCGCGAAGCTGCCTTTGTAGGGTGTGGCGGAAATGCGAACATGACCGCAAGGTAGTTGGCACGACTCAGAGGTCGAACTTGATGCCTTGCGCAAGCGGCAAATCGCTTCCGTAGTTGATCGTGTTTGTCTGACGACGCATGTACGCTTTCCAAGCATCGGAACCGGATTCGCGCCCACCTCCTGTTTCCTTTTCACCACCAAATGCGCCACCGATCTCTGCACCGGAGGTGCCGATGTTGACGTTGGCAATGCCGCAATCAGAGCCAGCGCAAGAAAGGAAGGCTTCTGCTTCGCGAACGTTGTTGGTCATGATGGCGGAAGACAATCCCTGAACCACGCCGTTTTGCATGGCAATCGCCTCGTCCAAGGTGTCGTACTTCATCAAGTAGAGGATCGGGGCAAAAGTCTCGTGCTGCACGATCTCGAGGTCGTTGGTGACTTCGGCAATCGCAGGCTTCACGTAGCAACCGCTTTCGTATCCAGCGCCTTCCAAGCGGCCACCGGAAACCAACACACTTCCCCCTTGCTCCACGACCGCTTCGAGTGCGCGCTCGTATTGCGCCACGGCATCGGTGTCAATGAGGGGTCCCACGTGGTTGTTTTCATCCAACGGATCGCCAATGCGAATTTGCTTGTAGGCTTGCGTGAGTTGATCGCGCACCTTGTCGTAGATGCTACTGTGAATGATCAAGCGGCGCGTGCTGGTGCAACGCTGGCCACAGGTTCCCACGGCGCCAAATACCGTCGCGGGAATGACCATTTTGAGGTCCGCTTCAGGCGTGATGATGATGGCGTTGTTTCCGCCCAATTCAAGCAAGGAGCGTCCCAAACGGGCAGCCACAGCTTGCGCCACAATCTTGCCCATGCGAATGGATCCGGTGGCGGAGACGAGCGGGACGCGACCGTCGGCCGTCATCATCTCACCCACGGTGTAATCGCCGTTGACGATGCAGCTGGTGCCCGCAGGAAGGTCGTTGGCTTCAGCCACCTCATTCCAAATGTGCTGGCACGCAATGGAGCACAAAGGCGCCTTTTCTGAGGGCTTCCAAACACAAACGTCACCCGCAATCCACGCGAGCGCGGTGTTCCAGCACCACACGGCCACAGGAAAGTTGAAGGCGCTGATGATGCCCACCACGCCGAGGGGGTGGTATTGCTCATACATGCGGTGGTTGGGACGCTCAGAGTGCATTGTCAAGCCGTAGAGTTGACGGCTCTGGCCTACCGCGAAGTCGCAGATGTCAATCATCTCCTGCACCTCGCCAAGTCCTTCTTGGTAGCTTTTGCCCATTTCGTAGGAAACGAGGGCGCCGAGGCTTTCCTTCTTGGCGCGAAGGGCTTCACCGTATTGGCGGACGACTTCACCTCGTTGAGGGGCGGTCCACTTTCTCCACTCCACAAACGCTTCGGAGGCGGCATTCATGACCCGTTCGTAGTCTTCGGCGGTTGCCGTGCTGAGTGAGGCGATGCGCTTCCCGTCAACGGGGGAGTGGCTTTCGATGCTGGCCCCTGACCCGAAGGCTTCAGCGCCAATCATGACGCCGGGGTTGTAATCTTGGATGCCGAGGTCGGCAAGGATGTTTTGGATGTTCATGCGGCCCCAAAGGTACACGCTACCGCCCGAGGTAGACCATCAACACACTCAAGTCTGAGGGGCTGACGCCAGAGATGCGGGAAGCCTCTCCAAGTGTGCGGGGACGACGGTCGGTGAGCTTTTGGCGTCCCTCATAACTGAGCGAGGTGAGGCGCGTGAAGTCCAAGTCTTCTGGAATCACCAGGTGGTCCAGTTTGCCCAAACGATCGGCCATATCCTGTTCTTTGGCGATGTAGCCTTCGTATTTGACCTGAATTTCCACTTGCTCAAGGACTTCGGCAGGGTGAGGGGTGGTCAATGCGCGGACGGTGTCAATGCTCTCGTGCAGCGCGTCGAGGGTGACGTGAGGGCGGGACAAGATGTCTTGGGCGCGCACCGCGTGCTTCAAGGGGGAGGAATTCACAGCGTCCAGGACGGGTTGCGCCTCACCTGGGGTCACACTCAGTTTTTTCAAGTCCTTGCGCAGGGTTTGAACGCCGGCGAGTTTCGCCTCCAGCGCGGCCATGCGCTCGTCGCTGGCGAGGCCAAGTTCATGCGACAGCGGAGTCAGGCGTTCGTCCGCATTGTCTTGTCGCAACAGGATGCGGTATTCGGCCCGCGAGGTGAACATGCGGTAGGGTTCTTCGGTGCCTTTCGTCACCAAATCGTCGATCAACACCCCGATGTACGCTTGGCTTCGGCTAAAGGTGATGGGCTCTTTGTTCCACGTGGAACGCGCGGCGTTGATGCCGGCCATCAACCCTTGGCACGCGGCTTCTTCGTAGCCCGTGGTGCCGTTGATTTGGCCTGCGAAGTAGAGTCCATCCACGAGCCGGGTCTCCAGGCTGTGCTGGAGTTGGGTGGGGGGGAAGTAGTCGTATTCGACGGCGTAACCGGGACGGAACATCTTAGCGTGCTCAAACCCGGGAATCTTTCGCATGGCACGAAGCTGCACGTCCTCCGGAAGGCTCGTGCTGAAACCGTTGACGTAAATCTCACAGGTGTTCCAACCCTCCGGCTCGACAAACACTTGGTGGCGGTCTTTGTCGGCGAACCGGTCGATCTTGTCTTCGATGCTCGGGCAGTAGCGCGGACCCAAACCGCGAATGCGCCCATTGAACATGGGGGAGCGGTCAAACCCTTCCCGAAGCAAATCATGCACCTCCGTGGAGGTGTAGGTGATGTGACAGGGAATCTGTTGGGTGATGGGGTGGTGGGGGAGGTAGCTGAAACGCCCGGGGTTCTCGTCGCCGGGTTGTTCGACCATTTTGGTGTAATCCAAGGAGCGCCCATCCACACGGGGAGGGGTTCCGGTCTTCATGCGACCGCTTTCAAAGCCGAGCTCCACAAGCTGCTCGGTGATGCCCATGGAGGCTCGCTCGCCGGCGCGCCCTCCACCAAATTGCTTCTCACCGATGTGCATCAATCCGTTGAGGAAGGTGCCGTTGGTGAGCACCACAGACTTGGCGCGGATCTCCATGCCCAACCCTGTCTTTACCCCGACGCAGCGGCCTTCCTCGACAAGGATGCCTACCACGCTGTCTTGCCAAAAATCCAGGTTGGGCGTGCCCTCAAGCATCTCTCTCCAAGCCTGGGCAAAGAGGTTGCGGTCGTTTTGCGTTCTGGGGCTCCACATGGCCGGTCCCTTGGACTTGTTCAGCATGCGGAATTGGATGGCGCTTCGGTCGGAAACGAGCCCGGAATAGCCTCCGAGCGCATCCACTTCACGCACGATTTGGCCCTTGGCGATGCCCCCCATGGCGGGGTTGCAGGACATCTGCCCAATGACCCCCATGTTCATGGTGATGAGCAGGGTGGAGGCCCCAAGGTTCGCGGCTGCGGCTGCGGCTTCGTTGCCGGCGTGGCCTGCACCCACGACGATGACATCGTACGTCTGAATCATGAAGGCAAAGGTCGTGAGGATGTTCTTTAGCTGCGATGTTCCACGTGGAACATGGCCAAAGCATGGTCCTCGGCCGCGCGCATGGCTCGGGCGTCGGCGTCGGTCTTGTCCTTGAGTCCTGCCAGGTGCAAGACCCCGTGAACCATCACGCGCCGAAGCTCTTCTTGAAATACAACACCCTGATATTCAGCGTTTTCAAGAACGCGTTCGAAGGAAATCAAGAGGTCTCCGGCAAGGGTATCGCCCTCCGAATGGTCGAAGGTGATGATGTCGGTGTAGGTGTCGTGGTCGAGGTACTTGCGGTTGTACTCCAGGAGTTCTTTGTCGGAGCAGGCGACCACACTGAGGTCTCCGAGGGATTTGCCGTGATGGTCGGCCACGGAGCGAAGCCAGGACTTGATGGCGCGACGGCCTTCCACCTTGCACGGGACGTCCCCGTCCACGAAGACAATCATCGGCTCAGGCGAGGACGTTGGAGAAGGTGAGCTCGACAATGCGGCCGTCGTCCTCGAACGCGCATTCGTCGGCGAGGTGACGCATCAAGAACACACCTCGGCCGTGGGGCTTTTCGATGTTTTCAGGCGCCGTCGGGTCGGGCAGATTGTCGTAGTCAAACCCAGGACCTTCGTCTGAAATGCGGAATACGAGGTTCTTCTCGTCGATGGCGCAAGACACGGACACGGACTTCTCAGGATCGAGCTTGTTGCCGTGCACAATGGCGTTGTTCACGCCCTCGGTCATGGCAATCAAGACATTCCCGTAATGCTCGGGAATGATGCTGTGGTCTTCACTGATTTGGTCAATGAGTCGTTCCACCACCGCGATGTTTTCGGGCTTGGAGTCGAATCGCAATTCAGGCATCGTCGTCGTCATGGCGTCAATTCAGGGCTTCCGGGTTCGAGGTCCAAAGTATTGAAATAATCGTTGACGCGGTCGCGATAATATGGAAGTAGTTCAGCAGGGACTGTGCGTAACAATTCGAGTTCGTTCATCTTTTGGCGGAGGTATTCCGACGCCTGTGGAGGGGTCGTTTTCAGCGCGTCGTCGCCTGTTTGGGAGGTGCGCTCCTCTTTTTCGCCCCGAATGCGTTCGGCGTTTTCAGCCTCGAGAAGCCGTGTGATGAGGTCTTGTTGACGCTGGAGCGTGGCTTGATCGACCTGCCGGTTGACGAGGTCGCGCTCGATTTCCTCCATCTCTTTGGCGATGTCGCCCATCTGGTTGCCCTTTCCGGAACCGTCTTCGTTCAGTTGCTTGGCCTTCTCTTGGGCCATTTTTCGCAGGGCGGCTTGTTGGGCCGCCATTTGGGCGAGTTCCTTCGACATGCCGCCGGGCTTTTGCTTGCCAACCTCTCCCTTGTTGGCCCCTTTGCCCATTTGCTCCTTCATCTGTTCCAGCTTCTTGCCCAAGGCTTGCTGCATCTTCTTCATGTCTCCGGCCTTGGGGGAAGGGGAGGGATTGCCTGACCCGCCGGGCTTTTCACAGTTGCCGGAGCCGGGTTGCTTTTGGGCCTCCTTCTGCTGCATCTGTTGCAACGCCTCGTCCAAGAGCAGGGCGAGGTTGTTGAAGGACGTCATCACGTACTGCTGGTTCATGGCGATGTCTGCCGTCTGACGATCCCCAAACCCATCGAGTGCCTTGCCCATGTGGCGGTTCACCAATCCGATTTCTCGGTTGACCGCGGAGGCAAGCTGCGGGATGCGCATGCTCAAGGCGAACAAACTGTCTTCCACCATCACGGCGTCGTCCTTCAGTTTGCGCTGGGCTTGGCCGTGGTTGATGTAGCGCGGGTCTTGTTCGTCGGTGAGTTTAAGCTCGGCCATCAAGCCCTCCTCTTCAAACGACAGCGTCAAGATGTTTTCCAAAAGGGCTCGGAGCGCGTCCATGTCTTCGCTTGCAGACTCGGATTCCGAGTCCATCTGCATCTGCTCCATTTGTTGGGCGAGCTGCTCCATCTGTTCGCCCGCCTTTTGCTGGCTGTCGGAGGCCTTCTTGTCCTTGCCCTTGTCCAACTGCTCGGACCCTTTTTGCATCTCCTCCTGAATGGATTGCTCTTCCTCGGAGCTGTCCATCATGGGGTTGGGGTTTTCGAGTTGTTGGTTGTCCTTTTCGAGCTGATCGAGGTCATTGCGCAGCTCCTCAAAAGCTTGGTTGAGGCTGTCTTGTTTGGCCTTGAGCTCCTCTGGATCCATGAGGCCCAAATCCGTTTCCTCCGCCAGCATTTTTTGCTCCTCCGCCAGTTTCTTCAGGTCCTCGATGGCCTCGTCCATCTTGGTTTCCCACTCCAGCTGACGGAACTGCTCCAGCGCGCGGTCCAGCTCCTTTTCCATGGCGTCATGGTTGAGCTCCATCTCGTTGAGCTGCTCTTGCATCTTTTCCGGGTCCATCTCCTGCATGAGCTCTTCCATTTGCTCATAGATCTGGCGGAGTTCTTCGCTCATGATGTTGTCCATGAGTTTTTGGAGCTGCTCCTGCTTGTCGAGGATGCGTTCTTCTTGCTTGCTGAATTCGTTGGCGCGCTCGTCTTTGCGCTCGTTCTCCTCGCGCATTTTCTCGAGCTTCTCTTGAAGCGACTTCTGCTGCTCCATGAGGTCTTCCATGGCTTGGCGGTCCTGCCAGGTCATTTCGCCTTGTTCCCGCAGACGCTCTTGCATGGCCTCCATGGCTTCTCGCAACTCAGCGGCCTCGCGGGACGCTTCCTCCAAGTTTTCCTCGATGGAATCGGCCGTCTCGTTGCGCTCTTCACGGATTTCTTCCTGGCTGGGGGCCGCAATCCGGGTGGTGCCAGAACGGACCATTTTGGCCCCGTGGACGCCGTCGTTGTCCCACACCTCAAACCAACACTCCAACACGTCGCCCTCACGCCAGTCCAACCCCCCCATGTCCCACGTGTGGAAGAACGTGCCTTGACGGCCGGCGGGAATGTCCAATTCCACACGTCCATCGGTCTCCAACGGCGTGTCGCCGGCGAAAAGAGGCTCGTCCAAACCTTGTCGAGACGCACGCTCCACAAAGGCCCACGCAAACGTCAGGCGACTGAATCCGTAATCGTCTTGGATGGCGCCCGTGAAATGGCGTCGCTTTCGGGAGGTGCTGTCCTGTTCTTCCGAGACGCGAATGGAGGGTTTGCCGTCCCGAATGACCCGAATGCGGTGGCGCAATGAATCGCCCATGGCCTCCACGCCAGTGGGCGTGACCCAATAGACGGTGCTGGAGGAGGCCACCCAATTGGCGAGGTAGGTGTTGGCTGCACCTGCCCGGACGTCCAGTGGGTTGTCTGCGAGGCGCATGGTGACGCCGTCTCCGTTGGCCACGCGGATGGACCATTGGATGGGCGTGCCTTCGGGCACCGTCAGGTCGCCTTGGTTGCGCTGGTCGATGGCGGGGAGGCCCGTGTACCGAGGAGGGGTGGCTTCGACGCGGAGCTCCGCGAGCGAAGGCACGGCAAAAGGCACCGCCACAAACTCGTCCGACCGCCAGCCATTGGCCAAAAACCGAAACGGCGTACTCGAACGCACGGACGGGAAGGTGTAGCGAAAGACGTGGTCGCGTGTTCGTTCCATGCGGAAGCGTCCGCCCTGCGCCTCCACCATCACGGCACTTGGAAGTTCGTCGCCAACCACCTCGACCTCGAGGGTGAGGGCGTCCCCGGCGGCGACCTTCAAGCTTTCGTTGCGAAGTTCAAACCGGAACGGCGCAGGCTCCACAAACTCCGTGCGGTGCTGCACGATGCGCGTTGCGGGCTCCGTCACCCAATTGGGCTTCAGCCAAACCACGGCGCCGACCACCACCGCCACAGGAAGGGCCATGCGCAGGGCCTTCATGGCTGGGCCCACATCCACCGCTTGGGTGAAGGGCAGCGGCCGGAGCGAGGCGGTGCGTTGGTCAATGCTTGCGGCCAACAAGGTGACGTCTGCGCCTTGCGCGTTGTCCACTTGTTGTTGCAGTTGGAGGGTGTTGAGGAGTTTGTCCTTGACTTCGGGAAAGTGCTCGCCCACAATCCGCGCGGCTTGATCGTAAGTCAGGCCTCGGCTCAGGCGAAACCACTGAAGCATGGGCCACACCACCTGGGTGGCCAGCACAGCCAGCGTCGTGGCGGCGAAGGCGTAAAAGAGCACGGTCCTTCCAGCCACGCCAAAGCGTCCGACGTTTTCAAGCGCGGCAAGCAAGAGCGCACCCAGGGTGAGGGTCGCAAACGACAGCAAAGCCCCGCGAAGGGCTTTGTTTCTGTGGTACCGTCGGATGAAATCATCCAACTTTTCAATCAAGGATATGCCTGGCTTCATCTCTTGCTCATGAAAGGTACGCTACCTTCGACGTCCATTCACAACCTACGCCATGAAAGGAAATTTGGTTTCCCTCAGCGCTGCTTTGCTCTTCGCGGGCTTGATGGGCAGCACGACCGCCACCGCCCAGGACGTGGTCATCAATGAATTGAATCTTGTGGTTGGCCCGGAAACAGGGCAGTTCGTCGAACTTTACGGCACGCCAGGTACGGCGCTGGACGGCCACGCTTTGGTGATTGTCAAATCGGCCTTTTCAAGCGGCGATTGGTCAGCCCAAACCCAGGCCGTCGTGGACCTCAACGGACTCGCATTGGATGCGGAAGGCTTTCTGGCATTGAACGGCGAGGGTTGGCAGAATTCTGTGGCGGGCGTGGTGTTGGCGGCCAGCCCAGCCTCGTCTTTCGAGTTGGACCAGACCCCCGTGTTTGACGACATGTTGGACGCGGTGCTTTACGGCAACACCAGCGTGTCCAACCCCCAGATGACAGCCATTGTGGAGGTGGTGAACCCCGACGCGGAGGCGACCGTTTACGAAGGGGGAGAGGGTGCGTCTCCTGGGTCAGACGGATTGTCGCGCGTTCCTGACGGCGGCGAGGCGTTTGACCAAGCCTTTGTGATGCAGGCCCTCAGCCCCGGATCGTCCAACGTGCTTCCCTGTGAAGGGGGTCACTTGGCGCTGAACAACCCTGCCAACACGGTGTTCTGCACGGACATTGGACCGGCCATCGTCGGATTCACACACCAAAGTGACGCGGCAAATGCGGCCACAAGCTTGGCCATTGTGGACCCCGAGACTGGGGAGGTGTTGGAGGTGTTCCTTGGAACCGCCATCAACATGGAAGGATTGGGAGACGGCACGTTTGAAGTGCACGCCATTTCGCACGATGCGTTGCTCGCCTCGGGATGGACGTCCTTGGACAGCATTGTGACGGTGCCTGAAGGGGGGTGTGTCAGCCTGTCTGCCGAGCCCGTGACGTTGGTCGGGGAAACGTGTGAAATTCCTTCCTGCGATGGCGGCACGCTGTTGACGGCAGGGGGAGAGGCAGACGCCGAAGCATGTCTTACAGAAGACGGCGCGCTTGTGCCCTTTGGCTACTACAGCGACGCAGTGGAGGGGGAGTACGTCTTTTTGATCTGCAACGAAGCGGATGAGATTTTGGTGACCACGGATGAGCCGTACTACGACTTTGCGGCGTTTGGTGAGGCAGGAGATTACCACGTTTGGGGCCTGAGCTACCAAGAAGGGTTGGACTCCACCACCATCGCGGAAGGGGGCTCCGTGTTCGACGCTGCGGCCTTGGGCTGCGACAGCTTGTCTTCAAACGCATTGCCGGTGACCATTTTGCAATGCGGCTCTGCAGGGTTGTGCGACGATTTGATCATCAGCGAATACGTGGAAGGGACGAGCAACAACAAGGCCCTGGAAATCCACAACCCCACGCCGTTTGACGTGGTCCTCACCCCGTATGTGATGGAGGTCTACAACAACGGCTCGGAGACCCCCATCCAAAGCTTGGACTTGGAAGGGGTGCTCGTGTCGGGCGGCGTGACGGTGTTGGGCAACCCCCAAGCGGCCGCGCCCATCGTCAACCAAAGCCAAGCCCTGAGCACGGTGACGTGGTTCAACGGCAACGATCCGATTGTGCTGCGAAAGAATGGCGAGATCATCGACATGATGGGCGTGATCGGGGAAGACCCGCTTGGCCCATGGCCTGTGGGTGAAGGCGCCATGGCAGAATACACGTTGGTCAGAAAACCCAACATCGGCCAGGGCTCCACCAACTGGAACGAAGGCCAAACCCAATGGGACGTCTACCCACAAGACACGTTTGATTTCCTCGGCGAGCACACCGCGTCGTGCGGCGGCCTTGGAACGATGGTGGTGGGTTTTGCGGCACCGGAACTGTACGTGGCGGAAGGCAGCGCGGTCGCGGTGGAGATGCTTGTCGGCTATCCCCTAGAGGACGTGGAGGTGCAGGTTTCTGTCACCGGCGGCGATGCCGAATCGGGCTTGGATTACCCCGCCGTGTTCCCTCTGAACTTCACGTTTGAGTCCGGCTTGTTGAACAGCCAGTCGTTCAACTTCGTGGCCATCGACGAGGAAGACCCCGAGCTTCAGGAAGACGTCGAACTGACGTTGACCATCCTTTCTGGAGGAGCCGTGTTGGGCATCCAAACCGTGGTGGTGCACATCCTTCCTTCGGATTTGACCTACCCCGTGTACGACATCGACATGGTGCGTGGCACCAACAACCAAGGGGTGCTCGACAGCATTGACACGGCGTGCGAACTGCGCGGCATCGTCCACGGCTGGAACGATTACCCGCAGGGCCTTCGTTTCACCTTGATTGACCCCACCAACGGCATCAACGTATTCAGCGCCATCAACAACTTTGGCTACGAGGTGCAGGAGGGAGACAGCGTGCGGGTGCGCGGGGTCGTGGGCCAGTTCGCGGGCCTGGCGACGTTGTACGCCGACACTTTGATTTACGAGGGCAGCGGGTTCGACACCCAAGAACCGATCTTGGTTCAAGAGATGGGCGAGGAGACGGAGTCGCGCGTGGTCAAGCTGAAGTGCGTGAAGCTTGTGGACCCCGCGCAATGGACCAACAACTTCCCGTATTTCGACGTGATGGTCGACTACGGCATCGGCGATTTGCAAATCCGAATCGACGGAAACACGGACATCTGGGGCACAGAACCCCCCATCGGGACGTTTGGGTTGACGGGCATTGGAGGTCAGTCTGACGGCAGCGCGCCTTTCTTGGATGGCTACACCTTGTTGCCAAGAAGCTTGGACGACCTGACCGAGCCGGTCCTCTCGTTGTTCACCGTACCCGACGTCCTTGTTTTGGGAGGCGACCCGGTGTTTGCCATCAACGAGAGCGAGAACGCAGACTTCTTCCAATGGTCCTTCGGCAACGGCTCGTTCAGCAACGAGGAAGACCCCGAGTTGACCTACACGGAGCCTGGCACATACAACATCTTCTTGACGGCCACCGACGAAGAAAGCCAATGCTCGGACCAGTCGACGGCCCAAATCGTCGTCGAAGAGGAAGATGTTGTGGCGGAAACGTCCTTCAAGCTCGACCTCTTCCCCAACCCGGCCTCAGACGTCTTGCAATTGTCTTGCGCCACGGCCGTCGAGATGGTGGTCCGCGACGCGGCAGGCCGTGAGGTGTGGCGCGAGCGCATGGCGGCGGGTCGCCGGTCTCTCGACGTCTCGTCGTGGGCACGCGGCGTCTATACCATGGAGGTGAAGCCCGAGTCTGTGCATTTGGCCACCCAAACCGCGCGGTTCGCCATTCAGCACTGATGTCAGCCAGAACCCGAAGCCTGTTGCTGCTCCACGGGGTGGTGGTGATTTTTGGGTTCACGGGCATCTTGGGTAAACTCATTTCGATTGACGCCGAACCCTTGGTGTTCTGGCGCGTCACCCTCGGTGGGTTGACCACTGCAGCGTTTTTGTGGTTTCGGTCGCGTTGGTCCTCTTGGACGTGGCCCAACGTGCTCCAGGTGGGCCTTGTGGGTTGGGTGGTTGCGGCGCACTGGGTGACGTTTTTCGCGTCCATCAAGGCGAGTTCTGTGGGGTTGGCGCTGACCATGTTGGCCACGGCACCGTTGTTTGTGGGGCTCATCGAACCGGTGGTCTTCAAGCGGTCCATTGCGTGGCGCGAAATGGCGGTGGCCGCAGTGGTGTTTGTGGGCATCGCGCTTGTGTTTCAGGCGGAACGAGACCAAACCGCGGGCATCCTCCTCGGGTTGGCAAGCGCGGTGCTTGCAGCGATGTTCAGCACCGTCAACGGGGTGCTCGTCAAACAGCACGACCCGGTTCAGCTCAGTGCTGTGGAGTTGATGGCGGCCAGTGTGGGGATGGCGCTGTGGTTGGCCATGCAAGGAGCGTTTGACCTGTCATTGATTCAACTGTCCGGGTCAGACTGGCTTTGGATTGTGTTGCTTGCCGTGGTGGCCACGTCGTTTGCCTTCATGGTGTCCATCCAGGTCTTGCAGCAATTGACGCCCTTTGAGTCGGCCATGGCCATCAACCTCGAACCCATTTACGCGATCGTGCTGGCGTATGTCTTGTTTGACGAGCGCTTTTCGTCGGGTTTCTACCTCGGTGCAGCGTTGGTCATTGGAGCGGTGTTTGTGGACACGTTGTTACGCGCTACGCCACGTGAAACAGAGACGCCGCCACCCGGTCGCCGGTGATCCATTGCGTTTCTGGAATGCGGAAGCGACCGCCTTCAATGGCCACCAAGTCTCCACAATTCAGTGCGTGTGACCAAGCCTTGGGATCGACCACGTCGGGCCGCAACCCGTGGGCCTCATGCAAGTCTTCGGGGTGGATGCCTTGGGCGGTCCGAAGCCCGGTCATGACGGCCTCGTTGTAGCGATCTGCGGGGGAGAGGGTTTCCCGTGACTCAGACAACGCACCTTGTTCCAGCGCCCGGATGTAGGCGGGGTTGTTGGACACGTTGGCGTAGCGCTCAGGGGCCAGGAACCCGTGCGCACCAGGCCCAAGGCCCAAGTAGGGTTTGCCCGACCAGTACGCGCTGTTGTGGATCGCTTTCCAGTGGCTGTCGTCGCCACTGGGAGCGGCCCAATTGCTCGTCTCGTAATGGGACCACCCACGGTCTGCCATGACGCTGCACAAGTGGTGGTATTCCTGCACGGTGCGTTTGTCGGGAGACGGGGTTTCTTCGCCGCGCTCCACACGGGTGCCAAGCACGGTCTGCGATTCCACAGTCAGGGCATACGCGCTGAGGTGTCGAACGGGAAGGGCGAGGGCACGCTCCACGTCGTCCTGCCATTGACGACCCGTGGGAACCCCGTAGATCAGATCCACGGTCATGGTCTCGAACCCGGCGGCGTGGGCCCGAAGGATGCCTTGTTCCGCCTCCCGACCGGTGTGGGCACGGTTCATCCAGATCAAGGTCTCGTCGTCGAAGCTTTGGATGCCCATACTGAGGCGGTTGAAGCCGGCCTCGAGCCAAGCATCCAAGCGTGCATCCTCCAAGTCCTCGGGATTGGCTTCCAAGGTGACCTCTGCAAGTGTGGACACGTCCAACTGCAAGGCGTCACAGACGCCGCGAACGAGTTGCTTCATGGCGTCGGGCGGCAACAGGGAAGGTGTGCCGCCACCGAGGTACAAGGTGGTGACTGGCCCATGGAGCGACCTCAAAAAATGCGGCGCACGAAGTCGGGCTTCCGACGCGATCGAACGAACCATGGCGTCGACGGTTTGGGTGTTTGTCGAGAAGTGGAAGTCGCAGTAGTGACAGGCTTGTCGACAAAACGGAACATGGAGGTAGACGCCGGCCATGTCCCAAAGGTCGTGGCTTCCATGCTACCTTCGCGTCATGGCTCGAGAAATCCAGTGGGACGAGGTCCGCGTTGAACGCGCATTGACCGACATGGACACCAACGCCGAATGGACGGCCTTGGGCCCACGCACGTGGTCCGTGTTGCAAAACGGCGCGCGCTACAAAGTGGAATGCGAGTCCGGTCCCGACGCAGAAGGCCATTTGTTCATTCGCATCAACGGCGTACGCCGTGAGGTGCACGTGCTCGACGAACGTGCCAAATTGCTCGAGAAGATGGGCATGTCGGTCTCTGCAGGCGCGGCCTCAGGGGACATCAAGGCGCCCATGCCGGGCAAGGTGTTGCAAGTCTTGGTCAAGCCAGGAGATGCCGTGGAGGAGGGCCAAGCGCTGCTCGTGTTGGAGGCCATGAAGATGGAAAACATGATCAAGGCCGTGGCGGCCGGGACTGTTTCTGAGGTGCCCATTGCCGAAGGCGAAGCCGTGGAAAAAGGCGCGTTGTTGGTGGGATTTGAGTCCTGATTGTTCCCCACGCCTTTCCCCGAAAGCCTGTTGATGACATGTCATTGAAGTGACATTCTGCGTTCTACGTAGAACTACCTTCGAGACATGACCATTCGTGACGTTTTTCGCGTGTGTTGCTGCGCCTTGCTAGGCGCCAGCATCGCCTCCGTCGCCCAAGGCCAAGCGTGCAACAATGCCCTCGACCTCTGTGGCCAAACGGACACCACCGCCGTGTTGGGGTCGCCGCTGGATTTGCCAGGAGCTGTGGCCTTGGCCGGCGAGTTTGACGCCAGCCGCGTTCAAGTGATCCACTTTCACACGACGTTCTTCGGACAGTTTGCGGAGCCTTCTGAGCCAGCCAACGTGGTGTTGAGCGCCTTGTCGTGCGAAGCGCCCCTTGTGGCGAGGGTGTTTCAGTCGAACCCTTTGGACGTGTGCAACGCCGAGGAATTCGTTCCCGCCTCCGAGTTGTGGACGGTGTCGACCGACACCACGCTGACCACCCTGCCGCTGTTTCAAAACACCGACTACGTGTTGTTGCTCGGTTCGTCGGCTTCGGATTGCGCCGTCGACGTGCGGTTGGAAGGCCTTGCGATGAGCATCGACGCCTGCTGCACCTCTTCCATCGATTACGGAGAAAGCACGACGGTGGAGGTGTTGGGTTCGGACCCCGATTTGGGCTTCGATTGGACCCCGGTTGAGCTCGCCCAAATGGTGGACAACCAGCTTGCCGAGCTCAGTCCCTACGAGACCACCACCTTTGAGGTGACGGGGTACATCCAAGGTTGTTCCTACACGGATGCGGTGCTCGTGGCGGTGGGGTCGCCCATCGAGGTGCCCAATGCGTTTTCGCCCAACAACGATGCATCCAACGACACGTGGAACATCTACGGGTTGTCCCAGTTTCCCACGTCGACCATCGAGGTGTTCGACCGTTGGGGCCAAAGCGTGTTCCGTTCCGTGTCCTACCCCAATCCTTGGGCGGGCAAGAACCGCGGAGTGGATGTCCCTGCAGGCACGTACTACTACGTGATTCACCTGAATGAACCGAATGCCAACCTCGCCCCTGTGACGGGGCATGTCGCTGTGATCCGATGAGCATGAAACACCTTTTGACCTTGGCGTTGGTGTCCGTGTGCTGGTCTGCGCAAGCGCAGTTCGTGGGGACGCGTTCGTTGTTCTTGATGTCCAACTTGTTGGACAACCCGGCGGCTGCGGGCAATTCACCCTGTTTGGACATGCGCATGGGGGTTCGCTCTCAGTGGACGGGATTTGAGGGCGCGCCGCTGACGAGTTTTGCCTCCCTGTCGGGGAGGTTGGGTCACGGCACGACGATGGCACACGGGATGGGGGGCTACGTCATGACCGACGCGATTGGTCCCTGGTCCAACACGAGGTTCAGCTTGGCGTACTCCACCAAAATCCGACTCACCACGGGCGCCCGATTGAGCGCGGGGATCGGCCTGGGAATGGTCCAGTACCGCTTGGATGTGGGCAGCCTTCAATTTCCTGAGGTGGCCGCCACCGATGATCCAGCGTTGTTCGGCTCCGCGACTTCGCAAATGGTGTTCCCGACGATGGATTTTGGGTTGTGGTACGAAGACAAACTCAATTTCGCGGCATTCAGCATTCAAAATGTCACGGCGACCACATTGACAGACATCGCTGCCACCACATCTTCAGGCCGGACGGCGGTGTTGACGGGTGGACGCTACATCAAGTTGGACCGTCGGTTTGCCTTCCGCCCCGCGCTTCAAATGCGAATGGCTTCCGGACTGCCTGCAGCCATTGATTTTCAGGGCTCATTCAGCATGGACAACCGCATCTCAATGGGCTTGGGTTACCGTTCGGGATCCGCATTGGTCGGGGTCATGAACTTGAAGTTGTTCGAGTCCATGACGGTGGGGTATGCGTATGACTTTGGGGTCTCTGCCCTGAATGTGGCGGGACGAAACTCCCACGAAATCGTGATTTCCTTGACGGCGTGTGACAAGGACGACCCGTTCTTCAGCACAGGAGGCCGTTGCCCCGCATACGACTGACATGTACGACACCTTGTCCAAGCGATTGCTCTTTTTGGCCGCCGCCGCCATCGTGGTGGTGACGCTTGGATACACCCAACACCTTTCCTCCATCATCCGCGAAGAAGAGCAGAGAAAGGTTGATTTGTGGGTGGAAGCGGTGAAGCAGCGGGCGGAGCTTGTGACGTACACCCAAACCCTGTTCGAAGACCTCGGCGCGGAAGAAAAGAAACGCGCCGACCGGCTCGCCTCCGCCTACCGCTTGATTCAGGAAGCCCCTGATGGAACGGATTTGACCTTCGCGGGCGACTTTTTGGTCAACAACAACACGGTCCCCGTGCTCATCACGAACAAAGCGGGGGAGGTGGTGTACAAAGTCAACGTGGACCCACCGCCGGCAGGTGTGGCCGAGCGGGCGTACTACGACAGCATCCGGCGCACCCAAATGAGCCGGAACCCCCCCATCCGTTTCGAAGAGGTGGGCCAAACCATTTACTACGCCGAGAGCGTGCGACTCCGGAAGCTGCGCGAGGCCATGGACGAGCTCATCGAGTCGTTCATTTCGGAAACGGTCATCAACAGCGCGTCCGTGCCTGTCTTGTTGATTGATTCGACGGCCACGAAAGTGGTCAAGTCTCAAGGCATAGACGTGTCGAAACTCGACACCCCGGAGAAATTGCAAGCCCGTTACGTGGCCATGGCCGAGGACAACCCGCCCATTCCCGTGTACTTGCCAGGGGAGGGTTGGCACGTTGTTTTCTACGAGGAGAGCGCGGTCTTGACCCAGCTGCGCTATTTCCCTGCCGTGCAGTTGCTGTTGATCGCGGCGTTTTTGCTCGTCGCTTACCTCGTGTTCTCTGCCTCGAGGCGGGCAGAACAAAACCGGGTTTGGGTGGGCATGGCCAAGGAAACGGCGCACCAGTTGGGCACGCCATTGAGTTCGCTGATGGCGTGGTCTGGATTGCTCGCGACGAAGGGTGTGGAAGAAGAGGCGTTGAAGGAAATGGACAAAGACATCGCCCGACTGCAAGTGGTGGCAGAGCGCTTTTCCAAGATCGGATCAGAGGCCACCCTCAAGGAGGACAACCCCCTTGAGGTGGTTCGAGAGACTGCGGAGTACATGCGTCCTCGCGTGAGCAAACACGTGGAGATGGTGCAGGAGCTGGGCCCTGATGCAGGGCACCTGATGCTCAGCCGGCCCTTGTTGAGTTGGGTGCTTGAAAACCTGATTCGAAACGCCGTGGACGCCATGGATGGGGAAGGTGTGCTCACCGTTCGGGCGCATTGGCGGGAAGACGCCTTCACCATCGAGGTGGAGGACAACGGCAAAGGCATGACCAAGGCGGTGGCGAGAAAAGTGTTCGACCCCGGCTTTACGACCAAGGAGCGCGGTTGGGGTTTGGGCTTGTCCCTCGCCAAGCGGATCGTGGAAGAGGTTCACGAAGGCCAAATCCTCGTGGCGTCCTCCGAACCTGGCAAAGGCACGTGTTTCCGCATGGTGTTCCAGGCGTGAACCTCCGTCAGCGGACGATGAGGATGCGCCCCACTTTTTGTTCTCGGTAGAACACGCCGTCTTCCCGGTATTCCCACTTCACGATGTACGGGTACCATCCGTCGGGCAAGTAGTGGTCGCCGTTGCCCAAATCAGGCGCCCCTCCATCCCAAGGACGATCCGCATCTTCGGTGGACCAGACCTGCTCTCCCCATCGGTTGAAGACTTGGAAGGAGAAGGCGTCCCATTCGCAGCTGCTCTCGATGCGGAACCCTTCATTCAACCCGTCTCCGTCCGGGGTGAAGGCGTTGGGAATCCACACGTGACACCCGCAGTATTCCTCCTCCACTTCGGCGAGGGCCACCGACGACCCACAGGCGTTGGTGGCCGTGATGTAGTGCTCGCCTCCCGCGACGTTGTTTTCAAATCCGTAGGCGCCTTCGGTGGACCACACCAAGGAGAAGGGAATCTCGTTGGGGTCGGTGTCAAGGACGGGAAGCAGCTCCACGCGCACTTCGGTCGAGTCGCCAATGCAGATCAAGGGATCTACGGCCGAAGCCACGACGTTGAGGTTGGGAAGCACCTCCACATGCATGGAGTGGCTGTCCATGCACCCTGTGGCGTTGTCGCGCACTTCGATGAGGTATTCGCCCTCGTCGTAGGCGCTGTAGCCCGCAGTGGCGCCTTCGTTGTTCACACTCCAAATCCAGGTGCCTACGGGGTCGTCTGTTTGGGTGGGCCACACAAACGAATATGGGGCATCCAATACGCAACGAGACACACTGTCGGGCTGCGAACCCACGGTGGGCGTCGGCCACCACGTGACGTAGGCCGTGTCCGATTGGGCGCACTCGCCGAGCGTGACGTTGGCCACAAAAGGACCTTCGCCCATGGACGCCACCACGGGCAGGTTGGTGCCGTTGCCTCCCACATTCCAACTCAGCGCATCCACGTTGCCTGTGACGCTCAGCATGGCCACTTCTTCGTCACACAAGGGTGCAGGATCCACCAACCCTGTGACAATGGGAGGGAGCATGGTGTAATTGAACGACTCGGTGCTTTCGCATCCGTTGTCGTGGATGAGGTTGGCTTGGTACACACCCGCGCCCGCTGCAGTGAGACTTGTGGTTCCTGAGGGCAGGTCCCACGAGGCCACAGAGGCGTCGTTGAAGACGTTGAAGCCGATGACCCCGGTGGATTCCCAGCACAAATTGCTGGGGGTTGTGGTGAACGCGCCCTCAGCCAAAGGGAGCGCCTCGATGACGATGGACTGAGGGTCAGACTCGCAGCCATTGATGGTGGACGTTGCGGCGAACGTACCGCCTTGGCTCACGTTGAGCAGGGGTGAGCTGGAGTTTTGCCAGGAGGCAGTGGCTCCCTCGGAAGGAACAGCCACGATTTCGACGGGCTCCCCGTCACAAATGACGACAGGTCCTGCGTTTGGCTCAGCATCGACGGAGAAACTGACGTCGGGCAAGACTTGGAACGTCACATCCACTTGCAGCTGGGCGCTGCAGACCCCGAGGGTGGCTGTCACATCGTGAATGCCTGCAACGCTGGTGACGCTGGTGGCCCCGTCGACCCCATCCCAGGCGATGGTCGCACCAGGGGCTGCTGTGGCTTCCAACGTGGCCTCCAACGCCCCACACACCACCAGGTCGGGAGCCACCAACAACTGGAGGGCAGGGTCCAACACGTCGATGTCGAAGGTCTCGTGCGTGGGGCAGCCCGCGGCATTGAAGCCAGTCATTGGGTAACTTCCGGCGGTGGCGACGGTCAATACGTCGTTGTTGTTGGCGTCCCAAACGGCATCCACTGTTTGACCCAAAGGCTGGGTGGTGAACTCTGAATCACCCCCAACACATCCCACCAAGGGAGCGGGTTCCTGCACGGCCAAACCATTCAGGTACGACGAGTAAAAGAGCGAGGTTTCGCAGAACGACTGCGGATTGGAGAGTCCACCCGTGCTTCCTGTGAATCCCCAAAAGACGAGCGGGTCCCCATCGAAAATGTCGTTCACGAGGTCCACCGTCAAACTGTGTCGGAGGCTTCCTGCGAAATAGACTTCCAACAGGGTGGTTGCAGGGTCCCAAACGACGCTCAACGCGTAGTTCAGGCCTGTTTCGATGTTGGCGGCAGCGGGGTGGGCTTGAACTGCAGCGGACAATTCGTTGGGAGTGTTGTGCTTGAGCGAGCCGTCACGAAAGATGGCAATGTGGTCCCAGGAATCGTCAAACTGGTTGACAGGGCCTGCGTCGGGAGAGCCATCGTTGGCAAAGGTGTCCATTTCGATGGCGAGGGAATTGTTGGCAAACACCCCACCAGGACCTTCAAAGCCGTATCCGATTTGGGCACCGTTGATGGACAGGGGGCCTGTGGTGAGGTTGGAAATTTGCTGAAGAACAAAGCACACGCCGTCCGCCCCATCGTCACTTCCGCCAAAATTCATCTCGAAGTCCAACTGAAAGGGCGCACCCAAATGCAAGGGGCATTCATGCCAGGCCGCACCTCGTCGGTTGTTGATGTTGGGGGTGAGCTGAACGCAATCCGGGCCACCGGGGAGGGCGTCCCCAACAAAACTCCATTGTCCCCACGCAGGAAGCGCAGCACAAAAAACCAAGAAACCAGAGGAGATGAGGAAACGCATCAACGGGTCAGAGATTGCGGATGACGTCGACGATGCGCTCGGTGGCGTGGCCGTCCCAGAGCGGGGGCACGACCCCTTCTTTGGGGTTGTCGATGGCGTGCATGACGTCCGCGACGTTGAGTTCGGTCAGCATTTGGTTGGTGCCAAGGGTCGTCGTGCTTGGCCGCTCCGTGTTGGGACGGAGGGTGATGCACGGCACTTGCCGGTACGTCGTTTCTTCTTGGATGCCTCCCGAGTCGGTGACGACCGTTTTGGCCTTGGAAATCAAGTGCTGGAAAGCGAAGTAGTCCATGGGCGGCGTCCGCTTCAATCCGGGATGCTCGAGCACATCGGCAAGCCCAAACGACTCCAAGTTCTTCTGCGTTCTTGGGTGGATGGGGAAGACCACAGGCGCCGAGGCACAGAGGTTTTGGAGGAGGTCCACGATGAATTGGCATCCTTCACGGTTGTCCACAGTGGCGGGCCGGTGCATGGTCAGCAGGTGGAAATCCTCTCCCGCACCCAAGCCGAGGTCGGATAGGGTGGGGCTTTGATCGATTTGGGGTGAAAAGTGGACGAGCGTGTCAATCATGGTGTTGCCCACGAAGTGCACGTTGCCTCCTTGGTCGAGGCCCTCGTCCTTCAGGTGGGTCATGCCCGAGTCTTCCGTGACGAAGTGATGTGCACTGAGCTGGTCGACCAAAATGCGGTTGATCTCTTCAGGCATGGAGCGGTCAAAGCTGCGCAGACCCGCCTCCAGGTGACCCAATGGAATCCCGAGCCGTTGGGCGGCGAGCGCTCCGGCAAGCGTGCTGTTGACGTCGCCAGGCACCAACACGAAGTCAGGCTTGACCTTTTCCATGACCTCCACCAATTGGGCGATCATATGGGCAAACTGCAAGCCCGCGGAACCGGGATGCAGCTTCAGGACGTGGTCGGGTCGCAGGTCAAATTGGTCAAAAAAGACCTGCGACATCGCCTTGTCGTAGTGCTGCCCGGTGTGGACCAAGGTGAGCTTGGCGCCGGGGACGGAATCCATCACCTTGCGAAAGCGCGTGACCTTGATGAAGTTGGGGCGCGTGCCGATGACGATGAGAAGGTGCATGGATTCTGGTCAGTGGGTGGTCTGCGGCCTCAATGTATGAAGCAGTTCGCTGTACTCGTGGGCGAGCGCGTCTCGTTGGAAGCGCTCGGGGGAGGTGTGGCTCGTTCTGCCGGCGAGGGCCTGTTGGATTTGGTGTGCAAATCCTTGGTCGTCTTCCATGCCACAAAGGTCAAACCCCCAAGACCCCAACAAGCGCTCGAGGTCGCTGTCCAGGGCGCCTCCGGCAATCAAAGGACGTCCTGTGGCGAGGTATTCAAAGGCTTTGCCCGGGATTGTGCAGCGGCCGGTCTCGTTGTTGTTTTGGAGGATCACCAGGGCATGGCAAGGCGACATGGCTTGGGGAACCGCGTCGTGGGAGACGCTCCCGGCAAACCGCCACGCGTTGGAAGGAAGGGTTTGCTCCAGTTCGGCTTGGATGGCGGGGTCGAGGGCGCCGTAGAAGACCAAATGCAAAGGCCGGGTGGTCTCGGCACGGGCGTTGTGGTCCCGGATGGCACGCCACAGTCCAGGGGCGTTCCGGCTTCCATACAACGACCCAAAAAAGCCAAGCACAAAGGGCCCGTCTTCGGGCGCCGCCTCGAGGTCAAATCCGTCCGCCGCATCGTACCCATTGGGGATCCAGACGCCCTTGGGGTCGTTGTCTTGCAAGGGCCGTCCCAAGATGGACCCAGCGGCCGAGGGTGCGGTGACCACCACCCGATCCGCATGTTCGACCACCTTCCGTTCCAAGGCCTTGTGCCGGGCACGGCTGCGCGCCGTCAAATTGAAATCGTCCAAGTAGTCCATGTCGGACCACGGGTCTCGGAAGTCCGCCACCCACGGAATGTCAGGAAAGGCCTGTTTCAATCCGAGGGCAATCAAATGGGTCGAATGCGGAGGGCCTGTGGAGACAATGGCGTCCACCGGAGCTTCCGCGAGGCGCTTTTTCAGCCTCCGAATGGAGGGCCGAATCCAAAACATGCGCGCGTCCGGGATGAACACGTTGCCCCGAATCCATTGGACGAGTCCGCCGGATTTCTTCTTTCCCGAAGGGCTGGAAGAACTCCCAAACCGGTTTTGGGACCGCCCCAATTTTATGGCGTCGAGCCACGAAGCGGGCTCAACGATGGGCCCCTTCCACACCTCGGTTTCAGGAGACACGTCCGACTGCAGCCCGGGATCCAGTGCCGGGTAATGGGCCCCATCAGGCACGTAAACCACTGGAGACCAACCGTGTTTGGGCAAATACTTGGCGAACTTCAACCAGCGCTGGACCCCTGCACCTCCCGAGGGAGGCCAGTAGTAGGTCACAATCAACACGCGCTTTTCAGCCATGACTTCAAAGCTAAGACGCGTCGAATCATGGTGAACAAAGAGAACTGACTTACATTTGCGTCCTCCTTGCCGAGAAGCCCGGGTGGCGGAATTGGTAGACGCGCGCGACTCAAACTCGCGTTCCGCAAGGAGTGTGGGTTCGATTCCCACCCCGGGTACAGAGAAAGCCTCGCATCAAGCGGGGCTTTTTTGTGTCAAACCATGTCGTTCTTGTTGAGGATGACGAGGGCCCCAATGACGCCCGGAACCCACCCAAAACAGGTGAGGATGGCGACGATCACAATGGATCCGCACCCGCGATCGTACACCGCGAGGGGAGGGAGCAGCAAGCTCAAAAGGACACGACCTAAACTCATGAACCCAAAGTAGGGATAAAGCCCCGTACCTTCATTGGATGAAACAGCACATTCTGTTCGTGGCCATGGCGACGTTCGTGGCGTGGATGGTGGCAGACCATGCACATGGCCAAATCACCGTCAACCAAGCGGACCTGCCGCAAGGCGGGACCGACCACGTGTTCCAAAACCTCACGCCGGATTTGCTCTTGGATTTCGAAGCGTCGGGCCCCGGGTGGATTTGGGATTTCTCGGAACTCGAACCCATGGATTCGACCGTGGTGGGTGTGCAAGACATCGGCTCGGCGTCCTTCACGGCGTTGTTCACTTTCGACAATGCGTTCCTCTACCCCGAGGTTCAAGCCGACCATTTCTACACGTTCCTGAACATCCCGGATTTGGGCGACCTCGGCGGAGATGTGGGTGGCGGCTTGCCCATTGAACTCGATGAGGTGGTCGGTTACCACCAGTACGCTGGAGGTACCTACAACCAGGTGGGCATCGGTTTGTCCGTGTCGGGCATTGAATTGCCGGTGCCGTTTGACGACATTGACGAAGTGCATCCCGTGCCGTTGACGGTGGACGCGACGTTGGAGTCCACAGCGGCCTACGCGGTGGAGGTGCCCGAAACGTTCACCTACGCGGTGGACCAA
>Ga0163110_10000055_pt1 | contig 54557 bp, 49 predicted proteins | sample CRUFie1St17metaG_FD_108703 | JGI IMG/M metagenome (GOLD analysis project Ga0163110, IMG submission 108703) | Marine microbial communities from the Costa Rica Dome - CRUD Field 142mm St17 metaG | ecosystem: Environmental > Aquatic > Marine > Oceanic > Photic zone | place: Costa Rica: the Eastern...
ACAGCTACTAATAATACATTTAATGCTGATGGTAGTATAAATGTAAAAACATCTACTGGTGGAGTAGGTGAAGATACTGTTGATAATTTTATAACAGTATTACAAAATTCAGCTCAGAATTTTAAAGACCCAGCTCATTATTTTAAAGCAACTAAATCAAATTCACTTTTTGTAATAATACAACAATATGGAACTGCTACCTCTGTTACAGATACTTCAGTTATAACATATGACCCAGCTAACCCAACTATAGGATCTAATAGATTATTAGAACTTCCAACAGCTTCAGGATTTGGAGGAGGATTCTTTTCTTCATCAATTGATAATACTACCCCACTTCAGTATTTAAATTGTAATGATGCTTTTAAATTTCCTTTAGGTTCTTCAGAAAGTTTCTTTAGATATTCAAATTATAATCCACTTATTAATAATGTATCATCAAGTAGAACAAATAAATTTTATCAGAATGTAGAATATGCAACATCACAATTTATACCTAATAATTTATCTCTTATTCAAAGTGGGTCAGCTTCATTATCTACAGTTCCTGAAAGTTACTACACAACTACAAAAATTATAAATCCTAGATATGATGGATCTAGAATCTCAAGTTTTGATTATAATAATTTCAATACATCAGGTTCAACTTTATTAACTAATTTAGTTAGGAGTTTTGGTACAAATAATGCCATAAAATATGGTGGGGAAGGTGCTGCAAGTATTTCTCCAATAAATTTATTAGGAGATACATTTTTAAATGGAGACACAGGAAGTTGGGGTGGAGATAATTCATTTGGTAAAACAGCAACAATTGACAAAAATCCAATATACATTGCTCATTTTAAATCTTCAATAACAAACCCAACAATTTATAATACAAGAACTTTTGAAATAGATACACTTATACAAGTACCATCAACCCCATTACAATTTGTTTCTCCAAAAACAAAAGGAGCAGTAGGAAAAGGTGCAAACCCAATTCCTCAGGTAGAACGAATAAATCCTGTAACTATTGATATTGATGGTAGTAATGAAGAATTACTTACAGTTGCAAGTAACTTTGAAAAAAATAGATTTGTTAGTTGGAATTTTATTTCACCTACTAAAGATGGTAAAAACTTTGATATTTTATCTAAAGGAGAATATAAAATTTTAAATCCATCATCAAATTTTAAATTTTTAATAGGTAATCAACCCGTTAGAAATGATTATGTACATACTATGAGTTTCTTCCCACCAGAACCTTTAGCTTTAAATGTTAGATCTGATGGATTTGGTGGAACAGGAGGTAACCCATCTACAGGATTTTTCATACTAACAGATCATCTTATTAGTACTTTTTATACAGGATCTAATAAATTTATAGCAGTTGAAGGAGATAGAGGTCAAGGAATAAATTCGGGACAAGATATTCCTAATTTTAGAACAGGAAGTGGATGTTTATATTTAAGGGGACCTAAGAAAAAATTCTCAGCAGGTAACCCAAAAGGATCTGGTGGTATGTTATTTACAGGACCAGGTTTAATGATGATTCATGCAATGAATTACAATGTTTCTTTAAATAGAAAAAATAATGTTGATATTTTTGGTAGTACTTTCCCTACAGACGTTTCACTTTCATTTGCTGAAAAAGTAGTATTAGAACCAGACAATCCTGAATTTTATTTTAGACAATGTCCTATTCCGGGTAACGGCTTTCCAACTGCTACATCATCTATAGGTCAAACTCTTCAACAAATGACTTCATTTCCAAATGAACCAGAACCTTTTCTTATAAAAAGAGGTGACATTATTAGAGTACAATATCCTTCAACAGGTTCTGGACAAGTACAAGATTTAGTTTTAACTGAACAGGAATTTACAGTATTAGATATTAGAGATTCTGGTTTTGGTGAAGGTACAATTGATATTGATGAAAGATTTGTTTGTCAAGTTACTTTAACTTCTGGAGTCTCAGCCAATTATACACCAAGTAGCGGTAAATTTGATAAACTTATTGTAACACCTGATCCATCACAATTAGAGGCACAAGTAGTATCAGGCTCTATATCATTATTTACTATCTTTAGAAGAGAGGATGATGATAGAAAATTAGTAGTAGAAATACCTGGAAATCAAACTCTGTATAGTCAATCAGTAGATGAAACAGCAAAATCATCACCTGCAGGATATTTAGTGCCAAAAGATATGTCATTAACTCAAAAACAAAATGCTTTAGAAATTATAAATCAATTAAATGAGAAAAATGCATTTAAAGCAGATACAGATTTTAATCCAAACCAAAGTAAAGGATAATGATTAATTAACTTAATTTGGTGAAAAAATAGAAAAATAATATATTTATAAACAAAAATATTTAATAGAATGGGATATTTAAACAATCAAGTAGTAACAGTAGATGCTATTTTAACAAAAAAAGGTAGAGAATTATTAGCAAAAGGAGATGGTTCCTTTAATATAACACAATTTGCTTTGGCAGATGATGAAATCGATTATACATTATACAATCCTAATCATCCATCAGGTTCTGCATTTTATGGAGAAGCAATTGAAAATATGCCTTTATTAGAAGCATTTCCTGATGAAACCCAAATGATGAAATATAAATTAACTACTTTAACTAGAGGCACAGCTAAAATGCCTATTATTGAAGTATCATTTACTAATTTATCTTTAACTCAAGGAGGTCATGAAAATTTATCCCCACAAACCCTTAATTTTAATGGAAACACATCAGCAATAGAATCTTCATATACATTTACAATTTCAGATGTTAGAGCATTTAGTACATTTAATGGGTCTGGAGGAACAAATACAGAACAACAAACATCAATGAATGCTAGTGAAACATTTGGTACAAACGTTTCTAAAACAGTAATTGGTACAACATTAAATATGACTGCTACAACAGTTCCAACATTATTTAATAGTAATGAAACTATATTTACTACGTTAATTATAGAGGGTAGAGATAGTGGAGCAAGAATACAAATTCCAGTACAAATTAATAAAAGTAAATAATTATGTCATTTAAACAATTACAAACAACCGACAAAGTAATAAGTACAGATGCAATAACAGGAACAGTTTGGAGTGGTAATGCACCTACTTTAACTAATATGTTTACATCTTCAGTACAATATGCTAGTAATACAGGACAATATTATATTCATGTTTATCAAACATCATCTAATGATCCTACATCAGCAGTACAATTTGATATTGCTTATGGTGATAAAGTAGGTAGTGGTAGTTTATTTTTTAATAACCAAGTAACAGGATCTTCACCTTCTAAATCAACTTATGGTCAATATAGAACTTTAGTATTAGGAGATGAAAATGCTCAATTTGTATTTGGAAATTTTTCCTCTTCTTATTTCTATGCTTTATCTGTTGAAAGAGCTAGATATAAAGAAAAATTAGCAATAGGTACTATGACATTAAAATTATCAGGTTCTGGTGTTAATGGTGGATTAGTATTAACAGATAATAGTCAAATTGCTACTTCAACAACATTTAATGATGCAGGAAGAGTATTTCAAATAGTATCTGGTTCGGCAGGAAAAGTTCATACAGGAACTAATGCTAATGGTTTTACACCATCATCTGGATCTTATGGTTTATTTATGCCTGATATTGGTCTCATATTATTAAATGGAGAAGCTTTAGATGGTAATGCAACAGGAAAAGGTATTAATTTAGGAACTCAAAGACAATTTGATACTGATTCACGAAATACTAGAAAATTATATACAGCATTATCTGGTTCTAAATCATTTTTATTAAATTCAGAAGAATCAATTTCATCAGAATTTATATTTTGTAGAGGACAAAATTTTGAATTTAACTTTTCTGAAAATCCATCATTTATATCTGGAAGTAATGGCGCTGTTATTTTTGATCAATTTATAAATAATCCCCAAACATTTATAACATCTGTAGGATTATATAATCAAGTTAATGAATTAGTAGCTGTGGCAAAATTATCAAGACCTTTATTAAAAGATTTTACTAAAGAATTATTAGTTAGAGTAAAATTAGATTTTTAAAATGAATGAGTGCTTACAAACAATTCACAACCAAAGACATAGTTATAACCCCTTTTTGGGCGCATAAAGGATTCGAATATCAAGGATCACAAGTCACTTCATCAGGTATTGAATATTATTATGGTCAAGAATTACAATCAGGATCTAAATTAATTTATGACCCTACAGGTAATTTTTATAAAAATACTGGAACTGTAGATGAATTAAATGCATATGATTCATTATTAAGTTATTTAGCTGTTCTTTCAGGATTTTCTAGTCCCTATTATTCATCATCATTATTTGTAACAGGATTTAACACTAAAAGAAACATATTTGATGTTTATAATAGTGCTAAACAATTGTATTACTCTAATTTTTTAACAAGAAGTTTTGGAGATCTAGTATCTACTCAAAGTTTTTACCCAAACCTAACAGGAAATCCAGCAGAAAATGTATCTTATGGTTTACCTAATTCTCCACAGTATGATAATTTTATGATGAATACTTTACCTGCTACTAGATCTTGGGTAGGATCTCCAAATAATAAAACTTACGCAAAATCATCCAATGTACCTGGTCAACCAAATAATAATGACATAGCATTAATAAGTATTCCATCTAAATTATATGGTGAAGCAATAGAACCTGGCTCGTTTAATCTTTCATTTACTACATCATATTCATCTTCAACAACAACTGCACATGTAGAATATCGTGTAAATTTAAGAGATGACGCAGAAGGAAATATAATAGGATCATTATCACAAAGTAAAATAGGAGGTGCTAATTCAAAATATGGATCAGGTTCATATGAAAATAAAATAGTAGGAAATATAATATACCCTCACGGAACAATAATAGTTTCAGATGCAAATGTAACTCCAAATACATCATCTCAATTTATTAATAAAAACTTACTTCCATCCATAACAAAAGCTAATTCAACAGCTTCACTCTCAACAATAATAGGCATAACATCAAATTTTAGTATAGATGGGTTATACCCAGGGTCTAGCTTTATGAAACCCGGTAGTATTTTGAAAAATGGAAATATTCAATCAGGTAGTATTGCATTTTCTTCATCATTAAGACTTTATGAACATCAATATAAATGTGTTATTAGAGATAATGAATTAGGTTATTCTTTAAATCCAACTTTACTATCAGGAAGTAATGGAAAAAATAATTTGGTATACCATGACTTTGCAACAGGTTCTTATTTTAGTCCATATGTTACAACCGTAGGTTTATATAATAAAAATAAAGAATTAGTAGCAGTAGGTAAATTATCTAAAGCAACAAAAATCCCTATGGAATCTGATTTAACTATACAAATAAATTTTGATATTTAATGAATTGGATTTATAAAAATGATGAAATAACATCAATAGACCAATTTCCTAAAGATATTATGGGTTTTATTTATAAAATAGAACACATACCCTCTCAAAAAATATATATTGGTAAAAAATTTTTAATTTTTACACAAAAACGTAAATTAGCAAAAAAAGACTTAAAATTATATGAAGGTCAACCTGGAAGAAAACCAAAATATAAAATAGTATCTAAAGAATCAGATTGGAAAAATTATTGGAGTTCTAATAAAGAAATAAAAAAATTATTAGAAACAGAACCAAAATCTAATTTTAAAAGACAAATTATACATTTGTGTATAAGTAAAAAACAATTAACTTATTTTGAAACTAAATATCAATTTATGTATGAAGTGTTAGAAAAATCGGATCAATATTTTAATGATAATATTTTAGGTAAATTTTATTCAACTGACTTTGGAGGAGTAAAATAATATTCATACATTATATAATATGATTAATGAACTGCTTGTAAATCTAGCCTCTTCAGTGTTGGGTAATGGAAAAAGAACAGCAAGGGGCAATAAAGCTTTCAATTGTCCTTTTTGTCATCATCATAAACCTAAATTAGAAGTTAATTTTACAGAAAATAAAAAAGGTTATAACCCATGGCATTGTTGGGTATGTAATAAAAAAGGTAGATATCTTTCTACTTTATTTAAAAAAGTAGGTGCTTCCTATGAAAAATTTCAAGAATTAAAATCTTTAGTTAAAACTGAATATGAAGTAGAAAATGTAGTAATAAAAAAAGAATTAAAATTACCAAAAGAATTTTTATCTATTTTAGATTCAAAAGATATAATAGCAAAACATGCTTTATCTTATTTAAAAAATAGAGGTATAACTAAAGATGATATTGAAAAATATAATATAGGTTATTGTGAAGATGGAAGATATGCTAAAATGATTATTATTCCATCCTATGATAGTCAAGGTAATTTAAATTATTTCACAGGCCGTTCATTTGAAAAAAATCCATATGTAAAATATAGAAACCCAGAAGTTAGTAGAGATATTGTACCTAATGAATATTTAATTAATTGGAATTTACCTTTAATTATTTGTGAAGGAATGTTTGATGCTATTGCAATAAAAAGAAATGCAATTCCTTTATTAGGTAAAAATATACAATCTACTTTAATGAAAAAAATAGTTACATCAACTATTAAAAAAATATATATTGCATTAGATAAAGATGCTCAAAAACAATCACTAGATTTTTGTAAAAAATTTATGGATGAAGGAAAAGAAGTTTATTTAGTTGAACTTAAAGACAAAGATCCCTCTGAAATGGGTTTTACACAATTTACTAATTTAATACAAAATACATTCCCATTAACATACTCAGATTTAATGGAAAAGAAAATAATGTTAACATGAAAAAATCTAATATAAAAAAATCCTACAATAGGATTTTAGAAATTAGCGATGACGCTAAACAAATAACATTACCAGATTCTAGATATTATAGAAGAAATGGTAAATATTATCCTTCAATAACTTATGTTTTAAGTTATTATCCTAAAGGAAAACATTTTCAAGATTGGTTAAAAAAAGTAGGACATTCAGCAGATTGGATTGTAAAAAAAGCGTCTGAAGAAGGTACACTAGTACATGAAATGTGTGAAGATTATTTAAATGGTAAAGAATTACAATTTTTATCAGAGTCAGGTAATCCTAAATACAATCCTGATATTTGGCAAATGTTTTTAAAATTCGTTGATTTTTGGGAAACTTATAACCCTACATTAATTGAAACTGAAGTACATATATTTTCTGATGAATTAAAAGTAGCAGGTACTTGTGATTTAATATGTGAAATTGATAATGAATTATGGATTATAGATTTAAAAACATCTAATCATTTACAAATAACTTATGATTTACAAACAGCAGTTTATGGTAAATGTTATGAAGAATGTTATGGTAAAAAAATAAATAGATTTGGAGTACTTTGGTTAAAATCTTCTAAAAGGGGACCAAAAGAAGGTGTCATACAGGGTAAAGGATGGGAATTATATGAGTCTAAAAGATCACATAAAGATAATTTAGATATATTTATAACTGTAAAAAAATTATTTGATTTAGAAAATCCTAGACATTCTCCATCATTTACTGAATTTAGGACATCAGCTAAAAGAAATTTATAATATTTATAATAAAATTATTTTATCATGATAAGTTTAACTCAATTATTAAACGAAGCTATTAATGGTCCTAAAGCAGTAATACTAGCAGGGGCACCAGGAGCTGGAAAAGGTTATATATTAAGAGGTTTAGATTTAGGAGGATTAAAAATAATGAATGTAGATGATATTTATGTTCCTTTATTAAAAAAAGCTAATGTTAGTTTAGATTTAAAAAATGCTACACCCGAAGAAAGAAGTGAACAAGCTAAACAAATGGCAGTAGCTAATAAGGAATTTAAAGGAGAAATGGAAAAGATAATTGCAGGTAAAGAATCTTTTATACTAGATGGTACAGCAGCATCATTTAATAAAACTGCACAATTAAAACAAGAATTAGAAGAAGCAGGGTATAGTGTATTTATGCTTTATGTTTATACTGATTTAGAACGTTCATTAAAACAAAATCAGGATAGATTTGAAAAATCTGATGGAAAAGATAGAAGTTTAGCTCCAGCTATTGTAATGAAGACTTGGATGGATGTAACTAAAAATTATGAACCTTATAAAGATTTATTTGATCAAAATAATTTTGCACTAGTAGCTAACACTTTAGAAGGAGAAAAATTAGGTAGTTTAGAAGATATTGTTAGTAAATATTTAACTCCATTTAAACCCAAAGGAACAAAACCTAAAACACCAGCTCAACAAAAAAGATCAGAAGAAAGAAAAACTAAAGAAGCAGAAATAATTAAATCTCTTTTAAATAATGAATTTGTAGATAATATAGTTAGTGATGGTTTATCTAAAGAAGAAGCACAAATGAGATTAAAAAAATTCTTAACTCGATGAATAGACTAACTAAAGAATTAGTAAGAGGACTAATGGAAGTAGATGATACTAAAGTAGTTGCCTTATATGGAGGAGGATTTAAACCACCAATAGCAGGACATTTTAATGTAGTTAAACAAATATTAAAAGAATATCCTGAAATTGATGAATTAAAAATATTTGTAGGAGGAAAATCAAGAGATGGTATTGATCAAGAAGAGGCACTGTTAATATGGGATATTTATAAAAATTATCTACCTAATAAAATAACAATTGAGCCTGTATCTGCTCCTATTAAAAACATATATAATTATTCAAAAGAAAACCCTCAAGAAAAAGTTTATTGGGTTTTAGGAAGAAGAGAAGGAGCTGAAGATGATCAAAAAGATATAGAAATAAGACAAACAACATTATTAAAAAACCCTAAAACTTATCCTAATTTATCAGTTAAAGTAATAACAACTTCTGATGAAGGTATGAGAGGAAGAAATGCAAGAAAAGCTATTAGTAATAGAGAAGAATTTTTTAAATTTTTACCTACAGAGTTAGAAGTACAAGATAAAGAAAAAGTATTTGATTTAGTATCACCTACATTAAATGAAAATATTACAAAATCTCAATTGGATTCAATTGAATCTTATGCTGATGGTTTATTTAATAAATTAGGAATTGATATTGATTTTACAAAACATTTTTTTGATAGATTAAATGATATTAGAAATAAAAAACCAATATCAGTAGCTGAATTAATAGGTGTATTTAAAAAATTATATAGAAAACATGGTAAACCTTTATCTAGAACTGAAGATGATTTAGAAGCTGTTGTTAAAGATTTTAATAAAAATATTAATATCCCCTTTGTAATTGATGTAGATCAAAATGGAATTGATATGACAGCTAAAACTATAATGAGAAAGCAAGATTTTCAAACATCTAATCCTATTATACCTTTAGAAGAAAATACTACATATGCTAATCACATAGATTATAAACAACAAATTAAAGATTTTACCAAACATATGGTAACATTAGGTCTTAATATTTTACCTTTACCTAAAGTAATATTTAGACATAATGATTTTTCTAATGCTAAAGATTTTTTTGGTAAAACAGCTTATTATCTTCCAGAAACCCAAACAATAGTATTATACACTGAAGGAAGACATCCTAAGGATGTAGCAAGATCCTATGCACATGAAATGATTCATCACATTCAAAATTTAGAGGGAAGAATAGGTGATGTAAATACAACCAACACAACTGAAAATCCTAATTTAAATGATATTGAAAGAGAAGCGTATTCAGAGGGAAATATGTTATTTAGAAATTGGACAGATTCTATAGATGGTGAAATTACTACTGATATAGAAGAAGGCGGCTCATTAATTCCTATTAAAATTAAAAAACCAAAACCAGATCCATTTGGTATAAATGCTTATGCTTTAGAATTAGCTAAGGGTTTAGAAGAAGCTATAGTAAATGAAGGTAAATATGATTCATTAGTAACTAAACTAGCTAGTTGGACTTTAAATTCATGGAAAATGGATTTTTTAGAAGGATATAATGAAGGTAAATTTGAAGTAGAAGTAGGTCCTGGTAAAGATTTTGATTACCCACATTTAGATTTTAGATATGAAGCTGAAGCTACATTTGGAGGAATTTATCGTGATAAAGGAAGTTTTGCTCGTCCTTTAGTACCTGAAGTTGTAATAAAATATTCATTAGATATTGAAGAATTACCTAGAATGTGGTCAAGGATTGCAATGGATTTAAGAAATACTATTCGCCATGAAATAGAACATTTAATGCAAAGTGGTCCTAATGTTAAAAAAGGTAAAGAAAAAGAAAAAGATTATACTGAAAGAGAAGAAATCAAATCAGGCAAAAAACCATGGTGGAAAATATGGAGAAAAAAATTAAAAAATGTTGATTATTATAAGTTAGCAAAAGAAGTAGATGCTAATTTACAAGGTTTATATTTACAAGCTAAAAAATCAAGAACACCACTTAAAGATGTTATTGATAATTATGTTAAATATGATTTAAATTTATCTATAGAAGATCAAGAAGAAGTAAAAAGAATTTGGAAAGAAAGAGCTCCTAAATTAAATATACCTTTAGAGGAAGAATATAAAAAAGAAAATACCACACAAAATAAATTAATAGATGCTTGGAAGAAAGAAACATCTTCATCTGAATTAAAAATGTTTTGTAAAAGAGATGGTTGTGGACCAGCTGCTTTAGATCTTAAGAATTTTGCAAAAGAAAGAGGAATTGAATTAAAAAGAATAGAAGGATTCTTTCATGCAGATAAAGTGGCATCAGAGAAAAAAGATTTTACTAATCAAATGAAACAAGAATTTTTAGATCAAGGTGGCGATTTTGATGATGCAAAAGAAAGAGAAGAATGGGTGGCAAATAGTAAATATTCTGATCAATGGAAATTTATCCCACATTATTGGTTAGAAGATAATAAAGGAACAGTATACGACCCAGTAGGACAAGAACAATTTATTGATGCTGGATATGCTAAAGATTTAAATCCTAATAGATACTCATTAACTGATGATGTAAATGAAGAATTAAATGAAGGAGATACATACGAAAAAATGGCTGCTAAAGGAAAAAAAGCAGGTAATTTAAAACAAGGTACTGTTAGAAAAAGATTAGGTATTAAAAAAGGTGAAAAAGTTCCAATGTATAAAATTAATAAAGAACTTGCTCGTCTTCGTAAAATGGATAAAGATAAAGATAAAAAAGGTGTTCAATTAGGAGATAAAAACCAAAAATATTATAAGGCATTACAATTATCTAAAACATTAAAAACAACAACTAATGTAAATGAAGCTGACCCTAAAATATCTGAAGGTAGAAAAAAGAAAAAAGATCCTAAAAAAGGTACAGGTAAAAAACCAGAAGGATCAAGTAGAAGATTATACACAGATGAAGACCCATCAGATACTGTAAAAGTAAAATTTTCAACAAGACAAGACATAGTAAATACTTTAAATAAAAAATCATTTAAAAATAAAGCTCATGCTCGTCAATCTCAAGTAATAAATTTAATTCATCAAAGAGTAAGAGCTGCTTTATCAAGAACTAAAGACCCAAAAAAGAAAAAACGTTTACAAACAGCATTTGATTATATTAAAAAACGTAAAGAAGCTTCTAAAGCTAAAACTAAACGTTTACAAGCTCAAAAGAAAAAGAAAAAAACAAATGAAAATATAAATTTACCTAATCATGATGGTAAAGCAGCTCCATATGGATCAGGTTATAAACCTGTAAAAGAAAAAAAAGGAGGTTATGGTAAAGGATCAGGGTATAGATATAGAGCAATATATAAAAAAGATGGTAAATTTTATTATATGCAAGATAATCCTTTTTCAGCGGGTATTAGACAGGAATTTGGACCTTTTAAAACTAAAGCAGCAGCATTAAAAAAAATGGGGTCATTCCCCGCTGGTACAAGTTATAGAGATATAACTGAAAATAAAGAATATACCATATATTCAGATATGGATGGTGTTTTAGTAGATTTTAATAAAAGATTTGAACAATTTTCAGATAATATAGCTCCTCAGGATTATGTAGATAAATTTGGGTTAGAAGCTTTTTGGGATTTAATAGACAATAAAACTGGTGTTAGATTTTGGGTAGGAATGGATTGGATGTCAGATGGAAAAGAATATTGGAATTATATTAAAAAATATAATCCCATGTTATTATCTTCTCCTTCTAGGAAAAATGAATCTAGATTAGGTAAAAGAATATGGGCAAAAAGAAATATGCCTGGAACAAAAGTAATTTTAGCTTATGCTGAAAATAAAAAAAATTATGCTAATGCAAATTCTATTTTGATAGATGATATGGAAAAAAATATAGATCAATGGAGAGCAGCTGGAGGAATTGGAATTTTACACACGTCTGCTGCTTCTACTATTGCTCAATTAAAAGAATTAGGTTTATGAAAGATAATGTATTAAAAAAAGAATGGTCTAAAAAAGATGTTAAACGTGTTCGTAATCTTATGCAAGGTAAAGTTAATGAAAAAACAACTAAAGGCATAGGTTATAGTAAAATACAAAAAGTTTATAAAGAAGGAGATATTTGGGATGAAGATGGAAGAACTTGGACTATAAAAAATGGTATTAAACAGAATATAACTAAATATGACAATGTTAAAAAATTAGTTAGAACTCCTTTATTTTGTCCTAATTGTAAAAAACAAATGAAACATAGAGATGATGCTGATTACTATAGAGTTCATAAAAGATGTTATGAGTGTCAATTATATTTTGAATCTGAATTAAAACAAAAAGGACTTTGGGAAGATTATTTAAAAAAATTACATAATAATGAAATAGATGCTTTTATAAAAGATTTTAAAAATTGGACTAAAGAACAAATAAATAATGAATCAAATGAATCATTTATATCAGAACAAGGTGACGTTGAAAAATGGGTTGGGGGTATAGATAAATCAAGAGCATTAGAAAGTTTAGACGAAACAATAAAATATTTAGAAAGTTTAAAGAAATAAAAAAGAATACATATTTATAAAATATATAATACAATGGATAATTTTAATTTACATAAATACTATATAAATTCTTATATAAAAGAAGCTATGGGTGATGATGATATGGTTAGGAATAAAATAAAGGATTTAGAAAAACAACACGAACCAGAAATAAAATCAAAGTTTAAAAATTATCGTCCTTTTATTTCTATGGGGTATTATGGTTCGGATAATAGACCTGATAATGATAGATATAAAGGTAAAGGATTTGGTACATTAGATTTTATCATTAGAGATGAATTACCTGATAATGTATGGAAAGATGCTTTGAATTGGGTTAAATCTAAAGGATATGAAGTAGTATCAGATTCTAATTATTATGAAATAGAATTTGATGGAGATAGAGCTTATTATCCTAAAATTAAATTTGAATTTATAGCTAAAGACATACTATTATGAAATTTACAAAAACAGGATTAATTAAAGAAGGTTTAGATTCAAAATCATTTGATGTGATTCAAGCAATAGCAGATAAATACTCATATGGAGAAATATTAGATGCATTAGAATCATTTTATACTAAAAATGATGAAAATAAATCAGCTTTAATGGCACGTGTACATGCTAAAGAATTTAGAAGAGTTATAAATATGCCTAACCCATTTGAAAAAAATAACGTTAAAGAAGGTAGTTGTGGTTATAGTGAAAATGGAAATATTAATGTAAATAATACATCTTCTAATACACCTGGTGGATTAAAAAGTATGCCTGCTGATAAAAAAACATTAATAATAAAAAAATTAATGGAAAAAATTAAATCTAACAAATCTTAACATATTTATAAATAAAAATATATGACAATGGAAAACTTTGACTACGTAAATTATCTAAAAAATAACCCACTTACTTCTAAAGAAATAGAAGATAAAGTTATTACTGAAAGTGTAAATGAAGATGCACGAACAGATGCTGAACAAGAAGGGTACGAAGACGGCTTTAAAGATGCTAAAAAAGACATCAAAAATGCTTTATCAAAAATGAAAGTATCTGAATTAAAAAGCCAAATTAGAGAAAGAATTTTAAATGAACTTCAAGAACAAGAAAATGTTGATGTAGATGTTGAAAGAGATGTAGACATTAATGTAACAGATGATGAAGAAATAGATGTTGATGATGAATCTGTAGAATCAGATATTGAAGTAAAAACAATGGTACCTGGTGAGGATGCTGATGTAGCAGCTGTTCAAGGACTTTTAACAAAAGCTCAACAACAAGCAGAAAAATTAGGTGATGATAAATTATTAGACCAGATTGGAAATACTATTACTTATTTTACTAGAGCTCATGTTGTAAAAGTTAATGAGAGTCAAAAAAAAAGTAAAGAAGTAGTATCTGAACAAGAAGATGAAAATATTGCAGCAGGTTTACCCTCTCAATATATTATGAAGTATAAAAAAGATATTAAAAAGCCTATTGACATGGCTAAACATATGGTTGATTTTTATCAAGCAATTCAAGATGAAGAGCAAGTTGACTTTTCAAAAAATCAAAATATGAGAATGGCTTTAAATTACCTTAAAAAAGCAGCTGATGAAGAAGAAACAGAATTAGGTAAAGGAGGAGAAGCTGAAAAACAAACAAAAGCAGAAAAAGAAGCTTAAAAATATAATTTAATGGGATTAAGCGAAAGAAAACTGACTAAGGCAGAACTCGATAAGAGAGAAGATATTATCATGAAAATGAAAAAAAATAAACGTTCTCTTGTTAACAAATATGGTAAAGATGCTGAAGCAGTTATGTATGGTAGAGCAACTAATATAGCTAAAAAACAAGCAGAAGCTATGAAATCAGATCGACTTAGTGAGTTAATTAAAGAAAAATTACAAGAAACTTCAAAAGTAGTCAAAGGAGAAGATGGTAATAATTACTATAAACATGATGTTACTAAGTTAGAAGAAATGGATCCTGTATCTTGGGATTTAAAAAATGGAATAGCAGCACAGTTAGTACCAGATAAAGTAGGCCATTCTGGTGATGGTGACATTACAGATGATCCATCAGATGGTTATGATTCAAGTCATACAGATACCGTAAAAGAAGCAGTATTATTTAAAGATCGATCTCAAGATTTTCAACTTGACGTAGTAGCCCAAAGAAAATATAGAAGTAATTTTAGTGAATTAGATTATGAACAACAAGAAGATGTTCGTGATGCACTAGAAGCTGAATTAGAAGCAGAAGATCCTTTATTTGAAGGAGTTTTTGGTTTAGGAAGTAAGCAAGGTATAAAAGAATTTATTAAAAAAGTTGAAGATTTAAAAGATATCTACTATAATACAGTAGGAAGTGATACCGTATTTAATGGTTTAGATCAAGCTATTGAAGGAGCAGAAGAATTATTTAAAATGGCTAAAGATAATCCTTATGAAAAAGCATATTTGGATAGAAAAGCAGTAAATGAAGGCCATAAAGGTAAAATTGATTATGAAGGTAAAATGGCTAAAAAACAGCTATATAAAATAGCTCAATATGCTAAACATTTATTTGGAATGATGGATAATGATACTCAATTAGAAAGTTGGGTTCAAGCTAAATTAACAAAAGCATCTGATTATATGGGTGCTGTTAAGCATTATTTAGAAGGCGAAATAATAACTTCAGCTCCACCGGCTTTAAATGAAGAAGATGCAATAACAGATATAGAAGGAAAAGCATTATCAATAGGTGATGTAATTAGATTACCAGATAATAGTGAGCATCAAATAATATATTCTTATTCTGAAGGTCTTCCTTTCTTATCTCCATGGGATGGTAAAAAACCTGATTTAATGACCAGAGTATATTTTAAGGATAAACCCGAAATTGCTAAAAGATTAGAAAGAATTAAAGGATTTTCAATGACTAAAGGTGGATTTATTAGATAATGACAAAACAAGAATTCAAAGAGAAAATACGCCTGTTAATAAAACAGGTTTACTCTAACAGATCTGAAGCTGAAAAAGCTGCTGTAGAGTATGATGAATTGACTAAATTCCCTCAATTAAAAAGAATAATTATAGATTTATTATCATATCAATTTGATAATTTTTTATCATCAATTGATTGGGTAGCTCCACGTCCTACTACTTTTCGTATTAATTTAAAAAATAATGAATATTTTTATTTAATTTATAATGGTAGAAGTTGGATTGCTCAAATAGAAGGTAAAAGTTACTATTTACTAAATTTACCCGAAGAAGAACAAGCTGCCATGGCTATAGCCAGAATATTAAGATATGGTTCTCCTGAAACAGAAGATGAAGGAGGTGAAGAAGGAGAAGAAGGTGGAGAAGATGTAGATGTAGATGTAGAAGTTGATACTGAAGAAACCGAGGAAGCATGATAGATCCTATTATTACATTTTTAAATAAAGTAGCATATAAATTTCCTAAGGGTTATCCTGACATGAATGATCCTAAAGATAAAAAAATGTTATTTGAAATGATAACAGGAATTGTGGATGAAAGTAAAGCTGATGATAAAAAAACAGCCATACAAATTCTTAAAGACACTTTTAAACTAGATGATGAATCTTTTAAAGATAAAGGATTAAATTTTCATTTATTAGTTCCAAGACAAGAACGCCAACAATATATTGATGATATAGAAAAATTAGAAGGATTTGAATATAATCCCCAACCATCAGGATTTTCAAGTATAGGATACTTAACTTATAATGATGTTAAAATAGCTATAAAACCATCAGGAATACAAGGTACAAAATCAGCAGGATTAGAAAATGAAGATATATTTGTAAAAAATATAAATAAATATCTTGAAGATGGTCCTAAAAATATAATTCTTACTGATGGGTCAAGGTCAATTGAATTCCCAGATGTTGATATTGTAAAAGGATCAGGTACTGCTACTGGAAATTATTCTAAATCAGATGCTAATTTTTATAGTAATGATAAAGATTTAGGAGGAGTATCACTAAAGAAAAATAATGCTATTTATTGGGAATCTGCTGATACAAGATTTAAAGATGAAGTAAATAATTTATTAGATGCTATTTTAAATGGTAAATTAGGTAATGAAATTTCATTTAAACCTCTAATAGATAAAAGAGGTAATGAAGATCCTGTAATTATAAGAATGTGGAATAAGGTAACAGATGAAAAAATTCCGGGAATTATAGTTAAGGATTTACCTCCAATAGATACTTATCAATCTATATTTGGTAATGATCAAGTACCTGTTGTAATGGGAACATGGAAAGAAAGTGATTTTTCAGTTCAAGGTGATGATATAATTGTTGATGCTTCTAAAATATATGAAGATGTAGATGATGTAGAAAAAGATGGAGCTATGCCTGTATTAAATATTAGACATGACATGACTAAAAGAAATACTAGAGGGTTAAGAGCATTACTTCAAACAGAAAAATCTTTATATAAAGATGGAAAATTAAAAGGAAAAAATATAGTTTTACCATATAGTGCTTTTAATTAATATGTATAATCATGAGTAGATTACGAAATTTAATAATAGAAGTATTACAAACCCCAAATAAAAAAGATTGTAATTGTGGGTGTGGGGGTTGTTCTTCTAAACGTATTGGTCCAATATTAAATGAAAATATAGTATTTAGTAATCCCCTGTCTGATAATTTAAAATATTATATAGACAATAACATACCATTAAATAGACGTTTAAGTGGTATGAAAACCAAAGAACATAATAAAGTTATTGTAGAAGCTCGTTCATTATATTCTCGTTTAGTTTTAAATGTTAATAATACAAAAGATAAAAAAATTCTAACTGAAAATGAAAGGGTAGACTACTCAGAATATTATGAAGCCTTTCAAGATCAATTTAAGGATATTTTAGATAAACTTGATGATATAGATACAAGTATAGATTTTGTAGCAGCAGGTGTAACTGGTAAAGATCCATTAGATATAAACATTGACCAAAGAACAATGGGTAGATTTTCAGGAAGAACAACAAAAGAAGGAATAGTTGATAAAATATTAACTAAAGAATCTATACAAGAAATTATAAATGAAGGATGGCCAACAGGACTTTTATCATTATTAGGTTTAGCTTTGATGGCATGGGCTAATAAAAAAGATGTTTCAGTAGAAACACCATCAAATGAGGAATTTGAATTTAATCAAAGTGATTGGAATGGAGCTGATTTACAAACTAAAGCAGAATTATTAGATAAGTTATATAAAACAGCAGGATCTAATGTAAAAAATGTTGATGTTAAAGTAAAAATGACATGGGAAGAATTAGTACCCATAGTTGGAAAAGAATTAGGTGAAAAAATTTATAATTATAATAAATAAAAATATGTGTAATTGTCAAGAATGTAAATGTGGAACAAGTTGCGAATGCACTTGTTGTAATTGTTAAAAATATAGTTCGATTCATAGCCGAACGATTTAATTAATTTTTAGAGAGCTGTGGCCTCATTTTGGAGACCCAGCTCTCTTTTTGTATGTTTAATAATAAAATAAATTAAAAATGACTAAAGTAGTAATCGTAGGAGCAGGAGTAGCAGGAATTAATGCTGCTACTAAATTAGTAGATAATAATTTTAAAGGTAAAATTACTATTATTGATATGGGTAAGGATCCCTATAATAGATTGCCTGAAGAAGTAATGACAGGTATGTTAGGTGCTGGTGGTTGGTCTGATGGTAAATTAACTTATCATACTTCAATAGGAGGACATTTATCAAAATATTGTGGAGAAGAAAAAGCAATGGAATTGATGGATCAAGTTATTAATAATTTTAAAAGATTTCATCCTAAACCAGAAGAAGTACAATGTTCAAATCCAGTTGAGGAACCGGATTTTATTAAACCTTATTTTGGGTTAAGGCTATTTCCTGTGTGGCATGTTGGAACTGATTATTTACATGAAATAGGTAAAAATTGGTATAATTATTTAGTTGATAATGGTGTTGAATTTAAATGGGAAACTAAAGTAACAGATATTAATTTTCATAAACAAGTAGTATTTTGTAATAAAGATAATCATCATTCTTATAATAAACTTATATTTGGTGTAGGTAAGTCTGGAATCGATTTTGGTAAGGCATTAGCAGAAAGATATGAATTATCAACAGAATCAAAACCAGTACAAATTGGAGTTAGATTTGAAGCACCACAAAAACACTTTCAAAAATTAATTGATGTATCTTACGATTTTAAATTATATAGAAAATTTGATAATGAAGGTGTATCATTAAGATCGTTTTGTACTAACAATAATGCTGCTTATGTTGCATTAGAAGAAACATATGGGGATTATAGTTACAATGGACATGCTAAAAAAGATCCTAAATATAAAAATAATATGACTAATTTTGGTATTTTAATGGAAATTAGAGGTATTGAAAATCCATTTATTTGGTCTAGAGAGTTAGTTGATAAAGTAAATAGGATGGGAATTGTAGAAGGAGAAGGATATGGAGGAGGTAAGGGTATTGGAAGATTTGCAGCAAAATATAAAGCAGGATTATATTATACCCCAGATCCTGAAAAAGAAAAATCAAAAACATCAGAAGGTGATTGGGTAAAAGCTCATTATATTGGTAAAGATGGTCTAAATGATGTTAAAGATGCTTTTAAAGGTTATTTTAAATATATAGAAGATTTTATTAATGATATGAAAAAAATATTTCCAACATTAAAAGATGATTGGGGAATTTATATTCCTGAAGTAAAATATTTATCTCCTGAACCTTTAGTAAATTATAAAGATTTATCACTTATAGAATTTCCAAATGTGCATTTTGTAGGTGATGCCTTAAGTGCAAGAGGTATTACTGTATCTGGAGCACAAGGAACTTACGTAGCCGAAAGTTTAATTAAAAAAGAAGAAAAATGCCAAGAAAAAAATTACAATCAGCAGAACCACTTATTAAAGAAAGAATTCTTAAAAAAAGAGAAGAAGATGGAAGTTTAACTGAAATCCATACTTTAGAAATTAAAGGAGAATTTAAAATACATAATTTTGAAGGTCCTGCTATAATTAATAAAAAGCAAAGAGTTAAAGAATATTATTTAAATGGTATTAAATATGACGAACAAGTTTGGAAAGAAATACGAAAAGGAAGAGAAGGTTTACCTTGGTATAAAAATCCTGCAATGAAAGGAGCTAGACATTAAGTTAGGTTTTATTAAAAAAAAATTTTATATTATAATAAAATACAATTATGAAAATAGGTTTATGTGGAACAATGAGTGTAGGTAAAACTACATTAGTTAATGAATTAAAAAAATTATCAGAATTTAAAGATTATAAATTTGCTACAGAACGTAGTAAATATTTAAATTCATTAGGAATTCCTTTAAATACAGATTCAACATTAAAAGGTCAGTTAGTATTTGCAGCTGAAAGATCAGCTGAATTAATGCAAGAAAAAATGATAACTGATAGAACTATTATTGATGTAATGGCTTTTTGTGAATTATCTGATTCAATGAGTAAAGCTGAAAAAGATCATATAAATGGAGTTTTATGGCATCTTATAAAAGAATATGACATTATATTTCATATAGATGATTTATCTGTTCCAATGGAAGATAATGGTGTTAGAGAAACAAATAAAGATTATAGATTAGCTATTCATGAAAAAATATCTTCTATATTAGGAATGCATAGGTACATGCCTGGTAAAGTAGTAAAAATTAAAGGTACTACAGAGGAACGAATAAGTAAAATTATAGAAACAGTTTTTCCGTAATATTTATAAATAAAAAATACTATGAGATTATCTGAATTAAAAAAAGAAATAAAAGAAGAAATTATTTCAATTTTATCTGAACAAACAGATGATGCTAAAGCTGCAAAGGCATCAGCAGATCAAAAGAAAAAACAAGGAAAAGACATAGAAAAAAATACTAAAGCTTTATCTGCTTATAATGATGAACTTGAAAAAAGTATAGATCTTGAAAAAGATTTAACTAAAGCTATGATGAAAGAAGATGAAGAAGAACCTTCTACTACTCAATTAAAAGGAGCATCTAAAGATTCCATAGCTGTATTAGCACGTAAATTACAACAAGTTTCTTCTGAATTAAAATCCACAGCAAATAGGTGGAAAAAATCAGAAGGTAGTGAAAAAGAAAATTTAAAAAATAGATTACTAACATTAACAAAAATTAAAAAAGAGCTTGAATCTATGCTCTAATAAATCTTATGAAAAAAATTTGGAAAATATTAGCTGGAATAGGAGCATTAATAGTAGGTATTCTAGCGTTAACCTCTAATAAAGGTAGTAAAAAACAATTTAAAAAAGATCTTAAAGACAATAAGAAAAAAATAAAAAACGTAAAAGAAAAAACAAAAAAAGCTAAACAAGAAAAAGAAAAGACAAAAGAAAAAATTGTTAAACAAGATAAAAAAATAAAAAATACAAAAAAGAAAGTAAAATCAACTAAATCAGCTAAAAAAACTATATCTGATTTTGAAAAAAAATATAGAACTAAAAAATAATGAAAAAAATATTATTCATATTAGCGTCAGTAATTTCGTTAAATTGCTTTGCTCAGGATAAAATAGTTAAAATACCTCAATCTGAATTAGATGCATTTTTTCTAGCAGTTGATACTTTACAATATCAAGACTCTATTAAAACTATATTAATTGCTGATTTAGAACTTCAATTATTAAATAAAACTAATCTTAATTTTACTAACGAAACTATAATTTTAAATCAAGGATATGAGATTGATATGTTAAACGATCAAATTAAATTATACGAAGATAGATTAAAAATTACAGACGCTTGGTATAATAAACGATGGTTTGGTATAGTATGTGGTGTTGTAGGAACATCCACAGCAATATATTTAGCAGGACAACTATAAATAATCCTTAATGGCGGATTTAAAAAAAATAATAAGACAAGAATATATAAAATGTGCAAAAGACCCAGTACATTTTATGAAAAAGTACTGTTATATTCAACATCCCCAAAGAGGTAGAATTCAATTTAATTTATATCCTTTTCAAGAAAAAGTATTAGGGTTATTTAAAGATAATCCTTATTCTATAATTCTTAAATCTAGACAGTTAGGTATATCAACTTTAACGGCAGCATTTTCACTGTGGATGATGTTATTTCATAAAGATAAAAATGTGCTTTGTATAGCTACAAAACAAGAAACAGCTAAAAATATGGTAACTAAGGTAAAATTTATGTATGAAAATTTACCTTCATGGTTAAGAATAGATTATATTGAAAATAATAAATTAACATTAAGATTAACAAATGGCTCACAAATTAAAGCAACATCAGCTTCAAGTGATGCGGGTAGATCTGAAGCCGTTTCTTTATTGTTAATTGATGAAGCAGCATTTATTGAAAATATAGGAGAAATTTGGGCATCAGCACAACAAACATTAGCAACTGGAGGTGGATGTATTGCTTTAAGTACTCCTTACGGAACCGGAGGATGGTTTCACCAAACATGGGTAAAAGCAGAAGCTAAAGAAAATGAATTTTTACCTATTAAATTACCTTGGTTTGTACACCCAGAAAGAGATGAAGAATGGAGAAAAAGACAAGATGAATTATTAGGAGATCCTAGAATAGCAGCACAAGAATGTGATTGTGATTTTAGTACATCAGGTGATATTGTTTTTTATTCTGAATGGTTAGACTTTATAAAAGAAACAACAATTAAAGAACCATTAGAAAGAAGAGGTGTTGACCAAAATTTATGGATTTGGCAACCAGCTGATTATTCTAGAGATTATTTAATAACAGCAGATGTAGCTAGAGGTGATAGTAAAGATTACTCGGCTTGCCATGTTATTGATATAGAAACAAATGTCCAAGTTGCAGAATATAAAGGTCAAATGCCTCCTAAAGAATTTGGTTATTTTTTAACTGGATTAGCTACTGAATATAATAATGCAATGTTAGTAGTAGAAAATGCTAATATTGGGTGGGCAACTTTAGATGCAATTATAGAAAGACAATATAATAATTTATATTATTCTCCTAAATCTGATACTATAACAGCAGAGTCTTATTTAAGAGTATATGAGGGTAACTCAGAAATGACACCAGGATTTACTATGTCAATGAGAACACGACCCTTAGTAATTAATAAATTTAGAGAATTTGTTGGTGATAGAAGTACAACAATTCAATCAAAACGTTTATTAGAAGAAATGAAAGTATTTATTTGGAAAAATGGAAGACCAGAAGCACAAACTGGATATAATGATGATTTAGTTATGTCATTTGGAATAGCTATGTTTTTAAGAGATACTTCATTAAAATTTCAACAACAAGGACTAGATAATGCTAGGGCAGCTTTAAAAAATTTAACAAAAACAACATCAACCTTTAATGGAGTATATAATGGAAATAATGTAAAAAACCCATATAGTATGAAAGTAAATGGTAAAGATGAAAATCTAGATTGGTTGATATGATATTTATAACAATAAAACATTAAAATGGCAGATACAGGTTTATTTTCAAGATTAAGAAGATTATTTGGAACAGATGTATTAATTCGTAACGTTGGTGGAGACCAATTAAAAGTTATGGATGTTAATCAGATTCAAATGTCTGGAGAATTAGAAACTAATTCATTAATAGATAGATTTAATAGAGTTTATACTAATTCACCTAATTCATTATATGGTCAACAAACTAATTTTAATTACCAAACATTAAGACCTTATTTATATTCAGAGTATGATGCAATGGATACAGATGCTATAGTAGCATCAGCATTGGATATTTTAGCAGATGAAAGTACATTAAAAAATGATATGGGAGAAATTCTTCAGATAAAAAGTTCTGATGAAAATATTCAAAAAATATTATATAATTTATTTTATGATGTATTAAATATAGAATTTAATTTATGGCCTTGGATTCGTAATATGGCTAAATATGGTGATTTTTTCTTAAAATTAGAAATAGCAGAAAAATTCGGAGTATATAATGTAATCCCTTATACAGCATTTCATATTGAAAGACAAGAAGGTTATAATAAGGAAAACCCACAAGAAATAAGATTTAAATTTGATCCTGATGGAATAGCAACTTCTGATTATGGGTATTTTAATGTTCCTAATTCAGGAGAACAAGCTGGTGCTATATATTTTGATAATTATGAAATGGCTCATTTTAGATTATTAACAGATATGAATTTCTTACCTTATGGTAGATCATATATTGAACCTGCAAGAAAATTATTTAAACAATATACTTTAATGGAAGATGCTATGTTAATTCATAGAATAGTTAGAGCACCTGAAAAAAGAATATTTTATATGAATGTAGGTTCTATACCTCCTAATGAAGTAGATGCTTTTATGGAAAAAACCATTACTAAATTAAAACGTACTCCTCATATGGATGAAAATACTGGTGAGTATAATTTAAAATATAATTTACAAAATTTATTAGAAGATTTTTATATCCCTATTAGAGGAAATGATACATCAACAAAAATAGAAAATTTAGGAGGATTACAATTTGATGGTATTCAGGATGTAGAATATATGAGAGAAAAATTATTTGCAGCTCTAAAAGTACCTAAAGCATTTATGGGTTATGATGAAAATTTAGAAGGTAAAGCTACATTAGCAGCTCAGGATATTAGATTTGCAAGAACTGTAGAAAGACTACAAAGAATATTTACATCAGAATTATATAAAATTGCACTAATACATTTGTATACTCAAGGTTATAGAGATGAAAGTTTAACTAATTTTGAATTATCATTAACAACTCCATCTATCATATATGATCAAGAAAAAATAGCGTTAATGACTGAAAAAATGACATTAGCTCAGTCAATGTTAGATAGTAAAATAATTCCATCTGATTGGATTTATGAACATATATTTCATTTTAGTGAAGACGAATATGATGAATATAGAGAATTAGTTAGACAAGATCAAAAACGAGTATTTAGAAATGCACAAATAGAATCAGAAGGAAATGATCCATTAGAAACAGGAAGATCATATGGAACTCCTCATGATTTAGCTTCTTTGTATGGTAAAGGAAGAATGTACTCAGATCCATCTAATTTACCAACAGGATATGATGAAGGAACTACTAAAAAAACACCATTAGGTAGACCTAAAAAACAACTAACTAAACGTAATAAACAAGAAGATAATCTTGGAAAAGATAGATTAGGCGTAAAACGAATGAAAGATGATAAAAGTGTAAATGAAAACAACGCTACTAAAATATTTTCAAAATATGAGGGCATGTTAAAAACAATCCCCAAAAATAAAACAAGATCTAAAAAATTAATTTCTGAAAAGAAAGTTAAGGAGCAAAAATCTTGATATATTTATAAAAAAATATAACTTATTTGACTGTATGTATATAAAACACTCTAAATTTAAAAATACTGGTATCCTTTTTGAATTACTAGTAAGAAAAATAACAGCGGATACATTAGAAGGAAATGATTCTCCCGCAGTAAAAATCCTAAAAAAATATTTTGTAAATACAGAATTAGGAAAAGAATATAAATTATATGAATCAGTATTTAAAAAGTCATCTATTACAGAAGGTAAAGCTAATATTATTTTAAATACAGTATTAGAAACTTCAAGAAAATTAAATAGAAGTGCTTTACGAAGAGAAAAATATAATATAGTTAAAGAATTAAAAGAAAATTATAATTTAGAAGAATTATTTAAAACTAAAATAAATAATTATAAGTCATTAGCATCTTTATATTGTTTATTTGAAATTTATAATTCAAAGGATATAACAGATCCAAATCAAATTGTTGATAATAAAGTAACATTATTAGAACATTTAACAAAAAAACAAGTATCAAAAGATAATGTTAAAGAAGATATTTTAGAAGAATTTAAATCATATGATAAAGATTTAAGAATTCTTACTTATAGAGTATTATTAGAAAAATTTAATGATAAATATTCTAATTTAAGTTTATCTCAAAAAACAGTATTAAGAGAATTTATTAATAATGTAGATAATACTACAAAATTAAAAGAGTTTTATAATCAAAAAATTGATGAAATTAAAAAATCATTAATTAATGAAATTAAAAACGTAAAAGATAAAGCTACTAAAATTAAACTAACAGAAATATCTAAATATATTGTTGAAATTGATAAAAGAAAAGGAATCAATAGTGATAATTTAGTTGATTTACTGCAGTATTATTCTTTAATTGAAGAATTAAAACAAATCAAATAATGGATCTTAACGAAAGAATAAATAAAATATTAGAACAAAATAAAGTAAAATTTGTTGACCCTAAACCTGAAAAAAGTAGAGATGAACTAAAAGATGAGGATTGGGCTAAGGGTATTGTTTATGTAGATGATCCTAGAATACCACAAGAGTTTCTTAAAAAGATAGAAAAAAAATATGGTCCAATACCAAGAGGAAGTTACTTTACAGGTAATTTTTCTATGTACTGGGAAAAATTAGAAGCAGATTATGGTGGAGAAGTAAATACAGGAGGAAGAGTTGTTTCAAATCAATATAGATTACCTAATATAAATAATGTATATAGACAATTTAAAAAACTTAACGATCAACTTGATTTTTTAAAAGATAATGAGGATATAATGAAGGATAAGGGAATACAAAGAGTATTTGATCAAATAAGAGATTCATTTAATGCTTATCGTACTTATATTAGAAAAAATTATCCTGAAAATTACAAAACTGTAAAAGAAATATCAACAACAGGAGGAGGAGCAGGAGCTGCTTCATTTACTCCGGGAACAGGGATGCAATATGCTACTCCTTATGCTTTTACAGGAGGTAAAAAAGCTAAAGAACCTAAAATTTTAAAAAAATTAGGTTATAAAATTGCTAAACAATGAGTAAAAAATTAAGTAAAAATCCAGGTGCATCAATGGGCCCAGGACCTAAAGCAGGCCCTGATGGTGTAGAAGATAATTACTATGTAAAAAAATTTAAGTATAAATTAGTACCTAAAAATAAAAAAGGAAATTATGTTCAAAAAGGATCAGGGTTAGAAGTATTAAACTTATTTGAAAATAAATTTCATAATGAAAGAATTAATGCATTTGATTTAATTGAGAAAGAACTTAATAATATTTATACGGCGATATCAAATGCAAAGAACGAAACAATAGAATATTATAAAAAAAATCCAAAATCATTTTCAGTAGTAAAACCTACAGATTTAATTATGGATTATTTAAATGACATTAAAAAATTATTAAAAGGCGAATAAAATGGCAAAAACATTACAAGAGCAATATAATCAAATAAAAGAAGGTAAAGGTCATAAGGGAGTATTCTTAAATGATGCTAAACGTCTTTTCCCTCAATTTATAACAAACACAACTAATTTTGATCAAGCTACTACTATTTTAAAACAAAAAAGTGTTATTACTGAAAATATGTTAGGATTTGGTATGGTAACAGATGCTTCTAAAGTATCTAAACCAGATTGGCATAAACTTTTTGAAGATAATCTAACTAAAAATAATTATGATTATGTAGACAAAAAGAAAGTAGATAATATGAATGGAGATGAATTTCAAAAAGGAGTTTATTTTGAAATGGAAAAAGTAAGAAATACTATAACAGACCAAAATTTAGGAGAATTACTTGATAAAGCAAAGGATACAGTTAGTAAAAATTTGGCTAAAAATCCTTTATATTATATAGAAAACGCAGCATTTGGGATAGATAAATTAGGATATTCACAAGATAGACCTGGTTTAACCCCTACTGAAATTAAAGGAAAATATAAAGCTAGTGGGTATGGTGATGAATCATCTACCATTCCTAAAAAAGGTGATCCTGGAACAGGATATAAACCTGTTAAAGAAAATAAAATTTCATTTAAAGATTTATTAAAAGATTAAGTTATGAAACAAGTACTTATTGAAACAATTTCATTTGCACCTAAAGTAAAACTATCTGAGGGTAAAAAATCTGAAAATGGGAATCCTATAGTTGAAGGAATTTTAGCTACTGTAGAAGTAAAAAATGGAAATGGTAGATATTATTCAAGAGATTTATGGCAAAGAGAAATGGATAAGTACAATGAAATAATTAAAGAAAATAGAGCAGTAGGAGAATTAGACCACCCAGAATCTTCTGTTGTAAATTTAAAAAATGTATCACATAATATTAAAGATACATGGTGGGATGGGGATAATATTATGGGTAAAGTAGAAATATTACCTACCCCATCAGGTAACATTTTAAAATCACTTATTGATAATGGTATTACAGTAGGTGTATCTTCAAGAGGAATGGGTTCATTAAGACCAATGGGTGAAGTTCAAGAAGTACAAGATGATTTTGAACTATTATGTTGGGATTTTGTTTCTACTCCATCAAATCCTGGCTCTTATATGCATTTAGTAAGTGAAGGACTTGAATTTAAATCAGCAAGTCCGTATGCTAAAGTGAATTCTATTATACATGAAATTCTTTGTTCAAAAGGAAATTGTCCAATTTCGTAACTTTTAAATAATCCTCATATACGTATTATCGTAATATGCCATTTTCTTATATGGTATCTAAGTAATTTATTAATTCTATTACGTTTCTAATAAACGTACTTCCCAAACAAAATTTTAGGAAAATGAACAGAGATTTTTTAAAAGAGGCAATAGCCGACGCTAAAGCTGTCAAAGAATCAGCAATAGCGAATGCAAAAGCTGCTCTCGAAGAATCTTTTACACCTCATTTAAAATCAATGTTATCAACTAGAATCCAGGAAATGGAAAAAGAAGATAATATGAAAGAAGCAATGAGGGGATCTTTCGAAGAAGACGACGTCAAAGAAATGATGCGTGGTTCTTTTGAAGAGGATGACGTAAAAAAAGAAGCAATGCGTAATTCCTTCAAAGAAGACGATGTTAAAGAAATGATGCGTGGTTCTTTTGAAGACGATGTAAAAGAAGAAATGAGAGATAAAAAAGATAAAATGAAAAAAGAAGAAATGTCCAATCCCATAATGCGTAGAGGTTTAAAGGGAGACAATCCTGCGGAACTTGAAACCGAAAAAATGCGTATGAGAGAGGAAGAACTTGATGAAGTTTTATCCGAGCTTGAAGAATCAGAAAAAGTTAATGAAGAAGACAAGGACAAAATCAAAGAAGATGCCAGAACAGATGCTGAAGAAGAAGGTTATCTAGATGGTATGAAAGATGAAAAAGAAGATCTTGATAATGAAGAGATTGACCTTGACGACATGACTGATGATGATTTGAAAAAATTTATTGAAGACGTTATCGAAGATATGGTCGCTGCTGGAGAAATTGAGGCAGGTGATAATTTTGAAGATAATGTTGACGTTACTGTAGACGACGATGGAAGCATTGATGTAGAAGTTGAAGACGAAGTAATGTCAGAAAATAAAAACAATGTTAATGAATCTGAAGGTGTTAACGAAGTAGTAGGAACTGCTATGGCAGGTGCTGCCGCATTAGTTGCTGCTGCAGGTGGTTTAGCAAAAATTTCTATGGCTATGGAAGAAGATCCAAAAGGATTTGCAAAAAAGTATCCAGTAATAAATACTGTTATGTCTTTCATGCAAGAAGTTGGAGGCGCAGCTGGATCAGCAATGCGAAGAGAAGCTAAAGAAGATATGCCATCAGATGAAGAATTATCAAAACTTGAAGATGCAATGGATAAGCTATTTGAAGCTAAATCATCTTACATGGAAGACGACATGAAAGAAGAAATGTCTAAAAAACGTTCTGAAGATGGCATGAAAGAGGAAATGAAGTACTCTGAAGATGACATGAAAGAAGAAATGAAAAAAGACATGGACGAAGAAATGAAGAAAGACATGGATGAAGAAATGAAGAAAGATTTAGATGAAGCATATTCCACTATTGAAACTTTAAGATCTGATTTAAATGAAATTAACTTGTTAAATGCAAAATTGTTGTATACCAACAAAATCTTTAAATCAAAGAATTTGAATGAAAACGATAAAGTTAAAGTATTAACTAACTTTGATAAAGCTACAACAGTAAAAGAAGCAAAACTTATTTATGATACTTTAAAAGATCTAAAGCCAAAAGCTAAAAAAAGATCAATTAAAGAAAGCATAGGAAGAGCTTCTAAATCTGCTGGGTTAGCTCCAAATAAAAGTGAGAAAAAACCAATCGTTGAATCAAATCAAATGGTTGATAGATTTAAAAAACTAGCAGGAATAATTTAATGTATAATTTTTAATTTTAAAACTTTAGAAAAATGAGCCAATTAAACTCTTTATTAGAAAGCGCTAACCCGTATAAAAGTCTACAAGACGATGCGGCTAGATTAGCAAATAAGTGGACAAAAACAGGTCTACTTGAAGGCTTAGATGACCATAACAAAAACAATATGTCTATGTTATTGGAAAATCAAGCAAAACAATTGGTTACTGAAGCTTCAACTACTGGCGGAACTGCAACTATGACTGCAGGTACCGGTGCTCAATGGGCAGGAGTTGCTTTACCATTGGTAAGAAAAGTATTTGGACAAATCGCAGCGAAAGAATTCGTTTCGGTTCAACCAATGAACTTACCTTCTGGTCTAGTATTCTACCTTGACTTCCAGTATGGAACTACAAAGTCTCCATTTACAAATGGAAATTCTTTGTATGGTGATACTTCAGCTAACTTTGGTAACACAAACACAGGTGGTCTTTATGGAACAGGAAGATATTCTTATTCTACACAGACTACAGGAGCAGCTGCTTTAAATATGACTTTAGCAACAGCTTCATGGTCTGACTTAAACTTTGATGGTGATTTTTCAGCTTCAGCAATTGCAAATGAATTTAAAACAGTTACTTTATTAACTGCTTCATCTGCTATTCCTAACTTTGATTCAGAAGCCGTAAGATCATTCCAAATTTTCAAAGGAACTAACAATATTACTGATTTCCCACAATTTACAAGATTGAATGGAACTGGTATTACATTTGTTGTTACAGCTTCTTCTTTAACTACAGCAGCTACACTTGATTCAATAGGTATTTCTTGTTCGCTTCAACCAACTGATGGAAAAAGAGGTGATTTTGAAGATGGTAACACTAGTTTAGATGCGAATAATAATCCAATTACTATTCCACAGATTAATGTTCAAATGAGAAGTGAAGCTATAGTAGCTAAAACTAAAAAGTTAAAAGCTGTATGGACTCCTGAGTTTGCACAAGATCTTAATGCTTACCATTCACTAGATGCAGAAGCTGAATTAACTTCTATTATGAGTGAGTACATTTCATTAGAAATTGACTTAGAAATATTAGATATGTTAATTGAATCAGCAGCTGCTGGAACTGAAGTATGGTCAGCTGAAAATAATATCGGATTTACATCAACAGCTGGTGATGGAACAACAAAAGACTTAGGATTTTATAATTCACAAGGACAATGGTTCCAAACTTTAGGAACTAAAATCCAAAAGTTAAGTAACATTATTCACCAGAAAACACTTAGAGGTGGTGCTAATTTCTTAGTATGTTCTCCAACAATTGGTACTATTTTGGAAAGTATTCCAGGATTTGCTGCTAATTCAGATGGTGATGCTGCTAAAATGAATTACGCATTTGGTGTACAAAAAGTTGGTCAATTAAATGGTAGATACCAAGTTTATAAGAACCCATATATGACTGAAAACCAAATTTTACTTGGATTCAGAGGTTCACAATTCTTGGAAGCAGGTGCTGTATTTGCTCCTTATGTACCACTTATTATGACTCCATTAGTGTACGATCCAAATACTTTTGTACCAAGAAAAGGTCTATTAACTCGTTATGCGAAGAAAATGCTAAGACCTGAATTCTATGGATTAATTGAAGTATCTGGTTTAAATACTCTATAATATTTTTTATTTAGTATTTAGTATTAAGAGCCCCGCAATAGCGGGGCTTTTTTTATTGAATTTGGTTAACTAACTAGTAGTTAGTATATGTATAAGTGTAATATAATTATTAACTAATAAATTTTATAAATGAAAGAGACCCCATCTCAGTTGCCTTTTCCAAGTTTTGTTATGAATTTTCCTTTTTCTTTCTCAACAGAAAACCCAAACAATATTTGGATGCAAGAAATGTCATCTGAAGAATTAAAAGTAAACAGAGGCAAAGCGTATAAACAATTTATGGACCTATATAATTTTGTATCGGGTGCTGGATTTGTATGTAATTTACCAAGCCATGGTAATAAATTTCAAGATTTAGTGTATGTTGCTAATATGGGAATTTACCTCCCACATATAAAAGACAGTAACAATATTATTATGTCTAATTTTACATCCCCTCCTAGACAGGGTGAAGAATTAGTAGGAAAACCATTTTTTGACTTAATGAATTATAAAACTCATGATTGTCCTTATAAATTTGAAGGAGAAGCAGATTTAAAATATCTACATGGTAATAATTACATAGGAGGATGTGGTATTCGCTCATCAAAAGAAGCTTTTGAATGGATGGAAGAAAAATTTGATATGAATATTATTAAATTAGAAATGGTAGATGAATATCTATATCATTTAGATTGTAATATTTTTCCATTATCAAAATCTAAAACATTAGTATGTCCTGAATTTCATCTTCCTGAAGAAATTAAAGAAATTGAAAAATATACTGAAATAGTAGAAGTAAGTGCTGATGATGTTTATAATGGAATTTGCAATTCAGCTCGTGTAGGAAACATGATTTTATGTGCCTCAAATATATCTGAATTATCTATAAATGATGAAGCATATGACGCTGAAAAACATAAAATTCACGCATTAGAAAAAATATGTTACAACGAAGGTTTAGAACCTATTATATTTAATATATCAGAGTTTATGAAATCAGGTGCAATGTTATCTTGTATGATTATGCATTTGAATTATGTTGATTATGAAAGAACTTTAATATAATGGCTCAAAAATTAGAAGATTGGCTAGATAATGAAGTTGAAGAATTAAGTAAATTACCTGTTGGTGATTTATCAAATACATTCTTTTTTAGAGATCCTATGCGTCCTAATTATGTAGATCACCAACATTTTTATTCACCTGCAGATGGAGTAATTTTATATCAAAAAATAGTAGAAGATGTAAAAGATCCTATTATTGAAATAAAAGGAAGAAATTATACATTACCTGAAATAGTAGGAGATAAAAATTACAATAAACCTTCTTTAGTTATAGGGATTTTTATGACATTTTATGATGTTCATATAAATAGAATTCCTTACGCAGGAGTTTTAAATTTTAAACCATTAGATCCTATTGAGTCTGTAAATAAACCTATGTTAGCTGTTGAAAAAGATATTTTAGAAATGGCTATTAATCCTAATAATATGGGATATTTACATTATAATCAAAGAATGTGGAATAAAATTTATAGTCCTAGATTAAATTATAATTATTACTTAATACAAATAGCAGATGAAGATGTAAATACTATAGCCCCTTTTGTAAATCATCAATATGAGATGATGGAACAAAATTCAAGATTTTCTCTTATAAGATGGGGTTCACAAGTAGAATTAGTTCTACCATTAGATGAGAGATTTAATTTTGAATTATTGTTAGAAAATGAAATGCATGTTAATGCAGGTTTAGACAAGTTAATCAAAATAAATTTCTTAAATAATGCCAAAATCTAATATGGAAAAAACACCTCCTAAAGGATCAATAAGATTCTCATTATCACTATCACAAGAACAGAAAAAAGCAAAAACTGAAATATTAAAACATCCGTTTAATTTTGTAGTAGGAAAAGCAGGTAGTGGTAAAACATTATTAGCAGTTCAAATAGCGTTAGATCAATTTTTTAAAAGACAATTTAATAAAATTATTATAACAAGACCAACAGTATCAACTGAAGATAATGGATTTTTACCAGGATCAGAAAGAGAAAAGATGGAACCTTGGTTAGTTCCAATACGTTCTAATATGCGTAAAGTATACAATAAACCCCCAATATTAGAAAAAATGGAAAAATCTGAACAAATAGAATTAGTTTCATTAGCTCATTTTAGAGGAAGAACTTTTGATAATGCAATTGTAATTGTAGATGAATTTCAAAATTTAACTAGATCACAATTAGCAATGTGTATAGGAAGATTAGGTAAAGACTCAAAAATGATATTTTGTGGGGATTCATATCAGATAGATTTAAAAGATAAAAATTACTCAGCATATCATGATATGGCTAAATTAGTAAACTCAGAATTTGTTTTTAAAACTGTATTAGAAGACTCACATAGACATGATGCAATAGATGATTTATTAGAATTATTGAATGGTTATCATTAATCTCTGATAATTTTTTTATATTTATAAATAAAAATTATGGCTGCAGGAAGATATTCATTCGTAATAGAACAAGGTGCAACAACTGATTTTGAAATCAGATATGCGGACTCAGGATCAAACGCAATTGATTTAACAGGTTATCGTGCCAAAATGCAAATTAGAACAGCTCTAACTAGTTCATCTACATTACTTCTTACTTTAACAAGTAGTTTAGCTGCTGACGGAACTGGATTAAATTTAAGTGGTTCCAATGGTACTAATCCCTTATCATCTGGTTCAATAGGTGTTTTTATATCAGCTCATTCATCATCTCAATTAAGTGGATGGAATGAAGCTTTTTATGATTTAGAATTAATATCAGGTAGTACTTATCCTGTGGTTACAAGAATATTAGAAGGAAAAGTACAACTATCTAAAGAAGTAACATCAGGAACATATTAAAAATATTATGGCTAAGGGCACTATTAATGTAAATCAAAATAATAATAGGGTAATTCTTCAGGATCAAAATCCTAAAATTACAGTAACAGATAATGTTCAAAATAAAACTGTTAATGTAACACCTCAGACTACGACTGTTGTTACAGTTCAAACCCCGGGTCCTAAAGGAGGATTTACTGGTAAATTTACAGGTTCTGCTAATTTTTCAGGATCCTTAAACGTAGATGGTAATATAAGTGCAAGTGGTTATGTAAGTGCATCACAATTTGTAGGTAATTTTACAGGTTCTTTATTAGGTACTTCTTCATTTGCAACAACTGCATCGTATGTAGAAACATCTCAAACTGCATCCCATGTATTAGCTTCAAATATAGTTCAACCTTTTACAAACATAACAGCATCAGGTAATATAAGTGCAAGTGGAAATATAACAGCTAGTTCTTACACAGGAAGTTTTGTAGGGGATGGATCAGGATTAACAAATATAGTAGCAGCTGGTACTTTATCAAGCTCTGCACAAATTGCATCTGATATTTCTGGTGCATTCACAAGTACATCTGCTTCATTAGCATCAAGTATATCAACTAATATTGTTAATATATCTACTAATACAACAGCTATAGCTACATTAAATAATGCAGGTTTATTAAGTAGTTCGGCACAAATAGCATCTAATATATCAGGTGCTTTTACAAGTACATCAGCTTCATTATCAAGTAGAATAACAGCAAATGAAGTAATTACAGCTAAAACATTAGTATCAAGTTCTGCACAAATTGCATCTGATATTTCAGGTGCATTCACAAGTACATCTGCTTCATTAGCATCAAGTATAACAACTAATGCTACTAACATATCAACAATATCAGCATCATTTTCATCTAGTATAGCAACTAATACAACAGCTATAGCTACATTAAATAATGCAGGTATTGTATCAGGATCTACTTACTCATCACCTTCACAAGGAACTTTAAGAGCAACTATAAATGGTGTTGATTCAGATATAGATTTAGGATTACAAACAGGAGATGGTGTACAATTTCTTAATATAACAGCTAGTGCTATCACAGCAAGTGATATTAAAGCAAATAGTATGGAAGTTATAAGTTTAACATCATCTTTTATAACAGCTTCTACTATTGTTACTACAGGTTCAAACGTATTTGGAGATTCTTCATCTGATACTCATACTTTTATAGGAGATATAATAGCTCAAAATAATATAACAGCATCAGGATATATTTCAACTGATACTAATATAACAGCATCAGGTAACATAAGTGCAAGTGGTAATTTAGAAATAAGTTCAAGTATAACGTTTGGTGATGGAATTGCTCAAATTATTGGACCTGGTAATAATGATTATATACTATTATCTAATGATAATATAGATTTTTACTTAAATGGTGCGGAAGCTATTTCATTTTCTCCTACTCAAATAATAATGAATGCATCTAACCAGAATATTGATTTCTCGGTTGCACATGATGCTCCTGGTGTTGCAGCTATTTCAACAGATGCCTCAACTAACAGAGTAAAATTAAGAGACTTTGTAACTATAGGTAGTGGTTCAACCCCAAATGCCGACCCAAATGCATTATTAGTTTCAGGAAGTTCACAATTTGTAGGAGATATAACAGCATCAAATGCTATAAGTGCAAGTGGTCAATTACGTGGAAATGATTTATTTTTACATGCGGGTAGTTTTGATATACAAACAGGAAATACTTATACATTTAATCCATCTTCAGGAGCAGGAAATATTGAATTTCAAGTTGGTAGCGATGATGTAATAATTAAAACTAATAAAAGATTAGAAATACAAAATACACAAGGTAGATTGGAATTAGGATCTACATCAGCTCCTACAAATGTAACAATGTCTGGTAATATAAGTGGATCGTCAATATCAACGGGTTCATTTGGACATTTAATAGGTGATTTTGGAGGAACTATTACAAATGCAACATCTGCTTCTTTAGCAGCATGTTCAGATAAAGTAAAAACACAACAATCAACAACTAATGCTACATTTTTCCCAGCATTTGTTGATTCTAATAATACAAATCCTACATGTGAAAATGTATTTACAACTCCTATATTTACAGTTAATCCTGGAGAAAAAGTATTAGTATTTCAAGGAAAAATAGTAAATAAAGGATCCTCAATTACAATAGAAAGTGGTAGCATATCAGCATCAGCTGGTATTGCAGTAACAGGAAGTATTAGTTCAAGTGCAGGAAGTATAATAGCAGATGCAGGAACAGGATCATTTGGTCATCTTATAACAGATAGTGGTTCACTTGAATTTAGAGATCCTGTAACTAAAAATATAACAGGTAAATTATCATATGTAAATAATGCATTAGATGTAACAGATAATACAAATACTAGAACAGCAATAAAAGCAGCAGATATAGGAGCTACAGGTACTGGATTTAATATTAGATTATTAAAAGGTAATTTAACAGCCTCAGGTAATATAAGTGCAAGTGGTCTAATAGGAATAGAAACCACTCATATAACATCATCAGGTAATATAACTTCAAGCGGAACAATTAGGGGTGTTAGTGTTGTTGGTAGTAGTATTGTTAGTACAAATCTTGTTTCAGGAACTACAGCTTCGTTTTCAAAATTAGCAGGTTCTGCATTTTCAGGATTAATTTCAAGTTCAACTCAATTACCAAGTGGATTGATTAGTGGTTCATCTCAATTACCAAGTGGATTGATTAGTGGTTCATCTCAATTACCAAGTGGGTTGATTAGTGGTTCATCTCAATTACCAAATGGATTAATTTCAAGTTCAACTCAATTACCAAATGGTATTTACTCTAGTTCATTACAAACATTAGGTAATATTACTTCATCTGGTAATATAAAAGTAAATGGAGCAATATCAGCATCTAAAGTAGCAATTACATCAGCATCTAGTCATATAGTTGGTATGAGTTTTTTAACTTCTCCTGTTGTAGGATTTGCAATAGGAAGCCAAAACGCAAATTCATACTATCAAGCAGATGAATTTCATCAATACTTAAGTGGTAATGTTATTATTGGTGGTGCTACTAATTTTGGTGGAACACCTAAATTAAATGTTGATGGTAATATTGCAACAGATAGTCATATAACAGCATCAGGAAATATAAGTTCAAGTGGAACAATAATCTCAGAACATCTTCGTTCTATGGATGATGCAGCTGTAGAAGATCAACTAACAGCAGGAAGAGTATATTCAGTAGGAAGAATTCGAACAGATTCTCATATAACAGCATCAGGTAACATAAGTTCAAGTAGTACATTTATAGGTAATGAATTTAATTTTGGACGTTCTAATGATTTTATTCGAGAACTTAATGGTGGAATAGCTATTAAATCTGAAGAAAATAGAATTTCACTAACAGGTAATATAACAGCATCAAATAATATAAGTGCAAGTGGTAATATAATTGGTAATAGTGTAGAAGTAGATACTGGTGGGTTTTCAACTGAAGTAAGAACCGACTCTATACGTCCTAAGACAAGTGCGAACACTATAATAGGGATAACATCTGGTGTTAACATCAATGGCAATGTAACAGCCTCAGGCAATATAAGTTCAAGTGGTACTATAATAGCAAATAAAATAGAATCAGATAGTTTATTTAGCCATGTAGGAGATGCAAATACTGGAATAGAATTAAGTGCTGATACTGTTAAAATTGAAGCTAACAATAATATTGTAGGTAAATTTTCTACAGCTGGTATTGAATTAAATGATAAAATATTAACAGATATAACAGCATCAGGTAATATAAGTTCAAGTTTAGCAAGTACAATACAATCAGGTACAGGATCATTTAATATATTAAAAGGAGATACAACAGCAGCAACAGGATTATTTGTAAGTGGTACTATAACAGCATCAGGTAATATAAGTTCAAGTACAGATTTAGAAATAAGAAATATAACATCTTCAGGTAATATAAGTGCAAGTGGATATATAAGAGTAAATAATTTTCTTTCTACAGGTAGTTATTTAGTAAATAATTCCCAAGGATGGGGGGTTGATAATGGTCCTGTTACTGATAAACCTTCCCAATTAATATTTTTCTCACCATCTGAATTTGCTGGGGCCGAAACAAAAGTTTCAGTAAGAGATTATGGTGGAAGTGTAGATGGTACACAACCTGGAGCAAAACTAGATGTTGGAACTTTTGGAGTTACTTTAAGACAATATAAAGATTATGTCATTCCAAAAGGATGGTCAATAACAAGAGCAAAAATGTATGGAAATGGAATTGCTAAATATGGAATATTTGCTAATAGTATATTTACTAAAATAACAGGTTCTACTGTTAAAACATTAGGACCAATTGATCAAACTCCACCAAGTCTACCTATTAGTGAAACTAGTATTGTAAGTGATTTAGATACCCTTGATGTAGCAGCTTATCAAGGACAACCAGGAGAATATCTTACTTTTCAGTTTTTTCCAGCATCAACATCTGATGAACTATTTGGGATGGCAATTTTAATAGAACCTAAATAATGTTAAAATATACTAAAGATCAAAATAAAGAAAATATTTTACTTGATTCTAATAATGAACAAGTAATGATGGAGTGGGAAAAACCTTACATGGAAGCTTGTATTAATATGCTTAAACCTAAAGGTGATGTTTTAGAAATTGGATTTGGAATGGGGTATTCAGCAACTGCTATTCAAAAATATAACCCTAAATCTCATACTATAATTGAATGTGATCCTATTGTTATAAGTAAATGTAAAAAATGGTCAAAAAAATATAATAATGTAAATATTATAGAAGCAAAATGGCAAGATGTTATTTGTACCGATCAATTAAAAACTTATAATGAAGTATTTTTTGATGATTTTCCTAATAATATCACAAATCTTACTGAATTAGAAAAAATTCAAACTATAACTAGAATTTACTTATTTATTGATTTTATACATCAATATCATTTAAAAAAGAATAGTAAAATATCAGCTTATTTATGTGAAAATGAATCAATGTCTAACCACCCTATATGGAAATCAAAATTTATAGATAATCCTAATTGGGAATATACAGAAAAATTTATTAATATTAAAATTAGTAATATTCAAAAATATCATAAATCAAATAATAAAGCTATAATACCCTTATTAAAATTAATATAAAATGCCAATAAATGATATTTCAATTTTAGGAACAAATGGAAATGGCTTATTTGGAACAGGAACTAGTAAAACATGGGCCCAAATGAGAGCTCTTACTTCAGGTAAAACTTCTATTGTAGATGGAAGTTCATTTCGAACACAATCTACCTCATTAGCTGCATTAGGAGGTGTATATGAATATTTTCATACTCTTTTTCAATTTGATACGAGTAATATATCAAATGCAACAGCAGCAGAATTTAGAATAAATTGTACTAGTGTTTCTTCAGCTCCTCTCCAACCAAAAGTACTTTTAGTTAAAGGAGATTGTACACCTCCATTTTCAGCTTCAAATGGGTTAAATCGAATGCTTAATTGGCCTTCATCACCAACAGCTTATTCAAGTACAACACCTTCACTTTCAACAGGTATGGTTTCAATCACATTAAATGCAACTGGTATAAGTGATATAAACTCAGGTAATACTTTTCAAGTATATTTAATAGATTCCCATCAAGCAAGTGATGCTACTGCACCCACAGGTACAGATGATTATAAAGCTATTTTTGATGACACTAATCTAGCATTAAGAGTAACTACTCCTGACTTAGGAGGTTTTATAAATTTATCATCTGGAAAAATAGAAATATTAAATGGTAAAATATCTTTATAATAAAGGCATTTAAACATTTTTTTCTCATATTTATAACAAAATAATTATTTATGGCTAAAATTCCAATATATCCCGGTTCATCATCTTTCTTCCCAGGAGATACTCCTTTTGGGTTTTATGATAATGATATTGATTTTCAACAAGATGCAGATAAAGTAACTACTTTTTGTGCTAGAAGATTAGGATATCCTATTATGGATGTTGAATTACAAGATATTAATTTTTATACAGCATTTGAAGAAGCAGTAACTACATATGGAAATGAATTATATGCTTATAAAGTAAGAGAAGATTATTTATCTTTAGAAGGATCAACAACAGGATCAGTTGATAAATTTGGTAATAAAACTAACATAAATCACCAATTAATACAACCTAATTTTGGACCTATAGTAAGATATAGTGAACAATATGGTGAAGAAGCAGGAACAGGAGGAAATGTTACATGGTATTCTGGTTCATTAGATTTAGAAATAAATAAGCAAGACTATGATTTAACAGAATGGGCTGTAAGTCAATCTATAAAAGAAGGTGATTTAGAAATCAAAAGAATTTTTTATGAAACACCTCCTGCAATTGTAAAATATTTTGATCCCTATGCAGGTACAGGAACAGGAATGATAAATTTAATGGATACTTTTGGTTGGGGTAATTATTCACCTGCAATTAATTTTTTATTAATGCCTGTTAGTTTTGATATGCAAAAAATTCAAGCAATTGAATTTAATGATCAAGTAAGAAAATCACAATATTCATTTGAATTAATAAATAATCAATTAAGAATATTTCCTTTACCAAACCAATCAGGAAAATTATGGTTTCAGTATATTAAAAAATCAGAAAGAAATAATCCAGCAGCTATATCAGGTTCAGGAGTTATAACTAATGTATCAAATGTACCTTATGATAATCCAACTTACTTACAAATTAATTCTGTAGGAAGACAATGGATTTTTGAATATACATTAGCATTAGCAAAAGAAATGTTAGGTTATGTTAGAGGTAAATATTCTACAGTACCAATTCCAGGAGATTCTGTAACATTAAATCAAAGTGATTTAGTATCTGCTGCAACAGCTGAAAAAAATGATTTAATAGAAAGATTAAGATCATATTTTGATGAAACTTCTCGTAATTCTTTAATGGAAAGAAGAGCATCAGAAACAGAAAATAGATTAAAAGAATTAGCAGCAGTTCCTTATCCAATTTATATAGGTTAATATTATGGCATTATTTGGAGGAGAAAGAGATATAAGTTTATTTAGAAATGTAAACAGAGAGTTACTAGGAGATATTATTACTCAACAATGTGCTGTTTATAAATTTAAACTTGAAGATACTAAAGTAAATATGTACGGTGAAGCAGCTGAAGAAAAATACTATATGGGTCCCGTTTTATTTAATGTTTTAATAGAAAGACAAGACCAACAATACCCAGAAACTGATTTAGGTACTGATTTTACTTGGGCAATTGATTTTAAATTTTTAAGAGATGATTTAGTTGATGCTGAAGTTGTTCCTGAAGTAGGAGATATTATTCTTTATGAAGAAGGATATTATGAAGTTGATGATGTAGTTTCTAATCAACTGTATGTAGGTAAAGATCCTAGATATCCTAATAAACCTAACCCATTTGAAAATGATTTAGATAAATTTGGATATGATGTTTCAATTATTTGTAAAACACACTCAGTTCCTTCTGATAAGGTAGGAATATCTAGAGAAAGATTAGTATAATGACAGAAAGAGGAAAAAGACCAATACCAAAGTCACAAAGAAAAATAAGTGAAGAATTACAAACTCCTTATGTAAATCCTGAAACAGGAGAAACTAGAGGTAATCCTAATGATTCTTTTTTTAATTTAAAAAGCAGACCAAACCAATTATCCTATAGAGGTGATACTGTTAAACCTTTTAATGTTGGTATACAAGATATAGATGGAGCTGTATTTTACTATTTTGAAGAAGTAATTAGACCTACAGTATTACAAAATGGTGTAAGACAAAAAGTCCCTGTAATTTATGGTAATCCTGAAAGATGGAAACAAATGCAAAAGGATGGTTATTATAGAGATAAAAAAGGTAAAATAATGATGCCTTTAATTACTTTTAGAAGAACAAGTATTGAAAAAATAAGAAATATTACTAAAAAATTAGATGCTAATTATCCTAATAATTATAATGTTTTTACTAAAGTTTACAGTAAAAATAATGCATATGATAAATTTAATGTTTTAAATAATAGAAAACCAACAAAAGATCATTATGCAGTAGTAGTTCCAGATTACGTTACTATGAATTATGAATGTATTGTTTCTACTTATTATGTAGAACAAATGAATGGGATAATAGAAGCTATTAATTATTCAAGTGATTCTTATTGGGGGGATCCTGAAAAATTTAAATTTAGAGCTAGAATTGATTCATATTCTACTAATGTAGAATTACCTAAAGGAGCAGAAAGGGTAGCAAAAAGTACTTTTAATATAAAATTATATGGTTATATAGTACCAAATATCCTTCAAAAAGATTTAGCTTCAATTAAAAAATATCAAGGTAAAGTTAAATTAATTTTTAACCCAGAAATGGTTGATAACTTATTTGATTTAGATGCTAAAAGAGATCCATTTAAAATATCTCATGGACCTTTTACTGATTTTATAGACCCACCACTTAGTGATAATCCATCAGGAGAAACTAATCAATAATTGTATTTTTAATAAAAAAATATATATTTATAATTGATAAAAAAATAAATTAATATTTATAACATGACAAATAAAAAAGTTTTAACCCAAGAAGAAATTGATAGTTTAAAAGGTTTAAAATCTAAATTATACAATTTAACGACTGCATTAGGAGAAATAGAAATAACAAGACTAGATCTCAATAATAGAAAAAAATTAATTGAAGAAAGCTTATTAAATCTTTTTAATGAAGAAAAAGAATTAGCAAAAAAGTTAGAAGAAAAATATGGTAAAGGAAATATTTCCTTAGAAACTGGTGAGTTTTCATCAATTAAATAAATTTTTGAAGAATTTTAATATATTTATGATAAAAAAATAAAATAAAATGGCAGAAACTTTAATTTCCCCGGGTGTATTAGCAAGAGAAAATGATCAATCCCAACTAACATCACAACCAGTACAAGCTGGAGCAGCAATAATTGGTCCTACTGTTAAAGGTCCAGAAGAAATTCCAACTATGGTAACAAGCTATACAGAATATTTAGCTAATTACGGTAGTACTTTTACAAGTGGTTCGGATGAATTTACTTATTTTACATCTATATCAGCTTTTAACTATTTCCAAAATGGGGGTAGCACTTTAATAGTAACTAGAGTCACATCAGGTTCATTTACATCAGCTACTAGTTCTTATATATCTGGTAGTACAGCTACTACAGAAAAAAATAGACTTGTATTAGAAACAATAGGTGAAGGTGAATTGATGAATAGTTTAGCAGTAGCTCAATCAGGTAATACTATTGTAGATGGATCAAATAATACTTTACCTAGTGGATCTGTTGATAATTTAAGATGGGAAATTGCAAGTCCTAACACATCATCAGGAACATTTAGTGTTATAGTTCGTAGAGGTAATGATACTAAAAAATCAAAAACAGTTCTTGAAACATTTACTAATGTTTCTTTAGATCCTAAAGCTACTAACTTTGTTTCAAAAGTAATTGGAGATCAAAAACAAGTACTAAGAGGATCAGGAACAACAGATGTTTATTTACAAACATCAGGATCTTATCCTAACGCTTCACGTTATATAAGAGTAAAAAGTGTTTCTAAAACACCTGATTATTTAGATAATGCAGGAAATGCTAAAAATGAATTTACATCATCAATTCCTGTAGCAGCAAGTGGTGGGTTTGGAAATGGAAGTGGAAAGTTAGTGTATAATGGATCACAAAAAGCTTTATATTATCAAGATATAAGCAATACAAATACACAAGGTATTAATGCAACTGATTATACGGATGCAATAAACTTATTAGCAAATAGAGATGATTATAGATATAATTTATTATCAACTCCAGGATTAGCATATGAATACCCAACTCATGCAACACAGTTAAATACTATGATATCTAATACTGAAAATAGAGGTGATAATATTATAGTAATGGATCTTGTAGGGTATAATTCAACATTAATAAATGTAACACAACAAGCAGCTTCATTAGATACTTCTTATGTAGCTTCATATTGGCCATGGTTACAAATATCTGACCCAGATTCAAGAAGATTAGTTTGGGTTCCATCATCAGCTATGATACCTGGAGTTTATGCTCAAAATGATAAAGCAGGAGAAGCTTGGTTTGCACCAGCAGGTATTAATAGAGGAGGATTAGGATCAGTAAGACAAGCTGAAAGAAAATTAACTCAAGCTAATAGAGATACTTTATATACTGAAAAAGTAAATCCAATTGCCACGTTCCCTGGAACAGGAGTTGTAGTATTTGGTCAGAAAACATTACAAACTAAAGCATCTGCATTAGATAGAGTAAATGTTAGAAGATTATTAATTACTTTGAAAAACTTTATTTCACAAATAGCAGATACATTAGTATTTGAACAAAATACAGCTGCTACTAGAAATCAATTTTTATCACAGGTAAATCCATATTTAGAATCAGTTCAACAAAGACAAGGATTATTTGCCTTTAAAGTAGTAATGGATGATTCAAATAACACTCCAGATGTAATTGATAGGAATGAATTAATAGGTGCTATTTATTTACAACCTACAAAAACAGCTGAATTTATTTACCTAGATTTCAACATATTACCAACTGGAGCAACGTTCCCGGTATAAAAATTTAAAAGTATAATATTTATAAACGAATAAAATAATTAAATAAAAAAAATAAAATGGCAGTATTAAACCCAAACGAAATATTCTTTACAGCTTTTGAACCAAAACAAGCTAATAGATTTATTTTATATGTAGATGGTATACCAGCTTATATAATTAAAGGTGTTAGTGGTATGGGATTCTCACAAGATGAAATTATTTTAAATCATATCAATGTCTATAGAAAAATTAAAGGAAAACTTAGATGGAATGATTTAACATTAAGTTTATTTGATCCTATTACCCCATCAGGAGCTCAAGCAGTAATGGAATGGACAAGATTACATCACGAATCAGTAACAGGTAGAGATGGTTACTCTGATTTTTATAAAAAAGATTTAACAATAGATGTTTTAGGACCTGTAGGAGATATAGTTTCTGAATGGATCGTAAAAGGAGCATTTATTAAAGACGCATCATTTGGTGATTTCAATTGGGATGAAGATACAACTGCCATGAATATCGAATTAACAATTGGAATGGATTATTGCGTATTAAACTTCTAATAATTAAAAACTAAAAGACATGCCAGGAGGAAACACATCATTAAAAAATATATTAGAGAATCAAGGATCTCCATTATCAGTAGAGAATGGAGGACAACCGGCAATTCCGGATTTTGCTTTATCAAAATTACATGATACTTATTCAATTGATGGTATTCCAGAGGTTCCACTTAAACCGGCACCTTCTCAATTAGATTTAGATGGTGGTTTACCTGCTTCTGGGCCTTATTTAGATAATTTACCGCAATAATTAAAAAAATTTTATTCTTTTTATAACTAAGCTTGGCTTTTGTCAAGCTTTTTTATATCATGTATATGTATAAGTAACAATAAATAGTTATTATAAATTAAATTTTTATGGAAAACACAGTTTCAAATACACCAAATCAAGGAGCACCACAACAATCTATACCTCAACCAGCAGCTCCTCCAAAACCAAAATTCCCAACTGAAATAGTTGATTTACCTTCAAAAGGAAAATTATATCCAAAAAGTAGTCCATTATCATCTGGTCAGATTGAAATGAAATATATGACTGCTAAAGAAGAGGATATTTTAACTAATCAAAATTACATTAGACAAGGAGTAGTAGTTGATAAATTATTAGAATCTTTAATTGTTTCTGATATTAATTATGATGATGTTTTAATTGGAGATAAAAATGCTATATTAATAGCATCACGTATTTTAGGATATGGTTCAATGTATAAATTTGAATACGCCGGAGAAACACATGAAGTTGATTTAACAAAATTAGAAAATAATGATATTGATGAAAATTTAATTACACCTCATATTAATGAATTTGAATTTGAATTACCTCACTCAGGAAATAAAATTAAATTTAAAATTTTATCTCATGGTGATGAAAAAAAGATTGAACAAGAATTAAAAGGATTAAGAAAAATTAATAAAAATGCTAGTCCTGAAATGTCTTTAAGATATAAACATATGATTACAGCTATAAATGGTGATGAAAATAAATCTTCAATTAGAGATTTTGTTGATAACATGTTTTTAGCTCGAGATTCAAAAGCATTTCGAGATTATATGAAAAAAGTATCTCCAGATATTATTCTCAAGTTCTGGAGAGAAGATTGGGAAGGGAATGACGTTGAAGAAAAATTACCTATTGGCGCCAACTTTTTTTTCCCTGACGCCGACTGAAGCATCTAGTTATAGACATAACTTATTTACTACAATACATGATATAGTATTCCACGGTAAAGGTGGATTTGATTGGCATACAGTTTATAATATGCCTATATGGTTAAGAAATATGACTATGAAACGTATTAGTGAGTTTTATGAAGAACAAAATAAAGTTATGAAAGGTAAAGGAAAAGGAGGAACTACTACGAATGATATAAATGAAGCAAGAAGTATTTTACAAAAAGCTCAACAACAAGGAGGATCTCCTGCTAGTTTAAAGTCAAATAAAAAATCAACTACTGTTAAAGTTCCAAGTCATGTAAGAAGAATGTCTAAAAAATAACATTTTTCAATATTTATAACAAAATAAATTAATGGCTTCTAAAAGAGAACAAGAGTTACTTAGATTAAAGAAACTTCTAGGAGAAGTTAATGCACTTAGAGAAAAAACCGGTCAAGGTATACTGGATGAAAAAGGTCTAGGAAGAGGTGCAAAAAGTATATCAGGTCTTAATGCTCAATTAAATATTCTTAAATCATTAGTTTCAGAAGTTGAAGATGGATTTGGTGGAATTGGTGATATAATTGAAGATATAGGAAAATCTTTAGGAGCTGCTGATGATAAAGTTAAACAATTTAAAGGTTCTTATTCTAAATTACAATCAATAGCCCAAAATTTTAAAAGAGATAATCTAAAAATTGATGAAATGGACTATAAACAAGTTCAGAAAAACATCAAACAAATTAGAGATCAAATTGCTCTCCAAAAAGATCTTTACGATAAACTTGTCAAGAGAGAAAAAGAAATGGCAAGTTTAATTGAAAAAGCAGATGGAAAGAAGAAAAAAGCCCTTGAAGAAGAACTTAAACAAATTCAAATAATAATTGCTGAAAGGGAAAATGGAATTAAGATTGAACAAGAACTTCTTAGAAAAGCTAGATTAAGACTAAATCAAGAAAAACAAATCCAAAATACTATGGGCTTTACAGCAGCCATAGTATCTGAAATAGCAGGGACATTTAGTAGAATGGGAATGCATGCATCTTTCTTTGATCAAGTAAAAGAAGATATGAGAGAAGCTGCTAAATCTGGTAGTAAATTAAATGTTGCTTTAGCAGGTGCAAAAGGAGTATTAAAAGGAGTTGGAAAGGGACTAGCAGACCCAGGAGTTCAAATGGGATTATTAAAATCATTATTTAATTATCTTAAAGACGCAGCTGAATTCTTTAGAAAACAAGAAGGAGCAGCGGCAAAAGTATTTGAAGTACCCGATATGGGAGGGGTTGTAAGAGGAGCAGAAGATATGTTCCATTTTACTGAAGAATTAATTCAAGCCCAAGCAATTCTCCAAGATGGTGTTGGTAAAACTCTTAATTTCAATAAACAAAACGCAAGAGAAGCTTTTGATTTATCACATTATTATGGTTTAGCTAATGATGAAGTAGGAAGATTATACCAAAATTCAGTAATGTTAGGTATAGAGTTTACAAATCTAAAAGGTGAAGTTTTTGATTCTAGAGTAGAATTTGAACAAACAACGGGATTTGCTACAGATCAAAAAGCAGTAATGAAATCTATTGCAGGGTCTAGTGCTACTACTAGATTTAATATGAGAGGTCAGAAAGATGCAATGTTAAAAACTGCTAATTATGCTACATTACTTAGATTAGATATGGAAAAAATGAGAGATGCTGCTGAAGGCACCTTAAATTTTGAAGATTCTATTGAAAAAGAAATGCAAGCAGAATTAATGTTAGGAAAAGATATTAATTTAGAAGCATACAGATATGCAGCATTAACTGGTGACCAAGCAAAACAAGCAGAAGAATTAAATAGATTAATATCAACACATGGAAAAGATTTACATGGAAATGTTTTACTCCAAAATCAATTTGCAGCTGCTTTAGGTATTAGTAGGGATGAATTAATGAATGCTGTAGAGGGACAAGACCAACAAAAGAAGTTGGGAGAAGATATGGCTAGTGAGCAAAAAAGAATTAATAAGTATGTAAAAGAAGGTAAAACAATTGCAGAAGCAACAGCTTTAGCAAAAAAAGATAGTACAGAAGGTGTAATAAAATCAGCTCAAGCTGCAGAAGAAATTACAAGAGCTTTAGAAATGGTAAAAAGAAGTTTAATGGAAGCAATGATGCCATTAGCTCAAAAAATATTTTCAACTAAAAATATACAAGCTTTTGTTAAATTTGCAAAGAAAGCAATTTCTTTTCTTGGAAAAGTAGTTGAAATTATAGCAAATAATTTTGAAATTATATTAATGGCTTTAGTCGCTTGGAAAGGTTTTCAAATGATTAGAGGTATTAAAAATATGATATTTGGAGAAAGAGGTTCTAATATGATGAACCCAGTTTATACTTATAATGTTAATGAAAGTGGTGGTGGAGGGTTAGATTTTGGAAAAAGATTATTAGGTGGTAGAATGAAAGGTAATGTATTTAAGTATTTAACAGGAGGTAGAAAAGGAGGAGTAGCTAGAACTATAAATAGAGGATTTATTAAAATGTTTGGTAAAAATAAATTTACTAAATTTATGCAAACTAAAGTATTTAATCCTTTAGGTAAAAGTAGTCTAGGACTTGGTAAAGTCACAGATTTATTTGCAAAAAATATATCTACTTCTGGATATAACTTACAAAAAACATTTGGTACAAATAATATGTCTAAAATCACTAAAAATATATTAGGTGGTTTTGATAATTTATCTGCATCACAATTAAAATTAACAAATAAGTTAATTAATAAAGGTATGCTTAATGCTGATTTAGTATTTAAATCATCTTTAAAAAATAACAAGACAGCACAAACAATCCTACAAAATGCAGATGATGCTTTTATTAAAAGAATTGATCCTAAAGCAATTTCAACAGCTAAAACAACAGCTAAAGGAACAGATGTTGCAACTGATGTAGCTAATGCCGCAAATGTAACATTAAAAGCTACTAATACTTCCGCAAAAACTTCTAAATCATTATTAAATACTGTTAAAACAACACTTAAAACAGGTGCTACTACTGTTGGTAAAGCATTACCAGTACTTGATGTAGTATTAGGAGGTGGATTTGGATATTATGAAGCAACAAATCAATCAGATCAATATGACCCAGTAACAGGAGAAAAAACATATGATGATTATGTAAGAGATGATATGAGTGGTGGTGAAGGTATATTTTATGGAATAACAACAGGTGGTGCTAACACAGGATCTGTATTAAGTGATGTTGTTGGTATAGAAAGAGGAACAGCAGCTGATGAAGCACTAGGTGTGGGAACAGCAGCAGCCTCAGGTGCTCTAACAGGAGCAGGTATTGGTGCTGCACTTACAGCTTGGTTAGGACCAGGAGCTGCAATTGGTGGTGCTGTAGGTGGTGTAATTGGAGGAGTAGTAGGTGCTGGTTCAGAATTATTTAAATTATTTAGTGATCCAAATTCTAATTTTAGACAAGGTTTAAATAATGCTTGGGAAGCAACTAAAGATTTTGCTTCAAATGCGGGTTCAACAATCGCAGGTTGGGCTTCTTCAGCAGGTTCAGCAATTTCAGGTTGGGCATCTGATGCTTGGTCAGGAATTTCAAATTTTGCTTCATCAGCAGGAGAAACATTAAAAGGTTGGGCTACATCAGCAGGTGAAACAATATCAGGTTGGGCTTCTTCAGCAGGAGAATGGCTTTCAGGTGCAGCTTCTTCAGTAGGAGACTTTTTTAGTAATGCTTGGAGTGCAGCAGGAGATTTCTTTAGTGATGTGGGTCAAGGAGCTAAAGATATGTTTAATAGTGCTGTTGATACTGTTGGAAATTTAGCAGATAATGTATTAGATTTTGGAAAAGATGCATATAATTCTATATCATCTACTGTATCTGATATGTACTCAGGAAGTTTATTAGAATCTGGAGTTGAAGGTGCTAAAAGTGTTGTTAGTGATATTGGTAGTGGAATTAGTAGTGGTGTTGATGCTGTTGGTGATTTTCTTGGACTATGGGGAAATGGAGGTACTATGGGAGGTGTAGGAAAATCAAATGTTAGAATGTATGCTAATGGAGGAAATATTTTAGGAAGTATTGGAAATGCATTTAGTAACTATTTATCACCTTTAAAATCAATAGGTAGTATGATAATGAACTCACCTATAGGAGGAGCCATATCAAGTGTAGGATCAGGAATAATGAGTGCTGGAAGAGCAATTGGAAGAGGAATGGGAATTGTAGGTGAAAGAGGACCAGAATTAGTAACAGGACCAGCAAGAATATATAGTAATTCAGCAACACAAGCAATGGCAAATTCAGCTAATGCAGGTGCGGGAATGGCAGAAGTGGTTAATGCAATAGAAAGATTAATTGCTGTAGTAGGAGCAGGTGGAGATGTTGTTATAGATGGTGCAAAAGTAGGAAAAGCAGTAGCATTAGCTACATCACAATTAGGAACATAATTTATATTTATAATAAAAACATAAATGGCAAATTCAATATTAGTAAATTTAAAAACGGATTTAAAATCCCTAAAATATGGTAAAGATAGACCAGATGGAGGGAGTTCTAATCAGCCATTTAAAACAGTAGATATACCAGAAGGAACAGGATATGGAAGGGATGGTTTACCTACAAGATCAGGTCCTGATTTTATATTAAGAGATGGATTTTTAGCACCTGTAAAAGGTATAAGAGATATTTCTAGATTAACAAAAATGATGTTTGATACTAAATCACCTAGTGGTTTATTATTTATTATTAAACAAAATTTATTATCAAGAACAGGAGTTAAAGTTGAAGGAACTGACACATTAGGTTATGCTGGTGGACTTATAAATGAAGGTATTTATACACCTTTAGGTACTTTACTTCAAGCTGGATTTGGTTGGGCAGGCATACATTTAAATAAACAAGGTTTAGATCCTACTTCACCAATGGGTCCCGGAATAGAAGGAGGTGGATTATTTCCTAGTGCTGGATTAAGTTCATATTACCAATACATAAGAGAAATAAATAATCCTAATAATTTTGCATGGCAAGAAGAAGAATATGAGGTTTTAGTTACAAATCCAGAATATAACGCTAATCAATTATCATTACGACTTAACCCAGAAACAGGACAAGCAGAAGCAGTTCCCCAATTTATTACAGAAACAAGAACAAGAAGAGTAGAAAATGATTTAAGTGTAGAAGGAAATAGGTTATTAAATCTTACACAAAAATTCATTGATAATGTAAATGATGATCCAACTTTATTAGAATATGGTGGTGGTCCCGGCTCTATATTAGGATTTGGTAAAACAAAAATAAAAATAACAGGTGATAGAACAGGTGTAAATAATCCTTTAGCAGTAGCAAATCCTGGATATTTTTATGGTAATGATGGTGAAGATTTTTATAATATAAATCCTGAAACCAAAGAATTAAATTTAAAATTAGGAGCATCTACAACAGCAGATTTATTTCAAGATTTTCAACCTAGATTTGAGGGAATAGGAGAAATGTTAACTAATGAAGAACTACAAAATACCTTAAGACAAGGTAGATATACACCTTTATTATCACCAGATGCTACTCCAGAACAAATAAATAATGCATTTGGTACAAATTATAAACAAACTAGAAGACCTCAAATTTCATGGGCAGGTAAAGGTACAGGTTTTAGTGGAAGATTTGAATGGAGTGGAGTTAGTAATTTATATGATTTTATAATAGGTGGTACTAAAATAACATCTGAAGATTATCTTATAGAAGATGAAGATACTAACATAGCTGGGGGAACAAGTAGTCCTCAAAAATTTAATACAAGTGTTTACCAAATAGATTATTCAACGGCAGGAAGTAGTTTACTTCCAGAGTATGAAAATAGTGTATTTGGGGATATGATGTTAGTTATTGATCCTGAAACAGCAGGTCTAATGGATCTTACTTTAGGATCTCCTGAAATGCGTACATTTAGTCAGGAACAAATTACAGGATTTCCCGATGTTATTTCTCAAGGTGATGGCTCTGCAACCCAACCAGGTGATTTCAGAACAGCTATTATTGAAGATACTAGTTTAAAGGATACAGAAACTTCTAATATTATAGCTAGATCTCTTAACTATAAAACACAAAATAGAGCAGTTAGAGTAAACGCAGGGGACCCGGGCAAACATTTTACAAATGCACCCGAAAATACTATGAAAAATGTATTTAAATATGCATTGCCTGGTTATCAATTAGAAGCATTAGATAAAATCACAGCAGCACCTATGTACGAAGGTGAAGGTCCTGATACACAACAAGCTATTAATGATTTAGTTAAATTTAGAATAGCAGCAGTTTTAAATACTGCTGATGCTGGTAGAAAAGCTGTTTATATGCATTTTAGAGCTTTTATAAATAGTTTTAATGATGCTTATAATGCTAATTGGGGTACTACAAATTATGTAGGAAGAGGTAATCCATTTTACAATTATACAGGATTTACTAGAACAATTCAAATGTCATTTACAGTAGCAGCTCAATCTAAAGCAGAATTAACTCCTATGTATTCTAAATTAAATTATTTAGCATCTACATTAGCTCCAGATTATGGAAATAATGGATTTATGAAAGGAAATATTGTTAGAGTAACAATGGGTGGTTATTTATATGAAGTACCAGGAGTAATTAATAATTTAACATATGATATACCTGCTGATACTACTTGGGAAATAGCGGTAGGTGATGGAGTACCAGCTGGGGAAAATGATGAAGTAAAAGCAGATTATGATACAACAGTAAAAGAATTACCCCATAGAATAGATGTAACTATGGGCTTCACACCAATACATGATTTCTTACCAGCAAAACCAAATAATTTCCAAATACCTGATCAGAAATTTATAAGTTTACAATCGGCATTTAATGATGGTTTATATGGACAATTACCAGAATATAGATCTTATAAAGCAACAGCAAACCCAGATATAGGATCTAGTTTAAGTGAAGAACAAACAACAACATAAAAACTATGGATAGATATTCACAAATAACAAAAAGTAGAACTAAAACAGATTGGATACGTTCAAAAGGAATTGAATATTATACCACAAATCAATACCCTGAAGTTAAAAAATTACCTTCAGATATTTATGTACTTACAGAATGGGGAGACAGATTAGATTTATTGGCAAATCAATTTTATGGAAATACTACTTTATGGTGGGTAATAGCAGTTTCAAATCCTAATAAAATAAAAATGGGAACCTTATTACCAGACCCGGGATTGCAATTAAGAATACCAGCTGACCCTAATAGAGTTATAAATGAGTATAATGCTATGAATTATAATTCATCCTTTACTGTAGATAGTGGAACTAGTGGAACTACTAGTGGAACAAATAATGGATCTGTTGGAGGTTCTGGTGGTGGATCTAGTGGTGGTGGTGGTTATTAAAAAAATTAAGTTATGGGAAATATAATAGGAAATCCTTTTGATGGCTTTGTAAGAGATCAAATAAATACAAGACAAAAAGCTCTTGGTAAATATTCAAATATTACAGCTGATGATATAAAATATTATAATGGAAAACTTCCATGGATAAGATTATGTAGTTCAGTAAATGTATTTAATAAAGAAAATGAGGTGATGAAAGATGGAGAAGATAA
>Ga0163110_10000056_pt1 | contig 52378 bp, 35 predicted proteins | sample CRUFie1St17metaG_FD_108703 | JGI IMG/M metagenome (GOLD analysis project Ga0163110, IMG submission 108703) | Marine microbial communities from the Costa Rica Dome - CRUD Field 142mm St17 metaG | ecosystem: Environmental > Aquatic > Marine > Oceanic > Photic zone | place: Costa Rica: the Eastern...
AATTTGCATCACCGAGGTGTGGTGGAACAATTGGCTCGTACCAAACAGGATTGATGAAGTGGTCAATTCCAATGTTGATGAAGGCTAAGCCTAGCCCTAATGCCACCAAATCACGTATGGTGATTTTGTATTCCACAATCTTCCGGAGGAAATCACATGTAAAAAGAAATGTAAGCAGCCAAAGAAGAATTGGCTGTTTGAAATAAAAAAAGCCCCCCACAGGAGCGAACTCCTGTGAGGGGCAAAGTCCCGCAAGGGCGTTTCAACAATGCATCATTGCATCCTTAGTTCAAAGGTGCTCGATACCTTGCTTGCTTACGTTAGCCTTCTTGATCTTGTCAGGAAGCCACGCTGGGCCGTTTGCAGGCTTGTCGACAATGTCGATGCGTCCGGTGAAGACGTGGACTCTCTTGGTTCCACGCTCACGGAGACGAATCTCTGTGTGTCCACGGGTAGCTGCTTTTAGAGCTGCTCCACGTGGTTGTCGGCTTGCAAATACTTGGCTTGTGTCTTTTCCGCCCTTCATGAGGACGAAGTACTTCTTTTCACCCATAGGTTATACCTCGTGCCGCATACGATAATGTAAAGGTTATAATATTTCCCCCGACAAACCGCATTACTGCGCTACATATTGGCCGCAGTGGGCCTTTTCAGAAGCCTCTTTAGAGCAGTATTGCGTTTATGTATGGTGCTCAAAATTCTGCTCCTGCAAGAGTTTTCGAACCTGTAACTCCCGGCACTTGACGAATTGTATCAACAACGGTTTTTGCGATAATTCCTAAGCTTTCAGCTTCTAATTTGATAATGATGTCATAATCGCCAAAGAGCAGTGTTGCATCCGAGACGTTTTCCAATTCTTTGATAGTTTGAAAGGCTTGATATTCTTGGCCTGGTGTAACATTAACCAGAACATATCCTACTGCCATGATTAACCCATTCATTCAACCATGATGAACCCTGTGGCTTATCTCAAGTCCTCGAGGCTTGATTTGTACAATTCCCATTGTTCTTCTTGCCAATCGTCTGGCATTGGACCATCTAGCCAATTCAAAAATTCCTCCAAAGTCCAACCTTCTGGGATTCTTTCATCTCTTTCTGGTGCGATTTCTTCATTATGCCATGTTTCCGAATCTTCTTCCTTGGTGCGCAAGCGCATTACATATGTACCTAGTAGTACAACTATAATCAATCCAAAACCAATAGCTAATGGTAATGCCATAGATTTGGAAATATCTTCAGATTCCTTTTCTATTTCTTCACAATCAGCAACACATTCTTGTGGGGAATCGATTGAAATCACTGCAGAATAATTTACAGTATTACCGCTCCAATCTTCACAAGATAATTCAATAGAGATATTTCCGGTAATATTTGTTGGTAGTAGCCATGAATTAGACCAAAATCCTGTATCATCTAGGTTGGAAACCTCACTAGAAGGTATAGAATAAATTGTAATACCGTCTTGTAAATAATCTGCGAAACAAGTTGCGTCTATTCCGTCGGGGTCAATCATTTCCACTAGGATTTCTAGTAAGGAAGCGTGTGATACATTTGATGGGTGCTCAACCGAGATCTCAGGTGGTGCGTGTAAGAATTCAAATGTAAGATACGAGATTGAAACAATCTCATCGATGTCTATTACTCTAATCCCAAGCGAACCGTTTCCAGGGATGAAAGAGGAATCCAGTTGGATTCTGAAATGGAATACTGCATTTTGGTCAGGCAAATCATTGCCACAATATGTAGCGCCTTGTTTTGGTGCGGAAACAATCCAGCCTAATTGCTCTAGGTTTGCCGTAGCATCTTGTATTTGCCTCGATGAACGAATTCGAACAACAGCGTCTGCTGTTTGGCCGAACATCAATTCATTGATTTCTTCTCCTTCTTGACACAAATCGATGGCTAATATTTCGGGCGGACTTAGTACTATAGGGGTTTGAATTGTTGCAGTATTTGTAGCTCCATTTGCACCTGTAATATTCGTAGTGATTGATAATACTCCAGTTTCGATACTCTCTGAGGTTGATAATGGGTAAATAGCGATGCCATTCTCAAATTCAATAGGTATAGAGTATGCAATCTGGCCAGGCCAGTGTATTGAAAGATCTCCGTATACGCCATCAATGGTATCGTCATAGTCTGTAACGGTGACTTTGATGTATTCACCACCACCTCCTAGAACGTTTTCAACCGACAAATTTTGTTCGTCAACTATTTCGATTTGTGCTTGAGGAGCCTGATCTGCAATTTGGATTGTTCTCTGCGTCATGAAGGATCCTTCATGATTCCTTAACTCTATTTTAAACGGAGATAGGCTAGTTTGGGTTGGTATGCTGAATGAAGCAATGTAACAATGTTGCTCGGAGCTATCTCCTGAGGTGTAGGTCAATCCATCGATGTTACCTCTAGTTGCAGTAATCATCGGGGATTGTATTCCTGGTGAGTGATCTGGGTCAATTACACAGGCCTTGAGAGTTAAAATGTGTCCACGTAATACTCCTTTATCCGGGAAGGAAGTCAGTATTGTTGCGCCTCCCCAATCAGAATCATCAACTCCAGAAACGTGTACTCCAAACCAAAATGCTGGAGCATCTTTGATTTCCGCTACTGCCAGAGCAATGGTTGTTGAGGAAATATTGGATTCGTCAGTTGTTATCGCCATTATGTCAAGTGATCCAAGGTTTACATTGGTGGGCATATCAATTGTTGTCCACCAAAGATAACCATCTTGGCTGCCGGTCCCTTGCATTGTCCATTCGCTACTGTTGTTGCCGCTTGTTATTCTCCAAGCAATTGTTGCATTTGCTACGCCACTGTCGTCAGTTGCTTCTATGCTACAAACGAATCTGTCTCCTCTGCTATATTGGGAAGAGTCACAGTGTACATTCTCAATAATGGGTGGACTATTTGCCCAGATTGTTAAGTCGAAAATGTTGTTTTCATCATTCCTTTCGGGATTAAGTTGTGAACTTGCTTCCCATTTGATTACCAAATTGTTCCAACCTTCTCTTGATGTATTTAGTTCAAGTTCAATGATTTGTCTACTTCCGTTCTCTGAACCAGTTGGCATAATCATACTATGATTTACTAAAATTTGGCTGCCTATTTTATCCAAAATTTTGAGGTTTCCAACCGCTTCCCCGGGGCCAAGATTTTCAATTGCGATTTCAATTTTGCAATTGGAGTTTACGGTGAGGTTTTCAACGGCTCTAACGTCGATTATATTGATGTCATGAACCACGTCTGCATATGGGTTCATCTTCGGGTCACCAACGACAACTCCCATCCAACTCATCATTGTATTTGCAGCCGCATATGACTCTGCAAGATTGTAGCCACTCGTGTAAGATGAAAGCAATACACTAGGAGATGAAACCGCAGTAAGGTATGGTTCGTAGACATATCCTTTGATTCCACTTGCTCCGTCTTCCAATATATCTGCAACCAAAGATTGTCCATAAGTCGTTCCCCAGTTAAATGAACGTGCTCCTGTACTAACTGCTGTTTCAACAATTGACCCATTGACCCAATCCATGTGCGGTCTAATTACTCTCAACACTGTAGAATCTACATACAATGAACCGTCAGTAGATGTTTGAACTATGTCTAGAGAAATTCTAATCTTCATCGAAGTAGCATTTTCATGCGGTCTAAATCTCATGGCTTGAGAATTCCAAGATGTAGTGTAGTCCTTCTTTGAGGATTCGTTGTAACTCAATTCATTCCCGCTTTCATCAAAAGATGTAACTTGAATTTGATATTCACCAAAGACGTCACCGCTTCTTTTCCCGTATGCATAAACATTCCATACGTGATTGGTGAAATTGTTAGGGATCTCATGATTTGTTTCTAGATATGCAACGCCTTGACCATTTCCAGAATATGAAGTGCAATTGTCCAAGATATTTCTGTTTAGCACTGTAATCGAACTATTTCGCAACGCAGTATCCCAAATCATGACATTGTCAATCATACCTTCAAAGTATGAATTGCCAGCTCGATTGACTCCAATTTTGTATAGATCAAAATTATTCAGTGAACCGTTGGGGTAGAAATTAGAATTGACTAATACGCCATCCATGTATTGACGAACGTATCCTGAATCGAAAACAGTTACTAGATGTGTCCATTTTTGCGGCACTACATCTCCAAAATTTTGGGTTTGATTGTTGTGAAGTTTCCATTTTCCACCAGAAATCATGTGCTGAAATGATTGACTGGAGGATGCCTTGTTATCTATTGCAAATGTGGATGCGTAAGTCGGTTGTGAAGTAGTATTCGCCCAAACCCATTGACTAACTGTGAAATTACCAAGCCAATCTGCAACGTTTACTTCTGCATAGTCGTCAACACCGTCAAACCATAAGCAATTACCATCAACGCAATTTTTCCAATTTGATGTATTCATACCATGTAGTGTGAAATTTGAATTATTTGCTACAGAATCGCTTGATGTAATACCATTGCCTTCTTCAAAATCCCAACGATGAATGAGATGTTCAGATTGCGGAATATAATCCTCTGAAACGACGAAAGCCGAAGATGGAATAGTTGTCTTTGTTACATTTGGCCCTTCCCATGAGAATTTGAGTCCATGCGGCCCTCCTCCTTGGAAGAATTCTATTCTAAAGTCATGATATCCAGGGGTCAAATTGAGCGAACCGGAATACTCTCGCATCCCGTGCATTCCATAATTTTGAATTATACTGATGTCGTTTATCCACAATTCTGAACCGTCATCAGAATTTAGGTAGAAAGTCCAATTTCCTCCTTCTGGAAGGTTGATTAGTCCACTAAATCTTGCTCCCCAGTTATTCTTGAACCTATCATCCAACCCAGGATATGAGCTTCCTGATGAAGAGTATGCTAAATCGGATTCTAGGCGAGTGTGGTCAGGTACTCGATCAATCAAATCGGGCATTGAGGCTGCGTTGAAATTGATGCCCTCATTATCAAAATATTCTGCAAAAATCCCAGGTCTTAAGTAGCCTGAATCTTGGCTACAACTAGTTGAAATTCTTGCTTCTAATGCACCATTGCCATTTTGCTTTGTCGATGTTTGGTAAGACCAGTTGAATACATCTCCTGTTGTTACAGTTGGTGCGGATGAATTCCAATGTCTCGAACCACTAGACCAAGAACTATCCTGTGTATCGAATCCACCATTGGCGAGATAATTTTTGTTCCAATTTCCGTCGTTACTGCCCCATGAAGCATATCCAATAACGTTTGAAACATTTGTTATGAATTCGGTCTCTTCATCAAAGAAAACAGGTAGGTTCTTTGTTCCGTTTAGTGTTGAGTTGGCGACATATAAGTCATCATTCCAGAATTTGTATCCCGAATCATTTCTATTGGTTGCTAAGTCTAATACATGAGTTCCTCTAGCACCATAAGAATTGTTGGCTTTTTCAATCAATTCTAGAGCGGTATCAACCGTATATCCTGTAAGTCTAGAGACCAAGAAAAATCCATATTCGTCTCGAGTAAATTTTTCCATTTCTTGACCAGCTAGGGGGCCATAGTTGTGATCAATCCAATAATCACTACCTATGTCTGAATCATATGCGCCACCGGCAAGAGCAATTTCCTGATCGAAAGATGCTTTGTTATTTCCACCATTGACTCTAAGTGGCATGCCTTTTGTTGTAACTAAATAATTCAATTCTGTTCCGTTATAAATCGTTAACATTGCTCTGAACGGGTCTAGGAAAAAATCGTTGAATTGGTTTCTGTTGATGGTTTCCCCTGTTGGATTTGACGAATTATCGAAAATAAATACCCTGTCAGCACTGATATTTCTAGCGGTAACGAATGCCCATCCAATTGTACGACTCGCTTCAGATTTATTGTTTATCAAAACTCCAACATCGCTGTAATCAGCCGCTGTAGTCTGATTGAAACCATCTGGAACGGCTATCGTTCGAAATGGAGTATCATTCCAAACATCACTTTCTACGCTAAATCCATCAAATATCCCCTCTTGTAATTCTGCCTCTACAAGATTCTGATTTGGTAATGGGATTATACTAATTACGAAAAGCGCGACTAAAATTAGCGCTTTTCGCGATTGTGACATGAACGTGTGGACGGGATGTTACTCAAAGTCACTTCGCTCTCTCGTAATAGTTAAAATAATTGTTTTTTGAGTAAAATCGTCAATGTGTATATGAAGGACGGCCCCCCCTGCTCAAAACATGGTCGAGTTGTACATGGCCCGAACTTGTCGATGGGGAGTAGTTCGTGTCATTGGTGGAGAACTACATTTGCAAGAAGCAGATGCAGTGGTTACCCCAGCCAATAACCGTCTTTCAGGAAGAGAAGGCCTGGATGCGCAAATACACAAAGCAGCAGGCGAGGAGTTGCGAGAATTCTGTCGGAATGTGAGCATAGAGCAGAGGAAATCGAATCTCCCGCCATGTCCAGTAACTACTAACGTTGTCTCTAAGCCATTCAATTTAGAAAACAAATTCAAGCATATCATCCACGTTGTAAGTCCAGATTGTAGGAGGCCAAATCAAGATGAATCTAGAAGGGTTTTACTTCCTCAAGCATATTACAATTTGTTCGATACACTTCGTGAAATGAAAGATGTAAGCGTAATTATGGCTCCGCCATTGTCTATGGGCGTATTCGCTTATCCTCATCGTGAAGGCGCTCGTTTGACTCTTGAAACTCTTCTCGGAATTATGGATGGAGAGGAAGATCCCGGAGTTAAGGAATACAATATCGTAGTAAAAGAAAGAAATTTCATCAACAATATGCGAACGGTATACAGAGAATCTGAAGACCAACTTCCGGGAATAGACACCACGATGGTTTGAGGTGCTGAAATGGTCGATCTGCCAAATATGGTGGCTTCGGCAATAGAGAGTGAACGTTCTCAATTCTCAGTTGCAGTATTACTTTCAAATAGTTCAATAACCACTAAAAAAATAAGAGAAATATTACCCAAAAAAATGCGTTTGGTAACTCTAACATCTTCAGCAAAAGTTAGAGAGAATCTGGAAGAATTGGGTTTAGAAGTTGAAACGTTAGAAGATTCGCTATCCTCGCAAGGTCTATCCGTGCTAAACAATCTTCATGACATCATATTGCAAGGATTGGGTGAAGGTAAGTTCACATCCAATGATAAGATACTTGCAATTTTGGCAGAACCGATGAATGGTGTTGTAGTCATCGAAGCAAATTCGCTTGCATCGAATAAATTAGCAATAATTGCAAATGAGCACGGAGTTGATATCGAAGTCTTAGCGCGCACTATGGAGTTAGCAAGACAGATTGGGGGAAGAGGTCGTGAAGGACATGCTGTAGGTGCTTTATTTGCAATAGGTTCCGTTCCAAAACTTAGGCGATACACCACCGCTATGGTCCTTAATCCATTCAAAGGACATTCTGATTCCAAGAAAGATGTAAAGGTTCAGAATAATCACGAAACATTAGCTGAATTTGCTTGGTTAGATGGAGCCATACTGTTCAATTCAAAGGGAATTGCAAGTGATGCAGGTAGATATGTTCAGGTCCCTTCAGGAATCAATCCTAAATCTGGTGAAGGTGGAAGGCACCTTGCTGGAAGAGCAATTAGTCAATTGGCTGACGCAATAGCGATTTGTGTTTCATCCAGCGGGGTGATTACATTGTATTCTAAGGGTAAAGACAGATACAGGGTCAGGCTCTCTTGATCGCCTCATCCAAAGACAATTCCCCGCAAGCAACCATTCTAGCAAGTTCTGTGGATATCGTTAGATTTCCAGCGCTCAAGATTCTAGACTGTCTTTGTATTTCTTTCAAGTCGCCATCGGTTGGCTCTAAATCCCTAATCGAATATACCCTGCTTCCTCCCATCAACGCGATTCTGGTAGCAGCGTGAACATGGGCCTTAGTTCTCGAGCCTAAACTAGTTTTGTGTTCATTAACTTCTAAAGTTTCTAATCCTCTCAAAATCAACTGATTTATGATTCTATCACGCAAGAGTGGAGCACCATTGCCAACTTTGACACACATCCTTTGATGTTTTACAGCAGAAGCGAGACCAATTATGTGTTCTGCAACTGCGTTAATCTGTTCTAATTGAGCACTTCCAACAACAATTCCATCGGCAAGCCAAGCAATTCCAGGCCGAGGCCCAGGGTCTATGCCGAATACCAATTGAACTGCGGAATCTAAACCCCTAGAAGCTTGTATTGCCCTTTCAACGGAAATTTCAATCGTATCTTCTGTGGCAGGAATATCACCTTCTCTAACCTCTTCTGGTGAAGAAATAAGTATACCATCCCACTTGTCTTCTAAGGATAGCATGACAAAGTTACATTTCCTACGCTTTAATTCCCTCATCAAATGGAAGGAAAGCCGGAAATCTTCGGTCCGTACAGCAATCTTGCGCACGTTTCCTCCAATACGCAATCAGGCTTCAATATGACGCGTAAACAGCGATATCATCAAAAGCGGTTGACATTGATTGTCTAGCGTGACAGGGCAATATGAGAGAGAACTTAGAGCGGTTCTCGCAGGTATTCCAAAAGGGGTTGAAGCAGTAACAAGGTCCTGTGATGCAGTTGCTAAGGCGAGAGCTAGACAGGTAATTGAAAGACCATTCCTAGTTGTTAGAGCAGCAGGTTCAGGAATGGAAGGCAGTGGAGATTTACTTGCATTGAGGGGGGATTTGTGTTTTCCGATTGAAGTTAAAACTTCAAAGAAGTCAAAATTGTATCTCTCAGGTAGGACATGGGATCAATATCAAGCGATGATCTATGAAGGTCAAAGATGCGATTTGATGCCATTATATGCCTTCAGACTCAAAGGAGTTAGAGGTGATTCGTGGCGCATTTTCAGAGTTGAGGTAGGCCGTCTTAGTGGAAGGCTTGGGATGCTAACTCGCAGAATCCCTCCTTTGCCCAAAACAAGAAACGGCAAACCATTCTTAGATTGGGAGCAAGGTATGCCACTGCATAAATTCCTTGCATTGGTATGTAGGACTGAGAACTCAATATCTCTTGAGTCTGTAAGCAAAAGAGCGAATCCAAAAGATGTGAAGGATGAGATTAGTCAAACCGAATCACAACTGAGTATCACAGATATGGTGCACCGATAAGGGCAACCAACACTATCAAGAGCAGTAGTGATGAGAAAGAAGAAGCCTTTCTGGTGAAGTGTTCAACCCATAGTGGATGTAACTTGTATAGGCCGGTTTTCTTTCCTAAATTACGAATCCCGGTCATAATCCCATGCACCATGTCCTTGAATAGATGTCCACCATCAAATGGAATCATTGGAAACAGATTTGTAAACCCGAGAAGAATATTCACCCAAATTAGCCAGAATAATAGATTGATTAAGAATAGTAAACCACTCAATCCAATTGTATTTGCAAGCCATCCGTCTCCGGAGTCCAGCATTTTTTCTTGAGCCGGATGAATTGCTACACCTTGATATTCAAACGGGGTAATCAAAATCTGTAATGTATTGATTGGCACAGTGATTACGTAACCCAATGGACTGGTTTCAAAATCAGGATGAGCCCAACCAGCCAGCCTGTCAACCCCGGCAGTTCCACCTGCTAAATTTTGAACACCGAGGAAGGCATCTCCTTGTTCGATCCCCATCGAATCGAGCAACTCTTCTTCGTAGCCGAGGTCCAAGTAGTAATCGTATTTGTCAGTGAGATTAACCATTAGGGTTTCAGTGCTTCCATTGCCGTATCGTACTATTTCCATCGGCACGATTTGACCTGCACTTAAACCATCCATTAGTTCAGCAAAATCCTCCGATGAAGATATTTCAGTATCGTTGATTGAGACGATCACGTCCCATGCTTCCAAACCGGCTTCATCGGCCCCTGAATCAACGATGATTTGGCTGGAGTGAACACCAGGGTCTGCAGCAGAAAATTGACCGGCGACTTGACCTAATAACACGATTAAAATGAATGCAGCGAATATGTTAGTTGCTGGGCCTGCCGCAAACATTCTCTGTCTTTCTCTTCGAGGAGAATTGACAATTTCATTATACTCGGGTTCAGCAAAAGCGCCTAGTGGTAATGGACCTGCCATTAGTAGTCCGAAATTCCTCACTCGCATGCCGTGCGCTCTAGCTTGTATCCCGTGTCCAAACTCATGGATTACTAGGCAGATTACGAAGGCAATAACTCCCCAGCCTAGCGGGATAATTGGACTCAATCCAGGAATTGCAACTAACTCTGAAACTGGCCTTGCCTCGGCTTGACTTCCATACATAATCGCCGATACTACTGCAAGTATTATTCCAGCAGCTACAATGAACATTGCACCCCAGCAAACCCACAGCGATAATTCCCCGTATGCTCTCCAAAATTTACGTGGTTTGGACACTTTCTCAAGGGTTTCTTTTCCCTTTCCAGTTCTTAACATCAATACCATCCCAAAGAAGATTCGAGATGCATTCCACTGGTCGAGTTTACCGGTGTTTTCCCAATATCGCAGTAACATATACCATAGCAAAATAGCGAGTAAAACAACTTCCCAGCCGATTTGGATGGAGAGAAAGCCGCTTGCCATGCACCTGCGAGAAACTGCTCACACTTCAACCCCGTGTCGCTTAGTTCTTCAATGACACCCGCCTGCGCTAAACATGGACGTAGTAGGTCATGAAGTGAATACTTGGGTTGCCGAGGCGTTTGGAGAAAAGCCCGTTGACATCTCTTTATGGGCGCAAGAAGACGATTTTGTTCAGTTTTTTGCTCGTCTCTCTGACAAGGTTGTGATACTTAGTCTATCAAATGATGAGGGTGAAATCATCGAGGATGATTCATTGATTATTCGTGAAGGACAATGGCAACCAAAATCGATCCAAACACGAAGGATGCCAGATGGTTTCGTTCGATTCAAACATCGTTCTAAGGAAATTCTTCTTGCTCCTGAATTGATCAAATCTCCCGATTGGGCTTCCAGTTTGTTAGAAGGCTGGTTAAGCGAAATTCGTGCAGCTACTGGAATTCCTAAAACTAGGTCGCAAAGAATTTCTACATTGCTGAGAAGCAGAGATAGAATTGAAAAAATGCTAGATCAAGCAAATCTCGAAGAGATTATTGACGAAGTAAGGTATGTTGAATTGAGACTAGACAGTGCTGATTACAAACTTGCGGGACCGGAATATGCCTACTCTTCCTCCGAAGAGTAAATCTTAGCAAAAGCAGCCTCTTTTTCGGCTTCTATCGCTTCGGGAGACCTACGCAATATGCTGTTTATCACAGGGTCAACAATCAATGGAAGAAGCAATACAACAATCACGAAAACAATGAGGTAAACAAATGAACTTCCAGGAACTTGACTAACTCCAGGAGAATCACCTCCACTAACCATCAATTTAACAGTTCCAAGCCAAGGTATTTCTGCACCAGAGATCCCTATTACCCAATCGTCTTGTACAGGCCTAATCATTCCGCTGTGGATTGAATTAAGTCCTTGAGCGAACTCGAAAACTGCTTGATCGTCATTACAATCATTGTTGTCGCCGAGAGTGATGTATCCTGGATTCATTGGTGTGTAATTTTCGACACTATACCATACTGAACCATGTTGTGCAGCAACCCCTCCACAGGAATATTTACCCACGTTTTCACCATCAAATACCAAATTAATTTGTTCTACTTTTACTTGGTCTGTGCCTGGAACAGACCAAGTGGTTATGCACAAATTCTTCCAATACACTCCCGAATCACATTGATTGTCTGAGTTTGCAGGTTCGCTATCTCCAATTTCTATCTCAAACAATGCACGGTGAATGATAGGAGTACTATCACTTTCACCATTTTTTTCGTAGATGATTACATCACCTTCCATTCCAAGGGATTTGTAACCATAGTATGGCGAATTTTCATCTGTCGCTTCAGCGAAACTGATGATTTGGTTATCGTTAGGTGAATGAACCAATACCAAATCTCCAGCATCGATAGTTCCAATCTCTCCATCGGCATCATGTTGCATGGAGTTTGATTCTACCACTACCAATGGGGGCATTGAACCGGTGTGGGCCCACATAGCCAGTACTAGGATGGAAATCATTCCAGCCGCTAGTATTAACTCGCGAATGAGTGTCCTAGTGGGGTCATGCTCGCTCATTACAACTACCCAGTAGTCAGCGCTTCTTCAAACCCTTCTCTTGAAGGAATGCATTCCATGCTTCTTGATGTCCGCCGCCTAAAATGCGTGCGGCTTCGTCACCATCTGCCTTTAGCTTCCTTAACTCAGACATTGACGTTTTTGTCATGATAGTTTCAATTGTGTTTGCTCTTGCACTCAAGTTAAGGAATGCAGGTGCTGAAACAGCGAGCCCTATTCCACCAACCACAATCAAAACAATTGCGATTCCAGTATATTCTGAAAAATCAGCATTGTCTTGAAGGAACATCAATTGGGCCGCTGATAGTGTAGTTAAGAGAGCAGATGCAAAGGTTGCAGTAGCTGAAATTCTCAATTGATTTCCGTGTTGATTTTCCCACCAGCCCATAGGTCTCGCCAAACGACCCTAAGTCGGGGGTTATTATTCGATTTTTGGTAATAGGTAAGTGACTTGACGGAGCATGTTTCAAATGTGATGAGCCCGAGTGGGCCGTAGGCCCACAAGGTGAAAAGGCGGTGTAAAGATGAAAAAATCACTATTTCTAACCCTTATTTTCTTTACATCATTGATGTCCCCAATTGCGGCTGCAGGCGTCACTGAAACCCAATTTTCAGATGGTTCAACATCCTATTCGCATACATTTACTGCAAGCGGTGATGCCTTTGCTGGAAATCTAACCTTCCCTTACGGCGCTGAGGTTTCCGATGCTACATTCGATATTGCAGGTGAAGCATCCTCTACGTCTTGGGGGAATATGACCACAAATACTGATTTCGGGGGAGCGGGAACAGGTAGTTGGGTTGGAACTCCGCCAGGATTCTATTATGGTAATAGGTATAACATGGAGGTCGCTAATAATCAGGTTGAAATGTCAGAAATCATTACATACGATACCAATGGTTTAGATTCTTCAAGAGATGGCACAGTAGTAGCAGGCGTGATAAATAACACTGGAGGATTTGCTGCAAACGGTGACCAAGGATTCATAGGTTCAACTAAGTCACAAACTAGTTTTTCTCTCTCAACTTCAACCTCAAGTTACCGAGGTTTCGTTATTGCGCATGGCGATGAATACCATTCAGCAACTTACAGCAGCACATCGTCGCTTTACACCACGCCTGTAGTAAAGCGTTACAACTCTACAACAGGTGCATATATTGGGGCTGCAAGCATTTCCTCAGGTTCTTGTTCATATTCAACACCATTGTATTCTACGTATGACGCCACTAGTGATGGTGATGGGAATGTATGGACAGTATCTTACAGTTATCGACACTTATTCAAGTGGTCAGTTAATCAAAATACAGGCGCTTGGTCTTGCACAGGATCTTATCGCGTACCAGGGAATTATTACCCAATGGGAGTCGATGTCGATGAGGACTCTGGTCGATTGTTCTTGTTGATGTATGACTCATCTTCATATCCAAATTATAATCGTTATTTGTATGAAGTAGACCCCTTAAATCCCTCGAGCACAAATGGTAGTTGGTTACTCGGTACTCGTGATCAATTAGGCTCATCTAATACTCAAGCAAGCGGACTTATTGTCAACCTTCCAAAAATAATCACAAATGAATACTACCGGACTGAGGGCTACCACAGCCATTTCACTATGGGTGGTATATTCGTTGAATGGAATGGTAAGTTAAAAATCAACGGAGGAGGTCATTATGGAATGGATCAACTCGGAGACAATACATTTGGCTACCAGTGTCATTATTCCTCAACATATTGTTCCTCCCAACTAAACAAAATACAGAGGAAAGGTAGTGGTGTAATTTATGACCAAAGGACCCCAATAACAACTTCCTCAATCGTAACCAGTTCGACTAAATCTCTGTCAAAAACAATTACTGAAGTAACAGTTTCTGGATTGGTTGGTTACGAGCCAGCAAACACCAGTATAGAATTAGAAGTATCAAATGATGGTGGAAATACTTGGATGAGCGGGATGGTTAATCAAAAAATAATTTTTACAACACCTGGTTCGAGTATTCTATGGAGGGCTTATCTAAACGGGACATCTAGTGAAACACCTGTTCTTGATTTCGTGACCCTTTCTTATTCTACCAGATACCAAAGTAGTGGATATCTCCAACTAAGGTCAACCTATTATGGAAATGGCGGGACACCACCGGTTGCCGTCACTGCCTTTTGGAATGCAACAACTCCAGCTGGAACCACAATCCAAGTTCAAGTCCAAGATACAACTAGCAAGACATTCCAAAACAGTGGTGATACATATACCATTTCACCTACGACTTCTTATGTCTATGTTTATGTTAGATTCACATCAAATGGGCCAAACACTCCAGTCCTAGAAGATATACAGATAGCACTACATTCCAATGCTCCTCAAGGTGTTGGTATTGACATAGGTAGCGACGGGTCTAATGAATGGACTAGTCAGGGAATGTTATTCGGGACAACATCGGTAACTGGAACTAATCTTGTTAAAGCGTTAAATGATGAGATTCCGGGAACTGGTTTAGGAACTGTATCTATTCCAATTAATGTATCATCTCAATCCGCAGGAATAGTTGTTCTACAGAGTTTTAGTGTAACATATACAATCAACACAGTCAATTTAGATATCAATATTCCAGAAGGAGAAATCTTGCACGAGAGAACAGAACCATATGAAGTAATTACAAGGCATATTGTTGGCGGAGGAGCCAACAATTACATTCAATCTGCTTCCCTCTCATTCTTAGCCACTCCGGCGTCTAGTGCTCCCACACTAGAATGGCAAGATGGAGATATCTTCCCATCTCCTAACGACCCAGATGACTGGATTGAAATCGATCAATCTTCTTGGTCAAACCTGAATAATGGAATTCTTGAAATCCACTGGCTGTTTTATGTAACATCGAATTTCCCAGATCAAGATAACGTGAGATTCGTAACTAGTTGCACAGACATATCTGGAAGTGATGGAGGGTTCACTCCAACTATATTGGAAAGCACTTCGGGCCTGAAAGTCAACAACTCCTTCGGACTTGGATGGCTGAAAGTTAGAGATAATGATGGTGAAATAACCTCTGAAGATGTAGAAGATGGTAGTTGGGTTGCAGCTGGAGAAACACTTCACTTCCAAGGTGCAATGTGGTTCGCAAATTCAACAGACGCACCTAAGGACAGTGCATTCGATGTTAGAATTGCAATGAATGGCTATGTTGATGCCGCATGGAGAGATACTTCAAATGTAAATGGATCATTCTTCATTTCCATAGATATGCCTGACATTGATGTTGAAAGTGGTTTGACTTATGAAATTCAAACCTATAACGAGAGGGATGCATCAAAGGTATTGCCTTCAAACTCTGATTGGTCTAGAACTTTCAAGGTTGATGCAACTCATCCGGAAGCATTGATGACCTCTCCTTCTGAAGATGCTTATGAGGCAGCAGACAATGCACAGAAAATCAGTATATCACTATCTGATGCAGTAGGAGATCCAACTGATTTGAGCCTTTATTATTGGGTAGAAGCAGACCATGATCTAAACAGGAACGGAGAGGCAGACTCAAGTGAATATGCACACAAGATAGTCACGAATAATACAGATGCGGACTACAAGGTTTTCTCCACAACTATTGACCATTCAAGAAATCCAAACATGGGAAGAGTTTCCTATTACTGGGACGGTGGCGACAATGCGGGCAATCCTCTTCACTACAGCACAATAATCGATGAACAGGAATACATTTGGCATAGCGGTCCCGGATTCAATGCCGATGATGCAACATTCAGAACACGTAAGGATTCATCTGCGATATTCACAGGCCTTGAATGGGAAGGACACAATGACGGTGCACCAATTTTCGCTGGCACTGAGCAAACCATCTCATTAGGATTAATCGATGCAAATACTGCGATTGATTTTGAGTACATCGACTTAGTTTTCGACTTTGAAGGACCAGATAGCGAGGTTGACCAACAGAGGATTTCTTACTACGGTATGACCGATATGTTTGCAAGTAACTCAGAATTCATCTCACTTGCATCAACTTCAAGCATGGTCCAAACAATCAATGAATCAGGAATGCCTCTAATATTGTTAGACTTTGATTTCACTTTCGGATGGCATTGGCCTGATGAAGAAATCTCTGACCTTGCTTTAGAATACAAAGAAAGAGGATTCGAATTCCCCACTAGACATATCATTTCAGAGCATACATTCAGAGTTGAGAACGATTTAGTGTTAGATGCATCATCATTCTTGGTTGAGGATATTAGCGAGCCAAGAACAGGAATTGTAGCAGATGGCAGCAGGGTTCGAAATGATGACAGGTTAGAGTTCACAGGACGAGTTGTCTATGAGGGAAGCAATCAACCAGCTCCTAATGATGCTTCTATTGCTATCGAAGTATTCGATGGACAAAGTGTTTGGTCAGATGGCTCAATATCAGAAAATGGAGAATATTCTGTTGAGGTTCCATTATCGCATGCGGAATCTCTCCGTTCTTCACCTACTCGAACATGCCTGATATCGATTAGTGGAATACCTGGAACCGGAGAAGACATGACGGGTCAGACAGTTTCGACCACGCTTCGAGTTGTTGTTGACGATACAGCGCCGAGAGTTGTCAGTAGAGCAGACCCACTAAACGTAATTGATATCTCGGCGACAACGGACCTAACTAAGGTTCCAGTTGAGTTCTATGGAACTGAAGATGCTGATATGACCGGTTCACAACAATTCGTTCATTGGGTTATGAGAGATTCGAGTAGAACCTTGACTCTTGGCGCTGGCCAATCGGTTTTAGGGATGCAACAGGAAGGTCAAAATGTGATTTGGACTGGAACTGTGGATCTAACTGATGGAGGTAGAATCACACTACGTGAAGGAGATTGGGTAGGGTTCTATCTTACAGGATATGACTCCGCTGGTAATGAATTCCCAGTAGTCTCAAACTCTGAAGCGAGCCCAATTTCAGAGGTAGCAACCGATGATACTGACTTCGAAAGGCAATGGGTCAGGTTGGGTGCGGTTGGACCTGAACTGAAGATTGGGTCAGTTCAATTATCTGATGACCACGTTGCTCCAGGCCAAGAGATTGAGATTACAGCAGATGTATTGAACGTCGGTGGTGAAACTAACTTCCAGTTCAAGGTAGCATTCTATGCAGGTGATGCAATAGTTCCATTCGATTCTGTTACTTTGAACAATATTGGTGCAAACCAAAAGATACCTGTAACTGTTAAGTGGAATGCAAAGGAAGGCGTTGACAGAATCAGAGTTGTTGTTGACCCTGATGATGTAATCGTTGAGGTAAACGATGACGATAACACCGCTGAACATAAAGTTGAGATTGTCTATGTATCTTACATGGGTTGGTTTGATTCAATTCGCGAACAGCCTTTGATTTGGTTATTCTCGATTCTATCGATTATTGTTCTAGTAGCAATAGGAATAACTGCAAATAGAACTGCGATTTCTCATAGCGATGAATCTCTCTTCGAAGAAGAATGGGACGAAGACGAAGAATGGGAAGAGGATGACGACGAAGAATACGAAGATGACGACGACGATTACGACGACGACTATTGAACCTCGAATCGTTGCACTCTTGAACCAGTGACTTCGCCCAGCAAACATGGCCGAAGGCGTCTTCTCCAAACTCCACGAGAGTTTACAGAAGGCCCTTGACGAACGTGGATGGGCCCCTACTCCAGTACAGAAGGTCACACAAGAAGAGATATCCTCGGGTGGAGATAGACTAATTGTTGCTCCAACCGGATCGGGAAAAACAATGGCGGCTATGCTGCCACTTCTCGATTGTAGTATCAAACAAGGATGGCCGGGAATGTCAATCCTATACATCACTCCTTTGCGGGCACTGAATCGTGACGTGGACAGAAGACTGGAGGAGATTACCAATGCAGTAGGTATGCGCCTAGGCCTCAGGCACGGTGATACTACCCAGTCAGAGAGGAATAAGCAAGTCAGAAATCCACCAAATGTCATGATTACGACTCCAGAAACTTTCCAGATTATGTTTACAGGGTCAAAATTGAGGGAATTACTTCGAAGTGTGCAGGCAGTTGTTATCGATGAATTACATGAGATGGCAGACGGTGAGAGAGGGTGGCAACTTTCTGTTGGAATCTCGCGCCTCGAATCATTCATCGGTAGGAAGGTTCAGAAAATTGGGTTGTCAGCTACCATAGGTAATCCAGAGCAAGTCGCAAAATGGTTGTCAAAGGATGCAGAATCTATTGTTGCTATTGCACCCCGTTCGACCGAATTATCAGTAGATGCAATTATACAAATGCCTGAAGATGAAGTTGGGTCATTAGAACTGGCAATTTCTCCTAGGGCCCACGCAACACTGCGTGGTCTAGCAGATATAATTTCGAAAAATAATCCGTGCCTTGTATTTGTGAATTCAAGAAATAGTGCAGAGACAGTTTCACAACGACTTACAGCAATCGCCCCGTACCTTTCCATAGGGGTACATCATGGTTCGCTTGCAAAAGAAACTAGGACGCAAATGGAGAACGATTTGAGGGACGGGAAATTAGAGGGCTTAGTTTGTACTTCTAGCCTTGAATTAGGAATCGATGTTGGAAGTGTAAATCACATTGTTCAGATTCGTTCTCCTCGTTCCGTAGATAGAATGTTGCAAAGGGTAGGTAGGGCCGACCACCGATTAGGTGGTATCGGGCGAGGTAATCTTCTTTCATGGGAAAGTGATGATCTCTTCGAATCTGCAGTGATAGCAAGAAAGGCCGTTGCTGGAGAGATAGAACCTGTCGAATGGAGAGATAGACCACTCTCAGTTGCTGCAAATCAGATTGTGATGATGGTTCATAGTCATGGAGCATTACCGATTGATGAGATAACAGAGGCAATTGCTGGGGCTTGCCAATTTGAAGATTGGTCTCGTCACGATACTATAGCAATAGGGAAAATTCTTGCAGATCGATGGGTCATTAGATGTGAAGATGACCCAAGTTCAATTCCTTGGTATAGATGGCCGCATGATGTTTGGAAAGAGTTGCAAAATAACTCCAAAAAGGAGTTGCCAGAGCAACCTAAACTCGCTTATGACGAAGAACCTACAGAAGACATTTCAAGACTGAAATTTGAGGTTCCAAAAAAATATTCTAAAGGCTGGCTTAGCCGTTCTGGTAGAACAAGGGAATGGGTTTCGAAGCATCTTTCAATGATTCCAGATAAACAGTCATATCGAGTTAGAGATGCTGTAACCCGTCAACCGCTCGGAAATGTTGACGAAGCATTCGTTCTCTCACTCAACGATGGTGGAGAAGACCAAGATGGAACACAGAGAAGATTTGTGATGGCAGGTCGTACATGGATTGTTGTAGATGCAGACCCTGAGCAAAGCGAATTATTGGTGGCGCCCGTATCTGACCAAGGTCATGCTCCGCAATGGGTTGGTGAATTACCTCCAACTCCTGCAGAAGTAGCTAGGGAAGCAGGCCGTCTACGCAGACTCTTTGCAATTGATTTGGGTCTGATGGAGGAGGAAGAGGTCAGTCAAATTGACCCTGCAGAACTACTCAAAGGAAATTCCAAATTGGACGACTATCCAATCAACGGAGAAGCCAAAGGCATGCTAGCAGACATAATTAGCACGCACTTTTCTTCAGCCCAGATGATTCCAACCGAGCGACTAATCACCATCGAAGATAGAAGCGACGCCCTTGTGATTAATTCCTGCCAAGGAAATAGAATCAACGAAGCATTAGGGCACTATCTACTAGCTATGGCTAGCACACGTTCTGGTAAATGGGGTAGGCTAATTGTTGAGCCGTGTAGAATTTCGCTACAGGTAGGCGGAATAACTCCCCGTGAGATCATTGAGTGGTTATGTGAAACACCTCCCGAGGCATTGGAAGGCGTGCTTTCTGTAACATTACCAAACTCTCGTGAAGTAAGGTGGAGATTTGCTCAAATCGCCAAAATATTTGGAATCCTTCGTCACGGAGTTGACCCTCGAAAAATCAACATTCAAGCATTATTGAAGAAATATCGTGGAACTCCAGTATTAGAGGAGGTATTGTCGAAATTATTCCATGAACGCATGGATGTTAATGGAGCAAGCGACATAATGCGAGCAATTCAATCCGGTCTAATCGGATTAGAGGTCACAGCAATGGGCCCGTTGGGTATATCGAGCAGATCCGAGAAGGATTTGCTTCTCCCAAACTTTGACAATCAACAAGTTAGAGCAAGATTAGAAGGTAGATTGATGAATGAAAGAGCGGTTTTGTGCTGTCTAAGGTGTCATTCAATTCGCAGATTCAGGGTTGCAAGATATCCTGAAATTTCTGATGCTAAAGTTTGCCTCAAATGCAAAGGACAAATGCTGGCTTGTGCAAGAGAAGGTCTTGAAAAGCAACTAATCGAGTGGGTAAAATCAGACGATGAGAAGACAAGAGACCGCATGATGAAGAATGCTCAAGCGGTTGCAAATCGCGGAATGGATGCTATACTTGCACTGATGGGTAGAGGTGTAGGTGAGGCAACATGTCAAAGGCTGATGCGAAAGGTGCAAAGAGGAGACAAAGAAGCACTATTGGAAGCTATACACTTTGCAGAGATAGAATACGCAAGAACTAGAAGATTCTGGGGCTAATCGCCATCAATTTCCATCAGATTTACTCTTTCAACGGCTTCGACAACGTCTCCCTCTTCCCACCAATCAACTGCGATAAAAGTGGGGCGTTTACCGTGCAATTCGATGCACTCAACGGCTCGCTCAACCATGAAATCAACGTCGTTTGCTTCACCAGCCCTATTTGGATCAGAGAGGCCTGCTTGATTTTTCAACCAGTTATTCATATGGAAAACCGGCTGGTTCACATCACCTCTGAGTTTTTCACAATCCATTGATGAAGTGTCGTCATCAGCATAGTTAGTTGTCCAACTGTGCGTTAGGAAATCATGGAAATATGGGTGGTTGGAATCAGCAGACTGCTCCCAAAATACAACAAGACGTTTGTCCATGTTTATCATTTCAATTAGGGTAGGCCAATCAGAGTTCATCTCGTGAATATACATCATTTCTGACAACCCAGCGTCGTCAAATATTGCCTTAAGGTGGTCGGGTTCGACGTAGTTTTCAATCAGTAATGTCACAATATCTCTTTCTTCGCTCTTCATCTCGGCTTCCAACTGGTTCAGCCAATTCCAAGGATCAACAGCGCCATATGTACAAGGACTGAAACCCCTGTCCGAATCGCCGTGGCAGAATCTCACATTTGATGCGCTTTGGTCTGCAGTAGTTAGATAATGTGTGTCAAGCATAAACGCACGCATACCCGCATTCCACTGTGCTTGGAATCCTGTTCTATGATTGCTTGCAGGGTAGTAGATATTGTCTTCATGCGTGGAGTATGAATTATGTGTCTCGGGGAAGGTTACGCTGTCATAGGTCCTGTGACATAAGATTACCAAGCCATTGCAAGGAATAGTTTCCATGTATTCGCACGAACCGTCGTCTTGAGTGGCATTGGAATCATAGTTCATTGCATCAGAGTCTGTACAACCCAAAACAGGCTCAGGTTCAGGTTCTGGCTCATCGTACTCACATGAGCCATCATCATCTGTTGCATTTGAATCGTAATTGTTGGCATCAGAATCAGTGCAGCCAAAAACAGGTTCAATATCTGTAATTTCTTCTTGACTATCAGGGCCTTTATCCTTATCGAGATAGGTACAACCTGGTGAAAGAAGCAAAATGAAGGACACTAACAGTACATGTCCTCGCATGTTAAGCAACTGGCAAACTTTCCATTTGAACGCACCGGTATTGCGCTTTGAGAAAAACGAATTATCTCTAGATTTGACGTACGCCAACTCCCGCTTCAGAAAACATACTTGCTGAGATATTGAAATCTTCAATCCAACGCTCGGGAATTTCAACATTACCATAATACACCACTTCTCTAATACCTGCTTGTATGAGTGATCTTGCACATCTAGAGCAAGGGGGCCATGTGACGTATGCAGTGCTTCCTTTGAGAGACACTCCGATTCTTGCAGCATGCATAATCGCGTTTTCCTCTGCATGACAAATTAATGGGTACTTCAAATTCCTGTCATTCAATCGCTCTTCGTCATCATCAATTCCTCTAGGGAAACCATTGAAACCAGTCGAGCGAATTTCTCTATCCTCTCCAACTATGACGCAGCCTACTTTTGTCGACGGGTCTTTACTCCAATTAGCAATATGATTTGCTAACTCGATAAATCGATGGTCCCACTTGTCGCTCATCTTGCCGCCCTAAGTGGTCTGATTGGTTCCATGTTCAAGAAAGTATGTCGGCATTTAATCCAAGTAGGGATAGAATATTTCCACATAGGTACAGTGACCCAGTAATTACAATCAAATCTGTATCTTCAGAAAATGAACTTATAGCAACTGAGGGATTTTCAATGTGTTCAACCCCTTTTATTGGTTCTTTTACTCCAGGATATCTTCCACCCTGTGGTTCGGTTGTAATTATTTCAATAGGTGGTTTTGCTATAATCAATTCATACAATGGTGACAAAAAAGCAGCCATATCCTGCTGTGGAGATGTTCCAAACAAAAGAGACCATCTTTTTGGGAGAATTTTCAATATCTCAGGAATTGCTCTTTGCATTCCACTAGGGTTGTGAGCAGCTTCCAACAGATAATTTTGCTCACCTTCAAGGTATTGCATTCGTGCAGGCCAATTGATTGGTCTTCTAACGAATGAATAACCAATCATCGCACATATCATTTCTGCAAGATCACCAGCCTCATCCATGAAACTAGATTTTTCCGGTAAGTAAAATCGCGCACTAATTGCTTCTTCTCGCATAGCGTTTCGAATTTTTGCACTGCCTGGGTCTCGAATCAGCATCGGTACTCCGGGCCTCCATATTGCAGCTTTTTCTTTTGCTACTTGCTCTAAAGTATCCCCTAGAACATCACTGTGCTCCAAACTAACAGATGTAACAAGGCATCCAACAACATCAGCGCTTCTAGTGGCATCTAAGCGACCTCCTAGTCCGGTTTCTAATACCATTATTGAAACTCCAGCATCTCTGCATGCTAAAAGTGAAACAAGGTATGTAATTTCAAAGAATGTCAAATCCAGATCTAGTTCTTTGACTTGGCCTAACGCATTATCAAATTCTTGGGCAGAAATTGATTTCCCATCAATTCTAACCCTCTCTTCAATCGTTATGAGATGGGGAGAAGAAAACATACCAACTCGGTATCCGGCCCTCACCAGACCTGCAACTAGTTGTGCACAAGCACTACCCTTCCCATTTGAACCCGCAACGTGAATGCAATCCATATCTTTGTCCGGCCTGCCAAGGGCTTCCAATGCAGCGTTTACTCTAGATAAACCAAGTGACATTCCTTCGGATTTTGAGGCAAAAAGCCACCCCCTTACATCACTTTCTGACATTGGCCCCGTAGGGGCCAGTATATCCAATGATTAGAAAACCACCCTCATTCTCGGTATCAAGCATGGGAGAGTCTGCATCAACTGACCATGTCAAACGCGTGGAGAGCGAATTGGCTAAGGAAGACAGTCTACTTGCTAACATGATTCAGCAAGCACCGGGTATGCTTGGGATGGCATTTATGTTCATCATAACCATCTTGCTGGGCATATGGCTTCAACCATGGTTCGATGCAGCAGGACTGCAAGCATTTGGAGAGTCTGGTTCCACAGAAGTTCGATGGATTGCTCTAGAATTAATTGCGATTTTTGCATTTACATTCATGATTCTTTGGTTGGCTAAAAACCACTTGCAGCATGTTATAAAATACGGAATTTTATTTGTTTTATTCCTCGCACTTTGCTACACAACGGTACCTGGAGCACACATATTACTTGTCCCAGATGTCGAAACTGAGGACTTTGTATTCTCAACTTCTGACAATATCGAGGAAGAATTGTATTCTGTAAACAGTGATGGTTCGAAGATAACACAAAAAACGATTTATCGTGATTCCATTGAAAACCATTCATTCGTTGTTTCCAAAAGGAGTGTTAACACTTCATTAGAATGGTCATTAGAACTAGAATCATTCCCTGGTGTTCCAAATGATTTCTCTGTCATAGAAGGAGAATATGGTTACACAATCAACAATAATGCTTGGATTTGGACCTTGAACAAAGATACTGGTGAAATACTCAGCAAATATGCTTGTTTTGATATAGAAAATTGGAATGGTAGCCTTGGCTCTTATGAAGAGGCTTCTGAAACCGGAGGTTGTTTAGCTGCGCTTGAGGTTATTGAAGATAGTGAAGCTGCGTCAGGGAAAAACAAAGGCGCAGTGTATGTCGTAACCCCTAGAAATACAATCGTACGACTTCAAACATTTGCCGATGAATTTGTTGATACTGAATATTTCGAAGATCTTGACTTCTATAGGAAACAGGCTGAATGGGTTTATCCAAATATCGATTTTCAAGAGGAAGTCATTATGTCAAGTCAGTATGAATCTGATACCTTACTGTTAGTAACTCCCATTGGGGCTGTAATGATTGAACTAGAAGAAACATCTAGCCCATACATAGGAATGGATACCAAACCAGAGGGTTGGTATGACCTATGCAGTCTAAATTGGAATTATACGGCGGAGGTTGGCAATAAAATCACAGCCTTTAATTTCGTGACTAGCCCATGGGATGAATCTGAGACATTGGTAATGGCCGGCCATTCTGATGGTAAGATGAATGCTTGGATTGTTGATGATGATAAAGATGGCAATTTTAGCAAAGAAAAGAAATTCAAGGGCACTGAATCTTTTGTAGGGCCTATTGGGCACATTGCTAATTTCGATTTGGACAATTCAGACGGGCCCGAAATATGGATCGCAGACAAAGAAGGGCTTCATGGACTGTTTTACGAGTCCATGATTGAATATGTCACAATTGAAACACCAATCGATATGAATTCGACCTTCATAGTTGAAGGTTTCAACATTTACACTATACAGCAAGGCGAATACTTGGATTCTAATGGGAATTCGTTGAAGATGATAGTTGTCGAATCTGGAGAATTTGATCCAGACACAATGTACAACGTTTACGGGATCCAATTTGACACAACAGCCTTCCTGATTGGTGTAGGCCTAGCCATTCTTCTGATGACAGCACTCATTATTCGTCCAGAATGGTATATCGTCAACACCGTTGGAGTTCTTGTTGGTGCTGGTGTGATAGTAATGCTTGGAGTAACATTCGTTCCAACACTGATTGTAATCTTCATGGTGCTTGCTGCAATTTATGACGCTTGGGCCGTTTACCGCTCCAAGCACATGCTTGACCTAGCAGATACAATGATTGGTTTGAACCTACCAATATTGTTAGTCGCTCCACAAGAGAGTGGTTATTCAATGCTTGATGAGAAGGATACAATTCGCCCACCTGAGGAACATAAGGCTGCAGCGGTTGAATCAAAATCTTCGGAGGATACACCTAAGCAAGTAGTAAAGAGAAGGAAGCCAAAGGAAGCCATGTTCATGGGTCTAGGCGACGTAATATTCCCTGGAATGTTGGTAATTTCTTGCGTTAATTACATCGCAGACAGCGGTCTAGCAGTCGGCATTTCAGCACTCATTGGTGGATTGGTTGGCTACTTCATACTGATGACTTATGTAGCATCTGGCAGGCCTCAAGCAGGCTTACCATTACTCAATGGTGGAGCAATACTTGGTTACATTGTTGGTGGCTTGCTATTTGTTGGAAGTGCAGCATTCTCGTTTGGAATTTCGTTTTGAGGTGATTTGATTGCTAAGTATGGAACTGTTTCGAAATGAAGTGGATAAAATTCGTGCAGACCACGACAAGCGTGGTATTTCACATGACAAAATCGACAAGGTCATCGAATTAGATGAACAATGGAGAGGCGCTCTCAAAGAAATGGAAGAGGGGCGTAGAGAGCGCAATCAAGCTGCTCGTGGAATCGCTGATGCAAAGAAGAGCGGTGACAAGGAAGGGGCAGACAAAATCATGGCTCAAGTCAAAGATTTGGGTGATAGAATTGCAGCCTTAGACGACAAAGCAAATTCTCTTCTAAAGGAGAGAGACGATATTAGGATGCGAATTCCTAACCTTCTACACTCTGCGGTCCCTGTTGGTGAAGATGAATCAGGAAACACTCAACATTCCCTTCATGGTCAAAAGCCTGATTTCGAGTTTGAACCAAGAACTCACAATGAACTCATTGAAATGAATAAGTGGGTCGACTTAGAAAGAGCAGCAAAGATTGCAGGTAGCCGCTTTTTCTTCCTAAAAGGCGACCTAGCACGCCTTGAGATGGCACTTCAAACATATGCGGTTGATTTCCTAGTTGAAAGAGGATTCACATTTGTTCAACCTCCAGTTATGATGAATCGCAAAGCATACGAGGGAGTCACAGATTTGTCGGATTTTGAGACGGTGATGTATGGAATAACTCCAGACCCACTCTACATGATTGCTACAAGCGAACATCCTCTAACGTCAATGTACATGGATGAAGTAATCGAACCCAGCCTTCTTCCAATCAAGATGGTTGGAGTTAGCGCCTGTTTCAGAAGAGAAGTTGGCGCACATGGGCTTTCCGACAGAGGAATTTGGAGAGTTCACCAATTCACAAAGATCGAGCAGATAGTAATTTCACATCCAGACGAATCTTGGGACCATCACGAAGATCTATTGCAAAACTGCGTTGATTTGTGGGATAATTTGGGCTTGCATTACGAGGTAGTGAATATTTGCACAGGAGATATGGGAACTGTTGCTGCAAGAAAGTATGACTTAGAAGCATGGTTGCCAGGTGCAGATGCATTCAAGGAAATCGTTTCATGCTCTAACTGCACAGATTACCAAGCAAACAGGTTGCGAATGCGTTACAGGACGGCTGAAGGTAATGCAGCAGTCCATACTTTGAATTCAACAGCTGTTGCTACCAGCAGAGCACTCGTCGCAATAATGGAACAGAATCAGTTAGAAGATGGAAGAGTAAGAATTCCTGAATGTCTAGTTCCTATGATGGGAGGAAAAACCCACCTAGAACCATGCCAATGGTGATCTAATGCGTCGTGCAGCATTCATTGTTCTAACTTTTTTCTTAGCATCCTTTAGTGGCTGCTTCGGAGAGGATGTGGAAGAAAAGTCAGTTACTCCAACCTTAGAGGTTGAAGCAGTTGCGAGTGCTACCCGTGGCCAATACATGTCAATTGCCGTAGATTCGACAGTTGATTGGACGGTTAACCGCTCTCCAGGGCTGTTTTTCATGGACGAATTTGGTGTACTGCGTGATGCGGAGTCTATGACATTCCCTGCTTCTCAAGAAACACTTGAATTCCTTGTAATGGATTCAGAAAGAATGGACATCCAATTAGAAATCACAGCCGGCGACAAAGTATGGAATGCTACACTTACACTGGAAGACAGCGTCGAAATGATGTTGGTCGATGGCCGTAGGGCATACGAGACTGGAGATTTATTGACATCTCAGTACAATAATCGCTGGTGCGCCTCTGCCTCATTGCATGAAGGTGGCGCAGCATATGAGGCAGCTGCGGTTGCTATGGAAGCAAGAATGTGGGACATGGGCTTTGATTTCGTGGAAATAACCCGATATCCTGACGACCCTGATCAACTGAACATTGTGGGTTACAATTGGGGCCGTGTAAATCCCGATGAATACATAGTAATCGGGGGTCACTTCGATATCGCATACATGTTCACTCCTCCTGGTGGAGGCACAAACGAAGGAGCAAACGATGACACCTCTGGTTCTGTAGTATCACTAGAGATGGCCCAAGCACTTGCACAGATGGAATTCGATCATACTGTTGTAGCAGCACTATGGGCTTGTGAAGAAGAAGGACTTCTCGGAACTAGGGCTTACGTCGCAAACCTACCCGAAAATGTCTCAGTTCGAACCTATATGAACTTCGACATGGTTGCATTGAATTATCCGATAATGCCACTTACTGAGCCACTAATTGACCCATTGACAGGGGACATTTTCGAGCCAACAAAATACGATTGGTCAATCAGTTTTGCAGGAGCTAGCCAGGAAACGATGGGGAGAATGACAGATTGGGTTGCGATGACTATTGAGCAAGATCTTGCATATCAACCAACAGAAGGCAATCCAATTTACTGGCAGGTAGCTGAATCATGTTCTTCAGACCATTGCTCTTTCTGGCAAGAGGGCTATCCAACTTTCAATTTCTTCAGTCCGGGCGGAGATATTTCATTCTGGCAAGAATGGCATTCACCTTCGGACACCTATGAGTTCATGACTGCTAAAGCAGGTGGGCCAGAAGGCATGGCAAGTGGCTTCAATAGTCTAGTTTGGACTGCAATGGACCTTTTCATTCGTGTTGACAACGCAGAAAACTTCCACGGCAACTGGAAAGAGTCTGGTGAGTAGGCGATTAGACTATTTATTCGAGTCACTCAATTCGCATCATGCACGCCCTCAAGCCGATATTCCTGGTCATCCTTCTTGTTCTATCATCAATGTCAGGTTGCCTTTCTGGAGAAGAATCTAAGAAAGAATCAGAAGAAAAAATAGACGTAACCGATGACAATGAAACTGTTGAACAAGTTGCCGATATTGTTGCTGCTTGTTCAGGTGATTCATTAAACACAAGTGCTTGTAATGTTGAATCGGTTTATGGTTCGGGTGATGAGTTATTAGCACCAATAGAATTCTCAACACATCATCACTCTATTGATGATAACCACCATCCTCCTGGTTTGGATCACAAACATGACCATTCATTAGAGCCACCAAGTTTTCCTGATAGAATTGAAACAGTTTCTACCAGCACTATTGGCCGTTCTTGTTCTTCAGCAGATCTGATTGACCTATCACCTCAGGATTTGGTAACCTATCTTGTTTCCTCAACTGATCAATGTATCAATTATTTCTGGACATTCAATTCGGAGATTGAGGCTACGATTACCGATTCTAATCTCCAATACGTATCAAATGAAGTAATCTCCTTATCATCAAATTATCAAGGGGACAACTCACAAGGAATGCATCAATTGTTGTTCTTCTTGAGAGTCTCCTTGTATCATGAGTATTACCAAAGCGGTGTTTCATTGACACAAGAAACACTTGATGCAACACAGTTAGCAGCTGAAGCTTTAGAGAATTCTGAATATGTTCTCGAGGAGGGTAACGCCGCAAGAAAAATCCTCAGACAATTGGTAATACTGACCGATACGGGAGGATATAGCCATGAATTCATACCTCTCTATCAAACGATTTTAGATACTTTCATTGTTCAGACAACTATGGACCATTACTATTCTGGATCAACCGTTTATTCGGTGTTCTACAGTGTTGCAAGGAATGTAGACAAACCAGGCTTCAACGCCCACCAAGGACTACCAGATTTACTTGCTAGAATATCCGAAATATCTCTTGACACGGGCGACATTCTAATTCCAAATGATGACGTGTGGGCAGTCAATTGGGCGATTTGGTCATTTCATAGAGTTGCTTATACTGATGCTCCTGATTATTATGAATTAGGTTGTCAATATGTTATTGATGCAGAAAATCATCATTACGATCCTTCAGATTACAATGAACCGTTTTTGTGGGCGTTGAATGTTCATGAATCATATTACGGTAATGGTTGCAATAATCCTGACAATGCCTTATCGTTAGATGGATTGCTGGAAGATATAGAGGCGCAATTATTTCCCAACACCTATGAATTTGATAATCAGCGAATAATAATCAAAACTCCACTTGAAACACAGGATGTTATGCCATTATACTATTCGTTAAAGGAAGTATTTTCACAATTCTTCAGGTTGTCAGAATCTAAACAACCAGTGGCTGATGACCCTAATTATGTCCTTGAGATAATTATCTATGGTACAAGAGATGCATACCGTGCATACCAACCATTGTTATATGGTACAAGCGCCGAGAATGGCGGCATTTATGTCGAGCAATGGGGTCAGATATTCACTTTTGAAAGATTAGAATCTGAAAGCATATATACACTAGAGGAACTTATCAAGCATGAATATTCTCATTACCTCGTCGGGAGATATTTGTCTCAAGGTAACTGGGGTGAAGGAGAATTTTACGAAGACGATCGAATTACATGGTTCAATGAAGGCCTTGCAGAATATTTAGCTGGCAGTACAAACAGAGACGGTGTAGTTCTTCGAGAGAGTATCATGAATAGAATCAACAACGATGGGACATACAGACTTACAGTTCAACAAATTACGGAATCAACCTATCAGTCAGGATTCAAGTTTTATCGATATTCTAATTTACTCATCGATTACTTAATTGAGAATCAAGATTGGACAGTAAGGTCGTTGATGGAGTGTATGCATATAAACGATGTTGATTGCTATGATGGCATTGTAGAGCAGTTACTACTACAACCAGATATCGAACAAGCTTACCAGTCACATATTGATGATGCATTGCTTTTATTATCATCATATGGTCCTCCGGAAGTAGAATTCTTGCCTCCTGAAGATTTGAACTTAGTCGAAACATACTACGTTGAAAACAACATACAGGAGTCCAGATATGGGTCTGATGCAGAGTGTGATTATAACATAAGAACAAGCCTGATGAGATACCGTTGCACTGGAACATTACACCTCAACGATACAATTTACGAAACTACAGAAAGGTCTTGGTCATATTTCAATACCATGCTCGACTTTATGATGAATAGTATGGCAAGTAATGAAGACCTAAACAATCTTGAAGACGCAGCGTGCTGGTTTGATAAAATTTTGATTGAACCAACCTTCAGAGAACAGTTCAATCATACAACACGGTGGCACTGCGAAGTACCTATTCCAATCGATGAATATACTGCTCAAAACACCATTGTTGAACAAATGTTGGAAGATATCTCCCGAACTAGAGCAAATAGCACAGTCGAGTGTTACGAACCTCAAACAAATTTGGTAACATGTAGAATAGGCGTTGAATCTGTCTGGTTTGAAAGTGATGCAGATCAGTCAGTAATGATTGAAAACCTGCACCATTATGCTAGAGAGATAATCAATCAAATTCACGGAGCGAGCCCAGTTTTGTATGGTCAATACTCATGCACGGTAAGTGATGATTATCAATACCAAGATGTTGATGTTGATATGTGGTTTGTATCGTCCCAGATGAACTGTCAGTGGACAGTAAATGAATCGTAGTATTCAAAGTGTCTGAGGGCCACCTGTAGGCATCTCTGGTAGCATCAAAATCATATCTCCGCGCAGGCTAGGTCCCACGTCAAAAGTAGCAAAGATTCCAATGTCAGCGATGTTGTGTGAGAGTGAGAACCATGTTCTTCCGTATGCATCAACTCGAATGTCTAGGAAGTCGCCAAGTCCGCCACATCGGTTGTAACCACAGTCGGTTACTGTGTCGATTGGGTCGTCATCACCGTTCAACTGTACTGTTGTGAATAAAGGAGTCTCGTTGAAGGCGTCGGTTGCATAGGTTAGGTATGCATTCCAAATTTCATCATCACCTTCTGTCTCACCAACATAGCCGAAGGCAACCGTTCCAGAATCACCTGCTACTACAACAGGGAAACCAGTGCCTGACAAATTGATTGGTGGTGCAATCATGGTTGCGTTAGACCATGTATCGCCTTGATCTCTAGAATAAGACCAGTAAGGCATGTTGTCAAGGCCCATCCACATTGCATGGACATTACCCTCGGAATCTACCTCAACCTGTGCTTCTTCAGCGTTCCAAGTATCAGCAGTACCAGATTCTGTGGTAGGTAGTTCATGCTCAGTCCAAGTAAGGCCTGCATTAGTGGTTCTGTAAACCGAATAACCTTCCCCTGAACAACCAGTGTTCCCACGATAGAAATTCCCATCGACACTACCCACAAGATGAGCGGTTAAGCCTCCTGAACCGCAGGATATAGGTGCACCAGAAGATTCTGGAGTCCATGTATTTCCTCCGTCAAAACTAGCGGAGCATAATGGATGAGGTGCATTACCATTAATACAGAACATCCAGGTGGTTGGATGTAAAGCAGTTGAGGCATTTGTACTAGCAATGGTTTGGTGGTCCTGAACAGAGCGAACATCCGTAGCTACCGTAATTGGGCTCCATGAATCTCCATCATTGTCAGACCATTCAACAGTCATTCCGAGTAGAGCATGCATGTCGAATTTCATTATTCGGCCAGTCCACGGGTCTACATACACATATGGGTCGTTAGAATTTGGAACTGGAATAAATGGATCATATTTATTCTCACAAGTATAGGAAAGAGTATCATACATTCCAATCAGATCGCATGAAATAATCGCTGTCGAGCCTGCAGGGCCATTACCCCATGATGTCATCACCATTGTATCGGTTTGGGTAATTCCCATTGTTGGTTCGAATGTTGACATTCCTATACCGTAGTAAGTTCCAGTAGCAAGGAAAGGCGTGTTTCGCCCATCGAAATTGAAATCTTCATTGCCCCAAGCATCTACGGCATCTTCGAAATGATACCAGGTCAATTCAGGTCTCTCAAAGTCCCAAACGGTTTTGATTTCAACAATTTCTTCGGTTTCTTCTTCGCCAAAACATCCGGCCAGTGAAGCGCTAACCATTAGTAAAGTAAGGAAGATAGCCCTCATTCATTCACCCCTGAATAAATCCGCACCAAGTAGCGGCAATAGAACCGAGGCATCTCCTTCTACACAAACGTTTGGCGCCTCAGGCCTCATTTTACCCCAACTAATCGCTTCACGCAATCGTGCTCCTGAAAGGCTACCATCGTGTTCAGGTGCGGTTGTAATGTAGATTGCAGAATCGAGCCCGCCTCTATATTGGTTCCACCAGATTACATGGTGCTTGGAAATACCTCCTCCAACCATCAAAGCATTAGATTTCTCAACATCCCATGTTAGGTCGCTCATTACTTGCTCATCGGCAAGTGTATCGATGTGGAAATCACGATATTTTTGTCTAAACATGAATAACTGCGCTCCAATGCTCCCATCTGTTATCCCTGGAATACAAACTGGAATTTTGTTCTTGTATGCCCAGTAGATCAATGAATCAGGGGTGCCAATTCGCTTTCCTAATTCCCATACGAGGTGAATCGAGCCAAAACCGACCCAAGCATCCGCACCCTTTTTCCCAGTTTCTGCAAGTCTGTCATTTCTGATATCTTCTAGAACTGGAAGAACTACTGCTTCAATGATTTCACCATAACTTGCATTCGGAACAATTACGTTACCAAGGCGCATTAATTCATGTTCGCCTAGTTCGATGTCATCCAACTCGAACGCGCCATGATAATAGTGCTTGTAAGCCCTAGCAATGTCATGATCTAGCATTCCACAGGTCGTGGATACAACATTGAACATCTTCCTCTTGATAGCCTCGACAAAGAACCCTCTCGTTCCAGTAGCACACAAACATGCAGGGAATGATAGCCAGTTTGTCACTTTGGAAGCATCTCCTTCCACTTCATCAATTTCCGCTTTCATACCCACAAGAATATCTCTAGCATAAGCCAGTTTTGTTGCGGTGAAACCACCTGCAGTAGCCATCTGGTCAATAAGCGAACTTGCATTACTCAATGAAGAGAAATCATAGTCTTTGACCGGTTCATCAAATGACTCTGGGTCTATTGCCATGAAGCAGTGCGAGTGGTGTTTGCATATGAAACCGATGACTATCACTGTTGTTCCATTTCATGGATTTTGTCTCGTAACATAGCTGCTCTTTCGAAGTCTAATTCCAGGGCTGATTGATGCATCAGGGCCTTCAATTCTTCAATTGAATAATTTAATTCTTCAATTGGTTGTGAAATATTGCTTGTAACCGAATTTGAGGTGGTCCATTTGCCAGCTCCAACCTTCAAATTACTTGCCCAATCTCCATCCTTTCTTCCTCCCTTGGAAGCAACCAATCTCTTACCACCTGCAGTTCCAGCAATCAAGTCATCAATGTCGCTTCCCATTTGTGGAAGTGCCTTCTTGATGGTCTGGGGCGTAATGCCAAATTTCTCATTGTGAGAAATCTGTTTCTCACGCCTTTCTAGAGTTTGTTTGATTGAAGCAGTCATTGGAGGACTCATAGAGTCGGCATACAAGATGACTTTCCCGTTTGAATTTCTTGCCGCCCTACCGATCGTCTGCAGCAAACTTCTTTCATTACGTAAGAATCCTTGACGGTCAGCATCAAAAATTGCTACAAGGCTTACCTCTGGAATATCCAATCCTTCCCTGAGTAGATTGATTCCTACAATTGCATCAATATGTCCTATTCTAAGGGCGTTGAGGATTTCAGTTCTCTCTATGGTGTCGATTTCCGAGTGAAGGTGATGTGCTTTGATTCCCATCTTATTGAGATATACTGCAACTTCTTCTGCAAATTTTATTGTTAATACTGTAACAAGAGTTCGCTCACCTTTCTCTATTCTTGCGTTAATCTCTGATAGAAGATCAGCCACCTGTCCTTCAGTCCCTCTAACTTCTATTTTAGGATCGAGTAAACCAGTGGGCCGAATTTCCATCCTTGGGATTTCTTTTATCATTTGCAGCATGTCATACATACTTTCAGAATCAGGGTGCTTCTTCGAATATTCTGCCTCGTCTACGCCTCCTCCACCGGATACGTGTCGCAGCCCAATAGGGATGTCTTGGTTTGTCACTTCACAAAGGTGTAGTAACTCTCTTTCTCCTGGAGTCGCACTAACATAGAGCATCTGTGGTACTAGGCTTTGAAATTCACGTAACTTGAGTGGACGATTATCTGCTGCTGATGGCAGTCTGAATCCATGCTCAATTAGGTTGAGTTTTCTACTTCTATCTCCGGAATACATTCCGCCGACCTGTGGTAAGGTTACGTGCGACTCATCCATGATGACGAGGAATTTCTTAGGGTCGCCGTGAAATTGTTTAGCAGCAGCAGCAAAGAAGTCCAACAAACAATACGGGCGCTCTCCATAGTCACGTCCGTCAAAATGCATCGAATAATTTTCGACTGCAGTACAATGTCCAACCTCTCTTAGCATTTCAAGATCATATTGTGTTCTCTGTTGCAATCTATGCGCTTCGACTTCTTTCCCTTCGCTCTTTAATTCAGCAACTCTTCCATCAAGTTCAGTTTCTATGTTTTCAAGAGCTTCTTCGAATCTTTCAGGGGATACCATGAAGAATTCCTTTGGGTGAATCCACGCCTCATTTAGTTCGTCCAGAACTTCCCATGAAACCGGGTCACAAATTTGTATGTGCTCAACTCCATCGAATCCAAATCTGATTCGTAGAGGGTCATCTCGGCTCGGCATCCAAACATCGAGGTTTTCGCCACGTAGTCTAATTTGTCCTCTTTCAAGGTCAGTGCTAGTTCTTTCATATTGCAAAGCGACTAGTTCTCTAACTAAGTCACGAGGTTCAATCGTCTGGTCCACATGGATTCGGCAATGGTAGGATAGGAAGGTTTCAGGAGCGTTTAGGCCATAAATGCATGAAACCGATGAAACTACTACACAATCAGGTCTACTAACCAAACTCGCAACAGTTGCAAACCTCTCTTGTTCTATTCTTTCATTAATTGACAGTTCTTTGTCAATGTACAAATCTCGTTTAGGAAGGTATGCTTCTGGCTGGTAATAATCATAGTGAGATACGAAATATTCTATCCCATTTTCAGGGAATAATCCTGCCATCTCTTGATACAATTGTCGCGCCAAAGTTTTGTTGTGGCTCATGATCAAAGTAGGTATGTTAAGCCTCTCAATTATGTTCGCCATTGCAAAGGTTTTCCCAGAACCAGTTACGCCTAAAAGGACACACCTTTCTTGATTATTCTCCAATTGAAAAATTAAATTTTCAATTGCTTTTTCTTGGTCGCCTGCAGTGCCGTATTCCGAGTGAATTTTGAACCTAGATACCTCTGGTGAAAGTTGGTCTTTCATCGCCCCTTCTAGGGCCTTCGAGATATCGAAGGGATTACTCATGTTCTCACTTCCTAGGGTAGATACAATCCACCATTGACATGAATTACTGCCCCTGTAATGTAACTAGATTTGTCTCCGACCAAGAATGAAACAACACCTGCAATATCTTCTGGAGTTCCGATTCTTTTCAAGGGAACTTCTTGTTCGCGCCCCGCTCTCTTTTGTGGACTGTCGCCCGCCAAAATGTCGGTATCAACAAATCCCGGTGCGACCACATTTACTCGCTTACCCTCGGGGGCGAGAGATTGTGCTAAGGAGCGTGCCCATGTTGAAAGGGCAGCTTTAGATGCCGAATAATCTGCACCGTGAGGCGAGCCTTTTGTTCCAAGTTGGCTACCAATGACGCAGATTCTTGCTTGCTTGGTCAAACTTGACTTCACTGCATCCCAGGTTAGGAATGCTCCTTCAAAATTAGTTGTCATGGTTCTCCGTAAGTGTTCTAGATCCAAGTCCTTGGCATCTACTCTGTCGTATCTACCGTGATTAATTACTAACACATCGATGCCATCCATGACCCAAGGATGTGTCGCCAACAGTGCAATCTCTCTTGCATCGGTCACATCGCAGTTTGCTGCTACAGCATCAACTCCGGAGTTTCTAATCTCATCAACAACCATTTCAGCAGGCTTTGAGGAATTGCAATAGGTTAGAAGAATCCTATAGCCATCTTTGGCTAATTGCTTAGAAATTGCAGCACCAATTCCTCTGCCTCCGCCCGTCACTAATGCAGTGCGCATGCAATCGCCAAGAGGAGTTCACTCAATAACTCACTGGAGGAACTGGCTTAATTGTGGAGGCTGCCAACCTTCAGGCTTGAGCACCTTTCCGTCTTCTCTGCGAAGCACTTTACCGTCTACAAGTTTTGCCATATTTGACCTGTGCACTTCATTGAATGCATCATCATAAATGTCCTGCATTCCATGGTTGATTATTGTTCCAGCAAGAATGTATCCGATATCCGCTAAAGCATCTAGAACCTCTACTAAATCTCCCGCTCTAGCGGCCTCTGCATATTCTTGGACCTCTTCTGTTAGCAACTTTATTCTCAATTCAATTAACTCATCAGGGCCAAGTCCAGGTTGGTCTAACTTTGGAATTTCGAAGGCTTGGTTAAATTCGAGTAATGACCTTACTATTGGATTCATGAATCACTGCGAATCATGCCACTCTATCAAAGTTGCATCGCAATTAGTAGAATCCACCCAGTGGAAGCGTGAGCTCTAAACCACCAATCCTGGAAGTTATTTCCGCCTGCAATCAATACGGTTGTTACGAATCCAAGGGAAATCAGAGTTCCAGTTGGAGACACTATCGAGAAAGCGACCGCCCAAAGAGGCATCGAAATCAGCATTGCTGCCATGGTGACAGGCGGTTGGAAGGTAGCAGGGAATGATTTCACTCCATTCTTTTTGTCACTCTCAATATCCATTTGTGCATAGCCCAAGTCGAAAGCAGCAATCCAAACTAGAACGCCCAAGGAAACATACAGTAGGTCCGGATACCATGAGTTGGATGAAATCTCTCCGGTTATTGCTACCCATGCTCCTGCGGGAGCTAATGCAAGACAGCCTCCAAGCCACCAGTGGCAAAGCCAAGTGAATCGCTTGAGGTATGGGTATACCACGAATGCGATGACTGGAATCGGAGAGAGATACAAACAGAGTGGGTTAAGCATCGCTGCACCAAGAACGAGCATTCCAAGGAAAATACCGCAGAGTATCCATGCTGTTTTCAGCGACATGCTACCCGAGGCTAGATGGCGCTTAGCAGTTCGAGGATTTTCAGCATCAATGTTCCTATCGATAATTCTGTTCAATCCCATCGCTAATCCACGAGCCCCAACTGCTGCAACAAGTATCCAAAGGTACTGAGCATAGGTTGGGTCACCCGCCATCAATGCTCCAATGAATACGAAGGGTAAACTGAACAAAGTGTGCTCTATTTTCACGAATGATGCGATTTGCTTGAGGTCCATTCACATCACCAAGTTGTCTGGCCATGGAGGTAGGTCAAATCTATCTATCGCAGCCAGAGTCTCAGGATCGTGCATTGTAATTGCAGGCCATCTTCGGACAGGAGTTGGTCCTTCCATAGATGGAATCGGAGTTGTTGCATCCCAGAAGATTCTACCATCCTCCACGATGAAATCACGCTCAACTGCGAAGCGTGAAGTGAGTTGCCAAAGTAGTCTTCTCATCGCTCCTTCGCCATGTAGATTCATATCATTATCCGTGACAAAAAGCCAGCGTAGTTGATTTTTTGAATCCAATTGCCAAATTGAATTTCTCAATTGGAAAATTTTCTCTCGTTGAGCCTTTGCAGCCTCTTCATCAGGCCAGTCCATACCTGTTCTAGGTTTGGGCCTGCCTGGGATGTCGACAGTAACTACAAGCATAGAATTCCTCATCAAAAGACAATCTTCAACATCATCTAATTCTGAGATTTCTTTCAGTAATGATTCGCTGATTCCAGGGGGTTCTTCTTCCCCCTTTCTCCATGCCGGAGCATTTTCAATTGGCGAGCCTTCTAATGGCCTACCACTCCTTGGATCTGCTGAGACCAATTTGGTAGCATCTATGATTACTTTAGAATGCACGTTCTCATATGTTGAAGCAGGTTCGAGAGAATCACTCACCATTCCATCGATAATAGTAATATCACTATTCGGGTCAACCCTATCGTTTAGAACGTCGAGTAGAGATTCTAAGTCGCTTGGATTTTCATCAGTAGCGATTAGGATTTTCAAGAACATCATTTGTCCAGCACCCAATAGTCCAAGACAGGTTTTTCTAGCTTGTCGAGGATACCTTTGCTTACTCTTTACAATTGCTAAGTTATGGAATCCAGTTTCTAGCGGTAGGTGCAAGTCTAGAACATCTCTGTGTTGGAATGAAAGAATCGGCCGGAACTGTTTGCCTATTGCCTCGCCAAGATACCCATCTTCCATTGGAGGTTGGCCAACAATTGTGGCGGGCAGGATTGCATTCTTTCTTCGGGTAATCGCAGTTATGTTAAGCACAGGGTATTGGCCGGTTAGAGAATAAAATCCAAAGTGATCTCCAAATGGACCTTCGGTTCTCGTCTGTGTTGCGTCTACCCAGCCTTCGATTACGATATCTGCATCTGCTGGAACAAGAATGTCTTGAGTCAAGGCCTTTGTAATTCTCAATCTTCTTTTGCCTAAAAACCCAGCAAACATGTATTCTTCTAGATTATCGGGTAACGGCGCAATTGCTGAGAAAATCAGTTCAGGAGGTCCTCCAATGCAAATGGCAACCGGCATTTTTCCACCTGGCCACGCAGCAGCATGGTCAGCACCATGCTTGTGAATTTGCCAGTGTAGTCCAACTTCCTTAGGTCCGAATACCTGTCCTCTATACATGCCCAAATTATGTTCTCCAGATTTGGGGTCTTTCGTTACGACAAGGGGTAGGGTGATGTAACGTCCACCATCCATTGGCCATGTTTTGGGGATAGGGAGTTTGGTAACATCCAAATCCATTTTGACCCTTTGGCATGAGCCCTTCCTTACTTTCTTTGGCGGCATCGAGATCGCATCACGCGCCAGAGGTAAACCAGTCCATGGTTTCTTGACAATTCCTCCAATATCTGGTTTCATTAGGGCAACTAACCTATCTCCAACCTCGGTTGGATGGGATGCACCAAGTGCTCGTAATGTCCTATCGTGAGAACCAAACAAATTCATTGCTAAGGGGATTTCACTGATTTCTCCGTTGGGCAATCTTGGTTTTTCAAACAATACTGCTGGCCCGTTGGTTTTGACCAGGCGGTCTGCAATAGCGCCAGCTTCCAATTCAACATCAACTGGCTCTGATATGCGCAGCAATTCGCCCTTTTCTTCTAAATGGGCGAGCCAACGGGTAGAATTTCGCCAGGCCATGGTAATGCTAGGACGACCTATTCATGAATACTTGTTCTGTTCCGACTCATTCAAGTCCCGCCTCCCCTTCGGGGAGGCATGGCGACTTGCGACGTCTTGGTAATCGGGGCTGGCCCGGGCGGTGGTTCCGCCGCACTCCACTCTGCCCGTGCGGGTCTAAGCACAATGATTGTCGAAGCGGATCAACAAGTTGGAGTTCCCGTTCACTGTGGGGAATGTCTCTCCCAGATAGCGGTCGACAATTTGGACCTAGAATTGCCGGAGGATGTAATCGCCTTGGATTGCAAAGGAATTAGAGTAATTTTCCCCGATGGGACAGCCAAACTTCTTACCGAGAAAGGTTACGTCCTAGAGAAACATAAGTTCGAACAATGGCTATGTGGCGAAGCGGTCAAAAAAGGTGCAAGTTTGCACCTAGGCCACAGGGTTACATCGATGGAAAGAATTTACAATAGCAAAAATGAATTTGTTAATTGGAAAATTGATGGTAGAGGAAATGAATTTCCAATTGAATGTAAAGCGGTAATCGATGCCTCTGGAGTAGCCGGAGCTGCAACAAAATTACTCGATATGGGGACTGAAATTGAGGTCATTGCAGGTTTCCAATATGAGATGACTGAGGTTGACAATGATGGATACCTTGACTTCTATTTATGGCCCGAATATTCTCCTCACGGATATGTGTGGATGATACCTAAGAAAGGTGGTCGTGCTAACGTTGGTTTGGTAACTACTGACAAGAAAGGTGCAATCAAGTACCTAGACAAGTTTGTAGAAGATACTTACCTCAAAGGTAAGGGAATACAGAATCCTGAATGGAGAAAGCCCGGTATCAAGCCAAGACCATTTGGAGGAACTATTCCAATTTCCGGTCCTAGGGAGATCACCACGGGTGATGGGCTAATTTTGGTAGGGGATGCTGCAGGCTTCACTTCACCTCTTTTTGAGGGGGGCTCTCATCTTGCATTATGGTCAGGCAGGCAGGCCGCTCAAACGATTGCTGCGGCTATATCTGAGGGAAACCTATCTAACGATAAAATGCAGGATTATGTTTCTGCATGGAAGAAACGATTCCCGCCGTATCACAAGATATTGAAGGGAAAAACATCTCTATATGATTTGAGTGACAAGGAGTTATCTAACATGGCACGTTGTTTGCCCGAAGAGTTGGGATCAATGTCGGCTTTAGATAAACTGTGGATTGGGTTGAAGATTTTAGTCAAACATCCACTGCTTTACACCAAGGGCGTAATCAGCGTGCTGCTATCCTTTGGATATTCAAGGGCTAAGCATTTCGGCTGGTGAGTTAATGGAATCCTTGTTGATGCCATTTGCTGTAATCGTTGCAGCATACATCACGTACAAACCAGATGCAAAATTAACCTGGATTCTAGCATTGCCTTTTCTTATCCTAGCATTCATGTTTACTTTGGATTATGACCTAATCCATTTAGTGGCATGGTATGGAGGTGAAGAGTTACCTCTAAGATACAGATTTGCAGCAACATGGGCAGCTAGGGAAGGACCGATTCTCATGTGGGTTGCGTGGATGGCCCTGTTATCGATAATTTGGAGAAATCCACTAAAATCAGAATCAGATGAAACCCATCTGCTGAGACTTAGGTTAATGAATGGTTTTGCTTTGACACTCTTACTTGTAGCATGGATCTTACAACCTTTCAAGCCAGCAGAGGGTGATGGTCCTGGGTTGAATGAATTGCTTCAGACCGATTTAATGGTTATTCATCCGCCATTAATCTTCTTGGCATACTCACTTTGCATCGTACTGACTTGCATTGCAATATCTTCTCTGCTTACAACATCAATGGGCATTAAGGATAGACTGATTCAAGTTGCCAGACCTGCTTTCTTTTTCGCAACATTGGGTATTGGATTAGGTGGATTGTGGGCTTATTTGATTCTTGACTGGGGCGGATATTGGGCATGGGATCCAGTTGAAACAGGCTCTCTATTACCCTGGATCAGTTTGGTAATGTTACTTCATTTGCGAACGCGTCCAGGAAAAACCTCGGACCACATGTGGGCCGGCGTTGCAATGGCAAGTGGCGCTTTAGCACTATTTGCTACAATGGTTACTCGTGCAGGAGGTGTGTGGGCAGTAAGTGTTCACACCTTCGTAGTAAACTCCGAAGGGTCTCCTCCTCAGGATGTTTTTGGTAGAATCATGGTTTTACTTTCAGATAATAGTGGAGTCGAGGTAATTGTTTACTTCCTTGGAATATTGCAATTGTTGGGAATTTTCTTAGCGACTAGACTTGGATATGAATACTCAAAATATTGGTTGGGATTATTGCCTGTAATAGCAGTCATCGGTGTAATTGGCGGTGGAGATGTTTTAGACATCTTTCCTTCAACGTTACTTGTTCTACTTGGACTTGGTCCGTTTGTAGAATCTGGTATTCGTTCTCTCCCCCAAGGGCACGATTGGAAATGGTTTGCTCTGCCTGCTGTAATGGTTGGTTTGCGTTTTGTACATGGAGATGTACTGTTTGAGTTACTTTCACTATTGTTCGCGTTTGGCTTAATTTTCGAAGAGGAACGGTTTCAAGCATGGGGTTGGGCTAGTGCCGGAGTTATGCTATTCCTTGCAGCATCATGGTCAGGTATGTTTGACATTTGGATATGCGCTATTGGAATGACAGCATTTGTTGCGCCTTGGTTCTTTGCGGAAGAGAATAAAGAATCGAAATTTTCTTTCAAAGACAGGGCAACTCAGCAGCGCATAGCCCTGTGGGCTCCAGTTCTTGCAGTTGGCCTATATCTCATTTTGACCCTTGTGATTTTGATTGCCAGCATAGATTCAATACAATTTGCAGCACATGAACTGTATGGTGCTCCATTCCTAGCGGCTTTGATGATTTCATACGTAATGTGGAGTTTAAGGAAGAAACCAGAAAGAGTGTTCTATGCTCTACTCTCGCCCCCTCTAATCTTGTTGATTGCTTGGCAATTTGGTAATTCACTTGGTTATGATTCTCAGGACATACTCGGTGCATCTATAAGCCGCGGACAGGTTGGATTAGTTGTCTTAATTCCAGCATTATTCGCACTACCTGCCACCATCTCTTTGATCCTAGAAAATTCTACAAATCGCAAAATCCCATTCTTTGCACATATTGTTCATCTTGGAATTGTTTTGTTAGTTATCGGTCACGTGATGAGCACAACAATAATTGACAGAGGTACATACTCACATACAGTAACTCTGATGAAAGATGAGCGTGTTGAATGGGAAGGTTACGAATTCGAATTTACAGAGGTAGTTACCCAAACTGATGACTTGGAGGTTGGTGATGGATATCTCGGTGCTGTAATCAACGTATATGAGGACGGGGAATTAATCGAAACTGTTGAGCCAGGTGTGTTGCGATTTGATACTCGTTCTAGGTCAGAAGTGGATCGAATTAGCATGTGGCATGGAGATTTGGTATTGATTATGGATGGGACTCAAGCGCGTTCACTTATGGAGGGCAGCGACCTTGTTAGAATAATGGTCTATGATTTACCGGGAATCCATTTGGTATGGGGTGGATGGATACTTATGTTGCTAGCAAGTCTTGCCATGTGGGCACCTCAAAGAGACCCAACTCATTGAAATAGGGATGGTTGGTCGCCGAAATGCCCCCGTAGGGGGCGACAGGTGAAATACCATGGAAGAAGGAACCATTGTCCACGTCGATTATGACCTGTATAACGCAGACTCCGGCGATTTGATTGAAACTACTAGGGAAGAAGTCGCAAAGGAGCATGATATGCACCAAGAGGACAGAACATACACTCCTCTTGTTTGTGTAGTCGGTGCTGGAAACCTGATTTCCGGATTTGAAGACAGCCTTCTAGAGGCAGAAGCAGACAAGGATATCTCTCTAGAGATTGCACCTGCTGATGCTTATGGAGAAAAAGATCCAGACCAAATTGAAACAATTTCAGTCGACAAGTTGCTAAGACACGTCCGTGATCCTAAGTCACTTTACATCGGTGGACCTGTGTCCATTGAAGGCCGTCAAGGAACTTTATCCTATCTCGCAGCAGGCCGTGCAAGAATTGATTACAACCATCCAATGGCAGGTCGAAGTCTGAAGTATGATTACAAGATTGTAAAGGTCATTGAAGGAAAGGAAGAGAAGGTCGCAGCACTCCTAGAAGCAAATACTGGACAAGAAGGTTTTGAAGTCACGTTTGATGGAGATGACATTTCCATCATTGTTCCACAAACCATGCTATTCGACCCTAATGCTGCAATGCAGAAATTCCGTTTAGTTACAGTTCTACGCGACGCTGTTGAAGCTGGTAAGGTTTCATTTGTCGAAGTGCACGAACCTCGTGTTGCTGCTGAAGAATCAGATGAAGGCTCATGTGAAAATCCAAGCTGTGAAGATCCATCTTGTGAAGTCAAAGAATGTGATGTAGGCAGCGAAGAAGAGTGATTATTGCGCGCAATACTCATCATCTTTACCGGCGTGAGAGAGTCATGGAAGACACAGAATTCTCCAATAGCGAGAGAATTGTTTTGTCGTTAATAGGCTTGATTTTTCTTGTAGTCATTGGCGGGCTGGTTTTCGCACCAGAGATATTCTGGGACGATTTTGTCAAAGTGTATATCTGGGATCCGATTGTCAAAGACGCTGGTAAATCCGGGGATGCAGGATATACTCCAGTAAACACAGCGGTGTACATCGCTACGATGATTGCAGCGGTAATCGCCTTTCAAGCATTATTTCGCAAGTGGCAATTACCAGTGGATGACAAAATGGTGTGGGCCCTAATTTCCTGGGTCGCATTGGCTCCTGTTTTGAGGGTCATGGAAGATGCAGATTATTTCAAGGAAGGAATTGATGTTCTGTTCATCTCACCATTAATTCACATACATCTTGCTGCATGGTTGATCCTTTCGGCATTTATTGGCCACATAGGAAGGAAAAATCATCTCTCCATGTTTTCAATGCTTCTTGTGGCTTATGTAGCATTCACAGGATTACTTGTTTTGCCTAGTGTTCATACTCACGATACCGGACATGCTTGGATATTGGGTGGCTCAATAGCAGGAGCTGTGATGATTGCAGTAGTAATTCACAATACTTGGAATTGGCACGAGATACCTCGTGCAATGCTAGCCTTTGCTATTGGTTTAATCACAATGGGACTGGGTCATTGGGCACAATTAGTGTCCACTCCATGGGTCAATGATAATGGGGTGCTACCCAGAGATAACGCAATACTGTGGCCTGTTCTGGTTACAGTCGTTTTGCCTGCAATCATCACGTGGGCTGTTTGGCGTAAAGGAAGTGAAGACTTGATGCAACTTCGGTTAACAGGAAACGAAGTAGGCCTAATTCCCAATGGTATGACTTTGGATGAATGGGAGAGTGAAGATCGCTCCAGCCACCCGGTTGAGATGTTAACTCCTCGTGGTATTCTCGCTACTCCGATGGTTGCAGGGATGTTGTTTGGACAACTATGTGACGGTCTTGCTACAATGGTTGGAATAGACTACTTTGAATTTTCAGAAAAACATCCTTTGTCTGATGCAGTAATTCAGTTTGGAGATAGTCTTGACATCCTTGGTGAAGGTGCCTGGCTATTTTTCTTGGTCAAAGCAACACTTGCTGGACTTATTGTTTGGATGTTTTCCCAATTAAGAATAGAATCTAGGCAACAACATCTACGAGTATTGATCGTACTCGCAGTAATGATAGTTGGAATGGCCCCAGGCTTGCGTGGTATTGGTCGATTAATTCTCGGTGTCTAAGCGGTTGATTCAAGTCTCAATCGCTGTTCGGTGAGTTGAGGGGAAGACATGGATAGGCTACCAACTCGTGTCAATCGTGTTGACCCGGACTACCAAAATCGTCGCACTCACAATATGGAATTGATTGAAACACTTCGCTCTAGATTAGATGCAGTAAGCGAAGGCGGCGGTGGAAAATATGTCGAAAGACATCGTAGTCGTGGCAAGTTACTGGCCCGTGAAAGAATTCAGAAAATTATTGATCCGGGAACAGCATTCCTAGAATTATCTCCTCTTGCAGCATACGAGTTATATGATGGTAGAGCCAATAGCGCTGGGATTGTCACTGGCTTAGGTATGGTTCACGGTCGTGAATGTCTATTCGTTGCAAATGATGCTACGGTCAAAGGCGGCTCATACTATCCTATGACAGTAAAGAAGCATATTCGTGCCCAAACGGTAGCTCACGAAAACAACCTTCCTTGTATTTATCTCGTAGATTCCGGAGGTGCTTTCCTACCTATGCAGGACGAAGTGTTCCCTGATATTGGACACTTTGGAAGAATATTCAGAAATCAGGCAAAAATGTCGGGGGATGGAATACCCCAGGTGGCCGCAGTCCTTGGAAGTTGCACCGCTGGTGGTGCATATGTGCCAGCGATGAGTGACGAATCAATCATCGTAAAAGGCAATGGAACAATCTTTCTTGCTGGTCCACCACTTGTCAAAGCAGCAACAGGAGAAGAGGTTACTGCAGAGGAGTTGGGGGGCGCAGACGTGCATACCTCGCAAAGCGGTGTGGCCGACCATTTCGCCGAAGACGAGAATGAAGCACTGCGAATGGTTCGTAATGTAATTGAGAATTTGGGCTCTAGGGAATTAGCTCCATTCGACAGAACCGATGCAGAAGAGCCATTTTACGATCCAGACGAATTATTGGGCTTGATTCCTTCAGACAATCGAACTCCAGTAGATGTTAAGGAAATCATTGCAAGAATCGTTGATGGTAGCAGGTTCCATGAATTCAAATCAAGATATGGGCAAACGCTGATCTGTGGTTTTGCCCACATTCATGGCTACAAAGTTGGAATAGTTGCCAACAATGGTATTCTGTTTTCCGAATCATCCCTCAAAGGCGCTCACTTTGTTGAATTATGTGGTCAAAGAGGAATTCCACTAATCTTCCTTCAAAACATTACAGGCTTCATGGTAGGGAAGGCATACGAAGCCGGAGGAATTGCCAAAGATGGTGCAAAACTTGTAACTGCGGTTTCATGCGTGAATGTGCCAAAATTCACGGTAATAATCGGTGGCTCTCACGGTGCTGGAAACTACGGGATGTGTGGAAGAGCATACGATCCACGTTTCTTGTTCATGTGGCCAAATAGTAGGATTTCTGTGATGGGCGGTCCACAGGCTGCAGATGTCCTAACAACTGTAAAACAAGACCAGAGGGCAAGAGAAGGTCAAGAGCCAATGGAAGGTGAAGAATTAGAATCATTCAGGGCTCCAATTCTTGAAAAATATGAGACAGAAGGTAGCCCATATTATTCGACTGCTAGACTTTGGGATGATGGAATTATTGACCCTAGGGATACTCGCGACATCCTGGGATTGTGTATAGCCGCAAGTCAGAATGCAGAGTTGCCAAATGATCGATTTGGCGTTTTTAGAATGTAATTGGAAAATTAAAATTTGCAATTGGAGAGTTTCACATGAATGGTATGCCGCAAACCTCACTAATCAAGGTTGAAATCGATGGGTGCATTGCTAGAGTAACTCTTGCAAGGCCGGAGAAATACAATGCCTTGAATGTGCAAATGATTACAGAACTAATCGATGTATTTTCATGGACAGCAGAGAATTCTGTCGGGGTCACTGGGAAACTAGTTTCTGATGATGGAATGCCCTATCTAAGAGTTCTAGTTCTATCCGGTGAAGGTAAGCACTTCTGTGCTGGTGCTGACATCAATATGATGAGAGATGCTGGAGCAAATACCCCCGAAGAAAACCGCAGAGATTCTGAGAGGTTAGATTCCTTATTCAATGGGCTTTGGGCCCACCCTTGCTTTACCGTTGGTAAGATTCAGGGTGTAGCACTTGGAGGCGGTGCTGGCCTGATTGCGTGTTTAGATCATGTAATTTGCGAATCAGGAGTGAAAATTGCGTTGTCTGAAGGTAAATTAGGAATTTTGCCAGCTGTTATTGGCCCTTACGTCTATCGAAGAATGGGAAGTGCAAATTTCCGCAGGCACGCAATGCTTGCAGGAAGAATGGATACAAGTGAAGCCCTGCGAATAGGAATGATTGACTGCATAGATGATTCTCTAGATGATTCGAAAGTAATTAGCGAGGTTTTGACAACAGGTCCTTGTGCAGTAACTGCGGCTAAGGAGTTAGCACTTGGATTTGATAGATGGGAAGGTGATGATGAATCACTGCGCCTCTGGACACTTGATTTCACAAGCAGAATGCGTGGCAGCGCTGAAGGACAAGAAGGTCTCTCATCCTTTTTGGAAAAGAGAAGTCCTAACTGGAAATCTGAGGAGTGATTCAATGCTAAAACGTACTCTCGTCGCTAACCGCGGTGAGATTGCATGTCGCATTTTGCGAGCATGCCGTGAGGCAGGCATCGAAGGAGTTGCAATCTATGCTGAAAATGACTCGGGAACTCTATTCACAGAACTTGCAGACATTGCAGTCCAACTCGATGGACAAGGCTTAGCAGAGACCTATCTCAATCAAGAACAAATTTTGCAAATCGCATTAGATAATGGGTGTGATTCAGTGCATCCAGGTTTCGGGTTTTTGTCAGAACGTGCAGACTTTGCCCAAGCAGTAATGGATTCGGGCCTAATTTGGATTGGCCCGTCTCCTGAAGCAATCACGAAGATGGGCGACAAAATGACAGCCCGTATTACAATGAAGGAAGCAGGCGTCCCCGTTATTCCAGGAGAAGAAGTAACTGGTGGTCTTGAAGAAGTTCTTCAAATCGCTCCATCGGTTGGATATCCGTTGCTGCTCAAAGCAACAGCAGGTGGCGGCGGAAAAGGAATGCGTGCAGTGCATAGACAAGAAGATCTTGAGAGCGAAGCTAGAGCGGCAATGAGAGAAGCACAGAACGCCTTTGGCGATGACAGAATCTACGTCGAGAGATTGCTAACGGGAAGCCGCCACATCGAAATTCAAGTTCTAGCCGATAAGTATGGCAAAACAATCCACCTCGGGGAAAGAGAATGCAGTATCCAAAGAAGACATCAGAAAGTCTTCGAAGAATCTCCTAGTGTCGCTCTAGATGCAGAATTACGGGAGGCAATGGGTGAAGCAGCATGCGATGCAGCGAGGGCTGTAGCGTATGAGGGTGCGGGGACTGTAGAATTCTTGGTTACGCCAAAAGGAGAATTTTTCTTCCTTGAGATGAATACCAGAATTCAGGTAGAGCACCCAGTCACTGAGATGGTGACAGGAGTAGATTTGGTCCGTGAGCAATTGAGAATCGCTGGAGGACAGGCTATGAGTTGTGGCCCGCTAAACATGCGAGGTCACGCTATCGAAGTCAGATTATACGCTGAAGACCCATCAAATAATTTCCTTCCAGCTATTGGTGAATTGAAGAAATTCATCGCACCAACCGGGCCCGGAGTGCGTCTTGACACAGGCGTTAGAGAAGGTGACGCAGTAACTCCAGATTACGACCCCATGCTCGCAAAACTCATTGTTTGGGCTCCTTCAAGAGAGGAGGCGCTGCAAAGGATGGCTAGAGCATTGGACGAATTCGTTGTATTGGGTTGCACTACAAACGTTAGATTCCTTAGAGAACTTTGCACTAATCCCGACGTCGTTGATGGTTGGACTACAACCGACATGATCGATAGATTGTGGCCAGATGGTTGGACACCAGACCAAGCAGGTAAAATCTCTGACGCTGGCCTCTTGATTGCATCTGCGTGTGAATCAACTAATCATGGTAAGACAGTAACTTCTTCTGGAGGAGATACAGTAATTCCATCACCATTCTCTACGATTAACAGGAGGTATCCTTGATGGAATTCAAAACCTCCAATGGTCGCATTGAAATCGACGCTATTAGAGATGGAGACTCTTTCATACACGAAGGTATGATTCTTCACACAGGTGAAGATCTATGGTTGGAAATCGAGGGAAGAAAGCACAAGGCCGTCGCTACAAAAGTTGGTGATGTCTGGTGGGTTCACGTAATGGGGCATACACTTCAGTTTGAAGTTGTAGAGGCCGGGGCATCTTCTTCAGATGATGAAGGAGGATTAACTGCACCAATGCCAGGTAAGATTCTCGAGGTTCACGTTAATGAAGGTCAGAGTGTTAGATCAGGCGATATTCTCATGGTTATGGAAGCGATGAAAATGGAACACAAGATAGTCGCATCCAGTGGCGGTAAGGTCGAATCAATTCACTTCAAAGAAGGCGATCAAGTCCCACAAGGGGCAGAATTACTAACTTTGTCTGAGTAATTCTGTTTGAATATGTAGGTGTTAGCATTTAATACTGAGTCCATTTGGCCCGAATCATGCAAAAAGCGCTAGCAATGTGTATGACTGCTCTGCTTCTATTGGCGGGATGCTTAGGAACAGCAGATGACGAAGAAGACGAAGAAGACGTATTGGAAATTATTGGATGTGAAGACCCAACAGCATTGACATACGATGAAAATGTTACAAACAACAATAACGAAATGTGTGTGTATGAAGGTGCTATTGAGTCCGCTATTGTAGATTTCATCGAATTGATTGAGGATGGGCCTGACATGGGCAACCTCACCACAACCGTTGGATATACAATGGAGGTAATGCAACAAGCGGATGACGAAGTATGGCATTACATGGAGACTACACTTGTTTCGCCCGATGGCTACCTACTAACAACAACCGACAATTATGGTGAAGAAAGCACTTCAGGCGGAATCATTCTTCATGGAAATGAAATACAGTATACTCTTCAAAATGAGACAGAGGATTATACTGTCAGAATGAAGCATAGCGGCACATTTGATGATGCTTTTGAATATCTGATGTCCGATGACGATGAAGATATGTTTGGTGATATGATGGATATGGACTCCGATGCCTATTGGGAGCCATATTACGGTGGCTATTGTGAATGGGAAGGCAATCCAGACGATGACTCCGATGTTTGGTCTTGTAAGGAAGATGAGTCTGATGATGACTGGGACACGTGGTGGTACTACTGCGAGTTGCACGATGGAGACTGGTTCTGTACTGACGACTATGGACAATCCTCAGACTACGAAGATTCTGCAAATAACGAGAGATATCTATCTGGGGAAGATGGTGATACAGAAGGACGCCAAGCACCTCAGATTACAGGTATAGACATCACACAAGATGATGAAATGGTAACAATCGCAGTAACTGGAGATTTCACCGACGACCCCGAAACTGCACCTTATTTCACATTGATGGTAGTAAAGAATGGAAATTCTCCAGAGTATGCAATCATCAATATCCAAGAAGACAATTTCTATGTTCTTGACGGTGAACGAGGCATGCCGGTTTGGGATTACTTAGAGGATGGATACGGCGAAATCCATGTTCCAACAGATTTCCTAATGAGCGGTTTCTGGGACATAGAATTATCTGTATGGCTTTATGAGGAATCAAATCAGACGGCAGTATCATCACAATTCACATTCTTTGTTGCAGAGGACGATGACGATGACTCAGATGATGATTGGTGGGATGATGATTCTGATGATTGGGGCGATATGGAAGTCGAATTGGACGATGACGGCAATCCAGTGGCTAGTTTTTACACTGGAATGTATGACCCAATGTCCGCAACATTAACCGGCTTTGCTGAAGATGAAACAGGTTACACATTCATGGGTTCTCTGAACTATGCAGGATCTCCGTTTAGTTACCTCGAAATCCACACAGCACAGGATTTCACTGTTATGGGCTTCACAATGGAAGACCCAACTGAAGAGAACAACTGGGTAGAATTTATGATTCTAGATTCTGGTGTTATCGAAATAGATCAATCTATTTCGCTGTCGGCTCTTCCATACATTCTCATCGACTTGTCCGATATGGACGATGGTGATTCAGATGAGGATGACGATTACGAGGATTATGACGAAGATGGTTACCCTGAAACTGATGATTGTAACGACAATGATTGGAGTATAAACCCTGGTGCAGAAGAAATCTATGATGGTCTAGACAACGATTGCGATGGATTTGTCGATTATGATGATGACAGTTGTTTTGAATGCTGGGAAGAGCTTTGGTTCGCACTTAATGTTGATCTAGGTGATAGTACATATTCGAATACATCGTTGAATCAAATACTTGAGTATCAGTCTGACTACGAGTCTGATACTCCCTTAGGCCTTGGCTTCATTGGGATGTCAGCGGAAGACATCGAACTGATATTCATAGAGGCTGATACAGATAACTCTTCAACCTTAGATTCTGAAGAAATGGAGGAGTTCCATATCCAACTTGAAACGCAAATTTGGGATGAGTACAATGATGAGGGTGATGATTCGATGGAAGAATTCCACTTCTATGACAACTGTACTGATGAAGGCGACCAATACGAGTGCTGGATGGACGAGTGGGACTACGATAACGACGGTGACTATGAAGAGAGTAACGGCTACGATTACGCAGACTGTTCTCTAGAATC
>Ga0163110_10000057_pt1 | contig 51879 bp, 45 predicted proteins | sample CRUFie1St17metaG_FD_108703 | JGI IMG/M metagenome (GOLD analysis project Ga0163110, IMG submission 108703) | Marine microbial communities from the Costa Rica Dome - CRUD Field 142mm St17 metaG | ecosystem: Environmental > Aquatic > Marine > Oceanic > Photic zone | place: Costa Rica: the Eastern...
GCATGTCCTCCTCGATCAGCTCGATGGCCACATCGGCAGGAAACTTCTTGCCGGGCTTGGTCACCTTGGACCCCGCCACCAGGACGCCGTGCTCCGAAATCATGCGCTCCGCCCTGGGCCGAGAGGCCACGAGGCCACGGTCCACAAGGAGCTTGTCCAACCTGATTTGATCCGCATCTGACATGGGAGGAGGTTACATCCAGCCGTGGCGATCTGCGAGCAGACCCTCCACTTCTTGGGCCACCTCGTCTTGGCCAAAGCCCTCGAGGACGTCCCCAATGAACGCCTGCACCATCAAGGCGCGTGCGGCGCGATCTGCAATGCCGCGCGACTTGAGGTAGAACAAGGCTTCTTCGTCGAATTGTCCGACGGTGCAGCCGTGTGAGCACTTCACGTCATCCGCGTAAATCTCAAGCTCAGGCTTGGCATTGATGCTTGCGCCCGCGTCCGCGACGATGTTGGCGTTTTGCTGGTAGGCGTTCGTCAACTGCGCGTCCTCACGGACAAAGACCTTGCCGTTGAACACCCCCGTCGAACGGTCGTACAAAATGCCTTTGTAGAGCTCACTCGAGGTGCAATGCGGCACCGTGTGGTCCATCGTCGTGTGGTTGTCCACGTGCTCCTGCCCCTTGGGCAAGTACGCGCCGTGCATGATGGTGTGCGATCCGCTGCCGTGCTGGAGCACGTTCAACTCGTTGCGCACCCAATGGCCTTGCACCGTGACGGTGTGGATTCGGAAGGTGCTGTCTTTGTCTTGGGTCACGTGCTCGTGCGAGAGGTGGAAGACGGCGCCTTGTTCATGCTGCACCTTGTCCACGCCCAAACGCGCACCCGCACCCACCTTGCCTTCCAGGACGGCATTCACCATGCCGCTCGCACCTTCCGGTGCAGAATACCAAAGCACCACCTCTGCATGGGCATTGTCGCCCACGTGCACACGGTGACGTGGGCAAGACGCCACGTTGTCGCCTGTGGTGTGGTGGTGCACCAACACCGGGCGGTCGAGGATCACTCCGCGTTCCAAACTCAGGAAAAGTCCGTCTTGGGCATGGGCTGCGTGGACGGCACCCACCCACTCGCGGGTGTGGTAGGCCGACCAATCTTCGTCGCCCTCGCCGATTCGGCCCTCGGCCATGGCTTGCGAAAGCGGCATGCACACCACGCCGTCGGCCACGGGCAAGTTGCACGCTTCGGCCACGACTTGGCCGTTCAGCAACACGATGCGGTACGCGTCCAATCCAGGAATGGGGTTGGTCGGCACGTCTTCGGGCCAGCCTTCAGGAGCCGGTGCCGTGCGCACGGGCGTCGCCAACATCGGCGTCAAGGGGCTGTACTTCCATCGCTCAGACTTTCGGGTCGGCACCGGCAAGTCGGCCATGGCTTGACGCCCGGCTTCGGCCAAGGGAGCCAAACCCGTGGACGCCGCAAGCCCCGCCACAAACGCGTGCGCTTTGTCGTTGGCTGCGGACATCAGGCGATTTCTTCTTTGATCCAGTCGTAGCCCTTGGCCTCCAACTCGAGGGCGAGCTCCTTGGGACCGGACCTGACGATTTGGCCGTCGCTCAACACGTGCACGTGGTCGGGCACGATGTGGTCGAGGAGGCGCTGGTAGTGCGTGATGACCAAGAACGAGCGTCCCGCGTCGCGCATGGCATTCACGCCTTCGGACACGATGCGAAGGGCGTCGATGTCGAGGCCGCTGTCCGTCTCATCGAGGACGGCGAGCTTGGGCTCGAGCATGGCCATTTGGAAGATCTCGTTGCGCTTCTTCTCGCCGCCCGAGAACCCTTCGTTGACACTGCGATCGCGAAGGCGTCCGGACAATTCCACGAGGGCCGACTTCTCCTTGACGAGCTCGAGGAAGTCCTTGGCCGAGATGGCCTCCAGGCCTTGGTGCTCCCGCTTGGCGTTGATGGCCGCCTTCATGAAGTTCAGGTTGCTCACGCCGGGGATTTCCACGGGGTACTGGAAGGCCAGGAACAGGCCTTCGCGGGCCCGGTCGCTCGCGTCGAGGTCGAGGAGGTCGGTGCCGTCGAAGTCGACCGAGCCGGCCGTCACTTCGTAGTCTTCACGGCCGGCGAGGACCGACGCCAAGGTCGACTTTCCGGAGCCGTTGGGGCCCATGATGGCGTGCACCTCTCCGGGACCGATTTCGAGGTTCAGTCCTTTGAGGATGGGGGTGTCTTCCACTTGCGCGTGGAGGTTCTTGATGGTCAGCATTAGCCTACGGATCCTTCGAGTGAAATGGCCAGGAGCTTTTGGGCCTCAACGGCAAACTCCATGGGCAACTTGTTGAGCACCTCCTTGGCGTAACCGTTGACGATCAGGCTGATGGCCTGCTCCTCGTCGATGCCGCGCTGGAGGCAATAAAAGATTTGATCTTCCCCAATCTTGCTGGTCGTTGCTTCGTGCTCGACCTGCGCCGTGGGGTTCTTCGTTTCGATATACGGAAACGTGTGTGCGCCGCAGCGGTCGGTCATCAGCAAGCTGTCGCACTGGCTGAAGTTCCGCGCATGGTCGGCGTTGGGCATGATTTGGACGAGTCCGCGGTAGCTGTTTTGGGACTTGCCCGCCGAGATGCCCTTCGAAATGATGGTCGAACGCGTGCGCTTGCCCAAGTGAATCATCTTGGTGCCCGTGTCCGCCTGCTGCATGTTGTTGGTCACAGCCACGCTGTAGAATTCACCCACGCTGTCGTCGCCTTTCAGCACGCAACTGGGGTACTTCCACGTCACTGCACTTCCGGTCTCGACTTGCGTCCAGCTGATCTTGGAGCGGGTGTGGCAAATGCCGCGCTTCGTCACAAAATTGTATACCCCACCTTTGCCTTCTTCGTCGCCAGGATACCAGTTCTGAACCGTGCTGTACTTGATTTCCGCGTCGTCGAGGGCGATGAGTTCGACCACGGCCGCGTGGAGTTGGTTTTCGTCGCGCTGCGGCGCCGTGCATCCTTCGAGGTAGCTGACGTAGCTGCTCTCGTCGGCAATGACCAACGTCCGCTCAAATTGTCCGGTGCCACTTTCGTTGATGCGGAAGTACGTGCTCAGTTCCATGGGGCACTTCACGCCCTTGGGGATGTAGCAGAACGACCCGTCGGTGAAGACCGCCGAGTTCAACGCCGCGTAGTAGTTGTCGCGAACGGGAACCACCGACCCGATGTACTTCTGGACCAATTCAGGGTGCTCCTGAACGGCCTCGCTCATGCTGCAGAAAATGATGCCGAGCTCCGCGAGTTTGTCCTTGAAGGACGTGGCCACACTGACGCTGTCCATCACAAAGTCCACCGCCACACCGCTGAGGCGCTTCTGCTCCTCGAGTGAAATGCCCAGCTTGTCCATCGTATTGCGCAATTCTGGATCCACCTCGTCCATCGAGGCAAGCTCCTTCTTCTGCTTGGGAGCCGCGTAGTAGCTGATCGCCTGGAAGTCGGGCTTCTCGTATTGAAGATGCGGCCACTCAGGCTCCACCATCGCCTGCCACGTCTGAAACGCTTTGAGGCGCCACTCAAGGAGCCACTCCGGTTCGTTTTTCTTCGTGCTGATCAGCCGAATGATGTCTTCGTTGAGTCCCGCTGGGGCCTTGTCTGAGTCGATGTCCGTGGTGAACCCAAACTCATACGCCTTCCCGGTGAATTCCTCCAGAATCTTGTCTTCTCCGTCGTACGCCATGGTTGTCCGTTGTCAGAGTGAAAAACTCTCTCCGCAGCCGCAGGTTCGATTGGCGTTGGGGTTGTGAAATTCAAACCCCTTACCGTTGAGTCCTCCACTGTAGCGCAACTCCGTGCCTACGAGGTAGAGAAAGCTCTTCTTGTCGACGACCACCTTCACGCCATTGTCTTCAAACGACTGATCGTCGTCGTTCATCACGTGGTCGAAATCGAGCTGGTACATGAGACCGCTGCATCCGCCACCCTTCACGCCCACGCGGACAAAGCTCCCTGCGGGGCGTCCCTCTTCTGCGAGCAGGCGCTGGACCTGGTCGCGTGCGTTGTCATTGACTTTGATCATGTGTGGAAAACCTTCGGTAAAAATACCCTATTTGGGGGATGCAAAGGTACGTTGTTTGAATTCAATCCAAATAAGCTTGTGACCCTGTTTCCACCGGCTGCGTCGCATCTTTGAGGCATGGCCGGCGCACGCAAGTCCCAACCCCGTCGCTCGAGGGCGCAACTCACCACCCAGTTCACCACGGTGGTGGGCATGTCTTTGACCCTGTTCCTCCTGGGCATGTTGGGCCTTGCCGGACTGCTGGGACAATGGGCCACGGTGCAGTTGAAGCAGCGGGTCCACGTGCAGGTGTACCTCCAGCGTGAGATGACCCAAGCCCAAATCGACGGCACCCGCCTCGCCCTCACCGCCGACCCGAGCGTCGCGGCCGCTACCTACCTCGACCCCGAGGAAGCCGCTTCGGAGCTCGAAGCCGAGTTGGGCGAGTCTTTTGTGTCTTTCCTCGGCTACGTTCCCCTTCCCCCCGTCGTGGACGTCGTGGTGCGGCCCAATCACGCCACACCAGAGGCCCTCGCGGAGGCGGCCACCCGGTTCGAAGCCACCGAAGGCGTGGCGGACGTGTCGTGGAACGGGGATTTGTTGAGCGCCATGCAAGCCGGCATCGACCGCTTGATGCCCGTGCTCATGGGCGCCGCCGGGCTGTGCCTGCTCATTGCCTTGGCTTTGCTCAACAACACGATTCGGTTGACGGTCTTTGCCCGGCGCTTCCTCATTCGGAACATGCAGCTCGTGGGCGCCCGCCCCCGCCTGGTTCGCCGACCCTTTGTGGTCCAAGGCCTCTTGCTTGGCGCGACGTCGGGATTGATTGCCTTTGCCGGCACAATGGGAATCCTGACTTGGTTCCAAGCCCAGCTCGGCACGATGTCCCTGCCCTGGATTGGACTTCTGGCCGCGGTGTTTGTCGGTGTGGGTGGCCTGCTGGGCGCCGGATTCAGCAGCGTGGCTGTGAACCGCTACCTGCGCGCAGACCTCTCTCAACTTCACTGATGCACCGCAGTCGCAAGACGCATCGTATTTTCGACCCATGAACGCCTCTGACACCCCCAACAACGCATCCCACTTTGCGTTTGGCCGAAGCAACTTCGTGTGGCTCGGCATTGGCATTGCTGTGTTGATTTTGGGCTACGTCCTGATGAGTGGCGGCGGGTCTGACGACCCCAACGTGTTTGATGAAAGCATCTTCAGCTTCCGTCGAATCACCCTCGCGCCCGCAGTGGTGCTCGCGGGATACGGCGTGATTTTCTACGCCATCCTGAAGAAGCACTGACTTGGAAACCCTGTCGTACCTCCTGCTCGGGCTCGTTCAGGGGCTGACTGAGTTTTTGCCCGTGTCCAGTTCCGGACACCTGACCCTCGGCCAGGCCATGCTCGGCCTTGGTGAGGAGGATCTCACGTTCACCGTCTTGGTGCATGCGGCCACCGCCTTGAGCACCGTCGTGGTCTTCCGGCAAGACATCGGCGCCCTGATTCGCGACGTATTGCGCGCAGGCGACGAAGGCTCCAAAGCCCGAACCTACACAGGACTCCTCTTGCTCAGCGCTGTGCCAGCAGCCGTCGTGGGGCTGGGATTCAAAGACGCCATTGAAGCCCTGGCCACCCCTCGCTTTGTGGGGGCCATGCTGTGTGTGACGGCGGCCATCTTGTACTTGTCTCAGCGCGCCACATCGGGCACCAATTCACTAGGTGCGTTGCGTGCATTGGGCATCGGCTTGGCGCAAGCGTGTGCCATTCTCCCTGGCATCAGCCGCTCCGGCAGCACCATCGGCGCCGCCCTCATGCTCGGCGTCTCGCGCGAGGAAGCCGCCCGCTTTTCCTTCCTCATGGCGCTCATCCCCATCGGTGGCGCCACGTTGCTCACCTTGAAAGACCTCATGGACGCGCCCGCCCAAGCAGCCACGGGTCCTTGGACGGGCTACATCGTGGGGACGGTGGCGGCCTTTGTCAGCGGTTGGGTCGCCTGCACGTGGATGATCCGGCTGGTGAAGCGCAGCAATTTGGCAGGATTTGGGGCGTACTGCTTGGCCGCGGGCATCCTCGCGCTCATCTTTGGGTAAACCCAACCCTCATGACAGCTCCCCGCTTTGCACCCCTGTTGGTCGCGGCTGCCCTCGTGGCCCTGACCGGATGTGTTGACGTGACGTTCCCCGAACCCATGCCGGATAACCGGCGTGAATTGGACCATTTTCCCGCCTCGTGGGAAGGCACTTGGACCTCTCATGTTCAGGGCATTGATGCTGCGGGGGAGGATGAAATTTTGATCGTGAAGAAGGACCGCATCCGCGGACTGGGAGACGATGAAGAGCTCGTTTTGGGCCAAGACGTTGTGTTGAAGCGCCTGGGACGAAAGCGCATCCTCAGCTTCCCCCAAAAAGACAGCGACCGATACTCGGTTGTGGTGGCCCAGAGACGAGGCGATGTGCTGGAGGTTCGGGCGTTTGACCCCAAAGAAAGTGGCGCCATCGAAACCTGGGAAGCCACCATTGGAGCCGACCGCATGTTGCAAATTCACCGCAAAGACGATCCGGAAAAGCGGCTCAAGGAAGTGCAGCTGAATCCCAAAAACACGCGAAAGTTCCGCGCCCTGCTTCGCGAAGGGACCACCGAGTTGGTCACCTACACGCGGGTGAAAGACCTCAAGGCCAACGACGCACCCTGACGGGGCCGATCAGCGCACTTGCGAAATCGCGCCCTCCAACCGGGCCGACACCGCTTCCCAGTTGACCACGCTCATGAAAGCCTCGATGTAGGCCTTGCGACGGTTTTGGTAATTGAGGTAGTACGCGTGCTCCCACACGTCCATGCCGAGAATCGGCGTTCCTGTGCGCTCGACGCATTGCGTCATCAATGGGTTGTCCTGGTTGGGCGTGCTGGTGACTTCCAGCTTGCCCTCGCCGTTGACCATGAGCCAGGCCCAGCCACTGCCAAATTGCGTCGCGCCCGCCTTTGCAAAAGCCGCCGCAAACGCCTCGACGCCCCCGAGGTCCCGGGTGATCAATTCCGCAAGGTCCCCCTCCGGTGCTGCCGGCCCGCCGGGGCGCATCACCTCCCAGTACAAGGTGTGGTTGTAGTGGCCTCCTCCGTTGTTCCGCAGGGCCGCGTTGTCGGGCGACACCTCTGCGAGCAGCGATTCCAAACGGCCGTCGCCTGACGTGGACGTGCCGTCCAAGGCCGCATTCAACTTGCGCACGTAGCCCGCGTGATGCTTCCCGTGGTGGATTTCCATGGTCGCGGCATCGATGGCCGGCGCAAGCGCGTCAAACCCAAAGCCCAATGCAGGAAGCTTGAACGTTTCAGGTCCAAACGCGGTGGTCGCCGGAGACGATTGGGGGTTTGAAGGCGCACAACCCATCCAAGGCGTGAGCACCAAACCCGCACCAGCTGCACCGGTGACTTTAAGAAACATTCGCTTGTCCATGAGACAAAGATGAACACGAATGCGTTTCCTCGAGGGGTGTGCACGACAAGGTGTGGACAGAAGGCCACAGACGCTTGTGTCTGCAGCTCCTTCACAGGCGAATTTTAAACTTCCGGATGTCCTTCCCCTCTCCACTCCCCCTGCGAGGTCGCACGATGGCCTTGATGCTGGCCGTTCCCGCGGCCCTTTGTGCGGCGCTGGCCGCGCTGGCATGGGCGCGGGGTGACGCGTGGAAAGCCCGGGCCGTGGACGCCGTGAATGCCCAACTTGAGGGCGACCTCCTCGTGGACGACATCACGTTGTCTTGGTGGAACGGGTTTCCGGACATGAGTGTGGATTTGGCCCAAATCGCCGTGACCAACGCCCAAAAAGACACCCTCATTCAAGCCGAACGCGTCGGCCTCGAATTGGATGTTTGGAGCCTTCTCCGCGAGACCCCCGACGTCCATGCGATCACGCTCGAAGATGGACGGCTCCATCTGGCGCAAGACGCCCGGGGCACCTGGAATGTCGAGGCGCTGCTTCGAGACACCGACGACGCGTCCGACCAGACGCCCGCCGTGTCCTTGGCCCAGGTCAAACTCCTGAACATGGCGCTCTCGGTCGGTTTGAAGGAAGACTTTCGCGCCTCCATGTTGGTGCGTCATGGCGCCCTCGAACTGTCGCCCAATCTGCAATCCTTCGCGTGGCGCCTCGAACTGTCCCAAGGCTCCCTCGACACGGACGCACTTCCCAAACTTCGGCCCCTGACGGTCTCGACCCAAGGGCGCGTGTCCCTGACGGAGGGCGGGCTTTGGGCGCTCCTGGGCGAGTTGGAAACCGCGGACATGGACTTCGACCTCGCCTTGACCTACAAGGACAGACGCGATTGGCAGGCCAACATCAAAGCACCCCGCGTCACCCTTCGCGGCGTCGAACAACTGCTTGACACCCCTCCTTGGAAAGGTCAAATCGCCTTGGACCACAGCGTTCGCTTGGACATCGACCTCAGCCCTTCCCGCACGCAAGTCGCATGGTCCACCGCAGCCGACGCCTTCCAATTGGCGCCCTCTTTGACAGGACTCACCATGGCGGTGCAGGGGGTGTGCTCAGGAAGCGGAGAAGTTGTCCATGAGCGTGGGGAGTGGCGTTGGGTGGTGAATGACGCCGCGGCGAGCGGGTCAGGGTGGTCCTTCGAGGGGCGAATGCAGCCCGCGTCCGCACGCCAAATCCACATCCAAGGTGCGTTGGAGGTCGACGCCTCGACGCCATGGGAGGCGTGGGCACCCAACCTGTCCCAGAACCTGACTTCGATCCTCCCCTTGTCAGGAACCGCGCGGGCCCAGGGCTCGGCCACCTTCGATTGGGGACGCGGCACCGTATCCCCCCTGGGCACGTTGCAACTGTCCCAAATCACGGGCAAACTGAATGGCCACCCCTACATGGTCGACGTCGGTGAAATCTGGTTCGACGCCGAGCAACTGTCAACCGATTCTCTCCACCTGTCGTGGGCCGGCAACGTGGGCGAGGTGGCCTTGCGCGACTTGACGTGGAAGTCCCTGTCCACCTCAGGACCGCTGCATGGACATGTTTCTGTGGACGCCACCTCCCTTGATGTTGGTTCCATTTTGTCTTGGTGGGCGCACCTGGACCGCGCGCCTTCTGACCGCGCCCAACTTCTGCCCCCAGGCTCCGACCTCGGTCTCGACGTTCAAAGCGAAACGCTCCTCTGGGACGCGTTGCGGTGCCGCAACTTGGATGCTTCGAGCAAGGTGGAGCACAACCGTTGGAACGTGCTGAGTGCGCGGATCGAAGGCCTGGAAGGCCACGCCCACGTCGAAGGATCCTTGGCGCCAGGGCGCGCCGGGTGGCTGCTGTCCCTCCGTGGCACGGCGGACGATCTCTCGCTCCCCAAACTCTTCTCCACCTACAACAACTTTGGACAAAGCCTGATTCGCCACGACCACTTGGGCGGGGCCGTGTCCACTGCAGGAACCTTGGGCATGTCATGGGGCTTGGATGGATCCTGGCACCCAGAAGACTTCACGGCCAGTCTGCAAACTTCCGTGGCCCACGGACGCTTGACTGGACTTGAGGTGTTTGACGACATCGCCGACTACCTCGAAGGCCACAGACTTATCGCTCCGCTTGTCGACCCCGATGACCTGCGCGATCGGCTTCGTGACGTGGCGTTTGAACCCGTGGGCCAACGCATCGACGTGCGGGCCGAGGAAGTGTGGCTGCCCATGACCGTCATTGAGTCCTCGGCCATGAATGTGGCCATTGAAGGGACGTACGACTTTGACTCCAACATCGACTACACCCTCGGATTTGCCCTGCGCGATTTGCGTGCGGGGGCCTCGGACGCGTTTGGCGAGATGGAGGACGACGGCCTGGGGAGCCAGTTCTTTTTGCGCATGTTTGGAGAGGTGGAAGCCCCGGAATACGCCTACGATCGAGAGGCGGCACGGAACCACAGGCGACAAGCCATTCAAGCGGAAAAGGCCCGTTTGAAAGAAGCCCTCCGCAACCGGAACGCTCCCCAAGACAAGGGCGCCGGCGCGGGCTCACAGGTGGCCGCTCCCAAACCCCCAAGTCCTGCCGCGTCCGTGCCCCCCGCGGAGCCCACTGACAAGCCCGTCGACGCACCCAAGGAGCCCGACACGGAGACGCCGGCTGTGGAACAACCCAAGGACAGTCCCTCCCTGTTCAACCGCCGCCGCAAGCCCAAGGACAAGAAGTCCAACGACTTGTTCAACCCAGACGACGAAGACTACCTTTAAACCATGGAACCTCTGGATTTCTCTGCAGTCCAAGCCCAACTCGTTCGGTGTCAAGAAGTCCTCGATGCCGCACGGCAAGAGGGGTGGACCGACGACCTCGTGGCGGCCTTCGACGAGGCCACGCGCGACCTGCACGAGGGCGCGGTGGTGCGCAAAGCCCTGCAACTTCCCAAGGTGACGGCTGCGCCTGAAGAGACCCCGGAAGGCCACGAGGGCGACCCCTCATGGGATGCTCCTCCTGCTGAACCCCCTGTCAACCGGCTGTTGACGCCAGAAGAACGCGGGGACGCTCCGGCAGAGTCCCAAGTGGACCTGCTCTCGTCCATTGGGGAGCTCACGCTCGCCGAAAAGTTGGCGCTGCAGCCCCTCGGCAGCGTGGCGGAAGGCATGAGCATTTTGGACCGCGCGCAATACACCAGCGTGTTGTTTTCCGGCGAAGAAGAAGTCTTCAGCACCCTCTTGGAGAAGTTGTCTCGGGCATCCACGCAAGAAGAAGCGTTTGCCATGTTCCAAGAAGCGCTCGCCCCCCGCGGAGAGGACAAGGAAGTGGAAGGCTTGAAGGAATCCTTTGCCAAACGCATCATGCGCACCTTCGTCTCATGAGCGGCGGGAAGCTCATTGTCGTGCCCACGCCTGTGGGGAATTTGGGCGACATGACACCCCGCGCACTGGAGGTCATGAAGGAAGTCTCTGTGGTGCTGGCTGAAGACACGCGCACCACGGGCAAGCTGCTGCGACACTTTGGGGTGGAAACGCCATTGAAGGCCTTTCACCAGCACAACGAGCACCGCGCCCTGGAGGGCGTGGTGGAACAGCTTCGTGCAGGGATGGCCTTTGCCCTGTGTTCTGATGCGGGAACCCCTGGGATTTCAGACCCTGGCTTTTTGCTTGTGCGCGCGTGTGTCGACGCGGGCATTGACGTCGAATGTCTGCCTGGAGCCACGGCTTTTGTCCCGGCTTTGGTCACCTCCGGATTGCCCTGCGACCGCTTTTACTTTGAAGGGTTTCTGCCGCACAAAAAAGGCCGCCAAAAGCGCCTGACTGCCCTCTTGGACATGCCGTGCACCGTCGTCCTCTACGAGAGCCCCCACCGTGTGGCCAAATTGCTCGACCAGCTCGACGACCTCGGTGCAGGCCAACGCATCGTGGCCCTCAGTCGAGAAATCTCCAAGCTTCACGAAGAAACGCTGCGCGGCACGGTCGCGGAGTTGAAGGCCCATCTCGCCAGTCATCCGCCGCGCGGCGAATACGTGGTGGTCCTTGGGGCTGAAGATTGAATCCCGTCAGAAAATCACGCGCTGCACTTCATTGACGCGCTTGACTGGCACAACCGTCAACCCCTTGGGCGACTTGGGCGGCTTGCCGTGGCCGGAAATCAGCATGCGCTCCATGCCAAGACGTGACGCTTCTGCCATGCGCTGCTCCAAACGCGCCACCGGCCGAATCTCCCCGTTCAACCCCACTTCCCCCGCAAAGCACGTGCGGTTGTCGAGGGGCAAGTCCAAACTCGAACTCAAAATGGCCGCCACGACCGCCAAGTCGTTGGCCGGATCCTGAATCTTCAGGCCCCCTGCGAGGTTCAGAAACACGTCAAACTGCGCAAGCTTGAATCCGCAACGCTTTTCCAAGACGGCGAGGAGCATGTTGAGGCGACGCAAATCAAAACCCGTTCCCGAGCGCTGCGGCGTCCCGTACACGGCGGTGCTGACGAGCGCTTGAATTTCAACGAGCAAGGGCCTTGCGCCTTGCAAAGACACGGCCACAGCCGATCCGCTGCTGGCGTCGCCGCGCTCACCCAAGAGCACTTCGCTCGGGTGGTCTACCGCCGACAAGCCGTCAGCGGCCATTTCGTAAATGCCCAGTTCCGCCGTCGTGCCAAAGCGGTTTTTGGCCGCACGGAGCATGCGATAGGCGTGGTTTCGATCTCCCTCAAATTGCAACACCACATCCACCATGTGCTCGAGGACCTTGGGGCCGGCCAAGGATCCTTCCTTGGTGATGTGGCCCACCATGAACAGTGGGGTGCCCGTGGACTTCGCCCAAGCGGTGAGGGAGGCCGAGGATTCGCGGATTTGGCCTACGGAACCCGGAACGCCATCTTGGTCGGGCAAGTCCAAGGTTTGGACCGAATCGACCACCACCAGCGCCGGTTGTTCCGCGCGAAGGGCGTCGAGGACAGCGGGAACCTGCGTTTGCGGAAAAATCAGCACCTCCGGCGCGATGTTGCCGAGGCGGTTGGCCCTCATTCGAACCTGTTCTGCACTCTCTTCCCCACTCACATACAGAACCTTGGCCCCCGTGTTTCCGACCGCCAAGGCCACTTGCAGCATCAATGTCGACTTGCCGATGCCCGGCTCACCACCGAGCAAGACCACGCCTCCTGGCACAGAGCCGCCTCCAAGCACCCGATTGAGCTCTTTGTCGCCCATGTCCAGGCGAGGCAACTCCGAGACGCTGACATCCACCAACGCGCGGACTTGGGGCGTCTGAAGCTGGGCGAGGCCTGTCCGGGCCGCACGTTGCGACACAGGAGCCACAGACTCCTCGGTCAGGGTGTTCCACACCTTGCAATTGTTGCATTGCCCCACCCATTGCGGATGGGCGTGCCCGCAATCGGAGCAGACGAAGCGCTTCTTGGTCTTGGCCACGTTCCGGTTATCGCGAACGGAAGATGTTCACCGTGCCGGTGAACTCTTCTCCGTTGGGCAACAAGATGGTGTAGAAGTACACGCCTTCCGCGCTGCCATCGCCGTACCACGGCTGGGCGTTGCGGTAGTTCTCATTCTCGTACACGCGGTTGCCCCAACGGTCAAAGATGCGCACCAACACCCCCTCGGGATCGTCCTCCCATGGGTCGAGGCCCATGATGTGGAAGCCGTTGTTGGTGTCGTTTCCGTCACGCGGAGTGAAGACGTTGGGAGGCAAGATTTCGCATTGCTCCACAATCACGTCGTACTCGTGCTGAAGGCCTTGGGGCAAACAAGGGTTGGAGATTTGGGCCAAAAGCGTCAAATCGTATCCCCAGCAGCTTGGAGGGAACATCTCCCCCACGAGGTCCACCACATTCTGGAAGGGGAATTCCACCAAGGTGTCGGTGCACTGCACGGTCCAAGAGTAGTTGCTGTACGGCGGTCCATTGAAATCCGCGTTCAAGTCGAAGGTCTCGGGCTGTCCTGGGCACAGGGAACGAACGCCGTCGTAGATTGGGAGTGGATCCCAGGTGGGGTCGTCACCAATGAAAATCAATCCGCACGCTTCCTGCGGTTCACAACCGTAAGGGTCTTCTACGGTCACGCAGATTTGGGTGCCGTTGAGTTCGGACTCTTCGGGGATGACCCACTCAAAGTTGTCCTCCACCGTGGTGGCGGTTCCGTCGGGCCAGGTGATGGTGTAGTCCGCGTAGTTCGCAGCGAATGCAGGGTTCACGCCCAAATTCGCATCCTCCCCAGGCTCAATGCCTCCCCCGTCGCAATCCGTGATGGACCCGCCCAAGAACACATCAATGTCAAGCGCAGCCACAATGTCGATGAACGCGCAATCGCTTTCGTCGAAGTTGTTGGGGCATCCCTCGTCAGGCACCGTCACACAGTAAGAACCCGTGGCGTCGACCTCCCACTCATTGTCGTTGACGTCGTCCACCTCATTGCCGTTGTACGTCCATTCGTACACCAAACCGCTGTTTTGGTCTCCGGCAATGGGGTCCAGTTCAAGGGTCGCGCCCTCTCCACACAGGTAGTCGTTCTCAAGCACGGGCTCAGGAATCGCCGTGTAGACCACTTGGTCTGCAGCCTCTCCGCATCCATTGGTGGCGGTGACCTCATAGATGCCGGTGGCGTATTGGCTGAACGTGTATTCGTTTTCCAAGACGTTGTCGTTGCCCGGGAAAGGCCAGTTGATGATGGCCACACCTGCAGGGTCTGTCACGTCCACCTCCAAGTCCAAGCTCAACTGGTCCACTTCGTCGCACGTCCAGACCAAGCTGTCCCCGTCGAAGGCGATGGTCGGAGGAAGGTTCACTTCCACTTCGAAGCAGTGATCGATGGCGCACTCCTCGTCTTGGAAACACAGCTCATAGAGCCCGAATTCCTCGGGGTAAAACGTCGTGTTGAACTGCGTGGTGTTGGAGAAAGAATACCCGTCAGGCCCGTCGACCGACCACGTTCCCAAGGCTTCTTGCACCTCGCAAAGGGCTGGTCCCAAGTACAGAATCTCACCCGAGACCAGATCTTCATAATTCGTGCAATTGTCGGCGTTGTCCCCGTTGCAGTTGTTGACGCAATTGAACAGGTTCACCGCGAAGTTGGCGTCCAATGCCGGATTGCCGGTGCCGAAGAAGGTGACCTGCACAGAGTCTCCAAACACAAGGGCCAATTCGGGGTTCGTGTCTTGGTTGTACGATTCAAAGTCGTCGTCGCACTCCAAAATGGAGATGTCTTGTGTGCCGTCCTCGTGGGTGACAATCACCTGCAAGAATGCCTCCCCCCAGCCCAAGGTGGACGAAGAAATCATTTGGATTTGCATGTTTCCTTCCGCTGGCGACGCATAGCCCCCGGCAAATTCCACCGAGTCAAATCCCAGCTCCAGAGACCCATCGCAGATGGGGTCCACGTCGAACTCCGGAATGCTCACAGAGGTGGTTCCCACCAAGAAGGTGCGCTTGCCCTGACACCCCCCCTCATCGGTGACGGTCAATTGGAACGTTCCCGCGGTTACTGCAACCTCGTCTGTGCCTTGACCGGCCAAGACGGTTCCACCGCCTCCATTCCAGTCTCCGACCCATTCGTACTCCACAAACACCTCGTCCTCATCTGGAACCACTGAAATCACCGCAGAGTCCCCTGGACAAATGGTCACCGAGGTGCCTGACAGGGTGGGCAGGTAGAATGGCGTTTGGAACACCTGGAACGTTTCTTTCACCACACAGCCACTGGCCGTTTCTCCTGTGACCACGAAGGTTCCTCCGAAAGGAATGTCTGCCGTGTTCTCGTCCCAAAAGTTGGCGTTCAAGTTCCAAGACCAGTCCACCACGGGTTCTTGTCCGCCCACAGAGCTCGCCACCACGCCCAACTCCGCACCCGCGCAAATCCCGAAGTCGTCTCCGCCATCGGCCGTGACCACTTCAATGCTTGGCGGCACCACATCGAGGACTTCGATGACGATGTCAAGCAACGTTTGTGCGCCGTCTTCGTCCACGGCAGTCATGGTCAAGCTGCTGATCCCGGGTTCATTGCCGACAAACACCCCCTCGTACGAGGCCGTGGGCACGCCCGTGACCGTGGTCCCTCCAACGATTTCGTTGCCTCCGACGTCCTCTGTCACCTCAAGGTTGACAATTTGACCTGGTTCCGGCCCCAAGAATTCCACATCCAGACTGTACTCCTGACCCAAGCAAATCCGCACGGTGTCGCAACCGAGGTTGGCCGTGGCCACAGGATTCAAGTTGTTGTTGGTCTCTGCGGTGTTGATGTTAAAGAACTTGTAGTCCAACCAGTTGATGCCATCCCACTCCGACTCGTTGTCTCCGTAAGGGCCGTTGTAGGTGTCGTCGAGCAGGTTGAATCGGCCAAATTGCACGTGTGGGCTGAGGTCTGGGTTGGGGTTGGTGGACGCACCGTCCGCGCCCGTCACGCCGGGGTAATCCCCGCAGCATGCTCCTGAACCTCCGACATCGCCGTGCGCCCAATTCATGTCGAGGTAGCAAACCTGGGCGTTCGCGCCGTCAGGAAGGATGCCACTGCCAGGGTGGGTGATGATGATTTGGAAGCTGTTCGTCAAGTCGCTGTTGTTCTGCCAATAACCGACGTTGATGTAGTTCACGTAGATGGCGTCTGCCGTCCGCTTCCACTTGATCTCGCCTGTGGTGGACATGTCGGTGTCCTGCCAGTAACCCGCAATTTGGTTGTATTCCGCCGCAGGGAAGCCTGTGGGTGTCCAGTCCAACACGTAGGTTCCAAAGGAGATTTGGCCTTTGGTGTTCACGAAAAACTCGTCGTACGAGGCGCCATACAAATCGAAAGACCAAGAATCGTCCAAGCTGATGTCAAGCGGCTCAGAGGCGGCATCGACGTTCCAACTCGCACCGCCCACACCGGTTCCATCGATGTCCCACGCAATCTCGTTGGGACCCAACCCGCCAATTCCTGGAGGGGGCACCATGGTGAAATACGTTTCGTCAGGTTCAACCCAGCACTGGCAGTCTTCTGAGGATGCGATTTTTTTGACCCGGACCTCCTTGAGTCGGGCGCGCTCCTCCTCGAAGCTGTCTCGGTGCTCGTGCAAGAAGGTCAGGTGACGTTCGGTGTCAAACCCATCCCACTTGCTCACCACAGACCATTCTGCGCGGCTCATCTTCAAAACAGCCTCTTCAAAGGAGCCGTAGCTCGCCATGATTTCCTCGGGCGAACGGCGCTCGTCGTATTGAACCTGTCCAAACGTTGTCAGGGAGATAAACAGCGTCACCAAAGTGAAGGACGCCAAGAAGGGGCGTTGGGAAACGGAGTGTCGGATCATGGATTCAGGCAGTAGGTTGTGAACAGAACGCATGCCGCGTCGTCAAACGTTGCGTGCGTCAGGCGCGCTAAGATAACAAAGTCGGGAGGGGCGGTGATTCCCGAAGTACCTTTGCACGTGCAATCGGTGCCCTGAGGTACGCACGATTGGACGACATCGACGGAACTTTCAGACATGAAGAACATTCGCAACTTCTGCATCATTGCCCACATCGACCACGGCAAGAGCACGTTGGCCGACCGGCTGCTCCAGACGACGGGCACCATCTCGGACCGCGAGTTGCAAGCCCAAACGCTCGACGACATGGACCTCGAGCGCGAGCGTGGCATCACCATCAAGAGTCACGCCATCCAGATGAAGTACAAGGGGAAAGACGGGGAGGACTATGTGCTGAACCTGATTGACACCCCGGGCCACGTGGACTTCAGTTACGAGGTTTCGCGGTCCATTGCGGCGTGCGAAGGCGCACTGCTCATTGTGGATGCGACCCAGGGCATCGAAGCCCAAACCATCAGCAACCTCTACCTCGCCCTCGAACACGACCTCGAGATCATTCCGGTCCTCAACAAAATGGACCTCGATTCTGCAGACCCCGAAGTCGTGGGCGAACAAATCGTCGACCTCATCGGCTGCGACATGGCCGACATCCTCCCAGCCTCTGGAAAAACGGGCTTGGGCGTCGACGCCATTCTCGAAGCGATCGTCGACCGCGTTCCCGCGCCCAAGGGGGACGTCAACGAGCCGTTGCAAGCCATGATTTTTGACTCCGTCTTCAACAGCTTCCGCGGCATCATTGCCTACTTCCGCGTGTTGAACGGCACCATCAAAAAGGGCGACAAGGTCAAATTCATGGCGACCGGACGCGAATACGACGCCGATGAAATCGGCACCCTTGGGCTCGACCTCGTGCCGCAAAAGCAACTCGCTGCGGGGGATGTGGGCTACATCATCTCTGGCATCAAAAACGCCAAAGAAGTCAAGGTTGGCGACACCCTGACGTCCAAAGAGCAACCCTGCTCTGAAGCGGTCAAAGGGTTTGAAGACGTGAAGCCCATGGTCTTCGCCGGCATCTACCCCGTCGACACCGAAGACTACGAGGAGCTGCGCGCCTCCATGGAAAAGCTCCAATTGAACGACGCCTCGCTCGTGTTTGAGCCGGAGAGTTCTGCGGCGCTCGGATTTGGCTTCCGCTGCGGCTTCCTCGGCATGTTGCACATGGAGATCATCCAAGAACGCCTCGAGCGGGAGTTCAACATGACGGTCATCACCACGGTGCCCAACGTGGGCTACAAAGCGTACACCAAAAAAGGCGAGAAGCTCGAAATCATGAACCCGAGCGACCTGCCAGACGCGAACCACCTCGACTACGTGGAGGAACCGTTCATCAAGGCGCAAATCATCACCAAAAGCGAATACGTCGGCCCTGTGATGAGCCTGTGCATTGAGAAGCGTGGCATCCTGTCCAACCAGGTGTACCTCACCTCCGACCGCGTCGAGCTGACATTCAGCATGCCCCTCGGTGAAATCGTCTTTGATTTCTACGACAAGCTGAAGACCATCTCACGGGGTTACGCGTCGTTTGACTACTTCCCCGACGGCTACAAGCAGAGCAACTTGGTCAAGATGGACATCCTCCTCAACGGCGACCAAGTGGACGCCTTGAGTGCGCTCATCCACCGCGACCACGCCCACAACTTGGGCAAGAAGATTTGCATCAAGCTGAAGGAGCTCATCCCGCGGCAGCAGTTCATGATTGCCCTGCAAGCGGCCATTGGCGCGAAAATCATTGCCCGTGAGACCATCTCCGCGGTGCGGAAGGACGTGACGGCCAAGTGCTACGGTGGTGACATCACGCGGAAGCGGAAGCTTCTGGAAAAGCAGAAGAAGGGCAAGAAGCGGATGCGCCAAATCGGCACCGTGGAAGTGCCTCAATCCGCGTTCCTCGCGGTGCTCAAGCTGGACTGACCTACTTTCGGGGGGCTTCTTCGCCTGCCGCGTTTTTGTTCGCGAGCTGGCCGCACGCCGCATCGATGTCCTTGCCCCGTGAGCGGCGCACGTTGACGATCAAATTTCGGTCTTCGAGCAGGGCGACGAAATCGTCCAAACGCTCCGGCGTGGTCTGTTGAAACTCCCCGTCGTCGATGGGGTTGTACTCAATCAAGTTGATTTTGCACGGGATGTGCTTGCAGAACTGCGCCAGTTCACGGGCGTCTTCGAGGCCGTCGTTGAAGTCCTTGAACACAATGAATTCGAACGTGGGTCGCGTTCCCGTCTTGTCCACAAAGTGACGCAACGCCTCCGCCAAGACCGCCAAGTTGTTGGTCTCGTTGATGGCCATGATGTGGTTGCGCTTGGCGTCGTTGGCCGCGTGAAGGCTGAGCGCCAAGTTGAACTTGACCTCGTCGTCTCCAAGGCGCTTGATGGCCTTGGCAATGCCCGCCGTGGACACCGTGATGCGCTTGGGTGACATGGCGAGCCCCGGCGTACCTGTGATCCGCGCCACAGACTCGATGACGTTGCGGTAATTCAGCAGCGGTTCACCCATGCCCATGTAGACGATGTTGGACAAGCCCTTGTCGTATTGCTGATGCGCAAGGGTATTCAGCATCTGCACCTGGTCGTACATCTCCCCGGCCGTCAGGTTCTTCAAGAGTTTGAGCTTTCCCGTCGCGCAAAACTTGCAGGCCAGGCTGCACCCCACTTGGGAGCTGATGCAGGCCGTGAGTCGCTTGGTCGTGGGAATCAACACCCCCTCGACCACACGGTGGGCATCGCCGTCGATTTGGAAGGCGCACTTGACCGTGCCGTCCTTGCTGTGCTGCGCTTCCACTTGGCCGATGCGACTGAGCGTGAACGACTCCTCGAGCTTGGACCGCAAGCCCTTGCCCAACGACGTCATCTCCTCAAACGAACCCGCTGCGTGCGTCCACAGCCATTCCGACACCTGCTTGGTGCGAAAAGGCTTTTCGCCCATCTCCAACAAGGCTTGGGTCAATTCCGCCTGCGAGAGCGCTCGAATGTCAGGAAGGCCTTGAGACATGCCTGCAAAGATAGCCCCTGCATGAGCGGCAAAACATTCACGCCGACATGAGCAAGGACAGCCGCTGTTTCAACGCCTCGCGCTTTCTCACTGCCATGGGCACCACCGCCCCCGTATCCAGAACCACAGTGTTGTCGCGGTAATTGCACGCCTCTACCCGATGCAATTGAACCAAATGGCTGTTGTGCGGCCTGAAAAACATCTCGTTGTTCAACATCTCTTCCACCCGCTTGAGGTTTTTGCTCATGGTGATGCGTCGGCCATTGGCAAGGTGCAGGGTGGTGTAGCTCCCTTCCGCTTCCACGTGCACGATGTCTTTGTGACGCACGAAGTGACGCTTTCCTGAGGTGAGGATCTCCAACCTTCGCGTGGCCGGAGACAAGGCGCCCTTTCCAGGGGCCCTGTGGTGGTAGAAGTGCAACAAGATGCGTCGTGTGCACGCCTGCAAATCGTCTCGGTTGATGGGCTTCAAGAGGTAGTCAAAGGCCTGTTTTCGGAGCGCTTCAACCGCGTACCGATCGTACGCCGTGGTGAACACGAGGTAAAAATCTCGGTCCGACAACGCCTCCAGCAACTCAAGGCCTGAGCGATGCGGCATGTGGATGTCCATGAACACCACATCCGGTGCCAGATCCTGGATCATGCGCTCTGCCTCTTTGGCCCCTGTGGCCGTTTGCATGACCGAAATCGAGGGACAAATCCGCTCGAGCTGTCGGCAAAGAAGGTCCCGGCAGTGGGGCTCGTCGTCCACCACCAAAGCGTGAAGTTGTCGTAGCATCTGCATAAGGTTTCCACCCAAGAAAATGGGTGCATGGCCTTGCCGCCTGTGCCTGTTTGCAAGCGTGGTGCCTCCGTTTATAAACGACGGAGCTTATGTGAAATCTGCGTGGGGCGGCCATCAGAGCATGGCCCGCGCCATCTCGATCACCTCGTACGAGGCCACCGGCAAGTGACGCTTCTTCTTCTTGGACTTGGCGTAGCCGGTGCGCACCACGACCAAGTCGAGGGCGGGGACGCTGATGACCATTTGGCCCCGAAGTCCTTCCATCATGGAGAACGCCAGACCATCGTCCGTGCGGCCCAGCCAAATTTGGTACCCATAGAAATCGGCATCCACCTCGTCCGTGAGCGCGTTCTGCGGGGTGATCATGCGGGTCACAAAGGCTTTGTCGAGGAGTTGCTCGCCCTTCCACGCGCCGGAATCGAGGAGCATCTGGCCAAACCGTGCGTAGTCCCGGGTGGTCGCGTAGTACTGGGCGAAGGCGCGCTCCACCGCATCGTCTTCAGGATTGCCATCCAACCCCCAAAACGCATCGTGCTCGGCCCCCATTTGCTCCCACAAGCCGTTGGCGATGTCCATGCTCAGGTTGCCTTCCCTCACCGCGTCGAGCATCTCGGCGAGCAGCATGGTGTTGCCTCCCTGGTATTCAAACAGCGTGCCCGGCTCGCCCGACACGCGGTAGGGTTCGAGCAAGGTGCGGTTGTCGTCACGGTAATAGGCCTTGGCTTGGAAGCCGAAGGGATCCTTGTAGCTCTCGCCAAACGGGATGTGGCTTCGCATCTGCAGGACTGCTTGCACAGTCAACCCGGCGTCCATGCCTTCCGCAAAGCGGGGAATGTACGTGGCGAGTGGGGCCTGTTCGTCCACCAACCCCTCGCCCACTGCCATGCCCACAGCCATCGCCGCGATGGACTTCACCATCGAAAACGAGTTGGTCAGGGTGGTGGCGTCGTGTCCGCGGAAATAGGATTCGTGAACCAAACTGTCGTGTTGGATGACCAAGAAGCTCGCAGACTTGTTTTCCTCATGCCATGCTTGGGCTCCCTCGGAAAGGACCGCCTTGCCCCACAAAGGACCTTCCGGCCAAGGTTGCGGGTCGGAGGACGCGGGGATGGTTCGGACGTGTTCGCGGAACTGGAGATCGTCGATTTGGGCATTTTCCCAACCGCGGAGCCACGTTTCACGGATGCCCCCCCACAGGTAATCGTGGTTGGTCAAGTAAGACAGGGCGACGACGGCCAACAAGGACCCTCCCACAATGCGAACGACGTTTCTCATGAAATCGATTTCAGGCGCAAGGTCGGCACATTGGCCTCAACGCACTTCACGCCATTCAAAGAGCGCCGCCAGATGCCGCGTCATGTGGCCTTTGACCTCCTCGACGTCCACGGGGGCGCCCGTTTCACGCGCAAGGGACGTGACGCCGCGGTCGGAGATGCCGCAGGGCACGATGAGGTTGAAGAAGTCCAAGTCGGTGTTCACGTTCAGCGCCAAACCGTGCATGGTCACCCACCGGCTGCACTTGACCCCAAACGCGCAAATCTTCCGGGCGGCTGCCCCCGATTCAGGGTCGATCCAAACGCCCGTCAGCCCCTCGATGCGGCCGGCCTTCACGCCGTATTCCGCGCACGTCCGGATGACCGCCTCTTCGAGAAATCGCAGGTATTTGTGGATGTCTGTGAAGAATTGATCAAGGTCCAAAATGGGGTAACCCACAAGCTGTCCCGGTCCGTGGTACGTGATGTCGCCACCACGGTTGATCGGGAAGTACTGCACCCCGAGTTCCTTCAACCGCTCAGGGGGCGCCACGACATTCGCCGCGGCACCACTCTTGCCCAAAGTCAGGACGTGCGGGTGCTCCACCCACAGCATCTGCGACTCGGGCAACGCCAAATCTCGGTCGCCCGCCGGTCCGGGCTCCGTGGTGGACAATCCGGCGTTGCGTCGGGCGATTTTGGCCTTCACCATGCCTTGGAAAATCTCCTCTTGAAGATCCCAACACGGCTTGTAATCCTTGCGACCCAGGTCGCGCACGCGCACACCCTTGATCATGCGTGACCGGAGAGGGTGTCCTTCAAATGGTCAATGAAACGGATGTCCACAGGATCGACATCGGCCCGTTCCGCGAGGACCAGGGACATCCAATCGCCCACCCAAACCGCATCCAACAGGCGCGCCCACGGCGTGTCGCCGTCGGGTTCGACTTCAATGACATCGGCACCCTGATCTTGAAAGACCTTGGCCGTGATGTCCATGCGCAACTGGGTGCGCGCGTGGTCGTCGGGCGTCCGGACAAGCACGGCCACACAGGCCTCGTCGCCAGACTCCCAACCCACCAATTCGTTGTGATTCATCTCGGGAAACACCTCCACGTTGGCGAGCAGTTTGCTGTTTTCGTTCAGCTGCTGGCGCCACCGCGTGAGCAAGGACCGCATGGGGGTGTCTCCGTAGAGGTAAATCTTCTTGCCTTCCACAACTTGTGCCAACGCCTCCCCGCGCTCTGCGCAAGAAGGCCCGTCCAATTGGGCGACCCCTCGCTGAAGGGCTTCCCAAGACGCGGCTGGCAAGACGTCAAAGGCGTGCAACAGCGCACAAAGGCCCAGGAAGGAACGGCCAAACTGAGAACGCGGGGGGTTGCCGCCGGGCATCCTCACCACAGGCCAGCCGCCTTCGTCGGCACGCGTGCCGAGCGTCCCTCCAGACGTCACCGCTGCGAGGGTGCATCCACGGCGCTCTGCCTCGTTCAAGGCTGCCAAGGTCTCCTCGGTGTTGCCAGAATAACTCGACGCCACCACCAAGCAGTCGGCGTCCACCCATCCGGGAAGGACTTGGTCCGACACCGCCTGCACAGGCACGGGACTCGTTGCGCGCACCAAGTCGGCCAGCACCGCACCTCCAATGCCGCTGCCCCCCATCCCCAACACCACCACGCCGCGGAACGGCGTGCGGTCGGAAGGTGCGCGCGTGACGGACACCGTCAGGGCTTCCGCCATTTGGGCACCCAAGCCCTCAATGAGCTGGCGCATGGAGATGTTTGGCTCTGTCATGACTCAAAGGTCGTTCAGACTCACTTCATTTGGTACGCAAAGCCCAAACGCAACCAACGGCCGGGCTGGGCCACGTTGCCAAGGTCCACGTAGTCCAAATCCAAGGCGTTGTCCACGCGCAGGTAGGCGCGGAATGCGTTGTCGGCAAAGTGACGGCTCAACGTGAAAGACACGAGGGAGAAGGGGTCGTAGTCCACCTCCTGTCCGGTTTCGCCACTGACGTAACCGCCCAAGCGATCTTGGTAACTCAAGCGCGCGTCGAGAAGGAAATCCGCAGGCAATGTGAGGCCGACGGAGGCGTCGATTTTGGTCTTCAATCCGTCCAACACGTAGTTGCTTTCAAAACCAGCACTCGTCTCGCTCGCTTCCATCGTCGTGAACCCGAAGCGCGCGTAACGCACCTGCCAGTCGCCGCTCAGCGGTTGGGTCGGCGTGACGTTCACGACCGTTTCAAGCCCGGTGAATGTCACCTCGCGCAGGTTGATCGCGAAAGTGGTGTCGCTCCCGTTGGGACGCGCCCAGTCAATCAAGTCGTGCCCCTGGCGGTGGAACAACGCCTGCTCAAACTGCACGGCGTAGTCCCCGTCCTGGCCGAGGCTCAAACGCACACCCGTTTCCAAGTGATCGGCCCACTCCGACTCCAACTCGCGGCTGCCTTGGGCACCGCCCACGCGGTAGTAGAGGTCCGTGTAGGACGGGTGGCGCACAGAACGGTTGGCCGACGCAAACAAAATGGACGAACCGTCTCCCGTCATGTCCAATGCAAGCTCAGCACCGGGCACAAAACGCGACCCAAACATCGAATTGAGGTTCCAAGCAGCTGTCGCAGACAACGCAAACCGACCCCACTCGGCGCGGTGTCCCACCGCCACGTCCGTGTTCAAACGAACGTCGCCCAATTGGTACACCGACTCAGGGTCTTCGTCGCCCAGGCTGTCCACGCCCAGCACGTTGCTCTTGATGAATTCGCGACGAACGTCGGCCGACACAAAGGTCTCGCCCAGCGAAGACGCGTAGCGCGCCACGTACCGTCCACCGGTGGTGTGGCTGATGTGGTTGTTGGGGGCGCTGTACCAGCTGGCCGCCGTGTCCACCCCAAACACCAAGAATCCATCGTCAGTGCGCACGTAGAAGTCCTCGTGCTCACGGTAGAGTTGGAACTCGTCGACGTGGGTACGATGGTGCAGGGCTGCTTCAATGGCCAGGTTGTCCCACGCCTTGGTGTAGACCGCTTGGCCTTGGATGGTTTGGGTTTCCTCGTATTGGTAAGGGAAGGCGGAGGTGTAGAAGTTGAGGGCGCCAAACGCCTTGCCCGCATACCCCACGCTCGTGCGCAACGACCCCCATTCGCCTGCCAACCAGCCGGCATAACGGGCGCGCAGAATGGAGGCATCCGTGTTGGTGCCCGATCCCAAGGTGCCGTTCGTCCCTGTACGGCTCGCCGAAATGCGGTGCCGCGCCACAGTGCCCGTGGCCGTCTTCAGGTCAGACCCAAAATCGTGGGTCACCTTGGCCCGCATCCACGCGTTGGATCCGCTTTCTGCCACCAGCAACGTTCCGTCCTGCGTGCCCGGTCCCGCGGTCAATGCCACAGCACCGGTCATCGCGCCCGTTCCAAGGGCGCTCGATGCGCCTCCGCGAAACACTTCGACCCGGGTCAAATCCTCAGGATCGACAGGCAAGTCCATCAAGTGGTGGCCGGTATGCGGGGCGCTCCAGCGCACGCCGTCCACCCACAAGGCCGTTTGTTCGAAGGTGCCGCCACGCACACTCAAATCGGTTTGAATGCCGATGGGACCGCGTGAACGAACGTCGATGCCAGGCACCGTTTCAAGGACGTCGGCCAAGGAGGGCGCGCCCGTTTGCGCGGCTTCTTCCGCGCCAATGACAGCCAAGGCCCGTGGGGCCAATTCAGGAGTGACCGCAGAGAAGCCGCCTGTGACAGCCGCAGGCTTCAACGCCGTGGTGTCCACAGTCATGGCCGACTGCGCGTTTGCATTCGTGGCAAACACCGCGCTCAACGCGCACGCCACAAGGAGAGAGAGGTTGGATCGTTTCATCGTAAATCGTTTGTGTTCACGCGCTTTGTCCGCACTTGAACGCCACAAACCTACAGTCTCAATGTGCCCCTTTGCACACCCACCCGCCGTACATTTGAACACATGATTCGTAGTGAACAAGAACGTCAGCGCATCGCCTCAGTGGACGCGCTCCGTGCACGAGGCATCGACCCCTATCCCGCCCCCGCTTTTCCCGTGACGCATCACTGTGCGTCCCTCAAGGAACATTTTGAGGAAGGCGTGAAGGTCAAACTCGCTGGCCGCCTCATGTCGCGACGAATCATGGGCAAGGCCTCCTTCGCGGAATTGCAAGACCATGAAGGCTCGCTTCAGATCTACTTGAACCGCGACGAATTGTGCCCTGGAGACGACAAGTCCATGTACAACGACGTCTTCAAAAAGCTCCTCGACCGCGGCGACTTCATCGGCATTGAAGGAGAAACCTTCAAGACCCAGGTTGGCGAGCCCTCGGTGAAGGTGACCGCCCTCACGGTGTTGAGCAAGGCCATCCGACCGCTTCCCGCCGTGAAAACCGACGAGGAAGGCAACGTGCACGACGCCTTCACCGACCCCGAGTTGCGTTACCGCCAGCGCTACGTCGATTTGGTGGTGAATCCGGACGTCAAGAACACCTTCATCGCGCGCTCGACGATCATTCGCAAAATCCGAGAAGTGTTTGACGCCAAGGGGTGGATGGAAGTCGACACCCCTGTCCTCCAAAGCATCCCCGGCGGTGCGGCAGCCCGACCGTTCATCACGCACCACAACGCGTTGGACATTCCGCTCTACCTGCGCATCGCCAACGAGCTCTACCTCAAGCGACTCATCGTGGGTGGGTTCGACGGCGTGTACGAGTTCAGCCGCAACTTCCGCAACGAGGGCATGGACCGCACCCACAACCCTGAGTTCACGGTGTTGGAGCTGTACGTGGCGTACCAAGACTACCACTGGATGATGGAGACGACGGAGAACCTCTTCGGGGAGCTCGCCCAAGCGGTGCACGGCGCCACGGAGGTGCCCCTCGGCGAGCACACCATCAACTTCGCCCCTCCCTATGCCCGCGTGACCATGCGCGACGCCATCCTCGAGCACACCGGCGTAAACATCGACGGCCTTGACGAGGCGGGACTTCGCAAAGCATGTGAGGACCAAGGCATCGAAACCGACGACTCCATGGGTCGCGGCAAGCTCATTGACGAACTCTTTGGCGAGAAGTGCGAGCACCACTACATCCAGCCGACGTTCATCATGGATTACCCCACGGACATGTCGCCGCTCACCAAAGCGCACCGCGACAAGCCCGGCTACACCGAGCGGTTTGAGCTCATGATCAACGGCACAGAGGTCGCGAACGCCTACTCGGAATTGAACGACCCCCTGGACCAACGGGCCCGATTTGAAGACCAACTCAAACTCGCCGACCGCGGCGACGACGAAGCCATGTTCATCGACCACGATTTCTTGCGTGCGCTCGAATACGGCATGCCCCCCACCAGCGGCATCGGCATCGGCATCGACCGTTTGGTCATGATGATGACCAACCAAACGTCCATCCAAGAGGTCCTCTTCTTCCCTCAGATGCGTCCCGAGTCATTCGAGACGGCAGGCGGAGACGCCGACTTCAGCGCGTTGGGGGTTCCAGAGGCGTGGGCCGAGCACCTCGTCGCTGCGGGATTCACCACCCCCCAAGACGTGCTCGACGCCAAGCCAACCCAGGTTCACCAGCGTTTGAACGGGTTCCGCAAGAAGAACAAATTGGACATTCCGGCACTTAGCCTTGAGGAAGTCAGCGCCTGGTATGAAGGCGCCGAAAATCCCGCCTCATGAGCCAAGCCGTTTCCATCCCAACCGAACAAGATGTCATTGACATCGTCAAGACGATTTTCGACCCTGAAATTCCGGTGGACATCTACGAACTGGGCTTGATCTACGAGATCCACGTCAAGGAAAGCGGGTTCATCCACATCGACATGACCCTCACCTCGCCCAACTGTCCCGTGGCCGAAAGCCTTCCGCAAGACGTGGAGAACAAGGTCGCCTCGTTGGACGGCGCCAAAGGGTGCAAAGTCACCATCGTGTTTGAGCCCGCATGGACCCAGGACATGATGAGTGAAGAAGCCAAACTCGAACTCGGATTCCTGTGATGCGTCAACCCGAAAATGACGCGCCCACGCGCGGCATCGCCATCCTAGGTTCCACAGGTTCCATCGGCACGCAAGCCCTGGATGTCGTGCGCGACCAACGGGACGCCCTCCATGTCGAGGTGCTTTCCGCCCACCGAAATGCGGAACTCCTCATTGCCCAAGCCAAGGAATTCAAGCCCAATGCGGTCGTCATTGGTGACGACGCGAAGTGGAAGGAAGTCAACGACGCCCTGTTCGACGACGGAATCAAGGTCTACAGCGGCGCGGAAGCGCTCGAACAAGTTGTCGAAGTCGACGGCATTGACATGGTCCTCACGGCCATGGTCGGCGCCGCAGGCCTCAAGCCCACCCTCCGCGCCATCGACGCCGGAAAGCACATCGCCCTCGCCAACAAAGAGACCCTCGTCGTCGCAGGCGAAATCGTGATGAATGCCGCGCGCAACAAAGGCGTGGACATCCACCCCGTGGATTCTGAACACAGCGCCATCTACCAGTGCATCGCCGGGGAATTTCACAACGCCATTGAGAAGGTCGTCTTGACCGCCTCCGGAGGTCCCTTCCGGGGCCGCACCCTTGACTCGCTAGCGGGCGTGACCAAGGCGGATGCCCTCAAGCACCCCAACTGGGACATGGGCGCAAAAATCACCATTGACAGCGCCTCCCTCATGAACAAGGGGCTCGAGGTGATTGAAGCCAAATGGCTCTTTGACGTCACGCCCGACCAAATCGACGTGGTCGTCCACCCCCAGAGCATCGTCCACAGCTGCGTGCAATTCGAAGACGGAAGCATCAAAGCCCAGCTCGGATTGCCTGACATGAAGCTGCCCATCCAATACGCGCTGACGTACCCGCGACGTTTGAAGAACGATTTCCCACGCTTCAACTTCATGGACTACCCGTCCCTGACGTTTGAGCAGCCCGACATCAAGACGTTCCGCAATTTGGGCCTGGCCTTTGAGGCGCTGCGCCAAGGTGGCAATGCCCCCGCCGTGTTGAACGCGGCCAACGAGATCGCCGTCGCCCGCTTCCTGCGAGACGACATCGAATTCCTCGACTTGCCCCGTGTCGTGGAGCACGCCCTCGCTAAGGTCAACCACCAAGCCAAGCCGTCACTCGACGACCTGATTGCCACTGACCAAGAGGCCCGCGCCGTGGCGGCGGAATGGAAGGCGTAAACAACACAAAGGGCCGCCCTGAGGCCGCCCTTGTGTCGTGTGGGTCGCGTCGCAGACTCAAATGGTCATGATGTCCGCCTCCTTGGCAGCCAAGACGTCTTCCACCTTGGCGGTGTAGGTGTTGGTCAAATCCTGAACCATTTGTTCCCCTTTCTTGAGGTCGTCCTCGCTCATGCCGTCGTCCTTGGCGGCCTTCAAATAGTCGTTCGCGTCCTTTCGGGCATTGCGAATGCCCACGCGCGCACCTTCTCCTTCCGAGCGGGCTCGCTTGCTCAATTCGCGGCGGCGCTCCTCTGTGAGGGGCGGCACATTGATGATGAGCACCTCGCCGTTGTTCATAGGGTTGAGGCCCAGGTTGGCGTTGATGATGCCTGTGGCAATGGGGTCGAGCATGCCCTTTTCCCAAGGCTGCACGACGAGCGTGCGGGCATCTGTGCTGTTGACGTTGGCCACTTGGCTCACAGGTGTCATGGAGCCGTAGTAATCCACGCGCACCGATTCTAACATGGATGGGTGGGCCTTGCCTGCGCGGATCTTGCTGAGCTCTCCCTCGAGGCGGCCGATGGCCTTGTCCATCTTTTCCTTGGCGTCGTCCAACGCCATTGTGATTTCTTCGTTCATGTCGATTCGATTTATGCCTCCACCACCGTTCCGATGGACTCACCTTCCACGAGGCGCTGCAAGTTCCCAGGCTTGTTCATGTCAAAAACCACGATGGGCAAGTTGTTCTCGTTGCACAGCGTGAAGGCAGTCATGTCCATGACCTTGAGCCCGCGCTGGAACACCTCGCTGAACGTGATGCGGTCGAAACGCTCGGCATTTGGGTCGCGCTCGGGGTCGGCCGTGTAGATGCCGTCCACGCGGGTTCCTTTCAAGATGACGTCCGCATCGATTTCCACCGCGCGCAAGGACGCCGCGGAATCCGTGGTGAAAAACGGATTGCCTGTGCCAGCCCCAAAAATGACCACACGGCCCTTTTCCAAATGACGCACCGCACGGCGGCGGATGAATGGCTCGGCGATTTGCTTCAATTCGATGGCGCTTTGCAGCCGGGTGTCCACCCCTGCAGCCTCCAAAGCGCTCTGCAAGGCCATTGCGTTGATGACCGTCGCAAGCATGCCCATGTAGTCGCCTTGGGTGCGCTCCATGCCTCCTTCCTCTGCCTGAACACCGCGGAAAATGTTCCCGCCGCCAATGACAATCGCGCACTCAATGCCCTTGTCGACAATGGCCTTGACTTCGTTCGCGTATTGGGCCAATCGCCCATTGTCAATGCCAAACTGCTTGTCGCCCATCAAGGCTTCACCGCTCAGCTTCAGGAGGACACGTCTGTACTTCATGCGGGACCAAATATCGCGTAAAAAGCACGAAGGCCGCCCCACGGGCAGCCTTCGTCTGTGCTCAAAGCCAATTTCGCTTAGCTCAGCGCCACGCGTGCAAAGCTCGTCACTTTGCCACCGCCGTTGGATGCCACGTACTGGCTGACGGTTTGCTTGTTGTCCTTGATGAACGCTTGGTTCACCAAAGTCACTTCCTTGAACCACTTCTTCAAGCGGCCTTCGGCAATTTTCTCTGCCATCTCGGCGGGCTTGCCTTCTTGGATGGCGAGGTCCTTGCCGATTTCGCGCTCCTTGGCGATGAGGTCTTCTGGGATGGTGGTCTCGTCCACGGCCACAGGAGCCATGGCTGCAGCCTGCATGGCCACGTCACGTCCCACTTCGCTGCTCACCGCTCCTTCGAATGCCACTGCAGTCGCGAGGCGGTTGCCTGGGTGGATGTACGCCACAACCTTCTCACCGCGAACCACGCGGAAGTCTCCGATTTCGATGCGCTCGCCAATCTTGCCCACCTCTTCGGTGATCTTGTCGGCCACCGTCAACGAAGAACCGGTGTAGGTCTTGGTCAACAAATCGTCCTTGCTTTCCACACCTTCGCTCAACGCCAAATCGAGGAGGGTTTTCGCGACAGACACGAAGTCGTCGTTCTTCGCCACAAAGTCGGTTTCGCAGTTCAAGCTGATGACCACGCCGACGTTGCCGTCGCCGTTGACACCTGAAAGGATCGCGCCTTCGCCCGCCTCGCGGTCGCTGCGCTTTGCGGCCACCTTTTGGCCCTTCTTGCGAAGGATCTCAATGGCTGCTTCAAAATCGCCGTTGGCCTCTGTGAGGGCCTTCTTGCAATCCATCATGCCCGCGCCGGTCTGCTTGCGGAGCTTGTTGACTTCTGCTGCTGTGATGCTCATGGTCTCAAAAATGATTAGTGAGTGGAGTTCAATGTGGGGCGGGCTTACGCTTCAGCCTTGTCGTCCTTGGCTTCATCCGCGGCGGGCGCTTCCTCTGCCTTCGCTTCGGCTGCAGGTGCTTCTTCAGCGGCTGGAGCGGCTTCCTTCTTTTCAGAGGCCGCCTTCTCGCTCTTGCGCTCGTTGAGGCCTTCAGCCACGGCGCCAACCACGGCGTCAATCACCGCCACGATGGACTTGGTGGCGTCGTCGTTTGCGGGGATCACGAAATCCACGTCGCGTGGGTCGCTGTTGGTGTCCACAATCGCGAAGACGGGAATGCCGAGCTTCTTGGCTTCGGCCAAGGCAATGTGCTCCTTCATCACGTCCACGATGAAGATGGCCGCTGGGATGCGGGTCAAGTCAGAAATGGAACCGAGGTTCTTTTCGAGCTTGGCGCGCTGGCGGCTCACCTGCAAGCGCTCGCGCTTGGACATGGTGGCCAACGTGCCGTCCTTCTCCATCTTGTCGATGGTGCTCATTTTGCGGACCGCCTTGCGAATCGTCGCGAAGTTGGTCAACATGCCGCCAGACCAACGCTCCGTCACGTAGGGCATGCCCACGGCCTTCACGCGCTCAGCCACAGCCTCCTTGGCCTGCTTCTTGGTCGCGACAAACATGATTTTCTTGCCACTCTTGGCAATCTGCTTCAACGCCGCAGCGGCTTCGTCGACCTTGATCACCGTCTTGTGGAGGTCGAGGATGTGAATGCCCTTCTTCTCAGCGAAGATGTAAGGGGCCATGTGGGGGTTCCACTTGCGCTTGAGGTGGCCGTACTGGGCACCTGCTTCAAGCAATTGTTCGAAAGAAACTCGAGACATGAGGTTTACGTTCCTGGGTTAAGCAACGGCGCAGTAGCTGAAAACAGGTCTGCGTCGTTTGGATTCTAAACAGATATAAAAGAGAGAGGAGCCTCCCTCGACAGCGATTAACGCTTTGAGAACTGCTCCTTCTTACGTGCTTTCTTCTGGCCGTACTTCTTGCGCTCGACCATTCGTGGGTCACGCGTTGTGAGGCCTTCTGCCTTGAGGGCAGACTTCCACTCGGGGTTGACTTCAATGAGTGCCTTGGACATGGCCAAACGAACGGCCTCAGCTTGGCCGGTAATGCCACCGCCGTACACGTTGACGTTCACGTCGTATTGACCTTCAGTCTCTGTGATGGCGAAAGGTTGGTTGACCTTGTACTGGAGGACTCCAGTCGTGAAGTATTCCGCCGCGGGGCGCTTGTTCACGGTCACTTCGCCCTTTCCGGGCTTCATGTAAATGCGGGCAACGCTCGTCTTGCGGCGGCCTGAAGTGTTGATGACGTCCATTAGGCGTTCAATTGAAATGGCGTGGGTTGTTGGGCTTCGTGCTTGTGGTCAGGACCGACATACACGTGCAGGTTGCGGAAGATCTCGCGACCAAGACGGTTCTTGGGGAGCATGCCGCGAACGGCCTCTTCCACCACAGAGAACGGCTTGCGCGCCAGCTGCTCTTCGGCAGTGCGCACACGCTGACCCCCGGGGTAACCCGTGTAACGGATGTACTCTTTGGTTTGCATCTTGTTGCCAGTGAGCACAATCTTCTCGGCGTTCACCACCACCACGTAGTCGCCGCAGTCGGCGTGAGGCGTGAAGTTCGTCTTGTGCTTGCCGCGCAACAACGTGGCAATTTGCGTGGAGAGGCGACCCAAAGTTTGACCTTCGGCATCGACCAACCACCACTTCTTGTCTGCGTTCTCCTTGTTGATGGAACGCGTTTTGTAGCTCAAAGTATCCACAGCGTACGGGTTGCGTAGTTGAGTTTCCCCAAAATTTGGGGGTGCGAAGATAGGAAACGATGTGGACAACCCAAGCGTCTTCGTGGACAAAGTTTCACGGGCGGCGTGTTTTTCTCACAGGTCACCGTCGCGCCTTTTGCGCTTTTTGACCTTTTTCAGGCCCACATCCAAGGCCAAAAGTACGGTGTGCTCAGGCCGATTGGGGTGGTCATGCACGCCTTGTTGGAACTGATAGCCGATGGTGAGGTGGCGGCGCTTGGCGACTTTTTTGTCGACCGCCAAGCGACCGCGAATCGCCCCAGGGGCCAGGGGGCTGGCGGACAGGCTCGGGTCGGCACCCCAAAACGTCTCCACCGAAGGAATCACCTTCCATCCGTCGGGCAAGTCATGGGTCCACTTGGCCTGAAGGCGCCATCGGGCGCGGTCCCATGGCCGCATCCACGGCCCGCCAAACTGATGCCGCATGCGCAACCGCAAGCTGTGGTCGCCAAAGTCTGTCTTCCACTTGACGGATGTTGCCCAGCGCCAGGAGGTGGTCCAACCTCCCTCTGCGGGCCAATCCCATCCCGTGCGCCACGTGCCGTCCACAGACCAACCCGGCAAAGCGTCCAACCCCTGGCCGACCCGAAGGTCGACGATGCCCTCCCGCCATTGCACGGCGCCCGGTGCGGTGCGCAATTGACCTGCAGCAGACCACGACCAATCGGCGGGCAAGTTTTGGTCCACGGAAGCAGCCAGCCACGAGGCTGGTGCTTGGGCGTGCAAAACACATGATGCAAGCCACATCAACGCCGCTGTAAGAGCCCCAATCCGCATGGTGCGCGTCAGAGGTCTTTGAAGATGCGAAGGGTGTCCAACACAACGGTCTCCGTCGCAGACGTGATGGTGAGTTGCCGCACCACGGCCATGTCCCTCGGCGGATTCACCCCGGAGGTGTCCTCGCTGTAGACGTACACCGTGTAGTCGCCTGGACGCAACCACGGGAACACAAAATCGCCTTCATGGTTGGTCTCCACTTGATCGTCAGGCCCCACGTTGTCGCCGTAAATCAGAAACACGTTCCGATCCGTCGCCGGATATCCGGGAAACGCCGTGTTGGGGTCACTCAACAACACACGCGCCTCTTCCTGGACGTGACCCACAATGCTTGCACGACCTCCATCCCCGGGGGTTTGGATGCACGAGACCATGAGGCACGCCAGAGCGATCAAAAAGGGCATTCCGATGTTGAAGGAAATTGGCTTCATGGGCCCAAACATACGCCTGCCCACGCGCTACCTTGCAGCCCATGCACGCCTCCGACCAATTTTCGTCGCCCCAAGGCCTTCCTGCAGGGGAAGGACGCTTGGAAGTCATTTGCGGCCCCATGTTTTCTGGCAAAACGGAAGAGTTGCTCAGACGCATCCGCCGCGCCCACATCGCCAAGCTGCCCGTGGCGCTGTTCAAGCCCGCGACGGACACGAGGTACGACAACGTCGAAGTCGTGAGCCACGACAAAAACGCCATGAGCTCCATTGTCGTGGACAGCAGCCAAGCGCTCTGGGACCACATCCAGGACGCCCGGCAGCGAGAGCCAGGTCGGCGCGAAGGATTTTCCATCGTGGCGGTGGACGAGGCCCAGTTCTTCGATGAGGGACTCCCTGAAGTGTGCAACAAACTGGCCAACCAAGGCTACCGCGTCATTGTGGCGGGCCTCGACCTCGACTACGAAGGCGTGCCGTTTGGCCCCATGCCTTTGCTGTTGGCGTTGGCCGAGGAGGTGACCAAGCTGCATGCCGTGTGTGTGGAAACGGGGCGCGCCGCGCACTTCTCGCACCGCATCGCAGGAGGCCAAAACCAGGTCGAACTCGGCGCCCAAGACCGTTACATCCCCCTTGCACGCCACGCGTACGTGGCGGCGAACCAAACGGCCGTGGAATGACCGGTCGCGGGTGGTCGGTGCATGCGTGGCGTGCGTGGAGCCAAGCCTTCGCGTCGGCCCACGACGGCCAAGCCACCCATCATGGAGCCAAAGAAGGGCTGCTCCGGCACCTGAGCACGGACACGCGCACCCTGACCCATCCCGCAGAATCGATTTTCTTCGCGCTTGTCGGACCCTGGCACGACGGCCACGACCACCTCGCAGAAGCCCACACTGCGGGCGTCCGTCGCTGGGTGGTCAGCAAGCCCCCACGGGAATCGGACGCTTGGGCCCAAGACAGCGACGTCTTGGTGGTCCCCGACGTGATGGCGGCCCTTCAGCATGCGGCACGGACACAACGCGACGCGTTCGAGGGTCCTGTTTTGGCCATCACCGGAAGCAACGGCAAAACCACGATCAAGGAGTGGGTCGCCTCACTCCTGCCCGAACGCCTCGCCATTCACCGCAGCCCACTCAGCCACAACAGCCAGCTCGGCGTGCCGCTGAGCGTGTGGTCCCTGGAACAGCACCACGACCTGTCCCTGATCGAAGCCGGAATCAGCCACCCAGGCGAAATGGACCGGCTGCGCGAATGCATTGTTCCGACGGAAGGGGTGTTGACGCATTTGGGAGAGGCACATCTCGGAAACTTTGATGGCCCCGACCACTTGATGCGCGAGAAGTGCGCCCTCTTCAAAGCCTGCTCCAGGGTGTTCTTGCCCGAAGCGTTGCGCCTTCGATGCGGGCCCCACCTGACCCAGGAAACACTCACCTGGGCCCATGCCCATGAGGCCGAGGCTGAACATGCTGCCCTTCAGGTCGAGGTGGACGCCGCGAAGCGTCACCTGAACCTGCACTGGCAAGGCGCCTCCGCCACCATGGTCCTGCCTTTCACAAGCGACGTTTCCGTGCACAACGCGTGCACGGCCGCCTTGGTGGCACTGCATCACGGAGCCACCCTCGAAGACATCCAGCACAAACTCCCCTTGCTGACGGAACCCACGGGACGGCTTTCCTCCATCAAGCGGCCCCGCGGTGGCATCCTCATTCAAGACGACTGCAACCACGATTTGGGGTCACTTGAAGTCGCCTTGCGCGCACTGGATCAAGCCCCCGACGCCGGACAACGCGTGGCCATTGTGGGGGATGTGCCCCAAAGCGGCCTGACCGTCGAAGCCCGCATCGCGCGCATGGTGTCGCTTCTGACGGCTGTTCGGTTGGATGCCCTTTGGTTTTGGGCGCCGGATTGGAGCGACGCCGAGCGGCACGCTGTGGTTGCAGCCATGCAAACCCAAGGTGTGGAGGCACATGGCCTGCATGACCTTTCCACGCTTGTCCAGCTGGCCCAAACCCTCAACCGCGCCAATGTCCTCGTCAAGGTGTCGTCCCAAGACCGGCTGCCCGCTGTCATCCAAGCGCTGGCACCGCCCAGGCACATCACCACCCTGACGATGAACACAGGCAATTTGGTCCACAACATTCGCGTGCTCAAAGCCCATGTGGGCGCCTCAGGTGTGATCGCCGTCGTCAAAGGACTGGGCTACGGCACCGATCCCGTGGTGCTGGGTCGTCTTCTGGAGGCCCAGGGTGTGGACTGGTTGGCCGTGGCGTACGCCGACGAGGGCTTGGCACTGCGGGAGGCGGGGGTCCAAGCCCGAATCCTCGTGTTGAACCCCGACCCTGCCACATTCGGAACGATGCACCGTCACGAACTGGAGCCTCAACTCGTCTCGTTGACGCACATTCGAATGGCCCGGGAATGGGCCGAGACCCATGGGGTCGAAGGGTGGCCTGTGCATTTGAAACTCGACACGGGCATGCACCGCTTGGGCCTTGCGTCCACAGAGGACGAGGAGGCCGAGGCCCTTTTGGCGGCCCCTGAGCTGACCTTGGCCTCGGTGATGAGCCACCTCGCCGGTGCCGACGAGCCCGCCCTTGATGACGCGACCCGAAAGCAACTGGACGCCTTTTTCCAGCGTACCTCCGATCGATTTACCGGGGTGCCAAGGCACATCCTCAACTCGGCGGGCGCCGCACGCATTTGGGATGTGCTCGACACCGCGCAGCGTCAGAAATGGGCTCCTCTGCTGACCCACATTCGGGTAGGCCTGGCCATGTACGGGTTGGGCCCCGGCGCGGACGCGCTCGGCCTTGAGCCCGTGCTGTCGCTTCACACCTCGGTGGCCAAACTGGTCGATGTCCCTGCGGGCGAAGGCTCGGGGTACGGCCTCACGGACGCAGCCTCCCACGACCGCACCCTGGCCGTGCTGTCCGTCGGTTACGCCGACGGCTACCCACGGGCGTTGGGGAACGGTGTCGGGCACGTGGGTTGGAAAGGGCGGCTTCTTCCCACCGTCGGGCGGGTGTGCATGGACATGGTCACGGTGGACGCCACCGGATTGGACATCTCGCCCGGAGATCGCGTCATGTTGTGGGGCGACACACCGAGGTTGGAACAGGTGGCGGCCGAGGCAAGCACCATTCCCTACGAGCTCCTCACGCGCATCGGGCCACGTGTGCAGCGCGTCATTGAACGTTGAGGCATGAAAAAGGGAACCCGCGTTGGATTCCCTTTTCACTTTTGTCAACTCATGTGGTTCACACCGCCCGGCCCATCCACTTGTAGGTCGTGCGCTCGATCCACCAGTACATCACTGGAACGATGATTAGCGTCAAGAACGTCGCGAACGTCAAGCCAAAAATGATGGCCCAGCTCATCGGCTTCCAAAACACGTTGTTGTCCCCGCCCACGTAGATGTTGGGGTCGTAGTTGGTGACCAAGCCCACAAAGTCGATGTTCAATCCGATGGCAAGCGGAAGCAAGCCAAGGACCGTCGTGATGGCCGTCAGCAACACCGGGCGCAAACGCGTCTTGCCCCCTTGGATGATGGCGGTGTTCACCTCGGAGAACGGCAACTTGGTGGCATCCTCGGCAGACTCGCCTTCCTCCAAGCCCAGCTCCTCGCGCCGGCGGGCACGAAGCAAGTTGGTGTAGTCGATCAACACAATGGCGTTGTTTACCACCACCCCGGCCAGAGAGATGATGCCAATCATGGTCATGATGATCACAAACTCCATTTGGAAGATGACCAAACCCAGCAACACCCCAATGAGCGAGAAGACCACGCTGAATCCAATGATGAACGGCGTGGTGACGCTGTTGAATTGGCTGACGATGATGAGGAAAATCAGGAACAAGGCAATGAGCAGCGCCTTGGACAGGAACGCCATCTCCTTGGCCTGCTCCTCCTGCTGACCCGTGAACTCCCAAGTCACCGTAGAAGGGATGTTGAGCTCGCCGCCCATGTCTTCCTGCATGTTGCTGATGATCTCCGTGGGGTTGGCACCTTCCAGCACGTTGGACGTGATGGTGATGACGCGCTTGAGGTCTTTTCGCTTCACCGCGCTGAATGTGGTGGCCCGGCTCGCCGAAGCCACGGCACTGATGGGCACCTCTTTGATTTGGCCGTCACTTTGGCTGCGGAAGATGACCTTTTGGTTCATCAACGCGTCGCTGCTGTGGCGGTATTCCTCTGCGAAACGCACGTTGATCGGGTAATCGTCTTCTCCGTCTTTGAAGGTGCCGACCTCCCGGCCGAACAACGCCGTCCGCAGCGTGTATCCGATGTCGCGCGTGCTCAGCCCATAGGTGCGGGCCTTTTCACGGTCGATGACCACGGGCATTTGGGGTTTCCGCTTGTCGACGTCAATCTTCAACTCTTCCACGCCCGCATAATCCTTGGCGCGCAGGTAACGAAGCACCTCCTCGGAAGCCGTGAGCAACTCGTCGTAATCGTCCCCCGTCAGCTCGAGGTTGATGGGCGCGCCTTGAGGAGGCCCGTCGGAGTTCTTGGTCACCACCACTTCTGCGTCAGGATAACCCCGAAGCTCTTCGCGGATGGCGCTCAATACATCGCCTGTGGCCAGTCCGCGACGGTCCTGGAACTTGACAAAGTTGACGACGATGCGCGCCTTGTGGGGCGTGGGTCCCAACTGCGGTCCCTCGTTGGGGTCGCTGGTTCCGTTGCCCACCGTGCCAATGACCGAGTTGACCAAGAAGCTCTCAAGCTCGCCCGTCTCAGGATTGGGGCGCTTGAACTCGTCGCGGGCCAACACCTCCATCACTTGGACTTCAATGTCCTTGGCCACCTTGTTGGTTTCCGCCAGGTCGGTGCCAATGGGTTTGGACACGAAGATGTTGAGGTACTGCGGTTGGTTGTTGGGGAAGAAGAGCACTTTTGGAGGGAAGACCCCCATCAGCACAATGGACAAGAACAGCAGTCCCACCGTGCCCCAAAAGAAGGCCCAAGGGCGCTTGCCTCCCAAGACGTAGGACAGGAAGCGCTCGTACAATGCTTCGAGACGGGGCAAAAACGCATTTTGGAACGCCAACGTGGCCGGGTAAAGCACGTAGGTGTTCAGCAAGGTCAAGATCCCCGCAATGGCCAAAATGTTGCCCAAGCCTGTGGCCCCCATGGCGAGGAACGCTGCGCCCACGCCCACCAGGATGGCGGACACCATGTGGGTGCGGCGGCGGTTCACACTTTCCGCGCCCACCTTCATGAAAACCGCGGTCAGGACGGGGTTGATGACCAACGCCACAAACAGCGACGACCCCAAGACGATGATCAAGGTCATGGGCAGGTAGCTCATGAACTCGCCAATGAGTCCAGGCCAAAGTGCCAACGGCAAGAACGCCGCAAGCGTGGTGCCGGTCGAGGCGATGATGGGCCAGGCCACCTCACCGACCCCGTAGCGGGCCGCCTTCAATGGACTGTACCCCTCGTCCATGAGACGGTACACGTTCTCCACCACCACAATCCCGTTGTCGACGAGCATCCCGAGGGCCAACACCAAGGAGAACAACACCATGGTGTTGAACGTGACACCCAGGGAATTCAGGATCAAGAAGCTCATGAACATGGAGAGCGGAATCGCCACCCCCACAAAGAGCGCGTTGCGCAATCCGAGGAAGAACAAGAGCACCCCCACGACGAGCAAGACCCCGAAGATGATGGAGTTTTGAAGCTCCTCCACTTGCGTTTGGGTCATGTCGCTTTGGTCGTTGGTGATGGAGACGTTCAAGTTGCGCGGCAGCACGTTCTGCTTGGCCTCTTCGATGATGGCGTTGATGGCCGAAGAAGCTTCCAAGAGGTTTTCGCCCGCGCGCTTCACCACGTCGAGGGACACCACCGGACGGGAGTACTCCCGGGCGTAGCTCTCCTTCTCTTTCTCCACGAACGACACCTCGGCCACATCACGCAGGTGAACCGTGAATCCGTTCTCCGCTTTGATGATGACATTCTCCAATTCTTCTATGCTCGTGAAGTCGCCTTCCACTTGCACACTGCGGCGCACGCCGTCCACCAAGAGGTCACCGCCCGACACCGTCATGTTCTCCGCGGCAATCGCACCTGAGATGTCGTTGAAGCTCACCTGCATCGCTTCTGCCCGCAAGTGATCCACCTCGATTTCCACTTCAAGGTCGCTGATGCCTTGGATGTCCACCTTGCTGATTTGAGGCAGCGCCTCGACCCGATCCTCGAGGTATTCCGCGTACTTCTTCAGGTCTTGCAGGCGGTAATCGCCGCTCAGGTTGATGTTCATCACCGGCATGAGCTCGCTGAAGTTGAGCTCCATGACACTGGGGTCGGCTGGCAAGTCGGTGGGGAAGTCGGGGTCGGCCTTGGCCTTGTCCACCGCATCCTTCACCTTCCGAAGCGCTTCCGTGGGGGTGACGTCGAAGTTGAATTTGATGTCGATGGCGCTGAAGCCCTGCACACTTGTGGAAGTGATCTCGTCGATGCCCGAGATGGTGTTGATTTCCTTCTCGAGGGGACGCGTGATCAGCTTTTCCATGTTCACCGGGCTGTTCCCGGGGTAGGCCGTGCTGACAAAAATCTCCGGCACCACAATCTCCGGGAACGCCTCCTTGGGCACCGTGAGGTAGCTGCTGATCCCTGAGAAGGTGATGATCGCAATGAGCACAAAGACGGTCGTCTTGTTTTGGATGCTCAGCGTCGTCAGCCCAAACTCACGCAGCTTTCCTCCGCCCTGAGGGGTCTGGGGGGTCGTTTCACTCATGGCTTGCCGATCAGGATTCTATCAAGGTCACACGCTCGCCGTCCACCACACGCGCTGCGCCGCGGTCGATGACGCGGTCGCCGGGCTTCAAGCCTTGCTCGATGAGGAGCATGCCGTCCGACACCACCCCGGTTTCAATGGGTTGCTTTTTCGCTTGATCGGCACGCACCACGTAGACGTATTCTTGGCCATTGGCGTCCTGCTGCACGAGGGCCGAAGGCAAGGCAAGGGCACTGTCCAGCGCGAGGTCCGTGATGTGCACCGTGGCCACCATGTTGGGCAAGGCGCGCGTGCCTGCCGGCAAATCCACGGTCAGGTCGATCGTGCGGTTGGCCGCCTCGATGAACTGACCCACGCGACGAACCTGACTGTCGATGGGCTCGAGGCCGCGTGCTTCGACGCGCACAGGTTGTCCGGCACGCACCGAACCGGCGTAGTGGTCGCTGACCGACGCGCGGATGTACAAATCGCTCAAGTCCACCACACGCACCACGGGCATGGGGGGAGCCGCCATCTCTCCGACGTTGACAAACACCCGGTCCAACACGCCGCTGAACGGCGCGCGAATGACCGCTTGATCGATTTGCTCATCGAGGGTGGCCAGGCTGCGCTTCAAGGCTTCGAGTCCGGTTTGGGCTTGGAGGTAATCCACCTCAGAACCAATCTCTTTTTCCCAAAGGCGCTCTTGGCGCTCGAAGAGGGTTTGGGCCAATTCCAACTGGGTCACCAGCTCCGCCCGCTGCTTGGCCAGAACATCGGTGTCAATGCGCACCAGCGCCGTGCCTTCATTCACCTTGGCGCCTTCTTCCACGAGCACTTCGCGCACCACGCCTGGGAAGGCCGCGAGGACATTGGCGATGCGATCCGTTTGGACGTTTCCTTGCACTGCAAACGAGTGAGAGAACGGCGCGGCTTGCACGGTTTGGACGCCCACGCGGGTCAACCGCACATTGGCCGTCTCAGGGGATGCGGTGTCGGTCTCCGCAGGCGCGCCGCAGCGCACGAGCAATGCGGTCGCCAAGGCCCCAAGGCCGAGGGGTTTCAAAATCTTCTTCATGGTCGTGGATTGGATGCGATGAGGCGCTGCTGAGCCGTGAGCCACGCGAGTTGCGCGCCAATCAGGTTGCCCTCGGCTTCGAGGAGTTGGTTTTGGGCGGTGTTGAGTTCGAAGCTGCTGCGGACGCCTTCCTTGTGTCCGAGTTCGATGCGTGTGAGGATGCGCGAGGCCAAATCGCGCTGCTCCTCCGCATTGGTGAGCGCCGCCTGGGCGTCCAGGAACGTCGCGCGTGCATTGTCAAATTCCAGGCGTGCGGCCGATTCCATTTGGGCAAGGCCCGACTCCGCGGTAAGCACCGCAAGCTTGGCTTTCTCCACGCGCTGACGGCCTCCAAAACTGGTCCAAATCGGCATGTTCACCGACACCCCCACAATCTGAGAGGGGTACCACTCACTGTCCTCTTCCAGGGCAGGAAAATCCGGGTCGCGAAACGCCTGTGCGCTGTTGGAATAAAAGGCCGCCACTTGAGGCAATCCCTCTGCGCGGCGATTCAACACATCGAGTTCAGCCAATGCGAGGTAGCTGCGCTGCTCCTCAAGGGCAGGATTGGCATCGAGATTCAAGTGCGACGAGACTGCTTCTGGCACCGCAACTGAGGTCAGCGCCGCCAAATCGTCGGTCAGCGTCACAGCATCATTGATGTCCAATCCACACTGAAACAGCAACAGCTTCTTTGAAAATTCCGCCTGGAGTTCTGCAGTTTGCTTCTGCTGCTCGAGCGATTGACGCGTCAGCGTCAACTGATCGGCATCCACTGACTCAACAAGGCCTTCATCCGCAAGGGCACGGAGTTCCTGTTCTGAGGAAGTCACCAGCGCGAGGGCACGATCCAACGTCTCCACATTGGACAAAGCGGCCAATGCCGTTGCGTAGGCGTCCGCCACCACCCGTCGGGTTTCCACTTCAGTGGCGTCCACGGCAAGGGCCTTGGCATCGGCCAACACTTTGGCAGCTTTCACACCCACCAAATAACTGCCACTGAACAACAGTTGAGAGGCGTTGACACCAGCAGTCATGGTTTGGGTGGTTCCAAACTGGAATTCACTGATCGGCTCCGGCGGTGGCGCATTCAGCGGAACCTGTGTCGCGGCCGACACGTCGCCAAGAAAATCAATGAGGTAGGGAGGAAAGCCGAATGCATCCGCTGGCGCGACTTGGATCGGGATGTCCAAGAAATGGTTGAAGTCAAACGAAGCGTTGACTTGGGGCAGGCCTGTGGCCAGCAACTCCTTGACGTCCCGTTGGGCGACCTCCACGTCAATTCGGGCGCGCTGCATGGCGTAGGCTTGTTCCACGCCCAGCGTTTGGGCCTGTTCCAAGCTCAACGACAGCTGTGCCACGGCGCCTTGGGAAAGGCTGCAACACAGCGCGACGGCCGCGGCGGTTGGAGAGAAAATTCGTGTCTTCATGAAAGTCGTTGGGTTTCGAGGTAGGCCACGCCTTCGGCACTTGCGATGCCGCGGATGTGGTACGTGAAGAGGGCTTTGAAGTGTTCGGCCAACGGGCGCGCAAGGGTTCCATTCTCCGCCTGACGCACCATGTCCTCCACCAAGGCAAGGTGCAAGTCCGCCACCGCCTCCACGTTCAAGTCCGCGCGGTACATGCCCTGTTCCATCCCGCGGGTCACGTTGTGCACCACCACACGGCGAATCATGTTCTTGCGACGTGCGTGTGTGGCCTCAAACACCTTGGGATAGTACTTCTTCAAATCGAACAGCACCGTGGAGTTGATGGCCGAAAGCATTTGGTGCTTGTTCTCCATCTCCCGCAACGCCAAGTCAATGGCGTTCCCTTCTCCGTGCATGACCTCCGCCATTTGGGCCTCGAGGCCGTCGAGGTGACCGTGAAGGGCTTTCGACACCAAATCGCGCTTGTCCGAGAAGTACTTGTACAAGGTCTTCTTGCTGCATGCGAGCTGGCCTGCGAGGTCGTCCATGCTGAGGGCTTTGATGCCAAAACGCCCAAACAGCGCGGCACAACGGTCCCTCAACTCCAGACCACGCTCGTCCAAGGCGGCGTCATTTTCAACTGCGGAAGAAAGGTCGTTCTGCGACATGTGGCCGCAAAAGTACAACGCGATGCATGCATAGGAAACGAAAAAGTTGCAATACGTTTCCTGGGTTTCCTCCTCAGGTCAAGACAACGCGTCTGCGATGAGGTCATCGTCCGCGTGGTTGGCGCGGGTGACCTTCAGGCGCGGCTCCATGTCCATGGCGCGGTCAATGGCCCACTGGGCGCCTTTGTTTCTGGCCCAGCTCCGACGCGCAATGCCGTTGTTGACGTCCCAGTGCAGCATGGAACGCAGGCGGCGCTCGCTGTCTTCGCTTCCGTCGATGAGCATGCCAAAGCCGCCGTTCATCACCTCGCCCCACCCGACGCCGCCGCCGTTGTGGAGGCTAATCCACGTCGCGCCGCGGAACCCGTCGCCGACGAAGTTTTGGACTGCCATGTCCGCGGTGAAGGCGGAGCCGTCGTAGATGTTGGAGGTCTCGCGGTACGGGCTGTCGGTGCCGCTCACGTCGTGGTGGTCGCGACCCAGCACAACCGGTCCCTTCAGGCGTCCGTCCTTGATGGCGTCGTTGAACGCCGACGCGATTTCCGCGCGGCCCTGGGCATCGGCGTATAGGATGCGGGCCTGGGAGCCGACCACCAACTGGTTGGCTTTGGCCTCCCGGATCCAACGCACGTTGTCTTGCATTTGCTGTTGGATGTCGGCAGGCGCCTCGGCCATCAAGCGCTCGAGCACTTCGGCGGCGAGGTTGTCGGTGACGTCGAGGTCGGCCGGATCGCCGCTGCAGCACACCCAACGGAACGGACCAAATCCGTAATCAAAACACATGGGACCCATGATGTCCTGGACGTAAGAGGGGTACTTGAAGCCCTCTCCTTCATCGTCCATGATGTCCGCGCCTGCGCGGCTTGCTTCGAGCAAGAAGGCGTTGCCGTAGTCGAAGAAGTAGGTGCCGCGCGCGGTGTGCTTGTTGACCGCATCCGCATGACGTTTGAGCGACGCCTTGACCAAGGTTTTGAACTGCCCAGGGTCCTCCGCCATCATCGCGTTGGCCGACTCAAAGTCGAGGCCCACAGGGTAGTATCCGCCTGCCCAAGGGTTGTGGAGCGAGGTTTGGTCTGAGCCCATGTCCACGAGGATGCTGTCCTCGTCGAACTTCTCCCAAACCTCCACCACGTTGCCGAGGTAGGCGAACGACTCCGCGTGCTTGGCCGCCACCGCCTCCTTGACGCGGGCCGACAGCTCGTCGAGGTCTGTGACCACGTGGTCCACCCATCCCTGCTCGTGGCGCTTGTACGCCGCCGCAGGGTTGACTTCAGCCGTCACGGACACGCACCCCGCGATGTTCGCAGCCTTGGGTTGCGCGCCACTCATGCCGCCGAGTCCGGCGGTGACAAACAATTTGCCTGCAAGGCCGTCCGTGGTGTCGGTGACGCCGCGTTTGCGGTCGATCATCCGGCCTGCGTTCAAGACGGTGATGGTGGTGCCATGCACGATGCCTTGTGGGCCGATGTACATGTACGATCCCGCGGTCATTTGGCCGTATTGACTCACGCCAAGGGCATTCATGCGTTCCCAATCGTCGGGCTGGCTGTAGTTGGGAATGACCATGCCGTTGGTGACCACCACGCGGGGAGCCTCCTTGTTGGAAGGGAACAGCCCCATGGGGTGGCCGGAGTACATGACGAGGGTTTGGTCTTCCTCCATCTCGCTCAAATACTTCATCGCGAGGCGGTACTGAGCCCAGTTTTGGAACACCGCACCGTTGCCACCGTACGTGATCAACTCCTCGGGATGCTGCGCTACCGCGGGATCCAGGTTGTTCTGGATCATCAGCATGACGGACGCCGCTTGTCGGCACTTCGCGGGATACCACTCAATGGGGTAGGCCTTCATGGCGTGCTTTGGACGCAACCGGTACATGTAAATGCGGCCGTAAGTCCGCAGCTCCTCGGCAAACTCGGGCGCCAACTCTGCATGCTGATCCTCCGGGAAATACCGCAAGGCATTGCGCAACGCCAAGGCCTTTTCCTTGTCCGTCAAGATGTCTTTGCGAACCGGTGCGTGGCTCCACTCTGGGTTGCGCTGGACGGCCGGAGGCAAGGTCGCAGGGAGGCCTTCGCGAATCGCGGCTTGAAGGTCCGAGGCTCGGAAGTCGGCAGGTTGAAGGTCAGCGGCAGTCATGGCTTGTTCTTTTTCTTCGTGAAACGGCCGGTTCGTTTGTCAAAACCGTAGGGGCAATGTTTGCATCCACTTTGACAACAATGGCCGCGCTTCAAATGGTATGCCTCCTTGAAAACAATGTACCCTTCGGGCGTCTTGTAAAAGTCTTCGGGCTCAAGCTCCTTGGGCATGTCCCAAAAATACCGCCAACTCCGCCTGAATGTTCTGTTGCTTGTCTTGGGTGTACCACTTGTGGACCTGCTCGCTGTAGGTGTGGGCGATCGCGAGGTCTGATTTGATGCGCTTCACGAGCGCCATCGCCTCTTCTGGCCGGGGTCCCCAAGTGCCCAAAACCTGCAAGCCTTCATCGAGCAACACCGTCTTGGGAATGGCCCGACCTCCGTTGGTCAAAAACAAATCCATGACGTCCACGTGTTTGTCGCGCATCAACGCGCGCACCTCCAACTTCCCTTCCGACGCGTGCACCATGGCTTCGTGAACGGGAAGGATTTGGGCGCCATCTCCACACCAAAACTCGTTCAAGACCAACATCTTCGTGCCTGCCTTCACCCCGCGCACCGCATCCTGCAACGCCGGGCTCAACCCCTGCTTGGCCAGCGACTTTCGGATGCGCTTGATGCGCTGCTGATTGATGGGGATGTACTTGTCGTACGGCGCGACCTCTTCGTCGGGATTGGGTGTCGCATCACGCAGGCCGTCGAGGTGTGCCGTGATGCTGTGGGCGGTCTCCCAGCCTTGGCGAATCAGGGCTTCGACGTGGGGGGAATTGTGGTCGTCCATGGCGCCAAAAGTAGCGCCGCCAACAGCCCCACAAATGCCTAACTTTGCCAACGCCCATGAGCGACTCTCTCCAGCACGAGTGCGGCATTGCGATGCTGCGCCTCAAGAAGCCCCTTCAGCACTACGTCGACAAGTACGGCACGCCCTTCTACGGGCTGAACAAAATGTACTTGCTGATGGAAAAGCAGCACAACCGCGGGCAAGACGGCGCCGGTTTGGCCAACATCAAACTCGACGTCAACCCTGGAAAGCGTTACATCTCACGCATGCGCTCCGTGGACGCCCGCCCCATTCAAGATCTCTTCAAAAAGATCATGTGGCGGTTCCAAGACCTCACCTCTGAAGAGCTCCAAGACGCCATCGCCCTGCAAAACGACTTCGCCTTCACCGGGGAGCTGTTTTTGGGTCACTTGCGGTACGGAACGTTTGGAAAGAATGAGATTGAAAACTGCCACCCCTTCCTGCGCCAAAGCAATTGGCGCACGCGCAACCTCGTGGTGGCCGGCAACTTCAACCTCACCAACGTCGACGAACTGTTTGACGTGCTCGTCAAGCTCGGCCAGCACCCCAAGCAGAAGTCAGACACCGTCACCGTGCTTGAAAAGATCGGCCACTTCCTCGACGAAGAAAACCAGCGTCGGTTCGAAGCACTCAAAGAAGAAGGGCTGGACAACCAGAGCATTTCAGAACGCATTGCCGACACCCTTGACATGGGCCACGTGCTGCGGCGCGCCTCCACCGATTTTGACGGGGGCTACGTCATGTGCGGCATGGCCGGTCACGGCGACGCCTTTGTGATGCGCGACCCCAATGGCATCCGTCCTGCCTTTTGGTACGAAGACGACGAAGTGGTCGTGGCCGCCTCGGAGCGCCCCGTCATCCAAACCGCCTTCAACGTGCCCGCCGATCAAATCCGAGAAGTGGACCCCGGTTCTGCCTTGATCATTCAGCGCAACGGGAAGGCCCACCTCGAAGAAATCCGTCCTGCAGGCGAACGGAAGGCGTGCAGCTTCGAACGCATCTACTTCTCTCGCGGAAACGACGCCGACATTTACCGAGAGCGGAAAGCCTTGGGAAGCGCCATCGTTCCGCGCGTGCTCGAGGCGGTGGAACACGATTTGGATCACACGGTCACCAGCTTCATCCCCAACACCGCGGAATCTTCCTTCTACGGCCTCGTCAAGGGGTTGGAAGAACACTTGAACGCCAGCAAAATCGCGCGCATCAAAGGCCTCGGCGCCGACCCCGACCACACGGAAATCGAATCCATCTTGAACGAACGGCCTCGGGTCGACAAGATTGCCATCAAAGACGCCAAGCTTCGCACCTTCATCACCGAGGACAGCTCGCGCGACGACCTCGTGGCCCACGTGTACGACATCACCTACAGCACGGTCGAACGAGGGGTCGACAATTTGGTGGTCATCGACGACAGCATCGTCCGCGGCACGACCTTGAAGAAGAGCATCCTTCGCATCCTCGACCGCTTGGGCCCCAAGCGCATCGTGGTGGCGTCGAGCGCACCCCAAATTCGGTACCCCGATTGCTACGGCATCGACATGGCCCGGATGGGCGATTTCATTGCGTTCCAAGCCGCCGTGTCCCTGCTCAAGGAGCGCAGCATGGAAGACGTCCTTCAAACCACCTACGAGGCGTGCAAGCATCAACTGACACTTCCACTCAAGGAGAACGTCAACCAGGTCAAGGCCATCTACGCACCCTTCACGGACGAGGAAATCAGCGACCGCATCAGCGAACTGCTCACGCCAAAAGGCATGCAGTCGGAGGTGAAGATCATCTTCCAAAGCGTCGAAGGCCTGCACGAAGCGTGCCCCGACCACCTCGGCGACTGGTACTTCACGGGCGACTTCCCGACGCCTGGTGGACACCGGGTCGTCAACAAAGCCTTTGTGTACTACATGGAAGGCAACGACGCGCGGGCGTACTGACCCGGCGCCGATCAGGCGAAGTCAGACCTCTTAATGCGTGATGAGGACGCGACGCGTGGTGCGTGAGCCTTCCACTTGAAGGAAATGCAAGCCAGCAGGCCAGGTGGACACGTCCCACGTTTCCCGGTCTGAGGTGAGCTGACGGCGCTCGACGGTTTGGCCTTGGAGGTTGAGGACGCGCACCCACGATCCCGCCTTGGCCACCACGTTCAGGGTGTGCTTCGCCGGCGAAGGGAAGGCTTCGAGCGACGCCGCAAGGGGCAGGTCAAAGCCTGCTGCCGCATCGACCAAAAATTCAGCGCCCGAAAAAATGACCGTACTGTCACCGTCGACGATTTGGGTGTACGTGTAGGTTTGGGCCACCGGCAGCGGCATGTCCGGGGCCCAGTATTGCGACCCCTCGGTCAGAATGCTGCCACTTGATGCCACGCTGCTGTCAAACACGGCCACATTGGCTTGAATGCGCATGGTGTTCTCAAACACCTGACCGCCCGGAAGCGTCAAGGTGCCCACCTCGACCGCCTCCATGTCCACCGAGTAATCGCGCACGTAGGCCAGTCCCGACACCATGAAATCAAACACGAGTGTGTCCTGGTGGACATCACCAACCTCCATGGGGTAGGGCAAATATTCCACAACTTCCGGGTGCACGATTTGTGCGCCCGACGCGCCGTCCACACCCCCCCAAAACCCGAAGTAATCTGGGTTGTATTCGTAGAAAGCCTCATTGATCCCACCCGTTTGGCCTGGCGTTTGCTGAGAGAAATCCGCTTGTGAGAATTGGTCTGCATATGCGGTACTGTCCGCTGGAACGAAATCAAAGTTCACGTTCTGGATGGAGGACGCCGCGGACCAATCAAACCCCTCGGGTTGAAGGTTGGTCACGCCATAGACAAAGGAGAACCCGTGGTCGGGCAGGTTGGGTTGAGTCAGCTGAGCCTGAGCCGCCAAAGTCAAGGTGAACAAAACGCCGAACACGGCATGGCGAAGTGTGGTTTTCATGAAGACAATGTACCCAATTAGATTTGCATGGTGAACGCACCCACACTTTACTACGACGGACCCTGCCACCTGTGTCAGCGCTCGGTTCAATGGGTGCGGCGTCGCATGCCCGAAGTGGAATGTGTGCCGCTGCAAAGCGAGGAAGCCCATAGCGTCCTGCCCTTGGAATGGACCACGCCCCCGCTTCTCGGGGTCGTCGTCGTCGATGGCCATGGTCAAATCCATGTGGGACACAAGGGGCTCCATGCCTTGGCGTCGCACACCAAGGGTCCATGGCGCTGGTTGCTGCGCCTTGTGCCTGGTTGGGGTTACGCGCTCGTGGCGCGTACCAGACGCATTTGGGGCCGGGACGACGCCTGCTCGGTGGGCTGACGCTGTGTGACTTGGGTGGCTCGGTCATCTCCAAAGCCGGCGGTACCTTCGCGACCATGAATGCAATTGTCGAATGGATCAGTCAGCCGTGGCCTTGGTACGTGGCTGGACCCATCATTGGATTGATGGTACCGCTGCACCTCATCCTGTTGAACCGAACGTTTGGAATCAGCTCGTCGTTCCGCCACGTGTGCGCGGCGTGCATCCCCAACAACCTCGACTTCCTGAAGTACGACTGGAAGTCTGAATCTTGGAATCTTGTGTTTGCCGGAGGCGTGCTCATTGGCGCGTTCTTGGCGGCCACCTTCTTCTCGACAGACGCGCCCATTGCACTAAGTGAAGCCGCCGTGGCACGCATGGGCGAGATGGGCATCCGGGACTTGTCAGGCCAACACCCTGCCGAGTTGTTTTCGTGGTCGTTCATCGGAAACTGGCGCACATTGCTGCTCGTCCTGGGTGGCGGGTTCCTGGTCGGTTTCGGCACGCGCTATGCGGGCGGTTGCACGTCTGGGCACGCCATCATGGGCCTGAGCCATTTCCAACTCCCCTCCTTTGTGGCCGTGCTTGGATTTTTCACGGGCGGGCTCATCATGAGCTGGCTCGTCCTTCCCCTCATCCTCACTTGAACCCTGCAGCCATGAAAAACCTCATTGCATTGGTGTTGGGCACGTTGTTTGGCCTGATCCTCGTCAAAGCGGAAGTCCTCTCGTGGTTCCGCATCCAAGAAATGTTTGCCTTCCAGAGCTTCCACATGTACGGAATCATTGGAAGTGCGGTCGGTGTGGGAGCGCTCAGTGTGTTCTTGATTCGCCGAATGAAAATCAAGAGCATTGAAGGCAACGTGATCGAATTGAAAGACAAGGCCCCGCGTTACACGTCCGCCTACTTGGGCGGCACGGCGTTTGGGCTCGGTTGGGCCATGACGGGCGCGTGCCCGGGCCCGATGTACGCCTTGATTGGCAGCGGGACCACCATCATGGTGCTCGCCGTCGTGGCCGGGGTGGTGGGTGTCCTCACCTACGCCGCGCTTCGCGACAAACTTCCCCACTGAGGGAGCTTTCCTCTCCAGGGCTTTTGGGCCCTCAACGCACGACGAGGCGGCGGGTCACTCCTGTCGCCTCATTCTGTACCAAGTAAATGCCGGGCGCCCAACCTTCCGTGGACAGCGACGTGCCACGGACCCCCATGTGCTGCCTTCCCGAGGCGTTCCACACGAACCACGTGGCTTGGGCGTCTGCCCCCAAGGTGATGGTTTGGCCTGCATGTGCAGGGTTGGGGAACAAGGGAAGGGTCTGGGTCAAGGTCGTCACGCCGTCGGTGCCGCCGTTGTCAGGCTCTGAGGGCGCGGTCCCTTGGTAGCGCACCACCGTGGGCACACCCAAGGTTGTGGACACCTCCATCCAAGGCATGCCGCCATCTCCAAGCCAGGTGTAGGTGACGGTTTCGCGCTCAAACGCGAAGCCCTGACCGGCCAAGGCAACGTACACACTGTCGTCGCTGGAGATGGTTGACTTCAACCGAAGCACCTCGTGGCTGGACCCGTCCGGCAACAACAGC
>Ga0163110_10000058_pt1 | contig 51434 bp, 33 predicted proteins | sample CRUFie1St17metaG_FD_108703 | JGI IMG/M metagenome (GOLD analysis project Ga0163110, IMG submission 108703) | Marine microbial communities from the Costa Rica Dome - CRUD Field 142mm St17 metaG | ecosystem: Environmental > Aquatic > Marine > Oceanic > Photic zone | place: Costa Rica: the Eastern...
ATGAACATTAGTCCTGCTAGAAGTGCAGCGATAACTACTCCAACAACGATTAGGATGACAGTTAGGTCTAGACTTGCTTCAGAATCATCACCTGTCTGTCCTGACGCTTGGTCGTTACAAGTTGTGTACTTACATGCTTCAGTTCTTTCAGTTTCTAGCGAATCTAGTTTAGCCACAGCATTCTCATACTCAGAAGTGCTCTTTTCTAGTTCCTTTATTTGGCTCTTTAATGTGTCAATCTCAAGTTCAAGTTCTTTGATCAATTCTTTGACTTCATCTTCTGTCATTGTTTCAGGCCCTGGTGCTGTTTCTTCAGCATACCACTTCATAGTTGATTCCTTGAATTCGAATTTGTCACCATCAGAACTTAGTGCTACAATCTTAGTGAGCAATAGGTAATGATATTGAGGTTGTTTGCCAGGGATGCCATTTTCATCAACTTGGCCATTCAATGGGTCGAATGTCCATCCCATATTCTTCATGGTAATGTCGTGATCATGTACTTCATTTATCATACATGTTTCAGCATTACACATCTGCCATGTGCTTGATAATGATGTAATTGTAACATCATCTTTGTTCAAGAACATAGTCACTTCTGGAACCTCTCCAATGTATATGTTTTCGGCATTTACCGTAATGTCGCTACCAGTTCCTTCTCCTACTGTTAGTGGAAGGCTATCATAAACATCGACTTGGATAATGTAAGTCTGTGAGTCATACCTATCTTGAGTAGTAATTTCTACAGTTTGTAAGCCATCATTTTCCCATATCATGGTTAGTGTGTTATCAAACCAATCAACTCTAACAGCTCCTGCAACTGGGTTTGAAGCAGTTATTGAAACTTCATTGACATCACCATCAACATCGGTCAAAATCTCATTGAGGAAGATTACTTTCTGTGTATTTACCTTTAATCGCAAGCCCTCATACTCTGACAAATCAAGTCTTGGAGCATCATTAATTGGGTTGATTGCAATTGTAATCATTTGATCAGAGTATTGCTCTCCGTCGCTGGCCCTTACTGTGATTGTAGTTTCACCATTAACATCATCATCGCTGGTCATATAATTTAGAGTGAATTCGTTCAAAGATAGGTCTAATAGGTCTGGGTTTGTGTTATCGACAATCGCCAATGTTAGGTCCTCTGCTGAAGCGATGTTTCCGTTTGCATCTGTATCTGATAAATACTTGAGAAGAGGCAGAGTAGCACTTCCTCCTTCATCGACATATTGTTTCTCTACACCTGCCCATCGAGGTTGACCATTCTCAATTACATTGAATTGTAGGGTTCCGTATGCAGTGTCGGTTCCATCGTTTACAGTAACTTCTATGCCAGATGCTACTGGTTGACCATCTATTAGTCGAATATTGTCGAAGTATACCTCTATCTCTTCAGTAGCTGGGTGCCATGCCACAAAGTTAGGGCTGACACTTGAAATTACCAAATCTCTAAGGTCAGTTTCAGCATCATCTATGTTGTTGCTTATTGATACCTTGGTAGAGGTTTGGACTTTCACAGTAGGAATTGGTTCTGCGGTAATTACTGGTAGAGCGTTCATTAGAGTGAATCCTCTTTCAGTGACTTGCCAATCGCTTACTTGCATCCTAGAATCAATTGCGCGTATGCGAATGTCGTAATCTCCAGCTGCCATTTCCATGGTAGGCTTGACTAGGTATTGCCTGTGTTCATTGACGCTTCCTTCTTGTTTAACTTCGTCTCCTCCAACAATCAGATCATCTCCTCCCATCCATTGGTTAGTTGAACCAGTTGGTGCAACTTCGACGTCGAATGTAAAGAAAGAAGTGTTTGTGTCAACGCCATCATTGAAATTGGTCTTTGCTTCGATAAGGATGTTTTCTGTTCTTTCAATTTGAGTGCTTCCAATAACCTGCGCCTTTCGTGCGACTGGTACTAAGTCGTGTGGTATTACTTCAGTTCCTTGATTATTTGCGACCGATTTGTCGGAAACTAGGTTGGAGATTTCAACACCAAATGTGGTTTGGTATGCATTTGATGGCAAGTTCGAAGTATCAATTTGTCCATTGAAATTCTGTGTTGAACCTGTTGATGCAAAGTTACCTAGGCTTTGTGTGCTTCCAACGTAAGTTTTCACGTTGTTTGACTTGTAGAAGAATCGTAGATCTCCGCCATCTCTGTAAGCGTCGACTCCATTGTTTTCAACTGTGGCTTGGACGTTAAGGACGTCACCGTTTATGTATCCTCCATTGGTTGCACTTGGATTAGTAGCTGTGAATGTCTTAATCCCGAGATCAATTTTTGGAGCCATGTTTGCATCCGCTGCAGAAAGAACATTTCTGTGAGATGTGTGGTCTCCATCCAATAGAGCAGCAACTGTTAGGAAATTGTCAGCAGATGATAGGCCGGATGTAGCTCTTGCAAGTGATGTAGGGACAGTCCAAGACTTTGTAACCGGTGATCCGGAAGATAGTGTGAATGATTCAAAGCCTGAACTTCCACTGTTCAACAACCACTTTCTCCACAGGTGAGGTGGTCTATCTGAGCCGCCTCCTGCAGAGTAGGTTTCTGCACCTGTCGATTCTGTTACTGCTGCTAGAAGGTGGACAGTTTTTGTGCCTGTGCCCAAGTAAGAGGCTGTGATTTGAATGTTCATCTGTCCGCCATTTTCAGATTGAACTACTTCGAGTTGGTAGTTATTTGCATCTACCATGTCCCCTCCGCTAGTATACAAGGAATCGTATGGGCCTCCGCCAGTGTAGTAGTTTCCAGACTCTGCGTCTCCGAAGGCTACTTTCGGAATGTATCCGTCATATCCCGAAGCAGATTGAATGTGCGCCTTTCGATTGATTGGAGAATCGCTAGGGTTTCCTGTGGTCGGTGATTCCCAGATGGAAATGAATGTGAAATCATCGCCGTTTGTGTTGTATAGGCTCTTCAAGTTGTTAGTTGCGGAGATACAAGGTCCACACCAGTGTGCTCCCATGTATTCAGCCCAAACCGGATGGCCAGGGCTTGTTGCTTGGTATTGAACAGGCTCCTCTTTCAATTCAGGAGCTGCAACTTCACTTTCAGCAATGAGGCTTCCAAATGAAGCTAAAATGCTCAAAAGCATTAACCCAACGATAGAGTATGCAGTCGTACGGACGGTCGTCATGCCTGTCCACTGGAAAACATGGTATTTGAACATGCGCACAAGTTGTCAGCACCCCCTACGGGGGTAATTTGCAAAATCCATGCGAATCTTTCTTCAGACATTCCCCGTCGCGCAACCATGGCAGACTATTCGGTTCTTATGGAAAAAGAGGGGCGAATCCATGTTGTTGAAATCATCGATGAGATGGTCAAGTATAAAGGTCTTGGAGTGATAAATACTGCCGCGCTGATCGAAGGTATGCAGGTTGGAGAAGAGGTTCTTGTCGGCCAAAAATATCTAACAATAATGCCTGCAAGACTGCCTGAATTAATTTCTGGTATGGCTAGGAGGGCACAGACAATTTCTTCAAAAGATGCTGGATTCATGATTTCAAGATTAGGAATAGGTCCAGGAGATACAGTTTTGGAGGCGGGGCTAGGTTCAGGCGGACTATCTTTGCATCTTGCAAAAGTGATGGGCAAATCAGGCCATTTAGTGACCGTTGAGCCAAGGGATGAACACGCCAAAGTAGGTTTGCTTAATCTAAAACGAGCAAGTGAATGTTTCGATGAATTTCCAAAACATACCCACTTGGAAGGTATGGTTGAAGATGTTGTTCTGAACGATGAATTCGATGCAGTAATTTTAGACATGCCTTCTCACGTTCCTGCAATAAAGGCATGTAGTTCGACAATGAAATTTGGTGCAAGACTTGCTTGTTACGCACCAACGACATCACAGTTGGAGAATTGTTGGAAAACTTGTGAAGAATCAGGACTTGTTGTCGAGTGGGCAGGAGAATTGATGGAAAGACAGTGGGGTCTGACTTCCAAAGGAGGGATGCGCCCTGTAAACGGGCCGTTTGGTCATACTGCATTCCTTCTTATCGCCCAACGTAGGTGAATTATTCTACTACCCTGATTCTTGTTTCACACTTTGGACATGTAAACCTAAACGGAGGCTCACTATCTTCGGGTACGCCTAATCTTGCTTCACAACTTGTACAGGTCACTTTGTTGTACTGGTCAATTCTGACTTCGTTTGGACCAAGCGGAATTTCTTCCTCGATTTCTTCTTCCTCAATCTGTGCAGGTTTTCTGAAGAGTTTGATGTAAAGCAACATAAGAACTGCAAGCCCCCATCCAGAAGAGATTGCTATGATTGAATTCTTATTATTTAATTCAAGAATACCCAAATCAACACCATCTGGTGCTAGCACTGGCCCTGCAACCTCTGCACGCAATTCAGGAGAAACATCTCTAACGCTTTGACCCAGGATTTCGCTTCTTGAATGGATGGTCAAACTTGCACTGAAACCATCTAGGTTTAGTGGAGTCAACATTAATTTGAAATCTTGACATCCTTTACTTGCAAGGGAATACGTAGAATTGATACCAGTTTCTCCGCTCCTGAAAAACACTCCATCCATCTGTGGCTCATTTTTACCTACGAGTTCTAAACTTCCCTCAGCATAGGTATTAGCTTCGTTACAGATTGTAATTGAAATTGTATGTTGGTCTAGACTCTCATCGAAAACAAGATCGTTTTGGTCAAAAGCAAAAGAAATAACGCTGTCGTCCCATGATGGCTCTACTGTGTAAGCCTCACTGAAAGTTACCATCATGTCAGACCTGGATGACGAAGTCAGTCTGAATGTAAGAACTTCAACTCCAGCGGTTTCATCATCAGGAATCATACAAGCCCAAGGAATCGGACTTGAAGACATACTTGGATCAAGAATTATTTCTGTGTCGTTTAATCCACAATCAAGTTCAACAGAATTGATTCTCATTGTATCGATAGATGTGCCGAGGTTTGTGATGGTAATTTGGCCATAAATCATTTCACCGGGTTTGCCACTATCACTATCACTCATTACTGTGATAAGTCCGTCAGCAATTGTTGGAACTACATTTATTGTAACCGAGTCGGTAACTGAGGAGTCTGATGCACTGACGATTGTGATCTCTAAATCTATACCGGATTGAGGGGCACCTGTTGCAATTTCTCTTGCAGTGATTGTTATGGTGCTCGATTCGCCCGCATCTAGTGTCATAGTCAGTTTGTCTACACTCACAGTGAAGTAATCACTCAAATCACTGTTGTCTATGTTAGCGACGAAGGTTTCGCTTGATGTTCCAAGATTAGTAACCATCAAAGTAAGATTTGAATCCGTTGCAGGGGACGCGATTATTCTATCTTCGATTGAGTCTATTGAAACTTCATTTCTATCGGTAATTTGTAAATCCAAAGTTATTGATTCCGAAGCGGAGGCAGCATCGAAACTAATAGTGAAAACATTACTCATTGGCTGTAGAGAACTCGCAGCTGACAATTCTAGTGTAACCGCTATTGATTCACCAGCAGTTAGAGAAAATCCTTCGAGTCCTGATACTACTTGTATGCCATTAGGAAGCCCGTTAATGGAGGCGGTGACATCTAAGTCCTTAGTGCCATCATTGGAAATATTTAGTTGGATGGATGAACTTTCTCCAGGAGTTATTGTCATTCTGTTATCTGCAGGGCCAGATACCATGAATTCAGAAAACTCTCTAACTTCAAAAATTCCACTATCATTGACGGTATTAGTTCCACCTTTAGTTGAGGACATACTGAAATTGAGCATTATGTCTCCCGATACAGATGAATCTACCATAATCCCCATTACAACATATTGTGATTGACCTCTAGCTAGAGTTACTGGTTCAGGATTAGTGAAGGTTATTCCTTCCGAGTCGAGTCCCACAATAGAAATAGTATCTTCTTCCGTTCCATTATTTGTTATGGCTATGTTGAAGGTTTCATTTGTCTCCACATCTAGAGTTATTGAGGATGGAATAACCATTGAAAGACCCCAAGATTCACTTACATATGTGGAGAATTCATATTCTTCAACAACACTAGTGTCATGGTCAAGGATGCCAGTGACTTTTACATCGCATTCATCGTTTACATGTGTGTTAATTCCAGAGGTGATTATGATTTCAATGTCATAACTTTCACCCTCTGGGATTAGGGTTTGTAATTCGCTCATTTCTACAGAACAATCTCCGGAGGTTACAGAAGAACTCCAGGTCCAGTTTCCTTCAGCGTTTGACAAACTGGTTATCTCAAGAATAGTTGTTGAGTTTTCACCAGGCAATAGATTCCCTAAATTGTTATGAGAAAATGATAGGTCATGAATTGCAGTGATGTTGATTACTAATGTTGTGAATATTGAGAAATTACCATATGCACTTGCAGCGAACAAATCGAATCCATAGTATCCAGGTGAAGCATCAGTTGGAGTAGATATCATCAAATTAGCAGTTCTCGTTTCACCCGGTGTCATCACATCAAGCAGGTCGTCAAGGAATCTTATTTCCCAGTTTGAATGACTGGAGCGCATAATGAACCCACCAGTTCCATTGCCGCCTGTGCCGTTTCCTGCAGTACCATTTCCACCAGTGCCATTACCCGATTGATTATTTCCATTACCACTTGTCCAATTGGACCAGAAAGTCGCCAAATCAGGGGCTTGGTCAACAGATAACAGAATTGTGTCATCTACATTACCATCATTTGTAACGGAAACTGTAAGATTCAAGTCGTCTCCGGGCGAGATATTGACCAATCCGTTATCTCCTGCAGATGTAGCATCTATCGATGGAAGGTATTTCGGAAGAACAGACAATTGGATATCAATTTGGCTACTTACATTGGCATCTGGTTCTGTAACGGTAATTGTCAAAGTGCCTGAATTACTTGGTAATGCACTAGTTGAGAGTCTTAACGCTATTGTCGTCGTTGCAGACATAGTTGGAATTACGTTGCTGACGTTTGAATCGGTTGGTATCACTTCCCAAACGTTATCAAAACCTGAAACAGCAATTGTATACGATTCAATTGCAGATCCATTATTGTCGATTGTAAGTGTAATATTTGTCGCCTCACCTGGAGACAAAATCACGTGACTTACATCAGTAGATAACCCGATTGTGGGGTCGGCGCTGGCCATTGGGACTAGGGGTGAAATAGCCATTATCATGACCAAAACTAGTGCGTTAACTCTGGCCGTCATGGATAATGCGACTCAATACTGACTTTTCATCCAATCGGCCCTAAGGGCCGAAGTAAATCAGTTTTGAAGTGCGATTATTTTCGCCTGGTCTATTTTTTCCCAAGGGAATTCTCCGTCAACACCTGGTGTTCGGCCAAAATGCCCACCTGCGGCGGTGCTGGTGTAAATTGGACGTAGTAAATTTAGTTCCGACGAGATGGATTTTGGAGTGAAATCAAAAATCGAATTCACTTTGGCAGTCAATTCAGAATCTGATAAGTGAGATGTTCCAAATGATTCTGCCCTGACGCTGACTGGTTTTGCAACGCCGATTACGTAAGAGAGTTGGATTTCACACTTTGTTGCAAGACCCGCTGCGACAACATGTTTAGCAGCCCAACGAGCAGCATATGCTGCAGATCTATCTACCTTTGAAGGATCTTTTCCTGAGAAAGCTCCGCCACCATGCCTGCCCATTCCGCCATATGTGTCTACGATTATTTTCCGACCAGTCAATCCGGCATCAGCATAAGGGCCACCGGGATCTGCAAATCTCCCAGTCCCGTTGACGATGAGATTGTATGGTTCTTGAATTAGACTTTCTGGAATCGCATGGTTGACTACATGTTTTGTGATTTCATTTCTTACGAAATCTAGTTCTTGTTCTTCAGAACCATTGAATTGGTCTTTGAGTTCTTTATCGTGTTGAATTGCAATGACTACCGTATGGACTCGCTTTGGTTTACCATTTTCATATTCAATGGTAACTTGGCTCTTTGCATCAGGTCTTGCCCATGGTAAAGTACCGTCTCTCCTGGCGTTAGTCATCCTTCTTGTAAGTCTTTGCGAGAGTGCGGCAGCTAGGGGGAAGTATCGCCCTTTCAATTCGTAATAACCTTCGGTTTCCATGCAAGCGAATCCAAACATTATGCCTTGGTCACCAGCACCTTGTTCGGAAGTATTTACTCCTTGGCTGATGTTTGCCGCTTGGGCAGTTATTTTTTGGATAACCTCGCATCGTTCACTTGATGTTGCATCAAGGCCTATTTCGTGTGAGTCGTAACCAATTGTTGCGGCTGTTTGCCTGGCTAGAGTTTCGTAATTCGGATGTTCACCATCCAAAGTAACTTCTCCGGCTAATAGGATGATTCCTTTTTCTTTACCGCCTTTTACGCTTGTTTCAACAGCTACTCTTGCGTTTGAGTCAATTGATAAACATGCATCTACGATTGCATCGCTTATTGCATCGCACAACTTATCTGGATGGCCAGAAGCTACGCTCTCAGAAGTGAAAAGTTCCTCTGCCATGACCAAACCGCCGTAATTATCCTCTATGAAATCTATGTTTTATCCAGCGATGACTTCATGATAGAATGTCTCACGCATTGACACATGGCGAGAGATACAGTGTGGCATCCCACCTCATTCCGAACACATACTTTGGGTCAAATACAAAATGACGGAGCCGATTTAGTCGGCAGCGAAGTGAAAGTTTGCGGTTATATGGAAGCAAATAGAGGCAAAGGAAAGATTTGCTTCATGGATATTAGAGATGGTACAGGACGCGTTCAGGTTTTCCTCAAAGAAGGGGGTGTTAGTGATGAAGAACTTGCCACTGCACAGGGCTTGTCCAGGGAATCAACAGTACAAATCATCGGAGAGGTAGCACAAAAAAGGCCTCCAAAGGTAGCAGAAGGTGAACCAACCCCTCCTCCTTCATACGAAGTTGTAGCATCAAAATTCACGGTTTTAGCACAAGCTGCGACCCCTCTGCCACTTGGGGTGACTGACACTGTCTCAATTGGACTAGATACTAGATTGGACAATAGATTCCTAGATTTGAGAAGGGCCCACGTAAACGCAATGTTTACTCTAAGAGCGAGAGTATTACAGTATGGTAGAGAGCACCTTATCACTGAGGGCTTCAAAGAAATCAACTCTCCAAAAATCATTGCATCCGCATCTGAAGGTGGAACTAACCTATTCCCAATGATGTACTTCGACACACCAGCATTTTTGTCCCAAAGTCCTCAGTTATACAAGCAATTGAGTGTGCTTGGAGGAATGGAAAGGGTATTCGAAATAGGGCCTGCTTTCCGTGCTGAAAAGCACGATACATACCGTCACCTGAATGAATTCATCTCTTTCGATATAGAGGGTGCATGGATGAATGATGATGATGTAATGGCTGTTCAAGAGAGAATGATTCACCACATCTGGAAGATGGTGGCGCAAAATGACCAAGAGCAAATCGACACAATAAATCAATACAGAGAGACACAGGGTGAAGAACCTATCACAGTTGAAGTTCCAAGTCTTCCATTCCCTCGCATTGAATATTGTGATGCGATTAAGATGATTCAGGATGCAGGTGTCGAAATTACATGGGGTGAGGATATTGAATCATCACACTGTGATATAATCGCTGCAAAGTACCCTGGGTTCCACTTCTTGCCGCGATGGCCGATGTCAATGAAACCATTCTACATCCATCATATACCTGGTGAGATGGGTTCAACCGGTGAACAACTTTCACGTGGATTCGATTTGAATTACGGCCGTGATGAAATGACCAGTGGAGGTCAGAGAGAACACAATGTAGAAGTTCTAGAACATAACCTTCGAAACATGGATTTAGATCCTTCAGACTTTACTTTCTATACAGATGGTTTCCGCTACGGAGCACCACCTCACGCAGGCTGGGGTCTTGGTGTTGCAAGATTATTGATGGTCCTAACAGGTTCTCGAAATGTTCGTGAAACTGTTCTCTTCCCAAGAGACAGAAGTAGAGTTACCCCTTGAGTTGGTTTACTTGCCCGTTGACCGCATGCAGTGGGGAGCAGAAGAGTGGCAGTTTGCTGATTTGTATATGCCCGACGAGCCTTCGCCATATCAGAAGGACGAGGGAGTTCCCTGTATCATGTTGATTCACGGTGGATTTTGGAGGAAGAAGTTCACTCTAGATTTGATGGCTCCAATTGCTGAAGATTTAGCTGAGCGTGGAATAGCGGCTTGGAATATTGAGTATCGTGGTTGGGAGCCAGGGGATGAAGGAGTATGGATGGACACATTATCTGATGTGATGCGAGCATGGGGGCAACTCGCCCTATTGCCAGGAATCGACATTGTGCGCTCGATGATATTGGGTCATTCTGCTGGTGGCCACATGGCTTTGATGATGGCAGCAGTTGCTGAAAGGAAACCTTGGCTCTCCATTGCTCAATCACCTATTGCGGACATAGTTGCAGCCGATCATGCGAAACTATCAGATGGCGGTGACGCCGTTAGAAGATGGATGGGTTGTTCGCCTGAAGGAAATGAAGATACTTGGCGTAGAGTAAATCCAGTTGACAATCCTCCAATAACATCTGTACTGGTAATGCATGGCAAATCCGACGATGATGTTCCATGGACTCAATCAGAATCGTATGTCCGAGCAATGAAGGCAAAAGGCGTTGAAATTCAGAAAGTATGGTTGCCGGGTGACCATTACTCAATAATTGATGTTGCTAGTGATGATTGGTTAACACAAATAGAGACCATAACAGATTGGTTGTAAGGTTCAAAACCCTGTGCTAGTTGGCATGGTTATGGACTGGCTAGGAACAGACTTCCCGTTTAGCTCAACCGCACTGGCAGGCAAGCATGCAATAGTATGTGGTGCTTCCAAAGGAATAGGTGCTGCAACAGCTAAAATGTTGGCCAAATCAGGAGCGACTGTAACTGCTGTAAGCAGGAATCCCCATGAATTAGTAGCAACTCTTGAGGGGGATGGTCACAAGGGAATTAGCCTTGATTTGGAAGATCAGGGAGCAATTGATAATTTCATTTCTTCAATTGAACAATGCCAAATCCTAATCAATAATGCAGCAGGCCCTCCGGGTGGTCCTTTGATCGAGAACAGCATCGAAGATTTCGATGCACCTTTCAAGCGCCATCTGTATGCGGCTCACACATTGGTAAAGGGCGTCGTTCCACTGATGGAAGCAGCAGGAACGGGAAGGATTGTCAATATCATTTCTACATCGGTAAGGGAGCCTATTCCAAACATCGGTTTGTCAAATACTTTGAGAGGTGCAATGGCATCATGGGCGAAATCACTGTCACGAGAATTGCCAACATGCATCACAATCAACAACGTCCTTCCGGGATTTACAGATACAGATCGGCTTGGCTCATTGGCATCATCAATCAATTCAAAGACTGGAAAGAGCATCGAAGAGATCCATGCAGGATGGATGGCTCAAGTGCCTATTGAGAGATTGATTGACCCACTCGAAACTGGCGCTGCAATAGCTTACCTGTGTATGCCAATTTCAGGTGGAATTAGAGGAGTATCTCTAGCGGTTGATGGTGGCAGAATGCGCTCGATTTGAGGTGATTTTTTGACCGAAATGAATCAGGCCCAAGCAGAAGAATTGCTGGAAATGTTTGCAGATGGCAAAATGATTGAATCTGTAAATACAAGCCTTGCATTACATCTTGTAGAACTTGCTAGAGAATTGGGCAGGGATGCATTGGTTGTTAGACTACTTGACCATGCATCAAAAGTGTCAACAAACCCAGAAGAACAGGGATGGTGTCAATTCGAATTGATGAAGCATAAGGGTTCTAGCAAAGATGAGTTGATTGGATTAGGTGTTGCCTCAGAAAAAGAAGGCCTCCCCGGCTTGGCAGCAGGAATTTTCCACCATGTTTCTTTGATTAGCCTTGGTGGAGAAGATGCAAGTCTGTTTGCAAACAGGTCGATGAGATTGAGAGAGGAAGCCGATGATCTAGAGGGTATGATCTATGGTCACGCATTGCTAGCTCACATCGCAAAATCAGAAGGCGATTTTGAAAACAGTCAACTACACTTGCAAAAGCGTTTGGACATAATTCCGGAAACTGAGAAATTTGAGCGTATGGAAGCCTTGGCTGATTTAGCACATTCACTCTCCTCCATAGGTGAGTTAGAACAAGCACAAGCCATGCTAATTGAATCTCTTGAACTAGCGACCGAGTTAGATGAATTATCTGGTATTTTAGTAGCGAGATGGGGCTTGGCAGACCTTGCAGAAATTTCAAACCAACCCGATGAGGCAATGGTTCAGTTATCGGATATTATGACGGTATTCATGGAGGCTGGCGCAGTTGTTCCCGAACCCGTCAGAGATAGAATCTCCAAATTGACTTCCCAACAGTGATGTTGATACATCGAGCCCCTCTCCCTAGGGGAGAGGGATTGTATGGAGTTCGACATATTCTTCTCAATATCACAAACTCCAGACCACAATGGATTCACCCCCAGTGAGTCAGAAATGTTCAGTAATTACTACGCACAATTAGAAGCAGCAGACCGTTTGGGCTTTGGAGTTGCATGGATTGCTCAAGCTCATTTGTCCACTCAGACGCAACAACTGAATTCCAAACCAGTTGTTCCACATTGGAAAGGTGAAGTTGGTCTTTGTACAGACTTTTGTCAATTGGCAATGGAATCTTTTAGAAGAACGCAAAATATTGACGTAGGTTCTGCTGTTGTTAGTATTCTAGCGAGTGGAGGGCCAATCGCTCAAGCAGAAAGGATTGCCAACACAGTTCAGTTCTTATCACATATGGATTCAAATCGAAAACTGCACGTTGGATTTAGTGCTGGAAGATTTGAATTCATGGCACGACCATATGGCGTAATTCCTAGGACTCCTGTTGAAGAAGCATCATGGCCAATACTCAGGGGACAAATCTTCATGGAGGCAAGTGAGATATTCCTTAGATTATTGAATGGCGAGACTATACGTTCCGATGATATTCGAGAAACAGTATTGTCTAAAGATAATTTCCGCTCAGATGAAGATTGGTTGGCTGTCCAAGAGGCAGCAGGTAGTGATGATGCTGATATTTTAATTGAGAGAAGATATCAGTTTGAAGAAATTTCAATTGTTCCAAAATCATGGCCAAGAAATCAACTTGAGTTAATAGCAGGAACGCATGATCCTATGGCTCAGGAATACGTTAACAAATTCATGCCAGTAAAGGTATTCAACCTTTCAATCACATCCCCCGAAGTGATAGATTCAACCCATGAAAGGATGAAGAGAGTGTTCCATAAAGATGGCGGAGTTTGGCATAGGAGGGACATGCCAAGAACTACATTCGTATTCCTAAATGCGGAAGAGGGATTGTCTCCAGAGGAACAATCTGCGGCTGCAAAAGTTGAAGCAAACCTAGCGCTGGGAGAATATTGGAAAGCGCTTGAGGGCACTCTAGACCCATCCAAAGTTGAGAAAGCTGCGAACAATGCGCTAATTGGTAATCCTTCTGAAGTAGCGGCTCAAGTTATGGAAAGATTTCATCCTGATGATCGTTTGATGTGTTGGTTTGATTTTTTCAATCATGATAATGAGCGAGTAATCAGAAATATGGAAGCATGGTGGAACGAAGTCGTGCCCTTGTTGGGGTGATTTAGTGGATTTGAGACATGACAAAAATTCTGCTGTTTCTCCCGGAAAACCCGGTTCTGCAATTTATCCAAATTCTCCACTTGGAGAAGATGTGGAAGGTATACCCACTGGTAGAGATGTTGAGTGGGAGCCGTTGGTTGATTACAGAAGAAACGGGGTATCTGAAACCACAATACACGGTGCAGTAGCATGGTGTCATGGTGATGAAGTAATCCATTCTTTTGGTGGAAACGTCTTGTGTTATGGCCGCTCAATGATGAAACCATTCATGCTCAAGGCCTTTACAAAGGAATTAGATAATTTTAGTTGGGAGCAAAAGGCGATTGCGGTAGCGAGCCATAACGGCGACACAGAACACGTTGCTGCAGCGCAGTCACTTCTTAGTGAGGCAGAATGGCCGTTGATGCTTACGCCTGTAGACGTTCCATTGATACAGTTCGGCCGACAGGTTAGGAGACCTCGAAGATGGTATCATACTTGCAGTGGAGAGCATGCTGCAATCCTTGCTGGTTGTAAGATAAAAGGTTGGAACAGAGCGGGATACACTCTACCCACTCATCGAGTTTTTGAGGCTTACATGGAGCAACTTAGAAGATTCTTAGGCAAAGATTGGACTCCTTCAAGAATTGCAAAAGATGGATGTGGGCTTCCAACCGTTTCAAACACTGTTTCAGAATTAGCGAAGATATACGCAGGACTTGTTCGAGACAAACACGAAGATTGGATTTGGGAAGCTATGTGCAAGCACCCTGATTTAGTGGGTGGTTTCAATCGTCTCGACTCTACGATTTTGAAAATTGGTGATGGCAAAGTAATCGCCAAGGAAGGTGCAGACGGGTTACTGGGAATGGCGATTGAGCATCCCGATTATCCAAAGGGCCTTGGCATCGTAATCAAAATCGCGCATGGATGGAACTCTCAGGCAACTTGGTATGTTGCAAGAGCAATCCTAGGCTGTTTAGGTATTGAATTGAGAAACCCTTACCCTCTTCACAGACAAAAAGCATTCATCGTTCCTGGGATTGTTCCTGAAAATCTATACCCCGTTTTGGAAACGATTCCTACTTGGGATGAATGGGACCCTGACCAAGATAGGTGGCACTATGAGGTGGATGCATGATCCATGTTGAAAACCTAATAGATGGTATATTTGTGAATACAGAGGAAAATTTCGACGATATTTCTCCATTGGATTTCTCGGTAATTGCCACAATTCCTAGGACAAAAAATGTAGATGACGCTGTAGATGCTGCTAAGGTGGCTTTTGGGGAATGGAGTGCACTTTCACTCGAACAACGATGTGATTGGCTAGACCGAATTGCTGATGAATTAGAAAATCAAATAGAAGAAGTCGCAAGACTCGAAGCACTAGATACTGGTAAACCTATGGAAGTTGCACTGAATGTGGATGCTTTAAGATCGGTAAACAATTTCAGATTCTTCGCAAACTTTGGGCGCTCCCTTGAATCTCAAGAATTCAAAATGGAAGATGCTATAAATTATGTAATCAGAAAACCAATAGGGGTTGTTGGACTAATCTCTCCTTGGAACTTGCCTCTATACCTTCTTTCTTGGAAGATCGCCCCTGCATTGTTAATGGGGAATACAATCATTGCAAAGCCAAGTGAAATCACACCGCTTACAGCACACTTTCTTGGAAAGGTATGCACGAGAATCGGGTTGCCAAATGGCGTGTTGAACATTGTTCACGGATATGGCCCTGAGGTTGGTCAGGCAATCGTTGAACATCCTGAAATAAAGGCGATTTCATTCACAGGTGGAACAAACACTGGCAAAATTGTAGCAGCAACGGCGGCTCCTTTGTTCAAAAAATTGAGCCTAGAGTTAGGTGGTAAAAACGCCTCAATCGTATTGGATGATGCGGATTTAGACATAGCAGTGCCTGGAGTTCTACGCGCATCTTTCCTTAATTCAGGACAAATTTGCTTGTGTGGTTCTAGGGTTTTAGTTAATTCTTCAATCTATGATGAGTTCATGGACAAGTATCTGCAACAACTCAAGGAATTCAACATCGGACCTGTAATCAGTGAGCAACACCGAACTAAAGTCCTATCATACATCGAATTGGCAAAAGAAGAAGGTGGAAAAATAATCGCAGGCGGTAATGTTCCCGATAAGGCTGGTTCATGGATAGAACCTACAGTTATCGCAGGCCTTTCTCATACATCGAGAACAGCTACGGAGGAAATTTTTGGCCCGGTTGTAACAGTTCACAAATTCGATACCGATGAAGAAGCCATCGAAATGGCAAACTGCACTCAGTATGGTTTGGCAGGTAGCGTTTGGTCTCAAAAGAAAGGCCGGCAGGTTGCAGAAAAAATCGAATCAGGAATGGTCTGGGTAAACACATGGTTGCACCGTGATTTACGAGTTCCATTCGGCGGAGTCAAAGATAGTGGTGTCGGCAGAGAAGGAGGGATGTGGTCCATCGGTTTCTTCTCTGAAGCGGTCAATATTTGTGTCATGGAAGATTGAAGTCTAAGATATGTGTCGCGTAGACGGAGGCAACCACATGTCAGTACATGCTAATGCCAGAAAAGTCACTACTCACACTCTTCAAGAGATGAAGAGAGCCGGAGAAAAAATCACTATGCTAACGGCTTATGATTTCAGCCTTGCCAAATTGGTAGATAGAGGCGGTGTAGACGTAATTTTAGTAGGGGATTCTGCATCAAACGTGATGGCGGGAAGGGATACGACCGTTCCAATGAGCTTAGACCACATGATATATCACGCACAGTGTGTAGAAAGAGCCGTTGACCGCGCACTAATTGTCGTTGACATGCCATTTGGAACATACCAAGGTAATTCTGCAATTGCATTGGAAAGTGCCATTCGAATAATGAAAGAATCGAGTGGTCATGCTGTGAAATTGGAAGGCGGTGCTGAAATCGTAGAGAGTATTCAGAGAATACTAACCGCTGGTATTCCCGTAATGGGACATTTGGGATTGACACCTCAATCCATTTACAAGTTCGGTACATACACTGTGCGTGCAAAGGAAGATGAGGAGGCTGCTAAGTTAATCTCAGATGCTAAATTACTCGAAGAAGCAGGTTGCTTTGCAATCGTTCTAGAAAAAATCCCTGCGCACCTTGCAAAGCAGGTTAGTGAAGCCTTGTCTATTCCTACTATCGGCATTGGGGCAGGCCAAGATTGTGACGGGCAGGTTTTGGTCCTTCACGACATGCTTGGAATTACTACTGACTTCTCTCCGAGATTCCTCAGAAGATATCTTGATTTGGAAAATCAAATTACTGGTGCGGTGGAAAATTATTGTTCAGATGTAAGAACTGGTGATTTCCCTAACGATGAAGAGTCATACTAAGCAATACTTGCTACTAGCATCACAGCTGGAAGAATACATGAAGTAATTCCAAAGCCATGCCATATTCCATATCTAAATGGCGGATGGTCTTTTTTTGACCAAGATGCACATTGCCAAATCCAAACTAGAAATGGAAATGCTATGTTGAAATAATTAGGTCCGAATGCCCAGAATCCAGCCATAGGGATACAGACGACTCCGATTCCAAAAGCGTGCTCTTTGAAATCTCCAGAGTTGGTTATTTTTGCTAGTAATGGGGCAAATGGGACCGAAAGAATCAACGTCACCATCGGAGGAGGAAATTTATTTTCATCAAGCAAGAAAACAGAAGCAGCCATGAGGGCTATTGCAAATGCTGCGGGCCATCCGACGTGGCGGAATTTCAAGTCGGGTTTCTCCTCCATGGACGGCCCACGAGCAGCCGATGAATAGAAGATGCGGAACCTCTTGGTTGGTACATGGCGAATGGAGGCATTGTTGCGGGCTGCCTAGCACCTCACCCACCTCACCTAGTTTATGCAGAAAATCCGGAACAAAATGAACCGGTGTCTGAAGGTGGCTGGGAACAACTAAGATGGGGCTATGAAAGGCTGCGAGAATCACTCAAAGATGTCGATTATGATGTAATTGTAATTTTGTCACCTCATTGGCAAACTTATGTCGGAACCCATTTCATTGGTGTTGAGAAGTGTTCATCGAAGAGCGTTGATCCAGTTTTCCCCAATCTTTTCCGATTCAACTACGATTTAACAATTGACGTAGAACTAGCTGAAGCAATTCATGACCAGGCTAAATCAGAAGGCATGTCTGTGAAGATGATGACAAATCCTGACTTTAGAGTTGATTATGGCACAATTGTTTCATGTCACATGGTTAGGCCAGAGTGGGATAAACCAATAGTCTCAATTTCATCAAATCGTAGTCTCTCATACTATTCTGTAGAGGTTATGCAAGAAATGATGATTGAACTTGGGAAGTCTACTGCGAAGGCAATTGAAGCAAGTGGTAAGAAATGCCTATTGATTGCAAGTAACTCCCTTTCTCATCGGCACTTCGTTACAGAGACAAATCCTCCTGAAGATATGAGTAAAGAGCACATAACAAGCCATGCAATGCATCTATGGGATATGCGTATGATAGAATTGATGCGAGAGGGTAAGTCACAGCAGATCATCAATGAGATGCCGGAATTCTGTGAACAAGCAATTGCCGAAACCGATGGTGGTGCATTGACTTGGTTACTCTCTGCTATGGGTGTTCCAGAAGAACCGGCAATATTGCATGGATATGGAACAATCATAGGTACGGGCAATGCCATAATGGAATGGCCATGTCGAAACTGGGGTGCTTGAATTGACTGGTGAAGTAATCAAATCATTGATTGTGCCTGCACACCCACATCCCGTTTTATGTCCGGAAAAAAACGAGGGATGGCAAAATATTCGAGATGCGTATGACGATGCTCGAAGACAAATTGAGGAAAGCGATGCAGACCTAATTATCATCTATTCCACGCTATGGCCAAGCGTAATAGGACATCAAATCCAAGCTGACCCTAATCCTGAATGGGTTATGGTCGACGCGGATTTCCATGATTTGGGTAGCATTCACTATTCATTGAAGATAGATACAGAGTTTGCTGAAGCATGGAACAAAGCAAACATCGCTAGAGGACTTGAGTCCAGAACCGTTGCTTATCATGGCTTTCCGATAGATGTTGGTTCAGTCGTTGCTTTGGAGTTGCTCAATCCGGACAACCTAATACCCGCAGTAATTTGCTCAACAAATGTTTATTCCAATCGTGCAGAGACTACCGTCCTAGCAAAATCGTGTTTGGATGTAATTAAAGCGCAAGGAAAGAAAGCGGTTGCGGTCTCTGTAATGTCTCTATCAAATCGTATGTTTACTGAGCCAATCCAGCCTCATGAAGATAGAATTCACTCCCTGAAGGATGATGAGTGGAATCGCAAAATCTTGGAATTCTTAGAGGAGGGGAGATTGGAGGATGTTGGTCAACTATCTAGAACAATTCATGACCAAATTAGAGTAAAGAAGGTAGTAGCATTCAAGCCAATGTGGTGGTTATCTGCAATGAATGGTAATCGCAATGACCTCACAGGTAATGTTCTAGCATACGAGCCAATACACGGAGCTGGCGCTGCAGTTGTTGTCCTAGATCCCGAATCTAACGGAGGTGGAGATAAGGAATACGACGAAGACGATGTCGAATTTTACGGTGGAGACAGAGATGTCTTGGACTCTAAGAATAATTCTGATGAAGACTCTCAACAAAATCTAGGTCCTGAACTCTATGACCCTGTGGAAGGTGAAACGGCGGTAAATACCAGCAAGGCACCAAAACCAGTAGGTGCATACCCTCATGCTAGAAGAGAGGGCGACCTGATTTACCTCTCCGGTGTTGGGCCAAGGCAACCCGATGACAATTCAATACCAGGTGGGCCAATAAAAGATGCATCAGGTAATCCACTAAATTATGATATCAAAGCCCAAACAAGAGCAGTTGTAGACAACATTGCTAGGATCTTAGAAGAGGCAGGATCATCAATTGATAATGTCATCGACGTAACATCATTTTTGGTAGACATGGATAGAGATTTCAAAGGCTATAATGAAGTTTGGGCTGAAACTCTAGGTAAAGTTGGACCTACTAGAACTACTCTAGCAATCAGGGCATTGCCAACACCTATTGCTGTAGAAATGAAAGTCATCGCTAGAGTATAATTTCCACTTTCAGACACCTCATCATATCTTTATGTAGCAATAAATAACTACTTATGGCTGCTGAGAGTAAATATCTGAGAGTTTTGTTCCGGAAACCGGAAAGTCTGCAAATTTTGGAGAGATTCAAATGGACATTAAATCTACGACAGGTAAATTGCTCAAAGGCGATATCACTGGCGTCGTTTCTGGTGTTAAATATACAATTGAAAGAACTCTCGGCCTATCAGGGGTTGTCATAGTTACTGTTGCTGCTAGTATCGGTTCAGGTTTGTTCGTATTACCATCCTTTGCTGCAGCAATAATGGGTCCTGGAATATGGCTTGCTTTCCTTTTAGCAGGTCTGGTATTTTTGCCAGGAACTTTGTCAAAATCTGAGTTAGCATCGGCAATGCCTGATAATGGTGGCGCTTACCTCTATTTGGAGCGTTCATTTGGACCACTTATTGGTACAATAGGCGGTTTAGGACTCTGGGCTTCGTTCTTGTTAAAGTCTGCATTTGCATTAATAGGATTTTCAGCATACATGTATGCTGTAACTAATTATCTTGACATTTCGACAAATTCGACATTGTTGATTATGTTGGCCTTATTGTTAATTACCTTCCTAAATATACTAGGAATAAAGAAAGTCAAAGCCTTTCAAACACCAATTCTTGCATTAACTACTGCTCTAATTGTGCTTGTATGTGTCATCCAACTTTTCGACTCAAGCATCGATTTCTCTAGACCAATAGACGGCGCTTTTGATGTAACAAAGAGCGATCCTGAATTAGTTGCAGAGGCAGCAGCTTTAGTTTTCGTAGCCTATGCAGGCATTTACAAGGCTGGTGCTATTGGCGGGGAAGTGAAAAAACCAGAGAAGAATCTTCACTATGGAATGCTGATTTCTCTATTGTTAATCACTCTGTTTTACGTTCTGGTCTCGATTGTGATGATGGCTTCTGTTGAAGGCGAATGGTGGCTCAATAGTGATGGAGCACCAAGAGAAGATCCGATTTTTGCATTCGTCGATGCTGTTGCCTCTACAAGAGTAGGGCTTGCGCTTGCTTTGCTAGCAGTTTTGACAATGATTTCAGGTGCTTTATCCGGTTTACTTGCGGCATCGAGATTTTTGTTTGCTATGGCAAAGGATTCTCTACTACCCGACTCGCTAAGTGATACCAACAAGAAATTTGAAACCCCGCATTGGGCGATTATTCTAACCGCTCTGACTATGGCAGCCTGCATACTCACTCTCCCTGTGAAAGATGTTGCAAAACTAGCATCGGGTTTCCAGATTATGGTCATTGTAGCATTGAATGTTAGTGTGATTATCTTAAGGAGAGAAAACAAAGGAGCAGAGTGGTATGAGCCAACATTCAAATCACCTCTCTATCCTTATGTTCAGATTTTTGGGACAATCGCTGGCGCATACTTAGTAGTAATTATGGGTTCAAAGGCAATTCTTGGAGCAACAGCGGCAGTTGTAATCGGTGTTTCAACCTACTACATCTATGGCAAGAAAAATTACCAAGTTGGATCTCTTGTTGTAAACGAGCAAGAATAATCAGGACACCCTTGTCCATTCTCCCTCTTCACTAACTAACCATGAAGTTAATTGTCCAGTTGAATCAACATACCAGCCGGTTTTCCCTTGTTCTGTTCCCGGGGCGGCTTGCATTACTCCAGTTCTTCTGGCTTCTGCTGCGAGTTTGGTGCGTAAATCTTCAGCCGATTCAGTAACTTCAGTGGTTGATGTTTCAGATTGTTCGACTTGTGTAGTAGCCTCCTCATGTTCAATCTCTTCATTTCCTTGATTCATTTCATTGTCAACATTTTCTTCAATGTCGTCATCAGAGAACTCATCTTCCCAGTCATAATCATCATCGTCTGCATCTCCTCGCACCCTTCGAATTAGTACAAACATGATTGCAATGAACAGGAAAATGATGATTGATACAAGAGTTAGAGCAGTATTTGAGTTGCCCAGTCCTCCTCCAAATAATACAGCATCTACGTCAAAGAATCTTTGAGCAACTAATTCATTCCAATATATGTTACAGGATTGTGAATCTCCTGATTGTTCTATCGAGACTTCGTAAGTATCTCCCGCTAAGTGCGATGCAGTACCTGCTGTGCATTTGATTGTCACATCATCTGCATTAACTTCGATTCTATTTCCTGCCTGATCAATGGCATGAATTCGAATAATCATATTACCTCCATCTTCGGGATTTTCTTCTGGAATTTCAGCAAGTAATCTGGCTGGTGAACCCGGTGAAACTGTAATTGTAACATCTCTTATTGCTGAGCCTGTCTTCATTCTTAGGTTCCATTCTCCTGTCTCCCCACCTTCGACCATCCAGTACCCGTCACCCCTAGAAGATGGAGTAACTATACCCAATGGGTCATCAAATTCAAACTCCACTTGTGTTGCAAGTGCAGAATTGCCATGGACATCTTTGGTAGTGATTTCAATCTCAATTTTCTCTCCACTATTCAGGGAAGCACCTTCATCGTGGTCTGTTGAAATGTATCTAGCAGTTCCTGCAATTACCTCTATATCGGTTATAGCAAATACTCCTTGTGCCATCGCTCTGATTTCATGCATACCAATTGAATTGGGCACCCATCTCTGGTTTGCCAACCTAATTTCCATGGTCATGTCAACGTCGTCCACCATCCATGTTATCGGTACGCTAGAAACGGGATTTCCATGTTCATCTTCAAATAACGGATTCAGATCTAATACATCATCAGATGCAACTCTAGTTCCACTTTGTGGCAGAATAATCCTAGCTAATTCCCCAGACACGATTTCTAGATTTAGTTCGGTTTCGTGAACAAGTTGTGTTTCATTGTCGAACCAGACTGCAGATATTGAGAAATTACCTACTGCCCCCGGTCTCAATTCAAACCAATCACCTTGGTCGATAGGTGATAACTCAGATGCTATCGTCCATGCCCCATCTACAGTTAGCTTATTTCCAGCAGCATCGAAAGCCGATATTGATGCAACTATCATGTCTCCTGATCTTGGGTTATCCTCTGATAACATAATTTCAATACCACTAATTTCCCCTTGTATTACACTTACTTGTATTGTGGATGAGAAACCTTGGTCTTCCACTGCAATTGTCCAATTACCGATTTCAGATGGAATCCATTTCACTTTACCGTCTTCAAGGAAAAGAGAACCAGTTGGTATTGACCAATTCGCAAGAGGAACGGATATTTCACCGTCATTGCCCAACATATCTGACCGGATTGCAGATAGGGCTACATGAGAACCTGCTCGAACCTGAGTGTTTTCGATTCCTATGCTTAATCCAGTTGCTTGTGCTGGAAGAACTCTAATCATACCATTTCCAGATGCACCCGATGTGCTATTCACAGTTACATTCCAAATTCCCGGTGCATTAGCAAAGAAAAGTCCAGTAGATGAAATGGTTCCATTTTCGACACTCCATGATAGACTACCTGCTTTGGATATTCCAACTTCATTCCCATGTGAATCTTTAGCGATTGGAATAATGTGTTGAGTATTTCCACTTTGAACGGTTATACCATATGGAATCTCTAATGTTTCAGGCTTTCCTGGTTCAATATTGAAAGTAACTTGAAGTTCTAATTCAAAATAGATAATTCTCATTACCGTTGTACCTATTTCACTCGGTTCCCAAGTTGAATTTTGATGGTCTATGTGCCCATTTTCACATCTGTAGGTTAATTCGCCAAGCAATGAATTTCCTGCCCTATCTACCAATGTTGCATTCAAATCAATTATCTCGTCTATGCTTACATTTGTTTGATTGAATAATGATTGAATTGCAAATGGGCTGCCTGCAGTTACTTGTATTGATGTGGTAGTATTTATTCCGCCACTTTCTGCTGTAATTACTGTGGTTCCAACCAATCCAGGAGTAAATAATCCATTGGAATCAATTGTTCCATAATCAGAACTCCAATTTATTGGATTTGAAAGAGTAGACCCACTTGAATCGGTCACCCTAGCTGAAAATTGGACTACTTGATCACTACTAACCGATGATTGGTGTTGTTCAATTACAATGTTAGAAGGAGAGGATGCTGCCGCTGGCATTGAGATTTGCACAACTAAAAGTGCAATCAGCACACAGATTGAGACTTTCCTCACTATTATCCCCATTTGATCAAATTTTCAAGTTTAGTATATCTTTCGATTAATCTGACCATTCGCTCCAGTCTGAAGTTCCTGGGTCACGGTACCACCAATTTCCATCTTGGTCCTCTCCCCATTCTACATTATCTTCATCCACACGATAATCCATCATCCAATCTTCTTTTCCACCACCTGTGAAGGGCGGTGGTCCTGATGGTCCTGCTCCACCCACGCTGGCTTCATCTGAATCGTCGCTCTCATAATCATCGTCGTCATCGTCATCGTCGTCATCATCATCGTCATCATATTCTGAACTTCCAGAGCGAAGTACCATAATTATCACAACAAGAAGAACAATTACAACAAGAATTGCAAGAACCCCACCTGCATAATACAGTGTTCCGCCAGCTTCAAAGAATCCCATGAACGTGCCATCGACTTGTATTTTCGCTGATACTTCCTTGTTGTGCACAGATATTGTTACAGTTTGCTCTTCAGCATCAAGAGTGGTGATAGTCCATTTCCCATTTTCGACAGGTTCAGCTGTCATTCTTCCAGTTAACTTGACTTGAGTCTCTGGAGGAACTGGAATTTCGTTTTCCCATTCATCGAAAGTCTTGACTTCAATGTCAAATGATTCTAGTTGTAGCACAGATTCCTGAAGAATAGTCAATTCTATTCTGTTAACGGTTTGGTGTGCTGAAACCGTAACTGTCCATTCTGCTTCTGCACCACTAGGGGAGCGGAATTTGAATGTGTGCTGGCCAGCCTTTGTTGCGCTCCAGTTGTAAATTCCTCCAGAACCTTCAATCGTTGATCCAGGTACAGCCTTGTTGTCTTCAGTCCAAAGCACACTTTCCAAGAATGTATTATTATCAGCATCGGTACCGGTTATGGTTAGTGTGTAAACATCACCGGCTTTGGCGGTATCTGCTATGACATCAATCTCAACAGTAACCGCCTTACCATGAGTTACAGACACTGTGACAGTTTCAGAAATATTGTAATCAGCATCTGATATAGCCCATGCAGTAATTGAGTAATTTCCTACTTCACTTGCTTCCCAAACTCCAGAATTTCCTACTATGACTGAAGTGATGTTGCTTGTTTCACCGGAATCTAAATCTTTGATTTCGTATGAAATTATTGAAGAATCAATACCATTTCCATCACTATCTGTCAATTGTGGCATGAATAATATGGGCTGGTCCGCGTCGATGTTTTGATTCAATTCAGTAGGCTCAATTAGGGCCACTCTTACTAAGTCTCCGTGGCTAACAAATATGTCAATAGTTGCTTGAAGAGTTATTGAAAGATTTGCATCAGAATAGGTTGCTCGAAGTGTATATTCTGAACCTGAGGAAAATACAGGAACAAATCTAGTAGTTGACCCGTAAATCTGTTCTTGCAAAACACTTTGATCATTATATTGAATATGTTCAACATTCCAAGCCACATTTACTGTCCACTTGTTTCCATCAGAATCTCTTGCTTTCACCTTGACGATGATTTCATCATCAGCAGTAATATTTAGAATGGTATTTTCTTCTTGTTCTACAGAATCAATTACTAAAATTAGTTCAGCGATTTCTCCTTCTGTGACCTGAATACTAACGCTGTTTGAGATACCAGCGTAACTCGCTGAGATTGTCTTTGAACCACGTCGTTGTGGGTCCCATTGAGCAGGTTCACCAACAGTGATAGTACCATCGCTAGTCGTCCAATTCTCTTGTGGAATTAGGACAGGTAAACGGTTGCCCATAATATCAATTCTTGTAGTGTTCAAGTATACGATTTCATCTGCTGTGACAAATGTCGACGATGGAATAATTTCTAGAATTGCCATTTCACCATAATCGATCTCTATTGTAATTTCATAATACAATCCCTCAGTGGAGGTCATATTAATGATATAATTTCCTACGGTTTCTGCAAAGAATGTTCTGTTTGATTCTGTGAAAGTTCCTCCACCAACAGTCCAAGTAATTCCTCCGCCGTCAGCCAAATCTAACATATTGCCAAATTGGTCGTGTAGCGTCCAATTCAATTGGCAAGTAGTTCCTGCTTTGATTATACCTTCACAACCTGTTGCTTCATAGTAAACAGGTTCTCCGCCAATCACTATGATTGTCAAGTCAATTGTCTGCGAATTCCAGCCGATAGTTACAGTTTGATTTCCAGTACTGTATGGATAGAACGTGGTTCCAACCATTGAACCATTGGTAGGTGTAAATGATATTGCTTCTCCAGATACTTGGTTTCCATGTTGGTCAACAACATATGCTTCGATATTGTAAGTCTCATCAGCGGTGATAGTGGCTTCAGTTTCTGTAGTCTGAAGGAGGGTTGGAGCACCAGGTGTTACGGTAATGCTTTCTTGTGTACAGATCACTCCAAAACAAGCTATAACGGTGTGTAATCCTTCTAATTCAGGAGTGTAGAGTCCCGTAGGACTAATGCTACCACTTGAGTTTGGTGCTACAGACCATATGACCTCTTCTAGTATCATTCCTCCAGTTGCATTATTGAGCATGTGAGAGAATTGAAGTCCTGTATCAGCGTTTGTTGTAGGACCGGTAGGTGATATTGAAACCGAGTTAACATCTGTATAATTCAGCACAATCTTTGGACGCTTACCGCTCTCATCCAATTCCTCGCTAGAATAGAATTCGATGTGTGCAGGGAAACTACTACTCGTGTCCGGAATTACAATCCAAGCACTGTCTCCATTGATTTGCATGCCAGCATGACCGATATCTAGCCACACTTCTGTATCCCCTGGTAAGACCACAGTCTCAGAAATTGGAACCATGTCATATTCAATTCCAGCAGTCAAACCTCCTGTACTCCAAGGCACTCCAACTTCAGAGTTATTCCAAGTTGAACCCGATTGTGACCATGAGTTAGTTATCAGTCTGTACACTGTCAAAGTTACCGGACCTATGGGGGCAGCATCGATCTGCAGGTTAATCGATGCAGAATGAACCATAGCTGTTGATGGGAATGGTATTTGTGAATTGTCGAGTGCAAAAATCATCCTACATTCTGTATTTGCGCCTTCGCAATCGGTTCCTGCTACCAAAGAATCAGTGCCATGGTTTACGTCTGCATCGCCACTTCCAATGTAAGAATCTCTAATATTTGTGTGACCGAGTTGTTCAACCTCATTTCCAGTTTGGAAATTATACGTCCAAGTGTGGTCGTTATTGTATGTGTTATTTACGGGGTCACCTATTGCAAAAGTGCTACGAGTTGATGATGGTCCAGGAATTGAACCATTAATTGCCTGGACCCACCAATTGTATACTTCACCTGGAACCAAATCCCTGATGAATGTGAATGTGGTGCCGTTAATTTCTGGATCAACCCACGACAGATACTTATTCTCTCCACTTGAGTTGGAAACCGTCACAATGTATCCTGTAGCATTTGACACAGGGTTCCAAGTCAACTGCGGTTTATCTAATGAACTGATCTCCCATGAACTTGTATTGTAAAGAATTTCTCCGTCTGGTGGATAAACCAAAGTCGGCTGAGCTGGAGGAATTATTCCATCTATATTGTCAACATAATCCAAAAACAGTTTTGGAGGGTAATCGCTGTGACTACTGTCATAAAACAAATGGCTAGAAGAAGGAATGCCCACAGTTTTCAACATTATTGACATCGTGTAATTTCCGCTTGCTATGTTTGTTTGTGCTAAAGATGTAATATCCCAATACTGTGGAACATTTTCTGGCGAGACCAATAGCGTAGATCGAGTAATCTCATTTGTTGAGCAGGCTGGAGCCGAATTCCAAGTCAGATTGTCTTCATTGAATGTATCACAAGCGTAAACCCCCACAGTAAGAGGAGATGTTCCAGTTACGTTGTAACGATGTAGACTCAACAATACGTTGGTTGGTGTCATAGTTGAAGGGAATGGCAATTCAGAAAGGTTGAATGTTAGCAATATTCTTGATTCTCCAGACCCACTAGAAGGCAAGCCAAGTCTCAGTTGACCAGTGCTACTAGTAGAGTTAGGGGCACTAGAATCAATAGAAGAATCTGGTATGCTGGGTAAGCTTCCTGTTTCAGAAAACACGGACCCTTCATAGAGTATAACTGTGTTGTTGCCCATCCCATCATCCGTGCCAATGGCATTTGGAACACGGTATGAATAAACATCAGACCATTTCCCAAGTCTATGGTCTTGTTCAGCTCTCACTCTCCAATATATCCAATAGTCTCCGTTAAAGGAGTTTTCAAATGTGTACGACAAGTTTACTAAATCCCATTCTCCATCGAATGTATTACTGTCGGAGAAATCGTAACTCGATGTATTTGACTCATTTGTGAAAGTAGGGTCGGTAGAGAATTCCATTAGCCAAGTCGTTTCATTGTTTTCTGAGGAACTCCAATTAAGTGTAGTATTCTCCGCTCCACGTGGTCTAGAAGCAGTTTCATTCCAAATCGTTGCACCGTCCAGAGGATACAGATTTGTTGGTTGGCTTGGTAACCATTGATTGCCAGTGCGCCAGGTCAGAGACACTTCCGGACGCATTGATTCATCACTGGTATAATCGCTGCTTGCGAATCGCCAATCATCAAAGGTATCCCCAATAACCCACAATCCTAAATTCACTTTATCTAAACCGTTAGAATGAGCATGTTGCACAGCATAAGTGATGTTTAGTTCAACACTGTTGTCGTTGTAATCTAGAGTCGACATTTCAAATTTGGTGTCGCAACGTTCAACAGGCCATGTCGTAGAATTGCCATTTGGAGAATTATACGTCGCATTTTCATCCCATTCATTGAACAATTCACAAACTGCTATTCTAATGGTCTCTTGATTGCTTTCTCCACCACTTAGTTTGCTCAGTGTGAGTGTTGCTTCAATGAATTCATGTGAGTTAGGAATTGGCAAAGAAGACCAATTTACCATAATGTTACTAGATGTCGCAAAATTAGACGAGTTTGTCAGTGGTGAGCGGCCAATGATTAATTCATTGGATGATTCATATGCTGAGTTTGTGGATGCACTATCGAGATAAGTATCCATGAATATTGCTGGGTAATCTAATGCTTTGACTAATTGTCCTTGTTGGAGAGTTAGCACAGCATCGGTTGAGTTTATGCTAGTTCCAGTGTTTTCAGGTATGTGGAAAATTGTTTCATTACCCTTTGCACCAAGAATGTCATCAGTAATAGGTTGAACGAACCATTTCCATGAGTCGCCAGCCTTCAGGCCAGTAGGAGGTGTCCAAGTTAAGTTGGTCAAATCCCAACCTACTGTTGAATCTCTACTATCATACATTTCCCAACCATCTCTTTCATCGGAGTAATTGTTCCAGATGTAAATCCTCCAATCGTCTACATTTCCGGAGTTGGGATGGCTCCATGTTAATGGATTGTTAGTTTTTGGAAGTAGAGCATGTGTGGATGTATCCCAAGTGATTTCGTCATTTACTGGATATGAATTTACTCCAGCAACTTCAGGTGTAGATGCATTTCCTACACTCCATGTTAGGTTCAGCCACGGTTTGTTATTTGAGTTACCTTCGCTTGATGTGAATGTTGTTTGCCCTTTTCCTATTGAGCCTACAACCATTATTGAGAGGTGTGTTTCACCGTTTGCAAATGCATGTTGGACCAATTTTGTCACATCGAAATTCATCCACCATGAAGCTTCTCCTTCTTTAATATCAGACATCATTCCTCTATCACTATCCCCCATCGCTCCAGGCATTGACCAATTGTTAACTCCGTCATATGTAGTTCCATTTGCACTCGTATTCCATGGAACAAGTGCTGGATGAATGGAGACCGCGTTGTTTGTAGACGAACCAAACTGAGCATACAGATTTAGAACTGCTTTAGAGATATGTGCTCCCTGCGGGTTTGGTAGTTCTGTTAATGGAATCTTCAACAGTCCAGTAGCATTAGATCCACTAATATCTGTTCCAACTTTGAACGATGATGATGACGATTGGTCAGAAGTCGCTCCAACTCCAGAATCTGCAACCCAAGTATCGATGAAGTTTGGTAAATTCAGCGAGGGCATAGCCTCGCGGTGTCTTATTTCAACTGCAGTTCTATTAGAATCGATACTCCATGTTGTAATATCTGGCAACAAGAAGTGGAATGCATTTGACCAACTACCGATTTGATTTGTAGTGCTTGTTGCACGTACTCGCCAGTACCAAGTTTCTCCTTTGTCGAGTGCAGTAGAAACATTGTAGGTTTGATTGATAACGTCAAATCCTACGTTATTCCAACTGGTTGCCATAATGATATTTGATGAATCAAAATTAGGGGATGTGTCTAATTCTACGGACCATCCGCCTATATTCGCACTGTTTACAGTGTAATTCCAGGTTAGTTGTGGATTTTGATTAGGTTCAGGATTTATTCCTTGTTCGATTGACCAAGAGCCGTTTAGAGGTAATACTGGTGTGGGATTAGAAGGTATTGCATCAGAACCAGGGACGTAAACGAACGATATTTCAGGTCGATTTGCTGAATTTGCCGAGTTAGGATAAAGGAATGCTTCCCGATTATTTCCGGACCCAGCATCAATAATTCCCAATATTAAATCAACGGATCTACCTTCTCTCATTGCATTTTGGACCGCCAGAGTAATGTCCCATTCAATCCAATCTCCATTGCTAAAACTGCTGATGCTAGCAGAATCTAGCAAACTCGATTTTTCCCATCCTTTTGCTCCACTAGTTCCCCAAGGATTTGTTCCATCATATGTGGTCCATGTTGCGGAGTCTTCCGACCAGTTGTTCTGCAAGCTTTCCCAAGCCCCAATACTGGGCGTGCCTCCAGGGCTACCTGCTAGTCTCATTTTCAGGGTAGCAGATTTCACAGCATATCCTTGTGGAAGCATATGGCTTGTAAGATCACATCCAATCAAAACAACAGTCTCCGATGGTGCTGTGTTATATGAAATCATTAATTCAGTTTCATCATTATAATTTGTTGATGGAGAGCCGCTGTCAATAAATGTGTCTTCACAACTTGGTGCATCGCCAGCAGTAGTTGCATTTCCTTGTGATAATCTCAACCTATGGTCATCGTTTTGTATGTGCTCTGATTCCAACCCGGAAACTAAGAAAGATGAAGTGGACCACCACGAATGGTGTTTACTTGTTGAATCGATTTGTGCAAGCCTCCAATGATATAGGACTCCCTCTTCTAATGCATCATTTCCTGGTATGCTCCAAGTTCCATCCGTTGAATTGAATTCTGTGCTTGTTGCAGTATTGAAGGAGCGAATAATATTCCTGTATTCCATGTCAGTTGAAATTTGCATCAACATATCTCCTGACCAGTTTATGGTTCCATCCCAGGTTAATGTAGGAGTGGTATTTCCAGAGAGGTTATGGCCGGTTAAATTCCAAACAGGTGCACCATCTGAAGGTGAGGTATGATTCGGAATTGTTGGCGGGCCATTACTATCCCAATCATATGTTATGGACAATGATGGTCCATTACAATCAAAAGCATCTGAACTGCATATCGTTACCCATTTCGTAGTAGTTGAATCTATACCGAAAGTAGATGCTACCAACATTAAATCTAGGTGTGGTGAAGTTTCCAAGCCTAATGCAAGTGCAGCATTATTATCATCAATCCATTTTTGAATAATTACTGTCAAGTTCACATCAATGTTTGAAGAGGATTGGTTTCCATCAAATGATCCAACAGACATGGAAGGGACTCTTCCTCCATCATTCCAACCATTTACTCCATCATACTTCCTCCATGTGGCTCCATTCTCAGTCCATTCTTCACCATAGAAGGCGTGTATGCTAACTTCAGCATTATCTGTGAAACCAATTCTTTCGAGTGCAAGAGTTGCATCAATTATCGATGAGTTAGTGTGCAACCCAACATCATCCAAATTTATTCTCATTAATCCATATTGTTCTGAGGATGGAGATGTTCCGACTGTAAAATTACTGTCAGAACCCATGTTTGAATTTTTCATACTTGAATTCACGAAGGTTTCAATAAATGTGTATTCAGACAAACCAAGATTTTCGAAATCTATGTTTACAGTTCCATAATTTCCATTCTGTACTGCCGTATGGCCTGGAAGGTGGAAAAATCCACTTTCCCATTGACCTACCGTGTGTGTAGAATCAGTCGCTCTCATTCTGTAATACATTGTTGTTGAATTAATGAATTCATATCCAGGTGGTATAGTCATTTCTCCTGATGTGGAGCCGAACGTGAATAGAGATGAATTAACAACCGAGTTGTAATACCAAAAATTGTCAGTATCTGATTTGAATTCAGGGTTTTCCGAAATTTGGACTTCAGCATGATTTCCTGTCATATTATTCCATGAGATTTTTGGATTAGTTGCGGCAGTTAACAAGAATTTGTTCTTACTCATCAAGGCAGATCCATTATCTACGAAATTTGGAGTTAACATCCCCCCACTTGAATGATTGCCCAACTGATGTTTGATTATCAGTGATGGTCTGCTATTTGTATCTGCAGATTCAGACATGTGGCACGTGTAATAGCCATTGGTTGCAGAAACTAATATTTCAATCGTATTCCTTGAGTTGATAACAGCATCTTGGACAATTGAAGTCACATTGATTTGGAATGTATTGTTTCCATAGCCGTAGAACGGTGGCTCCCAATCTCCTCTGTCTCCAACACCATCAACTCCTTCAAATTGCCATGGAGTACTATTGTCAGCTTGATACCAAGAGACATTTGCCTCATTCCATGATTTCTTTATTCTCGAAGTGAAAATATTGATTTCAGAAAGATTTTCATTATCTACTCCACAAGTCAAGTTTAGTGTTGCACCAGTTACCATATCTCCGCTTGGCACTGAATTATTGAAGGAAAATAACAATCGAGACTCTCTGTTGCCAAAATCAGATCCAAGGCCTTCGGTTTGATTTCCCACCGAAGAGTTCAGAGAGGTTTGTTGTATACCTGAATCCTGCGTTGCGTTGAAAGTAGTCGTTGTCCTTAGAATCAAGTTCTCTTCTTGTAGTTCTTCATTAGACCATTCTGGAATGGCTTGTGGTAATGCTAAATCTGCGAATAAGAACATGATTACTAACATCAATGATGTTGTAATTTTCCGGCGGTCGCGGTTGCTTGAAGACATGGGACTCGGTTAGCCACTGTAGGAGGTGGTATAGTTTCCTTTCGGCTGGCCACCCGTAGGGTGGCCGTATAGATTTTGCAGATTTTGTTTGAAAGCGAAGGTTCAAGTTCGTCCGATTCTGACGGGATAAAGTATGAGCGAACTTTGGGTTGAGCGTCATCGACCCCGGACGGTTGGAGACATCAGAGGACAAGCATCTGTTGTCCAAAGGTTAGCCTCATATGCTAACTTGGCGGACTTTCCACACCTACTATTTGCAGGCCCTCCTGGCACTGGAAAAACGACTGCTGCTATGGCATTGACAAGAGATGTTTTTGGCCCAGAATTTCGCAACAATTTACTTGAGATGAATGCTAGTGATGAGAGAAAACTCGAGAGCATCAGAACAAAGGTCAAACAATTCGCTAGAACCTCTCCGTATGGAGATGCAAAATTCAAGATCATTTTCCTAGACGAAGCAGATGCCCTTACTCACGATGCACAAGGTGCATTGAGGAGAATAATGGAGCAGTATGCACAGACTTGCAGGTTCATACTTTCTTGCAATTATTCCAGTAAAATAATCGAACCAATCCAGAGCCGGTGTGCAGTTTTCAGATTCAGACCTCTTGCGGATGCAGATGTCCTAAGCCAAGTGAAAAATGTGGCAGAATCAGAAAAGGTAGGATTAGACGATGAAGCAGCAGAAGCATTGGTTAGAATTTCACAAGGAGATTTACGTAAAGCAATAACAGCCCTTCAGGTCGCAGCGGCTCTTGAAAAGAATGTCACGCGTTCGCTAATCTATGAGACAAGTGCCACAGCACCTCCAGAATCGCTTCACCAGTATCTAATGGCTTGCCGCCAAGATGGATTCCATGCTGCAAGGAGAAGACTTAGAGATTTACTTGACAAGTATGGTTTAGCAGGAACCGATTTTGTAAATCAACTGCATAGAGAATTATATGGAGCAGATTTCGTTTCAGAGATGCAAAAACTTGAGTTAACTGAACTAATGGCTGAAATTGATTTCAGATTGGTTGAAGGCGGTGGCGAGGCGATCCAGTTAGATGCTCTTACGGCTAGACTTTCCAAGTTACTCGGTTGATTCTTCAACCACAGGTTCTTCAACGACTAGAGTCATTGTAATTGTTCGCTCATTTTCCCATGGGTCACCATCTTCGACGACCTTTATTTTTACCTCGTAAGTTCCTACGTCAAGTCCGGCAGGAACCTCGACTGCCATTGGATAGTCAATGTCTTTGTGTGAGCGTACTGAGTCGAGTGCATCTGGGTTCGATTCGGCTAGTATGGGCCAAGAATTGTTGGCCGATTCTCCGTTGAATGTAATGGAATATTCAGAATCGCTAGCATCGTTATTGTCACTGAATGACAGAACAAGATAATGCGTGCCAGTATAGCCTTGTGTCAGGTAAACTTTGTCTTTAGATTCGTCAGTGAAATCGAATCCTTCTTCACTTGATGAAATCATTCCCCAGCCATCATCGACCTGTGGAGCAGCTATATCTGCAAATGGTGCATTTGTAAGTAGGAATGTTATTGCTAGCCAAGTGAATACATGTAAGAAAGAAGCTTTGAACCAGGTCCCTCTAGTGTAGTGTTCCACAAATTTTTCAGGCAGTAGAGCCCTGTGAATAGAAGGTAATAGGAAAATTGCCATCATTGGAACGAACCACAACAAGTCAGCATTTCCTTGTGAACCAGGCATGGCAACATAACGCATTACTAGAGCCATTGTGGTCGCAAAGGTTACTACTAGCCACATTGAAACAGTATCAGCCTTTTCTTTGGAAACATGTTTCACTGGGTCGAAAGATTCGATGCCCATATCGGCACCTGAGCGATTTTTCTTTCGCTCTTTGTCGCCAGCACCACGGTTTCTCCGTTCCGCAGCAGCGGCAGCCATGGCGGTGTTTATGTCTACCATCAAGGCAGGGGGGAGGTTCCAAGTGAATGAATGCTATGGTTAAAAATTGTAAAATTAACTTGGATAAGTGAATAGGATTTTGCCGCATTATTCAAAGAGGGGAGTACGGTGGGCAGAGTGCTTGCCGGGGTGGCGTAGTTGGTGGCGCGTCGGACTCATAGGGCAGTTCCAAGGAACTTTTTGTGACGTACCAAAGCCCCTTCACATGTCTGAGACATCCGAAGGTCGCGGGTTCAAGCCCCGCTCCCGGCACTTGAATCAAACAGATTTGGCAGCTTGGCTTTGCATGTGACCTGATCAGTCACCGCCTCTGGTAGTTAAGTTATTGCTCAACAACTCATTTTCGATAAGAATATACAGAATAATTGCATATTGAGTTGAAATTATATTTCAAAAATTAGTTTTGATAAGTTAGATTTGATACAAGAAAATATAACTAAGAAATTTGAGAATAGAATAGGTCGGTAGTATGAAGAGAATTTTTGATGAGATGACTAGTTTCAGTACCGAGAGGCCAAAAACGACTATTGCCATTATTTTGGTATTCCTAATTTCACTAACTCCAAATGCTATGTTCATCAAATTTGACAACAGTGAAGATGCTTTTTTCCCCGACAATGAAACTGTAAGATTACTCAATGAGGTAGAAGATGAATATCAAGCATCTATTGATTTCATTCGATTTATCGATGATATTGATTCTGGAGACCTGTATGATGAATCTACATGGGAGCAACTCGCTACATTGGAAGCAATTTTGTTGGAAAATCAAGATTTACAAGAGTATCATTATCCTCTATTCGGTATTCAACCTAATAGCGGAATGGCTAGTGCTGCAATTCAGTGGCACAATCTACAGGACCCGATGACTGCAGATTCTTGGATCTCTAATTTACAAGTAAGCATTGACGCAGTTGCTGCATCTGACAATGAAAGCCTGACCAGTAATCTTGCAAACCTTAGCGCAGCTAGTTCTAACATTCCTAGCCCAAGTCTAGTAAGTGCTACCGATTTGAGGAATTGGCAACCAGATGACCCTAATTTGTGGCTTGAAAGAATTGATGAAGGAGTAAATCTTACTTCTAGTCTGACGGAATTATCAATTGGTCTGACAAATCTGATTCAAGGACCTAATAGTAGTGAAATCGCAATTGCAACAGGGCCTATCTCAGGAAAAATTGGAATGTTAATGGGCATGCAATCAATCGATTATCGTTCAATGATGATTTCCAATCTTCCGGCTGAAGATTCAACCGACCCTTGGGACTCCGATGGCCCAATATTGACCACTTTCGTTATTGTGACAGAGCCTGGTGAGCACGATGTTGATGTCATTGGGGATGTTCAAGAAAAGGTTACTGAATGGGCAGAAGAGCTGGCTGAGAATGCTAAATCTGAGACTGGGGATTCCGATGTTTCTGTGTTCTCATTTTCGCAACTCGCGACCGGACAAAACGCAAACTTGGGTAAAGAGTTAGGAATTCTAAACTCTCTATGTTTGTTACTTCTTGGTTTCATATTGTGGACAAAATTCCGCAGTAAGCGAGATACTGCGAATGTGTTGGTATTGACTGTATTCGCAATCCTAGCGACATATGGAATGGCTGGTTTGCTCACACTACTCGGTGTGAAAATGGTATTCAATGCAGCGATGAACTCTATTCCAATTTTGTTGCTCGCTATTGGTGTTGACTATGGTTTACACGTAGTAGCCAGAATTAGAGAAGAGTTACAGGACCAAGAAAAAGCCGACCCACAGGGTAGAGAGACTTTGAGAGATTTCTCAATAGAGGCACGAAGAATCGCCATTCGCAAAGGAACAATTCTGACCTCTGCAGCATTGATGGTTGCAATCTTTACCGACATGGTTGGTTTCCTTTCCTTCAGATTCTCTTCTCAGCAATTCTTGGTTTCATTTGGTACGGTTATCGCAATCGGATTATTCTTCATCTATCTGCTGAGCATTACTGCATTACCTGCATTGATGATGATTATACCGCCAAAGAAATTACCTTTGGAAAAGTCTGGTAAGAACGATATTGGTCCAATCTCTTCATGGATTGGTTCGCTTGTAAATGTGCCACAGAAAGTGATTGTTGTTACGATATTGATTTCAGTTCCAATGTTCCTTGGTTTCCAACAATTAGAGGTAGGATTCGATACTAGAGATAATTTCGATGATTCGGTTCCGGTCGTGCAAGATTTCTTACTGATTGCTGATGAATTCCAAAGCAGCCCATCTCCATTGTATGCTGTTTTGGATGGTGATGTAATCTCACAAGAGGGTAGGACTCTCTATGATAACGTTGTAATGGAGTTATCAGATAATCCGAAAACAACGGGATTACCTATTGGAATATGGTCTGTCCTTGAAGAATCTCGTACCACAAATAGCGAACTTGATGCCTTGATGAATGGATTGAGTGATGATGAATCCTCTTGGTCTGCGCTTGAGGCTTGGCTGTTGAGTGAAGATGGAAGAAATGTTTCCTCTGGCAATCTTAATTCAGATGCTTCACAAACAGTGATCTCCTTCCAGGCAGCGACTTTGGATTGGCAAGCAACTGCAGATTTCGAATCTGATTTGTCAGCAAATCTAGCCGATATTGCTGATGACACTGAGGGTGATTTCATGGTTCAACTATCGGGACGTTCACTAATTTTAGCACAAGTTACTGCAGACGTTGCTGACTCAGCAGTCATCTCAACAGGTACAGTTGCTGCGGTAATTTTACTGATGCTAATCAGTATCAATACAGTGCGTCAAAAGGATTTGATTAAGGGTGCTGCTAGAGGGTTTGTGACTTGGATACCTTTGATGGTAGTGGTTATTTGGGTCTATGGAATAATGGGTCTAACTGGATATCAATTGAATTCACAAACCGTGACTATTGGTGCTTTGACTCTTGGATTGGGTGTAGATTACGCAGTTCACTTGACAACTAGATTGGAGGAAGAAGTCGAACATGCCCCAGATGCTAATCCTGTAGAATGGTCCACTAAATCGGTTGCAACAACAGGGCGGGCTATGTTTGGAGCAGCATTAACTACAGCAGGAGGATTTTCAGTTCTAAACTTCTCTTCATTAGTTCCATTGCAACTATTCGGACAAGTATTCGTGGTAGCAATTATCCTCGCACTTATCTCAAGTTTGTTTGTCCTTCCAGCAATGTATACACCGTTTTTGAAACAGGATGCAGAGAAGTATTTGGCCGCTAAAGGCACAACAGAAAGTGAATAATCAAACCGCTCTGTCTTCTAATAATTCTAGAGGAATAATCTCTAACGCTTTGATGTTAGTTGCTTCAAGGTCAACTGGGCAAGCTTCACCGTGATTCAAAGCATCAAGCCAAGTCCTGGCGCAAACGCACCAAGAGTCTCCAGGCTTAAGTCCAGGGAAGTTGAAATGGGGGGCAGGTGTGATTAAGTCATTTCCTCTTGATTTTGCGAATTGGAGGAATTCCTCAGTCACGATGGCGCAAACAGTATGGGAGCCTCGGTCATTTTCATCTGTGTTACAATGACCGTCACGATACCAGCCAGTAAGTGGCTTGCAAGAGCATTCCCCAATGTCCTGTCCTAACGCATTCTTTTGAGCGCCCATGGGATGTTGTTATCAAAATTGTACTTGAAATTATGTATGATCTCATTCATCATCTTCGAAGCGCCGATTAGTGTTGAGTGATTTCTTTAGCAAGAACTCAATGTGTGAATTGAGTGACCTAAATTCATCATCAGCCCATTGTTTCAAGGCAGCATGAAGTTTAGGGTCTAATCTAAGCAGTATCTTCTTTTTTTCCATTTTAATCCCATCATCTTGGCATAAAGAAAGTATTGGCAAATATTCCAATTGCCATAACTAAGTATAAAATCATGCAAAACCAGAATGTTTTGGGTGCAGATTCTCTTGTTACCCATCCTTTTCCTTTTGCATGTACGCCTTGATTTACCCAGCAATAACCTGCATATAGCAAGATCAATGATGAGAACACTACATTGATTATTAGTCGAATTTCCATTTAATCACCTATATTCCGCCTTGAGGTGGATTTCCAAAGTCTGGCTGTGACATATGTGTAGTAGTCGATTTGTCTACCGTTTGCTGAGCGATTAATTGGTTGTCAGCAGGTGGCATATACATCATTTCCTCGACTTTGTTATCTTTCATGGTTAATGCCATTATTCCACCAATTATCAAGAATAAAATTCCACAGCAAATACCGCCGCCACCTAGGCCGAATCCAAGTACGAGAAGAAGGCCATCTTCAGCAATTTCTTCACCAACTTTTTCATCGTATGTTACCCAAACGCTTTGATTCGATTCAAATGAAACATTTCCTTCATAACATCCCCAGCAAGCACGACCAATTTTTACTAGACCCTTGCCGTCTCTATCATAATTCGTGTTTTTATCATTAGCATCACATTTTTGATTTGGTTGAACTTCGTTGTAGAAATTACCATCCAAAATTCCAGCCCATTCCCAAGAATTGTTCACATCAGGACTTTCTGTGATTGTAACATTGGTGTTTTGACATACATCCCAGATATCATTGTCATCTTTGTCTTCATAAACACCTTTGACCCAAAAAGTCAGCCCGACATCTCCCATTCCATCTAGGTCTTCAATCATGATTGTTCCATTAGTGACATTTTCATATTCAAATGTGTTCCAACTATCTTCCAAGTTATCTATTTGGCCAGCACCTAATGCAAAACCTGCAATGCCAATGACGGTTACAATTGTTCCTATAATGAGTAATACTTTTGCTGCTGTATGCATTTTTCCACCTCACTGGTACAATGTTCCAGTGTTTACAACAGGTGTTGTATCGGTCTCAGAACAAAGGACAACTAGTAAATTACTAACCATGGTCGCTTTTTTATCCTCGTCTAGTTCAATGATTCCTTTGGTGCTAAGTTGCTCAAGAGCAAGTTCGACCATTCCTACAGCACCGTCGACAATCTCACGGCGAGCAGCTACCACAGCGCTCGCTTGTTGGCGGCGTAGCATTGCTTGTGCAATTTCAGTAGAATATGCGAGGTAGGAGATCCTTGCTTCTAAAACTTGGATACCTGCTCTTGCTAAGCGAGCCTCAACAGATTGTTGTAATTGCTTTGCGATTTCATCTTGGTGACTGGATAGAGTAATTCCGCCAATGTCTTTCTCTTCAATTGCATCGTAAGGATACTTAGTTGCCATTTCACGAAGCGCCGCTTCACTCTGGATTTGGACATAGTGTCCGTAGTTTTCTACTTCGAACATTGCCTCTGCAGCATCGTATACTCTCCATACGACTACTGCTGCAATGTCGATAGGGTTTGCATTCACATCGTTGACCTTTAGTTTACTAGATTCGAAGTTGTTGATCTTGAACGAAATCTTTGACTTGCTGTAAAGCGGGTTTATGAAAAATCTGAAACCTTCAGTCTTCAAAGTTGAGACATATTTCCCAAAGAATTGTGTTACAACTGCTTCATTTGGATTTACGATTACGTAAGAATTCCACAACACTAACCAAATTGGGCCGGTGATAATCAGTAGAAGTGCACCTGGCCCAGTAGCCAATAATCCAATATTGAAGACACTCAGGATTAAGTGAAGGAATAATCCAATAAACCCGTTTATGGATTTAGCATGTTTGTCTTTAAATTGGGGCTCATTTTGTGGCATTGCTGCTTGGACAGGAATGCTAACCGTTGCGGGCTGCATGGTGTACTCCAAGGCAAGGAGGTATATTATGATATCTCTATGATATCACTTTGCTATCTCTTAGCTCCTCAAATTTCTGTATCTTCTGTAGAATCAGTTGCCTCCTCATCAGTTGAATCGATTTCTGCATCACTTTCTTTGACTTCTTCACCCTTGATCTTCTCATCAACCATTTCTGCTTGGTCAATTCTACCGGCTGCTGCGGGCTCACTGCCCCACTTTCCTTCATCATTTTCTTCATCCTTATTTTTTACAAGTAGAATTACTCCAAATGCAAGCGTTCCCAAACCAACTGCCCAAATGCTCAGTGCGACGTAATCAATCCAATGGTCGAAGTTTGTCCAGAAGCCAAAAATCTCTTGATTGGTAACAATTTGTGACTCCATTGCTTCAGCGGTTTCATCATCAAGTTCTGCTGAAGTTTTAATCATGAATACTTCTTGTAAATCAGACTCTTCAGGAGGTTCTTGTTGGTCTGTCATATTTCTAGAATCAAGCCAAAATATTGATTGTGACTGTCCTCCTATTATTGCACCACTCAATTGCTCTACCTTGATCTCGACTTGACTTTCGAAGTATACAGGTAGAGCGCCAGGAATAGCATCTATAAGTTCGCCACTATTGATCAACTTCGCTTGAATTGACCTATCAAGAGGCTTCATTTCAGCGCTACAGATGTCAACAGGAATGCCCTTCAATTCACCTTCTTTATTGCAATTAATATCAGCGTATCCGTATCCTGAAAGGTCAATTTTGTCATTATCTCCAGTAAGGAATCCTCCAGTGGTATCTTCTTGCAGTTCTGCTGTAATCAATTTATGAGTTGCTTTTTCTTTCTCTAATGTTCGCCAGGTGACATATTCTCCGTCTCCAACTTGAACGGTTTCACCTTTGTCACAAGTATCAACTTCCCCAGTGCAAATTGTGATTTTTACAGGGTCTCCGGTAGAGATTCCCCCTTCAACAAATTCATCTGAACCATAGAATGTTTCATTCGCTTCTAAACTAGTCCAGCCTGCAGTCTTGTTTTCTGTATCTCCCGTTTCTAGGTAAGCATTGACAGGGTCATGCCATCCCAGTAGCCAATTATTCATTGGTTGAGTAAGGTATTTACTAGTTCCAAAAGAATCGATTAAGAATTCTGGGACGAAATTCTTGAAGATCACTTCCCTAACCAGTAATCTTGCTGCACCAGCTGCTTCAACATCGATTTCATAAATTTCTGCAACCGTCTCATTGGTCCACTCTTTGTGCGGTGCACTCATGTTATTTGTGTAATTAATTGGAAGTGATTTACCACTCAATTCTCCATACAGGAACATACTCGCGCCCCAAGCAGTTGTAAGTCCCCATTTGCCATACAGCATTCTTGCTGAATCATTTTGGGTTAGGTCAATCGGATTTCCAGCAGGGAATCCATAGGCTCCTGTCCCCCATTCACCACCAATATTTAATGAGAAATCTGTGTAAGAATCATCGATTGGATTTACAGATCCAAATGTCTGGTTTACGAACTGTGATGCCGAGATATATCCTTCACCATCTACCAAAATCAATGGCAATAGGGTTACGTCATCAACCCAATCGCTACAGTAATTTTTCAAAACTTGGTGCTCATTTTCGCTAATCCCGTAAGTCTCCATAGCCGTTTGTTTGTTCATATCTAAGAATTCAGCAAGTCCAAATGATGTTCCTGATTCACTGACCGCTAAAATTCCAAGAGGCTCATCTGTATTGTTACCCATATTGAGTACTTTTTCTGCTACAGAATCGTCCATCTGTAAACCAAACATCCGTTTCATCCTATCAGACAGAGTTACATTGTCCTCTGAGTAGTTGCTGAGGTAATCATCGTTACCTGCGCCATATTCCAGCATTAGGCTTCCCATTCCTCCATACAGAGTCCAATCTCTTGCCAATGTGATGTTGAGGTCAGTAGGGTGTTTGAAACCCCAAAGTTCAGCCCGCTCTAATGTTACTGAATCATCTGGATTCTCCAATATGCTTTCAATTGAATCAGGCTCGCCCATCGCTGCATAGACCAAAGGTCCCATGTAATTTACAAGAGACAAGTTTTCTCCGCTTGGGCCAACCGCATTGTAAAATGCGTAATCTAGGTCAATATTAGAAACGAAACTACTTGATTCATTATCCATGTAACCATTTCCGTTTAAGTCTCCACCATTATTCCAACTCTCGTCTTCCTCAAGTATTCCATCACCATCATCGTTCCAAGTTCCATTAACCCAATATGGTTCAGAACCACCTTCCCCCAAGTAGGTTTTATTCTCATCGTCTAGGAAAGCATCACCATAGGCTTCGTTAAATGCTTCAAACATACCATCTAAGAAATACGACTCTGCAGAATTTCCAAGGTTTGTATTTATGATACTACTGCTACTTGTTCCCTCAACTGATGAGAGATTTTCCATGTGTTCATTCCTAATTTCGTATGCGACTCCGACAGCCGCCGAAACCTGTTTCATGTGGATGTCTAGAACCCCTGAGACAAACCCGGTTTTTGTGATCTCCATTACTGCGTTGATAGCAGAACCGGTTGCACCGACAACCTGTGGATTGAAAGCAATGTTTAGCTGACTAATCTCTTGAGAGCAGGGCACTAGAGTTTCGCTGGAACATGAATAGGAAGTCGATTGAGTATAGGTTAGTAAACCATTCCTAATGTCGTAATTGTCTACAGCGCGCTTCACAGTGACATCATATGTAATTGGGCCGATTCTCTCATACATAGGTTCAGAATTATTGTTTGAAACATCATCCAAGTTTAGTATGTGCCATGCGAAAAAGTCTCTTTGTGACGTGGATTCAACCCAGTCTTCGTTTACTTCTGTACAAAGAATATCTTCACAGATATCATCCTTTACTTTCGTTGCAACAGCATCTTCAACAGCAGCGGGTACTTGTCCGGTTGCATATACGCTCAATCCCAAGTTGAGTGAAACCAATAATAGTCCAGTAGCGATGAGAATCGCATTTAGAGAACTCTTTGCCATGCTGCTGGGTTTGGATGTCTACCATTGAACCTTGCGATTAAAAAATCAAGAAACTATTACTCTGTACCAGAAATAGTTCCATCCGTTTCCAAACGATACAATCTCACTGTGCTGGTCGCACCTCTCATTGCTTGTGGCGATCCAGAAATTGCAACAACCCTCTCTCCAGGCTTGATTGAACCTTCATCAGCAAGTTGCTTTATCGCATTCTGCATAGTTCGTGAACCACGCTCATTTTCTTCGACAATCACAGATTTTACTCCCGGTAGTAAGTTCATTCTCCTAGCGGCTCTTATCCTGTCAGTAACTGCAGTTACAACTACTTCTGGCTTATACCCTGCTACTAATCTTGGAGCGTTACCGTGTTGTGTCGCAACTAAGATATGCCTTGCAGATGCCATTTTAGACAATTCAACACCAGCGTGAGCAACAGCCCTTGTCGAGCGGAATTTTACTAGAGCGCCCGGAGTTCCTCCCGAGGTAACTAAACCGGCTTCTGTTGCATTCGCAATTTTCACCATAGTTTCTACAGCAGCAATAGGATGGTCTCCTGATGCTGTTTCTCCCGATAGCATAACTGCCGTGCCTCCATGTCTTATTGCGGTAGAAACATCGCTTACTTCTGCTCTGGTCGGTCTTGGATTCAAGGTCATGGATTCGAGCATTTGTGTTGCAACGATTACAACCATGCCTCTCATCAAACCAGCATCAATAATCCTTTGTTGTGCTAGTGGGACTTGTTCAAGTGGAATTTCAACCCCTAAGTCACCTCTAGCCACCATAACTCCGTCAGCAGCATCGAGGATTGAGTGGAGATTTTCTAATGCGGCAGGATGTTCAATTTTTGCGATAATCGGCGTATGTAGTCCTGCTGCTTTTACAGCATCTTTTGCAGGTCGCAAATCTTCAGCACTTCTTACATAGGAGACCGCTATCCAATCTGCACCACATTTTAGTGCGTGTTGTAGCGCCAGTTTGTCTTTCTCTCCAATCGCTGGTAGATCAATCATTGTTCCAGGTAAATTGATACCTTTCCGACTTGTCAATGGTCCACCGTCTTCCACTATACAATCGATAAACGATGCTCTCTCTCCAGCAGATTCTTTCACACTTAACCGAATTAATCCATCAGCAACTAGTATTGCATCGCCGGATCTTAATTCAGCGGATAGTCCTTCATACTCTACTGGAATCTCATCGCCATCATGGTTGCGTTTTCCGCACAAAAGTCGAACTGTATCTCCATTTGAGAGTAATTTAACTCCATTAAATTCTCCCAACCTTAGCTTAGGTCCTGGTAAGTCAGCCAATATGCAAGTAGTCCTTTTTTCAGTTTCTAGAGATCTTATTTTATCGTATAACTCGGTTTTTTGTTCAGGTTCTCCATGCGAATAATTGAGCCTAAATACGTCTGCACCGGCATTGAAAATTGATTGGAGATTGTTTGAATCCCAAGAAGATGGACCAATAGTGGCCACGACTCTTGTCCTTCTCATAGTTTGACGTCAAGGGTTCAAGTCCTAAAGGGCTCCCTATGTAATCTAGATATTTCACTTGATTCCAGTGCCATAAGCAAGGAATTCGAGGGTTCCAATCTTGTTCTGTTGGCCACCTTTTACTTTGTTCATGACCATGGAGGTTTCAACTCTTACGTTTATGATTTCAGTCCATCCTTCGCCTAGAGCTTGTTCTCTCAGCCTCTGTAGGACTTCAGCCCTTCCATAAGCGAGAACTTTGTCATAGGATTTAATCTGCCCTCCAAAAATAGACTTAATATTTCCAAGGAATAGTTGCCACCATGATGGAGATACTGTGATGTTTGTCATAACTAGGCCCGCAATTGAGGCCTTTTCCATGCTTATTGGTTGAGAGAGTGTATGGATATTGTCTCCACCTGAAATCGCAGCGACTCTCTGTTCACGGGCAATCAATTTTTTCCTTCTCCTTGATTGGTGAAGCCAACCGAAGAGCATGGAGTAGATGAAAGCAGTTGGAAAGAATGCAATGAAAACAAAAATAATTGCATAAATAACTAGCAACCAAATCTGTTCAGACTCTAACATGTCATACATGCTATCACTCTTGCTCTACAATAACTGCAGTTCCATAAGCAAACAATTCTGCTGCGCCGCCTGCTACGCTGCTTGTTGCGAATCTTACATTCACGACAGCATTTCCACCACGTTGTGCAGCATCGAGCATCATCCTTCCTAGTGCTTCTGTTCGTGCTTCCATCAAGAGTTCAGTGTAAGCCTTCAACTCGCCACCAACGATGTTTTTCAATCCTGCAAGGATGTCCTTACCGATGTGCTTTGCACGAACGGTTGAGCCAGTTGCAACTCCAAGGGACTTTGTGATTCTGAAACCGGGGATGGTTTCTGTGTTAGATGTCATTATCTCCATGACCACCCTCAGCGAGGGCTGGATTATCAACTTTGAGATAAAATCCACTTTCAGGCATTTCGTTTAGGTTATGGTACATGTTATGCAAAACAATTGCTAGTGCAATAAATGTAATTCCGCAGAAACTCGAAGTAAAAACAGAGGCTGAAGCGATCCAAGAATAGTCGGCACCACCAGGGTAACTTTCCATAAAACTAGCAACTATGTCGGATGAGATGTAAGCCTTCCAAACCTCACCTACCATACTGACTAAACCATAAGCAATCCCAAAATGTAACATCTTCTCATTTTGAGTCCAGAACATAGCTATCGCTGGAATTCCTACTAGTATTGTAAGAATTGCAAAGATTTGTGTCACCTCTGTCAAATTGGAATCCTCTAACTCTTGCATCATTTCTTTGTATGCTTCATAGTCTTCCCATTCTGATAATGAATAATTGTAATCTCTCTGCTCTTCTTCTGTTCCATTAGCGGGGTACTCCCCTAGTTTTTTTGGTTCATTTCCAAATGAGTAGTGATTTATTCCATTGATTCCGAATATCTCAATATAGAACAGATTTGCCACCGTTAAGCCAAGCATAATCGCAAGAAATATTGCGAAAGCTCTTGCCCACCAAGGGCTGTGCTCATTTATTGAGTTGACATCCATAAAATCACAAAATCGGTTGGTTCCTCAGCCATTCCAAATCGGAGATGTAGAGTTGTCTAATATCGTCCAAGCCAAGCACTAGCATTGCAAGTCTTTCTAATCCCATTCCCCATGCACAAACAGGGTCTTTGATGCCTAGTGGCTCGGTAACTTCTGGTCTGAAAATACCAGCTCCTCCAAGTTCTAGCCACTTTCCTCGCCACTTTACTTCGACTTCTAATGATGGCTCAGTGTATGGGAAATAAGCAGGTCTAACTCTAACCTCGGGGTAGCCCATTTTCTCGTAGAATGTTTTCAAAGTCGTTACAAGCATTCCTAGATTGGCTCCAGGTTCCATGATTATTCCTTCGATTTGATGGAATTCTGGAAGGTGTGTTTTGTCTATACTTTCTTTTCTGAAAACTCTGTCAATAGCGAAAACTCGACAAGAATCTTCAGGATTTTCAGCAAGATATTGTATGGTATTCACAGTGGTGTGGGTTCGTAGCAACCCCTTCTGAGAGATTTCAGGGTCGAAGTTTCCTCCCCAACCTGTAGATTCAGTATCTCCCCCGTGTTCGTGAATCGCTTTCCAATCTTTGAGAAGTTTAGGATCTAATTTTATTTGTCGAGGATTATCGAGATAAAATGTATCTTGCATTTCTCTTGCAGGATGGTCTTGAGGAATGAATAGAGCATCCATATTCCAACCTGCAGTTTGAACGTAATCATCAACTAATTCTGAAAATCCCATCTCTAAGAAAATCGAGCGTATTCGCTCGATTAGTGCTTGCATTGGATGGCTACGGCCAGACCTAGGCATCGCTGCTTCTAGAGAAACGTCATAAGGTCTAAACTCAGCATTCTTCCAACTATCGCTTTGTAGTAACTCGGGAGTTATCTCGGCGATTTTTACAACCTCTTCCAAAGCATTAGTTTCGACATCTTTGCCGCTTTTTGTGATTGACCAGGTTCTTGTCACAGCTTCAACAATTTCAATAAGATTTTTTCTGCCTTTGAAATGCTCTAGTAGTGGGTTATCTATGTTTGGCGAATTGATGAAATTAGTCCTTTTAGAAATATTTCTTGAAACTTCATCAGGATTATCATAGGCAAATTTACCACCATCGATTCTTACTCCTAATCCCTTTAGCAGCCCAATTCCAGGTCCGGCTTCATGCCTCTCAAAATTTTGCGAGATGTCCTTCATTGTTGAGTTTGGATTCGCCTGTATGAATTCCCAAAGTCTCGCCTCTAGCAACCCGTTCGCAACGGCGTTTTCTCCTTCAGTTCCAAGAATAACTCCAAGTTCACTAGACTCTGAGATTTTTACAAAACCGTGATTAGAAAGCCCGTGTCCAGCAGATACTGCTATGGCTTGGTCGTCCCAATCACAAGCCTCGAGAACTTCTTGCAGGGTCCAGTCTCCACCCCTACCTTGAAGGGATTTCAACATCCTCTTCTCCGGGTTGGTCAACTCTGCCATGATAGTGTCTGTCAAGAACGGTTCTTACATACCTTTGCGAAATCTTTGTTACAAAACTTGGGAATCTAAACAATTTTTTGCTTACACAAAATGTTGTGCAGTGGGTTATTCTGGTGGAGCCAACGGAGGGACTCGAACCCCCGACCGTCGGATTACAAATCCGAAGCACTACCAGCTATGCTACGTTGGCGCAAACTTGCCGAGATAGATTTCATAGATGAATGCGTCGGCAGTAAGTAAGATATCTCCTAACTTGTTAGCAAGAGCATGGCAGGAGACAAGTTCCTCAACGCAGCAGGTCTCTCAAAGGCCGGTAATGACACTATCTTTGGTTGGTGGGCGAGGTTTCAACAAGCCAAATCTGCAGGTCTACCTGCTGTGAATGGTACGATTGGGGCGCTGCTAGAGGATAATGGTGAACTTGCAATTAACAAAGCCGTTGATGCAGCGATTAGACAAGCTCCGGAACAAGAAATCGCAGCCTATGCACCTCTAGCAGGTCTACCTGCTTTCCTAGATTTGTCAAAATCACTTGCATTTGGAGATGCTCGAGATGAACTTGAGAATCTTGGTTTCCATTTCTCTTCAACTGCAAGCCCAGGGGGAAGTGGTGCTCTTTACCTATCAGCAAATAATTTTCTTGAAAAGGGCCAATCTATTTTGTTAAGAGATCGTCATTGGGGGCCTTACAAAGGATTCGTGGAAAATAATTCACTAAAATTTGAAACTTGGCCCTTACTACCACCAAACGGTAATGACTTGCATCCATTTTTTGCAAAGGACGAATTTGAAAATAAATTAGCAGAACTTTGTGCAAAGCAGGACAAGGTAATGGTTTGGCTCAACGATCCTGCCCATAATCCAACAGGTCTTTCAATGACTCCTAAAGGTCGTTCAGCATGTTTGGAATCATTTGTTGATTCTGCACTCAACAACCCTCAAGTTGGTCACACACTTCTTATTGATTCGGCATACAGTTTGTATGCTGATGAAACTCATGCTTGGGGCGACACCATTGTAGAATCTTTAGAAAACGGACTAATGTGGCCTGATAATTTGTTATTTAGTGTGGCAGTTTCACTTTCAAAATCCCATACAATATACGGTTTGAGAACAGGAGCACTAGTAAGCATGCATCCTGAGAAAGAGGTTGCTGACCGTTTGGATACAGTTCTCTGTGTCACTGCAAGACAAACTTGGAGTGCAACACCTCGAGTCTCACAGTATTGTGTTAGCGAAATGCATTCCTCACAGGAAGGAGGAGATGCATGGGTAAAGGAGAGAGATCGCTTGAAATCACTCCTAGATAAGCGAAGGAATATCCTAATTTCAGAGTGTGAAAAACTAGGAGTACCTCTTAATCCCACTATGGATGGTTTCTTTGCTTGGATTGAGGCTGATGACCCCGTAGCCATTGCTGAAAAATGTTCAGAGTATGGAGTATTCCTAGTACCTTTGACAGGAGGAGTTAGGATTGGGTTGTGCGCTTTACCTACAGATTCGGTTTCAAAAGTTGCAGAAGCACTCAGTAAAGCGTTGAGTTGATTGAATGAAAAATCGAAGAGAAAACTTCCTAATTTGTGGGATAGTTCTTATCGTGTTTGGAGCACTTTTTTCTCTTGGAGTAAATATCGCAATGGGTGGAGTGGTTGGACTCAGTGGCATTATTTGCTTTATTGTCGGTATGTCAATCTCTAGTAAAATGGAACTTAGCCCGGAAGCTATTGCAGAATGGAAGCCATCTATCGAAAGGTTACCGGATGCTGGCCGGTTCATGTATAGAGTAGATGTAACAATGGATGAACCAATAAAATCTACAATACTCTGTGGACCTTGTGGGCATTTAGAAACAATTAACGGACCGAGACCAAAAAAATACATATGCATAAATTGTAAGCGAGTACTTTGGGTAGATGAAGAAGAATGAAACTTCAATCACAACCCTCTTGATTGGAATTCTGTTCGCCCTAAATATGCCAGCAATGAGATTGGACGGCAAATCCTGTGCTGCGGACCTTGAAGAAAGGTTGAAGCAGCGTATTTCTAATTGCAAATCCCAACCTCATTTGGCAGTCGTTATTGTTGGAGATGACCCCGCTTCTCATGTTTATGTAAGAAATAAGATTCTCTCGTGTGAAAGGTTGGGAATTAAATCAACGCATATCGAATTACCTGCTGAAACAACTCAAGAAGAAGTAGCGCAAACAATAATTTCTTTGAACAATGACTCTACACTTCACGGAATTTTGATTCAATCGCCATTACCATCGCATATGGATGAAGGATCTCTAACCGATTTAATCGATCCAAGAAAAGATGTTGATGGTTTCCATCCTACAAACTTGGGTAGAATTGTACAAGGTAGACTTGATGGCATGATACCTTGTACACCGGCAGGTGTTATGGAGATGCTTCGCTGGGCTAATGTGGAAATGGCTGGGAAAAAAGCAGTTGTAATTGGGCGTTCTTTCAATGTAGGGATGCCACAAGCGCTTCTTCTAGCTTCAAGAGGTGCAGATGCTACAGTAACAGTTGTTCATTCAAAAACGGTAGATGCAAAGTCAGAGTGTTTGAGTGCTGATATCGTAATCGCTGCTGTTGGTAGCCCAGAGATGGTTAAACCAGATTGGATTAAACCGGGTGCTGTGGTAATTGACGTTGGAATTAATCGGGTTGAAGACGAAACACGTGAAAGAGGTTGGAGACTTGCTGGAGATGTTCATCCTAATGTAGAACAAGTTGCATCATTGCTCTCTCCAGTTCCTGGTGGTGTTGGTCCTATGACTGTTGCAATGTTAATGGCAAATACTGTGACGTCCGCAGAAGCCCAACATTCTTGAGTTAAAGTCCTTACAACTAATCATGGACCCGAGGCATCCGAACATTGCATTCGCTGCGAATACGGGCGCTTTGGTGACTTTCATCGCTCTTTTGTTCTCTGCCTTTTTACCTGTAGGTACCCCAAAAGGGTGGTCGAATCCTGAAACAATTTTGGCGATATTAATTCCAGTATTATTCGGTATTTCTTGGTGGGCGAAAAGGGAGCATGAAACACCTGTAGTGCATGAGCATGGAACTTCAAACGAGCAGTATGAAGCGATGGAATCTTTTCCTACAATGGTCAACTCTCTAAATTCTGGCAGGGCAGTAAATTCGAATACTGCAGCAGTTATTGAGTCGATAGTAGGTCGTCAATCTACTCAAAATGCTTCCGCAGTGAGTTCTGCAATTGGAACTTTATCCACTGGTAAAATTGGACAGACATCTGCACAAGCAGCATCACAAAATGTGGTAGAACATGCTGTTGTAAATACTGGAAATGTTGAC
>Ga0163110_10000060_pt1 | contig 48459 bp, 52 predicted proteins | sample CRUFie1St17metaG_FD_108703 | JGI IMG/M metagenome (GOLD analysis project Ga0163110, IMG submission 108703) | Marine microbial communities from the Costa Rica Dome - CRUD Field 142mm St17 metaG | ecosystem: Environmental > Aquatic > Marine > Oceanic > Photic zone | place: Costa Rica: the Eastern...
ATTTCATGAAGAATTTATCAATACCGGATACGTTGATATGGTGAAAGCTATGAAAACTTATAAAGATGCCGGATACAAAGGCTGCTTCATGGATGACCATTGTCCCGACATATACAACGACCAAGAATTTCCTGGAAACCTTGGTGGATACAGATCAAGGATATTCGCTCAAGGCTACATACAAGGATTACTGGATGCAATTAAATGAGAATGTTGCTAATTATTAAGATATAATATTTAAAAATTTATAAAGGAATTTAATATGTTAAAAAATTTATTAGGAATTGAATTATCTGAACTTAAGACAGCTTTAATATTTTCATATATTGGTAGCTTTATTCTAATGGCAACGGGACTTATGTTTGCGTTACCTTCTATTTTCGTAGAATTTACAAGTGATGCTCCTGATTTTGGAACATTTGCATGGATACTTGTTGGGGTTGGTTTTTTGAGGTTAATCCTTACATACTTATATGCTAATGGTACTAAATCAATATTTTATATATTAATTGTTCTAAGTTTTTTAAAAGTAATTGAAATTCCAGCAGCGATTGTTGGAGAAAGTGCTGGATTTATCGTTTGGTACGCTTTATTGACTGGAATAGTGGAAGTTCTTTTTCTTATAAATATATTTAGCAAAAGTGCTAGAGAAGAGAATAAATCAAATTAACTTTAAATATTATTTTAGTGTCAATTAAAATAAATTATTAACTTAAAAGATTATGAAAAAGATTTATCCATTAGCATTCATTGTGTGCATATTGTTTCTTGTCTTTTATGTGATATTTGCCTATACGGGCATAATTTTTAAAGCTGAAACACTTGAAGAGCCTATTGGGTCTATATCGGGTTGGTGTGAAAGAGTAAGCTCCGGAATATTTAGAGAGCCAATGAATGCATTTAGCAATATTGCTTTTATGCTGTCAGGTCTTTTTATTTTTAAAACTTTAAACTCTGATAAAAGTAATAATGAAAATAAATTTTACGGATTTAACAAAATAAGCGTTCTTTATGGTAGTGCGGTGATATTCCTTGGTCCGGGATCTATGCTAATGCATGGAACTCACACTGAATGGGGGGGCTGGGCAGACAATCTAAGTATGATAATGTTTATTATTTTCCCTTGGCTATATAACTTAAAAGAGATGGGGAGATGGTCCGAAAATAGATTTATTTATAGTTACTTTTTCATTGTTATAGCATATGCCTTAGCTAGGTGGTTTTTTGGAGGAAGGTTAGGAATAGGCCTAGATCTATTCGGTTTATCAATTGGCCTGTGGATAATTTCAGAGTATCTATTTAGGTTTTGGTCGCCTAAGGCAAGATGGATTTCAGGATTTGTCGGTTTTTTTGTTGCTTTTATTTTCGGCATAACTCCAATTGAAATATTTTCTGATTTAGGAAGTTATTGGTGGGTATCATTATTTTGGTTACCTGCAATTTTTTCCAATAATAAATCGAGAAAAATAAGGAAATATAATCCATGGTTTTTTCTAGGAACATTTAGCTTTATGTTGGCTTATGTTATTTGGCTTCAAGGGCAACCTTATAGCCCATCATGGTTTACTAATTCCTGGTGCAACCCTGATTCATTTATACAGCCCCATGCTTTTTGGCATTACATAACAGCATTTTCAACATGGAGTTTCTTTATATTTTTTAGAACAGAAAAACAAATGTGATCATGGTGGAGCTGAGGAGGCTCGAACTCCTAACCTTTTCGCTGCCAGCGAAATGCTCTACCAATTGAGCTACAGCCCCAATAAACTGCATTTATTCAATAAGAGCTTTTTCCATCTCTTCAGAAAGCCTTTCACACTTTGCTTTCATCTCGTCAGTAATAAGTCCAAATTCTCCTGTTGGATCCTGTGCACCCGCTATCGCCATTTCTGTTTTACACAAATTATATATTTCTCTTTTTTCCCAATAAGCAATAGTTCGTTCACTATTTTTAATTTGGGCTTTTAAATTATCTATTTCAGCTTCATACTCGAATTTCAATAATCTAGCTTCTTCACTTTCATTTTTCGAATCAGCACTTTCATTTTTTGAATCAGCACTTTCATTTTGAGAAATACCCAATTGATATTCTAATTCTCTAATTTTGAAATTTAATTCAGAAATTTTATTTTCTTGCTCATTTAACTCTTCTCTAAATTCTTGGTTTTGGTCGGACAATTGCTCTACTCGTTGTTTGTTATTTTCTGCATTAAATTGCGTAGATACAGTATCTCCACAACCTAGTGTGAGAAGGGTTAAAAATATAATTATAATTAATAAGTTTTTCATATTTATTCCAATAAATATTTTAAAAGATACAGAGCATTAAGCAATATACCCAAAAATAGCTATATAAATTGAATTACCGACCCAAAAAATACTAGCAACAATAGTCCATAATCGAAATGTACTCATATATGATTCAGGCTTAGTGTAGGGCTTAGGTTTTCCAAATAAAATAAAGTCTTTTACTTCTTCTTTATTTTCTTTTGTCCACAACCACATAAGCAAATATGAGATAGCAATACAAACTGGAAAAATTATTATAAAAAATTCAAGGCCATATTTCATATATTAATTATACATAAGCATTTCACTTTTTTAAGAGTGGTCTATGTATACAGATACAATTTCTGTGAAAAAGTTAAATCCTTCTTCGCCTTGCTCCCTATGCCCAACACCTGAAGATTTCAGCCCTCCAAAAGGCAAATGAACCTCGCCTCCCAGTGTAGGAGAATTTACATGAACCATGCCTGTATCAGCATTATTGATATATTTATAAGCTTTTTTAATATCTTTGGTATAAATTGAAGATGATAAACCAAATTCAGCATCGTTAGTTATATCTAGTGCTTCAGACAAATCAGATACTTTAAATGACACGAGTACAGGCCCAAAGATCTCTTCTTTTGCAACAATATTTTCTTTCTCAACATCAGTAATAATAGTAGGCTCTACATAGAATCCATTATCAAAAATTCCTCCCTCTAATTTGTGACCACCTATTAAAATTTTTCCACCTTGTTTGACACCCAATTCTATATATTCAGTAACTTTTTCTAATTGATCCAAACTACTGAGAGGGCCCATATCTGTATCCGAATCAATCCCATTTCCGACTTTGAGATTCTTTGTAAGAACTAAAATTTTCTCCATAAATTCATCATAAATATCTTGTTCAATTATTACTCTACTAGTGGCAGTACATCTTTGCCCAGTTGACCCAAACGCTCCTACCATGACGTCCTTAGCAGCCTTTTCAATATCTGCATCTTTAAGAACAATCACTGCATTCTTTCCACCCATTTCACATTGTATTTTTTTTAATTTTGATGCTCCATCAGAATATATTTTTGTTCCAATTTCAGTTGATCCAGTAAATGAAATTCCTTGAACTCTTTTATCTTCTACTAAAGATTGACCTATCTCTGAGCCACTACCAGTTACTAGATTTATAACACCAGGAGGTAATCCAGCTTCTTCAAATATTTCGACTAATTTTATTGCAGATAATGGAGTAGAAAGTGCTGGCTTAAATATTACTGTATTTCCGCATATAAGAGCAGGAGCTATTTTCCATGCCGGAATAGCTAATGGAAAATTCCAAGGTGTGATTATTCCTACAACACCTAGAGGTTTACGCATTGTATATGCAACATTATTTTTATTCTCTGACTGATTAGTATTCCCAAGCAATCTCCTGCCTTCCCCTGCACTAAACTGAATAATATCCATTGACCTTTTTACTTCTGCTTTCGAATCAGCCAAAACCTTCCCTTCTTCCAAAGTAATTGTTTCTGCTAAGTCTAATTTTCTAGAGTCCATTATTCTTAATGCTTCAAAAAGAATTTCTCCTCTTTCTGGGGCAGTAAAATTAGACCATTTATACAGAGAAGAAGATGCGGCATCTATCGCTAAATCAACATCTTTTTTTGAACAATAAGAAATATTTCCTAATAATTGACTTTTATTTGCAGGATTGAAAACTTCATATTCTTCACCTGAAATGGAACTTACCCATTGGCCATTAATATAGTTTTGAAACTTTTTATCAGAATCCATATCTTTAAATTTTTTTTACTTTTTTATCTTAGGTATATCATCCTTGTAAAAAATATAAAATAGAGGCGGGAATGCTAATACAAGCCACAACCACCATCCGGCTTGTATGGCAAAAACAAGAGCAAAACTATATGCAAACCAAAATATTATTCTATAAATTATTTTCTTATTCATAATTTTTTATCAAGCTTATAAATAATATTAGCCTATTAAAGACATGTTTACTAAAAAATATTAAAGTCAGTGATTATATTACGGGTTATTTTTTAATGAATTTGCAAGGTCAGAACAGTTTTGTCTGGCATAGTTTAAATCAAGACCTGTGCATAAAATTATCGAATTTCCAAATACAATATAATCAATATATTTTGCCCTAACAGTATTTGCGCTGCTTCCTGCATAACTTCCGTCACTTCTAGTTCTTCTGTCTTGAATTCCTTCATTCCAAGAAGATTCCGATTTTTTCAAAATAGCTTCTTCTCCAATTACCTCTTCTACATATGGAATTCCACTATCAATAGCTCGCTGATGACTCGAATAAATCCTTACTTCTATATCAATAGCTTTGGCTGCATTATTTTTCCAAAAGCCATAATAAACTCCTTTTGATTCTGGCAATTTTGAAACATCGTATTCTTTATTTATTTTAAAACCTGAATCAAGAAAGTTTTCTATTGAGTAAATATTTCCATTGTCAGTAAATTTTTCCATTGAAACTTTATTTATTTCTTCACTTTCACTGCAACCAATAACCAATAGAATTAAAGAAAACATTATCAATATATTCATTTTAAATTTATTTATCTCGTACTTATGATCCATATAATTTAGAATATTAAAATAAGATAGAAATGAAAAATTTAAGTAAATATCTAAAAGAAAAAAATAATGATTTGTGGGCGATAGCAAATTGTGAACATCCTTTTGTAAAAGAACTGGGCAATGGGTCGTTACCATTAGATAAATTTCAGTACTATTTAAAACAGGATTATATTTTCCTGCTTAATTACTGCAAAGTTTTAGCAATAGCAGCATCAAAATCTTCTTCCGAAAGTATGATGAAGAGATGGGTTAGTTTGTTAAACGAAACTTTGAATTCAGAAATGGATTTACATAGAAATTTTTGCCATGATTTTGGAATATCTTTATCTAATTTAGAAAAAACAGTTGCTGATTCTTCAACAAATAATTATTGCAACTTTCTTATTAATAATGCTCATCAGAATTCAGAAACATTCATTGCAATTTCACTTTTGCCTTGCCAATGGGGCTATCAAGATATAGCTCAAAAGTTTGTAAAAAATAACCTTAAACCCAAATCATTTCATAAAATCTGGATTGAGTCTTACTCGTCAAATGAATACCAAGATGTGACAGAATGGTTAAAAAAATATGTTGACGAAATAGGAAAGAATTCCAGCAAAGAAGAAATTGAAAAATACGATGAGCTTTTCCAATTAGGCATAAAATTTGAAATTGGATTTTGGGACTCTGCGTGGAATTCTTTAAAGTAGATTTTTAATTTTTAATGGATGATGATAGATCTGCACAATTTTCTGTTGCATAAGTTAAATCTAACCCTGAACATAGTATTATTACGTTTCCATTAATAAAATAATCAAGATATTTTGCCCGCACAGAATTTGCCTCACTACCACTCATACTAGAGTTATTTCTTGACCTTCTGTCTTGGATGCCTTCTTTCCATGATGATGATGATTTTTTTAGCACGGCATCTTCACCGATTACCTCCTCTACATAAGACACTCCTTTTTCAATTGCTAATTGTTGTGAAGGATAAAATCTCACCTCATAATCAATTGGTTTGTTAAGCGTATTTTTCCAGAAACCATACCAAGCACCTTCAGCGCTATCTAAATCAGTAACATCATATTGCTTGTTAATTTTAAAACCAATTTTTTTGAAATCATCTATTGAGAAAACTATATTTTCATTTACAATTTTTTCAAATTGTACTTTTTGAACTTCCTCTCCTTGGTTACAAGAAAGAGTAAATAAGACTAGTAGTAAAAATAATTTTTTCATTTTTGCTTGATTAATATAATTAAATCACTAAGAAACATTATATTAGAGAGACGTTTGCAATCAACCCTATTACAAAAAAAGTTATAAATATTATTAGTGCCCTAACATTAAAATTTTTAATTTCTTTTTGCCGTAACTTAGATGTTGTCAAAACAAGTAGTGACCATAATATAATTCCAAATATTGCTAGTGTAATTGAATTTACTATTCTATTTACAATTTCTTCTATCAAATTTAATAAGGTTATTTTTTATTTAATCTATCTATTATAACTGTGCAGGCTTTTAGCGCTTCTGATTCGTCATACCCGGGACACATTAAAATAAAATTTCCATAAATTACGTAATTTAAATATTTTGCAATTGGGATACCATTTCCAGCACCACCAGCAACATTAGCTGGTTCAGAGATTTTTTGTCTGTGTTTTAAGTTGCCTGTAAAAAATGAACAGTCTTTCTTTATGCATCCGTTTTTGCCAGTTATATTATCTGCATATTCTTTTCCATCATTTACAGCACTTTGGTGAGATCCATAAAATCGAATCTCAAATTCTTCTGATTCATTAAGATTATTTTTTATGAATCCATAATGTGCAGATTTAATTCCCGGCAAGTCCATATTATATTTTTTACTTTCCTTAAATTTAATAGATTTAAAATCTTGGATAGTAAATATATTTTTTGATTCAGTAATTTTTTCTAATGGAATAATTTCTTCTTTACCGCTACATGATGAAATAAAAATAAAAAATAAAAGTATTAAGATTTTTTTCATAAATTGAATGACTCTTTTACAGATTCGTGAACAATTTCATTATTTTTTATATTCAGGCCGTTAAAAAGATTAATATCATCATCTAAAGATTTATTTAAACCTTTATTCGCTATGTCAATCACAAAGGGCAATGTAGCTTTATTTAATGATTCGGTTGCAGTTAAAGGAACTGACCCAGGCATATTCGCAACACAATAATGAACCACTCCGTTTATTAAATAAGTAGGGTCATCGTGGGTTGTTGTTTTGCTGGTCTCGAAACAACCTCCCTGATCAATAGAAATGTCAACCATCACTGTTCCAGGCTTCATTTCATTAATCATTTCTTTCAAAACAACTTTTGGTGCTTCTTTGCCAACAACATAAACAGCACCTACAACAATGTCAGATTCTTTGAGTGCTTTTAATATGTTTTGTTCTGAAGACTTAATATATTCGATATTTTTATCTCCAAATTTATTTTTTAATTCATCTAACCTGCCTTCAGAAAGCTCAATAATTTTTACAAATGCTCCATTTGAAAGTGCCTTAATTATCGCTTCAGTTCCTGCAACGCCTGCACCAATCACTGTTACCACTCTTGGTTCTAAATTAGACACTTCACCTAGTAAAGTTCCTCTGCCTTTATTATGTTTTAGAAGAAAATATGATCCCACAATAATACTTAATTGACCCGCTATTGAACTCATAGGAGACAGTAAGGGCAATGCACCTTCATCTGACGTCACAGTCTCATACGCAATACCTGTAACACCTGTTTCTGCCAACTTTAAACTCTGCTGTTTATTTCCTGCCAGATGAAGATATGTAAATAAAATATTATCTTTTGATAAATATTTAAACTCATTTTCAAGGGGTTCTTTTACTTTAACTATCAGCTCGGAGGATTTATATAATTCTTCTGGGTTATTAATTATTTTTGCGCCGTTTCTTTCATAATCTGCATTTGAATAACCTATTTCGTTACCAGCATTACTCTCCACCAATACAATATGACCATTTGTAGTGACCTTGGAAATAGATTTTGGCGTCAATCCGACCCTATATTCATTATTTTTAATTTCCTTAGGAACTCCAATAATCATTTCTACCTCACATAATTTATAACAATCTTAAGTATAGTAGATACTGTTAAATTTGTATTTAGGTGTTGTTAACATTTTATTTATAAGTGACATTAAGTCATTGAATTAGATTATTAATTTAAGGAAAATGATTTTTCTTATGACTTGCAATCAATGTTCAACAGAAATTAAATCTTTTTGGATAATTAATAATTATTTATTTAATTACAATTTGTGTGTAACTCACCTTTCTAATCTGATAAGAAAGGATATGCAGACTTTTCCGCTAGCATTAAAAACAGATTTAAGATACTGCATAACTTGCGGAAATTTAATGGGAAGAAATAAATCGTTAAAACACAAAGTAATAAGATGTGTTCAGTGTATTAACGGAGGGAGAAACTCTAAAAAAAATGATTATTGTTGAGAGTTTCTAAATACTTACTTGTTTGTTTTTCATACTGCAGTCTTCTTTTTCTTCAGAGTACTCACTCTTGTCAGAGTTCCCTTCATCAGCTAACACGTAGTTATTGACAAACAAGAAGCTGGCTATTGAAATGATAAGCACTGCAAGTAGTGCAAAAAATCTATTATTATTTTCTTTGATTTGTTCCATAATTAAATATTACTACACAAAAAAAGTTTTGGGACTTTTTTAAAATTTATTTTCTAAACCTTTTAATTAAGCTCGATGTGTCCCATCTTCCTCCGCCCATATCTTGGACCTCGCTGTAAAACTGATCAACAATCTTTGTTACTGGTAATTGAGAATTATTTTTCTCTGCCTCTTCTAATGCAATTTTTAAATCTTTCCTCATCCAATCAACTGCAAATCCATAATTAAACTCATCGTTAATCATAGTTTTGTGTCTATTTTCCATTTGCCATGACTGTGCAGCTCCTTTTGATATCACCTCAACAACATCTTCCATATTTAAGCCAGCATTCATACCAAAATTAATTGCTTCTGAAAGACCTTGAACTAAACCAGCAATACATATTTGATTTGTCATTTTTGCCAATTGACCAGAACCTGCTGAACCAAGCAATTTCATTTTTTTACTGTAACAATCAATAATATCTTTAGCCTTGTCATATGTATCTTGGTCACCACCTATCATTACAGTTAGTGCGCCACTCTCTGCGCCAGCTTGGCCTCCGGAAACAGGGGCATCTAATGAGCCAAAATTATTCTCTTTTGCATAATCATAAATTTCTCTAGCTATAGTAGCTGATGCAGTTGTATTATCTATATAAACAGACCCATTTTTAATATTTTTAAAAACTCCGTTCTCACCAAAAGTAACTTCTCTTAAATCATCATCATTTCCAACACAAGTAAAAATAAAGTCTGCCCCTATTGATGCTTCAGCAGGTGTATCAGCCTTGGCTCCTTTATACTCAGAAACCCATTTCTCTGCCTTTGCGGATGTTCTGTTAAACACAGTAACATCATGTCCTGCTTTTGAAATAAATCCGGCCATTGGGTAACCCATTACCCCTAAGCCGATAAATGCAACTTTACTCATAACCTATCCTTTTCACTAAAAGTTATATTATATAAAATTTTGAGATAAAAACTATTTGCTTTTTAGTTTTTCTATTTCTTTTTCAAGTTCTTTAATTTTTTCTTTTTTTGATGATGATTGATCTTTAAGCTTCTTCTTGTTGTAATACCAGACAATTTGCCGAATTGTAATTATTGGAATTATTATTCCGTAAATTATAATTATAATAATTATGAAAATATTAAATGCGCTCATTTAAAATATGTTACCTTTCTCCATACAAATTCTAATGGCCCATGACTGAATAGGCCTAACCAGTATTTTGACCAAATTAACTGAATCAGCCATACAATTACAACAAATAAAAAGATCTCTTTTCTTGTAAATTCAATGTCATTGAGCATCCAATTAAAGAAAATAATACAGAATAATGTTTGTGTAATGTAATTTGTAAAAGCCATTCTTCCACATGCTCTAATAAATGAAGCAATTTTAAATGAAAGTTTTTTATTAAGGATTGATAGCAAGCCAATATAGCCAATTGACATTGGTATAATTCCTAATTTATTTGGAATAAACCCAATTATAGCTATATCTGGATTGTAGTCATTTAATCCAAGCCATAAAAGACTTAGAATGCCAAGAGGAATACCTAGCGCTAACCCAAAAAAGGTCATTCTTTTATAAATCTTAATATCAAGGTTTCCAGATAAAACTTTTGATCTAAATAGAATTACACCTAACAACATCATTCCTATTGCCCGGAACGTAGCATCTAATCCAAAATATGAATATATAGCTTCCCCTTTCACCCCTTTTACATCTGCTTCCACAAACCAATATGATGATAGCCCAAGCTTATCTGGCCATATATTTATATTTGCTTCAGATAGAATTAAATTTCCTTCACTATCAAAAAAGCCTTGCCACGGATAAGCGATTATTGATCCAAAAAGTGTAAAAAACAAACTTAAAATGACCAACAATTTAATATTTTTTTTATATAAAAATATAATTAAAATTGCTGATATTCCATAAATTCTTAGAATATCTCCATCCCATAAAAGTGCATGAAAAATCCCAAATAATAAAAGCAAAGAATTCCTCCAGACACTTAACAATCGAGGTCTTTTATAATTTTTTTTATTTGCTGAATCTATAAAAATAACAATCCCTGCACCGAAAATTACTGAAAATAACCCCATCATTTTTTGGGATACAAAAATTTCAGAAATAAAAACATGAACCCAATCAATAGTTCCATCTACTGCGGCAGAAGGGTGATTAAAATAAGCTGACAATGGAAGAGAAAAACTTAAACTATTCATTATAAGAATGCCTAGCACCGAAAAACCTCTAATAAAATCTAGATTTGTGATCCTTTCATTACTATTCATTAGACTCCTTTGAGAGTAATGCCTTCTTTTTCCTGATCCCTCCTTTAGCACTATACCCACCAATTGATCCGTCAGACTTAATTACTCTATGGCAAGGTATGGTTACTGGAAAAGGATTTTTACCACACGCATTTGCAACTGCTCTATATGATTTAGGCGACCCTACTAAAATCGCAATTTCCTTGTAAGTCTTTGTTTTGCCTTTGGGGATTTTGGAGATTTCTCTCCATACTTTTTTTTGAAATTCTGTGCCTTCTATATTAATCAGGTTCAATTGCATTAATTAAATCCCAGCATGTTTCCAGAGCAATACCTTCCTGGCCTTCACATAAAATGACCATGTTGCCATAGATCACGTAATTTCCATACTTTGGGAAGATTCCAGTTGCTTGTAATCCAAGACTTCCTTTATCTACCCCTCCACCTACTTGCCTTCTGTCTTTACTTCCTTCTTTCCAAGTTGTTTCATCTTTAGCAATTACTGCATCATTCCCTGTAACTTCTATAGCAAGGGCTTCCCCAAAACTTACTGCATCATTATGATTTGGATAAAATCTAATTTCGTAATCTTTTGATTCGCTTTTCTTTATACCCCAAAACCCAAAATAAGCTTCTGATGCGCCAGGTAGATTTTCAACGTCGTATTCTCTATTTTTTTTAAAACCCATACTTTTCAAATCGTCAAAAGAGTAAGTTTTTTCTGATGGGGTAATGATGTCTAACATTTTTTCATTACTAGCAGATTCGCCACAAGAAATTACAAAAGCAGCAATTAAAATTGAATATAAAATTTTTTTCATAACAACCTTTCTTCAAGTATCAATATCTCTTAAGTTCCAGAAATATATAGATAGAATTATAAATAAAAAACCTACTAATATAAATATTATCCAATACCATTCGTGAAAGCCATTATTCAATGGATCGTGCCCTTTATAAAAATAAAAAAATGAAATAAATTTTATTTCTTTAAATGAGTTTATTAATGGCTCAATAGAATAAATTATATAAGACACAATTGCTGTTGCAGATGGAATTCCGTAAACAAAACTCCCTTTTTTAAAAATAGTTGATGTAAATGTAGTCATTGTCCCAAAAACTGAAGATAACAAAAATAGATAAAAGCAGACCGAAAAAATATTCCATAAGTTAACAGTTAAATTGAAAAAAAATGTTGAAATAATTATTGAAAAAAACAATGAATACGAAATTATAAAATTTTTAAAAATCATTGAAAGCGCTTTCTGTATAAGAAAACTCTCTCTCGTAATTCTTGTTGATAGTATTATATCAATATACTTTTTTTCTTCCTCTTTAAAAGTAGAATTAAATCCGTAATAAATCGCAAATCCAATTGAAATTAAAGGTGCAAAAACTGTAAACATATCTGTGTTCAAAATGCCTTCAACAGTTGTTAAATTTAAACCCCCTTCTCCACCAATAAATGACATTAAGGGCTCAGGTAATTGAAGTTTTTCAAAAATTATTTGTATTTCATTAAGAGGCAATTCAGAAACAACGTACATAATTAATGAACAAACAAATAGATAAGTTAAAAAAATATACAAAAAAGTATATTTTGAATCTCTGATTGATTTAAGAAAAATATTTCTTAACATTTACTAACCTGAAAAAGATCTGACCACTTTCCCATTCCTACCTTTTATTTTTTTGCCGTTTTCTACTGAAATCTTTCCATTTACTATTACATTTTTCATTCCGCCTGAATATTGATGAGGAGAAACGTATGTTGCGTTTTCTTTAATTTCATTAATTTTAAAAATATTTATATCAGCAAAATAACTTAAAGCAATTTTTCCCCTCTTCTTAAGAGAAAGTCTTTCAGCAGGATAAGATGTCATTCTGAAGATAGCTTCTTGGAAATTTACTATTTTCTTTTTGGAAACAAATTGTTCAATAAACCGAGTATTTGTGCCATAACTTCTTGGATGTGGTTTGCCTGACGAGAGAGGCCCTGTATTTCTTAATGAGTTTCCGTCAGATGCAACACACATATACTTATACTTTGCAATTTCATCAACATCATTCTCATCCATAGAGTGTAAGATAAATGAGCCTTCAGATTTTTCATAAAGTTGCATTACTGCTTCTTCGGGTGTGGTTTTTAATTCTTTAGATATTTCTAGTAAATTAAGTCCTTCAAAGTTAGGATTTATTGCGTAATCTGCCAGTACACAACCTTCAGGTCCATGAAACCTATTTATATAATTAGTTGTTTCATTCTTTATGCTTTCGCGCACATTTAAATCTTGCATTCTATTTAATGTTTTAGTTCTTCCGCCTTCTAAGCTCCACCTTGGAAACATACAGCCGCTTATTGGAGTGCTTGACCAATGATATGGGTATTGATCACCCGCAATATCCAAGCTTTCATTCCTTGCTTTTTCAATGCCTTCGATAAGCTCATAGCCCCTACCCCAAAATTTTGGACCAACACTTTTAACATGACTTATTTGTACCCTTACTCCTGACCTTCTAGCTATTTCAATTGCTTCAGAATGCGCTGGAAACAAGCCTGATGAATCATCACTTTCAGACCGGATATGGCTTGAGTATAAAATATTATTTTTACTTGCAGTTTTAGCTAATTCAATAATTTCTTCAGCACTTGAATATGAGCCTGGGGCATACCAGAGTCCAGTTGAAAAACCTAAAATACCTTGGTCGCAAGCTTTCTGAATTTCATCTTGCATTCTTGCTATTTCTTCAGGGTTAGCTTGCCTTGCTTCCATACCCATCACGTATGACCTTAAATTTCCATGACCAATTTGCGCTGCAACATTTATTGACGGAATATTTTTTTCAATTTCACCTAACCAATCATCAAAATTATCCCAATTATTTTTTTTCTCAAATCCGTAACGACTTAATCTTTCTTGGAGCTGATATTTATTGTTTTTTGACAATGGAGCACAGAAACTCATCCCGCAATTGCCCATTAATTCAAAAGTTACACCTTGAACTAATTTACTATCTGCATCTGGGTCTACAATAAATGAGATATCGCTGTGAGTATGAAGATCTATAAATCCTGGAGTTACTTCATATCCACTTGCATCAATTACTTCTTTTCCATCTATTTTCTCATTCCCTAAATAAGTAACTTTTTCGTCCGTTATTCCTATATTTAATATTGTGGATTCTGATAAATCACCGAAGTTTACATTACCGCCCAGGATTACTAAATCAAACAAATTAATCTCGACTCCAAAGTTCATTTAAATTATATTTTGGTTGCCACCCAAGTTGTTCCTTGGCTTTTTTATTTGAAAATTTATTATGGGGTAAATCTGCAAAAACAAAGTAATTTTCAATTCTTGTAGGTAATTTATCAAGACTAATTTCTAGTGCTTTTTTTATCGCTTCAGCAGCATCTTCCCACCTAATACTAAATGGAGTTAAATCAGTCCCAACACTTTGAGGGGGTTTTCCAACATTCCTTCTTCCTCCAAGAGTCAACGAATCATTATAAAAGTTATAGAAAAGTAAAGTTTGTAGATAAATATATGGATTTTTTTCTGCATAAACTTTACATATTTCTTGCCCCAAAGCTTTTGTTATTGCGTACAAGTTTACTCCTGGCTGCGGAGGAGAATCAGGGTTTATTTCACTGTCAAAATTTTCATATGTTGGTCCAGCAACTTGAAAATGTGGGCCAGTATTAATTACTCTAGAAATTTTAAATTTTTCAGCAGCAAGCATCATATTTAAATTGCCTTTCATGTTGACATCAAAAGCTATTTTTCTGTCAGTTCTTAAAACAGAAAGGTTAATTATTGCATCAACACCTTCAGCAGCTTTTAATACTTGATCAGTATTAGAAATATCTACTTTTAAAAAGTTAGTATTTGAGTCAATTTTTTCTAAATCGGTTTCAATTATTTCATGTTCATTTTTTAATATTTTTGAAACCCAGGGACCTAACATTCCATTTGAACCTAATATTAAAACTTTCATAATTTTTTATTCCTTGGATGATAAAAATGGTCTTCTACTTTTGTTGATAAATTTTCCATATCATTAAGTTTTTTGGTTAGATACTTTGGATTATCTACCTCTGTTTGAAGATGAAAAATTTCATAATTATTTTTAAAATTTATTTCTATTAATTTAGAAATAGTTTTTAATAAATCTTGTTCGCTAGTGAAACAAGAGAAGGCACCACCATTTTTTAACTCATTTGAAATGGGAAATCCAACTCTTAATAATATTTTCTGGAATGGAAATGTTCTTCCAAATTCCCTAAAAACAATTTCTGAAAGATTTATAGAGAGATTATTAAAGTCATTTCTTGGTGTCGTTTTCCAATTTTCTGTTACTGTATAATTTTCTTCATAATTGAAAACATCAAGAGAACTAATCATTATAACTTTTTTAATACCTTCTTCTACGGCAGTCGATAAGGTGTTATAAATTTTTTGAATTTTTAAATTAAATTCTTCAGGTTTATTGCAAGGTTCAATTGAAGATAAAATTATAAGGCAATCTGACCCAATCATATTTTTCTTGGTAACATCATTAACAATTTCTACTGAATGATTTTTTAGATTTTTTACAACACTTTCTAATTTAACGTTGCCCGAACTAACTAAAATGTTCATGAGAAAATTATAATCATGATTAATTTGCGCTACTTTCTTCAAGCTTATCTATGAATATTGTGCAATTTTTCATAGAGTCATTTTCGTCATAACCTGGACAGAATAAAATCAAATTATTATAGATAACATAATTATTATACTTAGCTGCTTTTGTTCCATTCCAAGTATTATTTCTACCGCCTTCAAGCTGAGTTCTTTGATTTAAATCTTCAAGCCACAGTGAACATTCTTTGCTTATACAACCATCTTCTCCCACTATATTATCTGCATACTTTGTGCCCAAATTTACAGCATCAGTGTGATCAGCATAGAATCTAAGCTCATAATCTTCTGGGTTGCCTAGCTCATTTTTCATGAAACCATAGAAAGCTGAAGTTGCACCAGGAAGGTCTTTGACATTATATTCATTACTTTTTTTAAAACCTGTCGATTTGAATTCGTTTATTGAAAGTATTTTTCCTTGATCTGAAATTTTTTCCATAGGAACGAATATTTCTTCACTTGATGAGCAAGCAAAGCTAAATAATAAAATAACTGTAACAAAAAATTTATCTAAAAATTTCATAATTTTTAGTATACCAAAGCTATATAATTTAAATATACAATTTTTTGGTTTATTGTAAACTAATCCATCATGGAACCAAATAAAAGCAAGCCAAATATAGTTTTTATCATGAGCGATCAGCAAAGGTATGACACACTTGAATGCTATGGAAATAATTGGATTAATACACCAAGGCTAAATGAACTTGCTAATAGCTCGAATGTTGTTGAAAATGCCTACGTAACTCAACCAGTTTGTGCTCCAGCGAGATCCTCAATAATGACAGGTTTATATCCTCATACTGCTGGGCCAACAGTAAATAAAATACCGTTAAAAAAAGATGTAAAAACAATTGCAGAAATTATAGATGATGATGATTATTGTAACGGGTATCTGGGTAAATGGCATTTAGGAGACGACACAATAAAGCAAAGAGGTTTTGATGAATGGGTAAGTGTCGAGGATCATTACAATAGTAGTTATTACAACGGAGAATTGCCATACAGTGATTTGCACAATTGGCTAGTAAACAAAGGGCACAAACCTGATGGATTTGGTCCTACAGGAAAAGAAATATTTACTGACGAAGGAAGGTCATTATTGCCCGAGGATAGTCAAATGGCTGCATTTTTGTCAGAAAAAGCTGAAGATTTTATCGATAGGAACAAGAAAGCTCCATTTATGTTGTACGTTAGTACATTTGAACCTCATTCTCCATACGCTGGACCACTGGATGGAATGTATGACCCAGAATCTATTCCAACAGGACCAACATTTTTGAAGAAACCTGACAATGTTGCTGAAATCGATAATGCAAGATCTGAATATCATTCTTCATTTATTAATGGTGCTGATCAAAAAAGTGATGAATATATGAACAATTACTTAGCTTCTAGAGGTGAAGATTTTTCAACAAAAAAAGGGTGGCTAAAGGCAAGAGCAGATTATTTTGCAAATATAACATTGGTGGACAGAATGGTAGGTAGAATAGTTGATTCTCTTAAAGCAAATGGATTATACGACAACACAATAATCGTTTTTACTAGCGAGCATGGTGAAATGATGGGTGATCACGGGATGCTTGAAAAAAGAACACTCTATGAAGAGTCGTCTAGGGTGCCAATGTTAATTAAGCTTCAAAATCAAAATGATATGAAAAAAATTAAAGGGAGCTTTAGTCATATAGATTTAGTGCCAACCCTTCTTTCAAAAATTAATCAGAAATTACCTGAAAACCTTCAAGGCAAAGACAGGAGTTATGCTTTTGAAGAATTAGATTTTGGGAGCAATGAAGTTGTTGTTTCCTGGAATGGAACTGGTGAAATTGATGATAGAAATTTAGGTACTGAAAAGATTAATGATTTAAATCAAAATCCAAGAAGGTCAATAATAATAAATCGCATTAAACTTAATTTAACTCTCAATGATTCCGGTGAGCTTTTTGATTTAAATAATGATCCATACGAAGAAACGAATCTTATTGATAGTCCTGAATATCAAGAAACAAAAAATATCATGAAAGAAAAATTAATTGAATGGCAAATAAAAAATGAAGACAATTTTAGGTTTGAATAGATGAGCATATTATTCAATAGCATTTCAATTCGAGGTCAAGAAATCAAAAATAAATGCTGGGTTTCTCCGATGTGCCAATATTCTTCTGAAGACGGGTTTTCAAATAATTGGCACCTAGTTCATTTAGGTTCAAGGGCAGCTGGAGGTGCAGGATTGGTAATGACAGAAGCTGCAGCAATTTCACCTGAAGGAAGGATAAGCCCGAGTGATTTAGGAATATGGAAAGATGAACATATTGATGGATTAGAAAAGATTACAAATTTTATTAAAGAAATGAATTCAGTCCCTGCAATTCAAATAGCACATTCTGGAAGGAAGGGCTCGACAAAAAAGCCTTGGGAGAAAAGGAAACAATCTGTCGACATTGATGACGGCGGTTGGTTACCAGTAGGGCCATCAAAAATACCTTTTGATAATGAATCAGTGGAACCAAAGGAACTTACAGCCGATGAAATTATAGATTTAGAAAACAAGTTTGCTGTCTCTGCTAAACGAGCTGAAAAAGCTGGATTTAAATGTATAGAGCTTCATATGGCGCACGGCTATCTAGTGCATGAATTTTTATCCCCAATCTCAAATAAAAGGCAAGACGATTATGGGGGAAGTTTTGAAAATAGGATTAGATTTGCTTTAAATATTGTAAAAAAAGTAAGAGATGTAATTTCAGAAAATATAATACTTTTAGTCAGAATTTCTGCAACTGATTATGCTGATAATGGTTGGGATTTAGAACAGTCGATAGAATTATGTATTAATTTTAAAAAACTTGGTGTTGATTTAATTGATTGTTCTTCTGGCGGAAATTACTTCGATCAAAAAATTAAAGCTGAGCCAAATTACCAAGTAAAATTTTCAAATAAAATAAGAAAAGAAGCTGATATTTTGACTGGTGCTGTTGGACTCATAACAGAGCCATATCAAGCAGAAAAAATACTTACAGATAATGAGGCAGATGTAATTTTTATGGGTAGAGAATTGTTAAGAAATCCCTATTGGCCACTCCATGCCATGAAAGAAATGGATGGTGATAATATTCCACCAAACCAATACTTAAGGTCATTTTAATTTTTGAGAAACTATATTTCTTTTAGGGAGTTCAGTTAGGATATTTTCCCTTTCTTCATTTGATAATACAAACCACTTTGTAATTTCTATTGGCGTCCTTTTACAACCTATGCAGTACTCTGCAGAATCATCATATCTGCAAATGTTTACACATGGAGAAATAATATTTTCGAAATAATCATAAGACAATTAAGTAACCTATCCCTTTTTTACTGCTTCAATTAATGCTTGTATATATCCCATTGCAAATGCTCTACCCCTGTGACCAAAATGAGTGTCTTGGAAGGTACTTGGAACGTGGTCATCAATAAAAAAACTATCATAACCAACATCATTATAAATTTTCATTGCTTTATACATATCTACATAGCCAGTATTAATAAATTCTTCATGAAATTTAGGGACTTGCCCCGAAACATTTCTAAAATGCACATAAAGAATTTTTTTTCTTTCTCCAAAATATTTTATCATGTCATAGATGTCATCATTCATTTCTGCAAAAGTTCCTTGGCAAAATTCGATCGCATTACTGTCAGAAGGGTATATTTCAATTAATCTTTTATAGGCATCAAAACTTCTTAAAAGCTGAGGAATTCCACCTAACGTTGGGACAGGAGGATCGCAAGGATGTATTCCAAGCCTTATCCCTTCCTCTTCAGCAATTGGAGTAATAATTTTTATCCAATATTCTAAATTTTGCCACATTTCTTCTTCTGTATATTCTCTATCATGAGTTATGGGCAAATCTTTTGCTACACCATAGTCAAAAGCAGTTGCTTCTGCATTGCCCCTAATATACTCAGGCTTTGTTCTCCACACCTGTGATGGCATCCAATTGTATCCAAAGATCGGAATTCCGGCTCTAGCTATGTTTCTTATTGTATAGATCATATTTTCGATTTGTTCATCTCTTTTTGGGCCACCCAACATTACATGATCGTAAAATTTTGTAGGAACATTTTCTAACGCACTTAATTTCATACCATAACTTTCAACAGTTCTTCTCAAGCTAACCAAGTCTTTTAATTCCCATCTATTATTATGGTCCAAAAGATGATTGTCTTTATCACTATTTTGATTTAGTAAAATATCGGTTGCGCCATACTCCTTAGCAAATTTTAAAAATTCTGGGGAAGGCTTGTGGAATTGCCCTAAACCGCATCTCATAATTCTCCTTTAACAGTTTGTTTTATATTATCCCTAATGGACTTTTTTTTGGAATACCAGGCTTTCTTGGATAATGACTAGGTGTTTTTTTAACCTTTTCATATATGACTATCGATGACATGTTAGTTGGGGTGGAATAGTTGATAAAGTTCCCTCCCAAGATTTTTGCAGAGTACTCAGAATCAATAATCTCTTGAGAAATATTTCTTCCCTTTATATAAATTGATTTGCCAGATATCTTTAAAAAGGGAAAAGAATATTCATTTAGTGTGGAAATATTTGAAACAGCTCTTGATATACAATTATCATAACTTTCTCTGTGTTTTTCATCATGCGCGAGATCCTCTGTCCTAGCACATACAATTTTAATATCAAGATCCAGCTCTTCTGAAACTTTTTTTAAAAAATTGCATTTTTTGAGATTCGAATCAACAAGAGTCATATCTAAATCATTGTTAATTATCTTAAAAGGTATGCCAGGAATTCCAGCACCTGTGCCAATATCAATAACTTTTATTGCATTATTTAATTTAACGTTTGCATAAAACAATGAAATTATACTTTCATTGATGAGAGTATTTTTTATATCTTCAATATTTTTCAGTCCGGTTAAATTGAATTTCTTATTCTCAAAAAATATTAAATTTGCATATTCATTTGATATTCTTAATTGATCTGGGGTGAGTAAATTTTCTAGTATATTTTTTTCCATATCAAATAATTATATAATTACATTTATTATGTCAGATAGTTGTTGTTCTCCAAAAAGTAATAGAAAAAATATTAAAAATGACAGCGCTTCCAGTGATTTAATTTCTGAAAATCATAATGAAACTATGTTTGAAGATTTAAAAGGTGGTTGGTTTTTTATGGGTTCTGAAGAAAATTATGTTTTTCCGGGAGATGGAGAGGGGCCTGTAAGAAAAATTTATGTTGATGAATTCTCAATTTCAAAATATTCAGTCACTGTGGAAGAATTTAAAAGGTTTGTTGATGATACTCATTACACCACTGACGCAGAAAAATTTGGATGGTCATTTGTTTTTTACCAACAATTGAAAGATAGTTCTCAGGCTGAATCAGTTAAAAATGCTCCTTGGTGGATAAAAGTTGATAAAGCATATTGGAATCTTCCAGACGGAGAGAACATTGGAATTGAAAAATATCCAAATCATCCCGTAACTCATATCTCTTGGAGAGATGCACAAGAGTATTGCAAATGGAGTAATACCAGATTGCCAACAGAAGCAGAATGGGAATTTGCAGCGAGGGGTGGCCTTAGTCAAAAAAAATATCCTTGGGGAGACGAATTATTTTTAGATGGTCAAATTCAATGTAATATTTTTGAGGGAGAATTTCCTCATAAAAATAATGCACCAGAAAGTATGAGATTTACAACTGGCGTAGATGAATTTAATCCTAATGATTTTGGCCTCTTTAATATGGTCGGAAACGTTTGGGAATGGACTGAAGATTGGTTCACAAGATTTCATGATCTTGATATTAATGTAAATCCAAAAGGCCCCGAAAAAGGAAATAATAAAGTTATAAGAGGCGGATCTTTTTTATGTCATGATAGTTACTGCAACAGGTATAGGACATCTTCAAGAACAAGCAATTCAATTGATTCATCAACCTCAAATATGGGATTTAGAACAGTAAAAAATTGATCAAGATTCTATTATTATTATTTTTAATTCAAGTGTCCTTAATTGGTTGTCAGTCCAATCAAGATAACAGACTAGATGATCTTGTTTCAGATAATTTTCAATTCAATATTTTTAAATATGAAATAAATTCAGTAATAAATTTGTTCCTGGAAAGATATGGATTAAAAGAAACTGATGCAGAAGCTGAAGAGATAAAAAAATTATTAATGAATGAACTTTATGAGCAAAATATGAATTATATTTTTAATATAATATTTCCTCCGCCTGAATTTACAGTTGGAAATTCGCCAAAATTATTAGTTACATCACCAAGAAATAAAATTGAAAGAAATAGCGAATTACTTTTGGACTCATCTTTAAATATAGAGACAATTGAAATGTTAGAAAAAAAAATTGAAGAAAGTGAAAATTTATCATCAGTTATTATTGATATTGGAGGAATTGCCGCCTATCCAGCAATAATTAAAAATAATAAAAATCCGAGAGATTTATTTTTAACATTTAGTCACGAGTGGCTACATCAATATCTAATTTTTTACCCCTTAGGCAAATCTTATTTTGCTGACACTAAGATGAAAGAAATAAATGAAACCCTTGCAAATATATTTTCTTATAAATTACTTGAAGGGTTATGCAATAAAGATTTTGAATTAAAAAAAGAAATTTGCAAGAAAACCGTAGCGGATAAAAGTAAATTTGATTATTCAAAATTTATGAAAAAGCTAAGAGAAGATGTAGATGTATTACTAGCTGAAGGAAAAATTATAGATGCTGAAAAATTAATGAACGAAGCAAAAATTTCTTTGAGTAATAATGGGATAAAGATTAGGAAATTAAATCAAGCTTGGTTTGCATTTAACGGAACTTATGCTGATTCTCCAACATCAATTTCAAATATTGATAAAGAATTAAATAAAATAATAGATAGTTATGATGATTTGCGTTCAGCAATTGATGATATAAAAGCAATAAGCTCGCTTGATGAATTTAATAATATGATCAAAGATAATGCAGACATCAAGAAATGAATGATATAATATTTAAGTTATGAAAACTGTAATGTCCAAAATTAGAAATAACTTTGTTTATCGACCTCCATCTGGAGACAATAATAAAGATGAACCTTCATTAGAAGAGTTATTAGGTAGGCTTAATATAAAAATACCTAAGATACCTGGACTTGGAAGCGGATCACCGTTTCTTGGCTTGATCATTATTCTTGTTGTTCTTGTTTTATGGATTGCTTCTGGAGTATATTCCGTCCAGCCTGATGAAAAGGCTGTATTGAGAACTTTTGGTCAATATGTTTCTACTACTGAACCAGGATTAAGATGGCATTGGCCCGGTCCTGTTGGAAACACAGATATTGTTGCAGTTACAAAAACAAGAAGACTTGAACTAGGTTTCAGGGGAATAGAGGAGCAAGCTGGAATTTTTAAAGAAGTTCCTGCCGAAGCCAATATGATAACTGGAGACGAAAATATTGTTCAGGCTCAGGCTGTTATTCAGTACAGAATAAGTGATCCAAAAGCATATTTATTTTTTGTTGATGATCCAGGAGAAACAGATAGGGGAATCGACGAAGGTCAGCCTGACGGAAAAACTTTAAGAGATATAGCTGAAACAACTCTAAGGCAAATAGTAGGATCAAGAAACATCGATGATATTCTTACTACTGAAAAAGAAGCTGTTCAACAAGAAGTTTTGACAAAAATGAGAGAGTTGAATGAAATCTATCAAACAGGTATTGATGTGCAACAAGTTCTTTTACAAAATGTAAATCCTCCAGCTGCAGTGCAAGACGCATTTGAAGATGTTGTAAGAGCAAGAGAAGATAGAGATAGAATTATTAATTTAGCAGAAGCATATCAAGCTGATCAATTACCTAGGGCACAAGGTGAAGCTGCAAAAATAATTGAGGCAGCTGAGGCATTTAAAGAAGGTAGACTTCAAATAGCAACTGGTGAAGCTGCAGGTTTTGAAGAACTACTCAAGGCGTATAAGCAATCTAAAGATGTAACCAGAACAAGGCTATATTTAGATGCTATAAATCAAATTCTACCTACTGTTAAAAAATATATTATTTCTGATTCATCAGCTTTACCTCTTTTACAACTTGGAAATAATTCAGCGGGGGGTGAATAAATGAGAAAAACACTTATTCCAATAATAATAGTGTTAGTATTTTTATTCGTTGCCTTACCACAGGTTTTCTTTGTGATTGATGAAACCGAATTAGCAATTGTTACACGATTTGGTGCATTCCAAAAAGAATATAAAGAACCAGGGCTAAAAATTAAAACTCCAATTATAGACAATGTTACTAGATTCGATAAAAGATTATTAAGAATTGATGCATCCCCTACTAGTTTATTAACTAAAGATAAAAAGAATTTAGTTATTGATGTTTTTGCAAGATACAAAATAGTAGATCCACTATTATTTTTCCAAGCTATTGGTAACGAACTTCAAGCTGAATCAAAACTTGGTGACATAGTGAATTCAAGGCTTAGGGACGAAGTAGCGCAAGATGATCAAGAAGAAATAATTTCTGAAGTTAGAGAAGAAATTATGAATAAAGTTACTAAGGCAAGCAACTTTGTTGATATCAGTAGAAATGAAGCTTTGAATCTTGAAAACGGATTAAATAATAGTCTTGTGGTAATCGATTTAGTAGCCAATACTCTTGATGGTACGACAAGACAGGCTACACAGTCTGAAATTAGTGAAATAATTAATAATCCATCTCCTCCAGCACTTTCTGGATTTGAAATTAGATATAAATTGCCAATCAAAGATGTTTTTGGGGCAGAAATTATTGATGTAAGAATTAAAAGAGCTGATTTCCCTGATTCTATTGAAAACTCAGTCTTTTCAAGAATGCAAGCCGAAAGAGAAAGAATTGCGAGTGCATTTAGGGCAGAAGGGGCTCAAAGAGATGCAGAAATTAGAGCAAATGTTGATAGACAAGTAACTGTTTTACTTCAAACTGCACAAGGAACTGATGCAAAATTAAGAGGTGAAGCTGAATCTGAATCAATTGAAATTCTTGCCGAAGCCCTAAACAAAGATCCTGAATTATATGCATTCCAAAGATACCTACAAAGTTATGTCAAAATATTAAATTCAGATGACACCATTGTGCTTTCACCTGACAGCCCATTGTTTAAATATCTTAAAGACCAAGATGTTAATGAAATCTTATTTGAAGATTAAATTAAATTAGATTTTTTTTACTAAATTAATAACCTCTTTAATTTTTATAGGATCTTTTTTTCCATTACTCTCAACGCCTGATGCTATATCAATACCAAATGGATTGTAGTTATCTATTAGCTCATTTAAGTTGCTAGGGTTAAGCCCACCAGATGTAAAAACATTTGTAGTGTTGATGGCGTTTTTAAAAACACTCCAATCGAATGCTTGTCCTGTCCCACCTAATTTGCCCTCATTGTAAGTATCTAAAATCACATAATTATGAATCATAAGATAATCTTGAATTAACTTTATAATATATTCCTCATCGTCAATTTCTTTTATTCTTATTTGTTTCATTGAAGGCACAGGTGTATCTAAATCTCCCTCTCCACATATTTGAGCCATATCTAATTTGGAATATTCAGTTATTTCTTCAATTAATTCAAAATTTTCTTTATGAAAAAGACCAACGCACTTAAATTTTTTCTTAGGAAATTTTTTTCTAAGACTACTTATTATTTTAAGAGAATTTTCTGGTGAAATTACCCTTTTTGAAGTTGGAATAAAATTAAACCCCAAATAATCTGCATTATTATAAACAGATGCTTCACCACCCTCTATATCTTTGATCCCACAAATTTTTATTTGCATTTTCTTATTGCTGCTAATCTTTTGATATGATCGATTATATTGTCACTTTTTAATATAGATTCGCCTACTAATACAGCATCTGCACCATGTTCTGACATCAGTTGCACATCTTCCATAGTTTTCATTCCGCTTTCAGAAATTAAAATTTTATCTTTTGGGACTTTTGGTGCTAGATCTTCAAAAACTTTAAGTGATGTTTCTAGATTATTTAAATTTCTATTATTAATTCCAATCACTTCTGCTCCATTATCAATTGCAAGCTTTAATTCAATTTCATTAAATATTTCTACCAAGGGAGTTATAGATAATTTAAAGCAAGCCTGAATTATTTCACTTAGTTCTTTTTCCTTTAGTATCGATACAATTACTAAAGCTGCAGAAGCGCCATTTATTGCGCCCTCATAAACCTGATGAACATCAAAAATAAAATCTTTCTGTAATACAGGAATATTATGTTTTTTACATATTCCTGAGACATCCTTCAGGTCACCAACAGAACCCCCAAACCTAGTTTTTTCAGTGAGAATTGAAATTGCTGAAACACCACCATCTATATATGTATTGGTGATTTTGCCAAGATCTAAGTCAGGAAGAATGTCGCCAGCAGATGCAGATGATCGCTTTATTTCTGCAATTAATGCGATATTTTCTTTATTAAAAATTTCTTTGAAATCTAAAGGTTTATCAACTTCTAATGCTTTGCTTTTTAGCTCTTCAGTAGATATTTTTTCTTTATTTTCTTCAACTAACTTTTTCTTATCATGGATGATTTGTTTTAGTACGCTTCCAAGTTGCATTTTTAGTCCATTTTGCTTGATATTTCAATAAGCTCTAATAATTTTGATTGAGCTGCACCCGAATCAATTGAAGTTTTTGACATTTCAGCCGCATCTTGAAAACTTGTTGTTCTTCCAGACGCCACTAAAGCAGCAGCAGCATTAATAATAACTGCATTTCTTCTTGAAGAAATTTTACTTTTTTCTAATGGATCTGATCCATTTCCAGCAAATATATCCTTTATAGTTGATACGCTTTCTTCGACACTATTTACAACTAAATCATCTAATTTAGATTCAGGTAGGCCAAAGTCAGATATTCTGGTTCTTCTTCTTTTAACTTTATCTTTATCTACTTGCCAAATATTTGTATTACCCTCAACACTGATTTCGTCTAAGTTGTTATGACCGTTAACTACTATAGAATTTTCAGTACCTAAGATTTTAAGCGCTTCGGAAACTTTTTCTGCTGACTCATAATTTGAAATCCCAATCAACTGATTTGATGCACCTGCTGGGTTTGTGAGAGGACCAAGAATATTAAATATTGTTGGTATTCCGATTTCTTTTCTTAAAGGTGAAGCGAACTTCATTGCTGGATGAAAAGATTGAGCAAATATAAATCCAATCCCTATCTCTTGTATGCATTTCTTTACAGAATATGGTGTTAATGTGATCTTTACTCCAAGTTCTTCCAGCGCATCTGCGCTTCCAGATGATCCAGAAATTGCTCTATTTCCGTGTTTAGCCACCTTAATTCCTGCACCTGCTACAACAAACGCAACTGCTGTAGAAATATTAAAAGTTTTTAATCCATCTCCACCAGTTCCGCAAGTATCAAGTAATGGTTCGTCTAAATCAATTTTTAATGATTTTTCTCTCATTGCTGTTGCCAGCCCCGCAATTTCAGTCGGTGTTTCACCTTTCATTTTCATTGCCATTATAAAAGAACCAAATTGGGCGGGAGTTACTTCTCCACTCATAATTTCATTCATTGAAGATTCAGCTAATTCAAAATCTAGGTCTTCATTGTTTGATGCCAATTTAATAGCTTGTAATATTTTTTTATTTTCCATCTTTTATAAAATTGTTGATTATTTCTTTTCCATTTTCAGTAAAAATTGATTCCGGATGGAATTGTATTCCCTCTATATTAAATTTTTTATGCCTGACACCCATTATTACGCCACTTTCACTCCGCGCAGTAATTTCTAAATCATCCGGTAAAGTTTTTTCATCTATTGATAATGAATGATATCTTACAACTTTAAGAGGATTTTTAATATTTTTGAAAATACCCTTCCCATCATGTTTTATTGTAGAAACTTTTCCATGCTTTACCTCTCCGGCATAATCTACTTTTGCGCCAAATGTTGATCCAATACACTGATGCCCTAAACATACCCCTAAAATCGGAATGTTAGGTGCCATTTCTTTTATAAGTTTTTCTGATATTCCTGCATTTTCTGGATTAGAAGGGCCTGGTGATATAACTAATTTTTCAGGAGATAATTTTTCTATTTCCGAAATAGTTATTTCATCGTTTCTGAATACTTTTACTTCGGCACCTAATTCAGTCATATACTGAAAAAGGTTATATGTAAAACTGTCGTAATTGTCTATGAGTATAATCATTAATTTTTTACCAAAAAGCTTTTACTTTATCTAGAGTTTCTTGATATTCTACCTCAGGTATAGAGTCAAATACTATTCCTCCTCCCCCATTAAAAGATAATTCTTCATCTTTTTTTATTACGGTTCTAATTATAGTACTTGCTTCTAGATTGCCTTCACATGAGAACCAACCAATTGCTCCACAGTATGGGCCCCTGCCTTCTTCTTCAAGGTCATTAATCAATTCTGCAGCTCTAATTTTTGGAGCTCCAACCAAAGTCCCAATAGGAAATGTTGATGAAAATGCATCAAGAAAATCTTTATCATCTCTTAATTCCCCGTTTACTTCTGAAACTAAATGAATCACATTGTTATAAACCATTGTTTCCATTAATTTATCAACTTTTACAGAACCCGGGTTGGCTACTTTCCCTAAATCGTTTCTAGCAAGGTCTACAAGCATAATATGTTCAGCCTTATCTTTAACACTCGATTTAAGTTTATCTATAAGCTCTTTTGTTTCCCCTTTAATTGATGCAATTGTTCCTGCCACAGGCCTTATGGTTGCAATTTTATTAGCTACTTTTAGGAACATTTCAGGAGAAGATCCAGTAATCGAGAATCCTTTTAATGATATTTGATATATATATTCTGAAGGATAATTTTGTGATAAATATTCAATAAGATACTGGTCGTCAACTTTTGATGTTTTTTTAAATCTTTGTGTCAACACACACTGAATAAGCTCACCTGAAATTATTTCTTTCTTGATGGATTCTATCTTTTTAATATATTTATTTTTGTCTATGATCGCAGTTAACTTTGAACCTGGTAATTTTTTTGATATATCTATTTTTAAATTTTTTAATTTATTATGAATTTTTTCTGCAATTTCAATTAAATCTGATTTTGTTTTAATGTAAGCATTTTTATTAATAGGTTTATTAATTTTTTTTGAGATGATAAGTTTTTTATTTTTGTGGTGATATGTAGAAATTAATTCAGGAATAATAATTATGCATTCAGGAAGGTTATTTGGATCTTTTTTTAATTTTGGAACTTTATCAAAATATTTGAAACATTCATAAGAAAAATATGAAAATAAGCCATTATGATTATAATTCTTACTACAAAACGTTGATAATTTATTTTCTTTAATTATTTCTCTTATTTTTTCAACAGGATTTTGACCAGAAATTTTTTCTACTTTTTCATTTTTTAATCCCATTATTGTTTCATATGCCTCACTTTGCCCTGGTAATGTTTTTTGCATATAAAAACAATTCTCTGATTTTAATAATTTATATATTTGTAAAGGATCTACATCAATATCTTTTATCTCAACTGATAAATAAATACTTTTATATTCCTGAGAGATTATTCCATATTCATCAAGGGAAGGAGAAACCGAAAAACTATTTATATTTTGATTTTTCTGCATGCTCTAAAGCTTTTATCAAAGCCCCCATTTTTGCCAAACATTCATTATGTTCTGTTTCTGGATCAGAGTCTGCAACTATACCAGCTCCAGCTTGAAGAATCGCTGTATTATCTTTAAGAACTATTGTCCTAATTGCTATTGCAGTATCCATATTTCCGTCGTAAGAAAAATATCCAACAGCACCAGAATATGGACCTCTTTTATATTTTTCTTTTTCTGATATTAATTTCATTGCTCTTACTTTTGGAGCTCCTGTAACTGTTCCTGCTGGGAAAGCTGAACGCAATACATCGAAAGCATTAAATTCGGGATTAATATCCGCTTCAACATGAGAAACTATGTGCATTACATGACTATACCTTTCAATTTCCATTTGCTGTGTAACTTTTACAGAACCAGGTATAGCGATTTTTCCCAAATCATTTCTTCCTAAATCTAATAACATTAGATGCTCAGAAATTTCTTTCTCGTCATTTAATAAATCTTTTTCATTTTTCAAATCATCCTTTTCATCTACTCCTCTTGGCCTTGTTCCAGCAATAGGATGTACTGCAGTCTTTCCATTTTGTAGTTTCACTAATAATTCAGGTGAAGATCCTATTATTTTAAAATCATCGCAATCTAGTAAAAACATGTACGGTGACGGATTAACTTTCCTGAGTGATGAAAATATATCAATAGCTTCAGACTCTACGTCAACTGTAATTTTTTGAGATAATACCGCCTGAATCATTTCACCAGAATAAATTAACTTCTTTGTATCAACTACTGATTTCATAAAATCTTCTTTGTCTGTTAAGAAATTTATTTTTAATTCTTTTGGACTACCTTGTTCATAATCATGTTCAATATTTTTAGAGCTATCAATTAAATCATTTAAAATTTGTATATCTTTAAGAGCTTTTTCATATTCAATTTCTATACTTCCAGCTTTTCTTAAGTCCGCATGCGAAACTATAAAAATTTTGTTTTCCACATTATCAAAAATAATTAATGAGCTAGTTATAAAAAATATACTTTCAGGAAAATATGATGTCTGATTTTTAATTTTTTTTACTGATGGCTCAAAATAACTAACAGCTTCATATGAAATGAAACCAACAGCCCCGCTATTAAATTCAGGTAAATTTTTGAACTTGGTAGTTTTAATATCACTTATTTGCCTTTCAAGTTCATTAAGAGGGTCAGAAGATTTAAAATCTTCATTGTCACCAGTTTTAATTATTTTATTAGGACTTAAACCAATAAAACTATACCTAGCAAAATTTTTATTCCCCTCAACAGATTCTAGTAAAAATGTATTTGATCTATCCTTTAAATTTTTATAAACAGAAACAGGTGTATTGTTACCTTTATCTATAACTTTATATATGGGGATTAAATTGTAATCACTAGATAAATCTTTAAATTTTTCTTTGGTTATTTCTACCATTTTGAAGTGTAAGAATCTATTTTCATTGCTGACCTAACCATCCTCATGGTTTCACTAGCAATTTTTCTTGCATTGTTAGTTCCGCTTAGCAGCGCATCCTCAACCAATTTTGGGTTACTTTCATAATATGCCCTTTTTTCTCTGATGGGAGTTAAAAATTTATTTAAAGAATCGGCTAAATCCCTTTTAACTTCAACATCTCCCACTTTCCCTTCTCTATACCGTTTTTTAAAATCTTCAACTTTATCTTTATCATCGTTGAAAGCATCATGATATTCAAAAACAGGATTCCCTTCGACTGTTCCTGGGTCTGTTGCTTTCAACCTGTTGGGGTCAGTGTACATAGACATAACCGCTTTATTAACCTGGTCTTCTGTAAACCTTAATTCAATTACATTTCCTTTTGATTTACTCATTTTGCTCCCCCCGTCTGTCCCTTTTAATCTTGGAACTCTTCCTATTTTAATTCCAGGCTCATTAAATATTGGTTCAAAAATTCTATTAAATTTTCTAACAACTTCTCTTGTCATTTCAATGTGAGGAGCTTGATCTTCGCCAACTGGAACCAAATCGGCTCTTGGTAATAATATGTCAGCGACCTGACTCATTGGATAGTTGAAAAAACCGACAGTCCTTTTTTCTACTGGAAGCTGATCTATTTCACTTTTCAAGGTAGGATTCCTTTCAAGCATCCCTAGAGGTGTCACAAAGCTCAATAGCATAGTGAGTTCAGCATGCTCAGGGACATAACTTTGAATCACAAAATTACTTTTGTTAGGATCTAATCCTACTGATAACCAATCAATAGCCACTTGTCTTACAGAATCTGTAATTTTATCTATATCATCAAAGTTGTCACCCAGAGCTTGATAATCTGCAATTAGAAAAAAAGATTCATATGAATCTTGAAATTCTAACCAAGTCTCCAATGCACCGACATAATGTCCGAGGTGCAATGCGCCTGTAGGTCTAATTCCAGTAAGTATTCTTTTTTTTGTTTCCATATTAAGTTCTTTGGTCCCAATCTTTTCCAAATTCATCAAAACGATTATTAAGCTCTTTAATAACTTTTTCAGACATATTAAGGCATTCAGAATACATATTAATGTTACTTAATAAATGTTTTGGGTTCTGAGTGCCAATTATACCAACATCTATCTCATTAAAGCTAAAAACATATCCCATTGAAGTTAGAATCCTATCATCAGGCTCTTGGTCTATTTTACCTTTTCTTGTAATAATCCCTGCTCTTCTAAAATATTCTTCTGCATAATTTGATGGAGCAGAATGAACATTTGGGTTCTCATTTGCTCTCCATGCCCCATTTGCGATTGGTCTCTTGGCTATTAATCCTAGGTTATTTTTCTTTACGATCTCAAACAATTTGTATCTTGCTTTCTGTTCAACAAGATTAAAACTTGTTTGTATACTTTTAAATATTCCACAATTAGCTGCCCAAATTGATGCGTCATTATCTCCACTAAAGCCTAGATTAACTATTTTTCCGTCTGATTTTGATTCTTCTAGAGCTTTAATGACCTCACCTTTTTCAAGAGTTTCAACGTCGCATGAATGAAGTTGCATGATATCTATTCTGTCAGTTTTTAATAACCTGAGACTTCTATCAATACTTTTTTTGATACCTTGATAGCTCCAATCAGGAAGATCTGGGTCGAATCTAGATGAATGTCCGCATTTAGACGCTAAAACAATATCATTCCTCTTATCAGAAAGGTTCTCCCCTACAAACTCTTCGCTTTTTCCGTAACACGAAGATGTATCGAAAAAGTTTATACCGTTATCAAGCGCAGTAATTAAAATTTGCTTTGACGTATCTTTGTCGCTAGAACCTATTTCCGAAAGACCTATTCCTAGTCTACTAACTTTCAGGTTTGTTTTACCTAGTAAAACTTTTTCCATTTTGTCTCCAAACAATAAAACGACCCACGGTTTAGGTGGGTCGCTTTAAATTTGTTTAAATAGTTAAGTTAGCCTATTTGCTTTTCAACTTCAGCAACATCTTTATCGCTAAGTATTCTGAATACTTTTGAAGAAGGATCCTCCGCAGCTACACCTTGAACTGCCTTTCGGCCATTCTTCATTGTAACTATTTTAGGGTTAGCAATTTCTACAACTTTCTTTAATTTAACACTATACGCTGTTAACTTCATTTAAAGACCTCCTAGTCCAATCTTAGAGTAACGTCGATTTACATCTAAATTAATATACTAGAATTGTACTTAAATAAACTTGAATGTTCAACTATAATATATAAAATTCAAGTTATAGTAATTGTGCTACATTTAAGATTGCAATTTTTTATATAAATAATTTATTGCAGAAAGGCTCTTGGAAAATTGATTGAAAAGATCGAAAAACTAAAAATTAAAGCTGAAAATGACTTAAAAACGTGTATTTCTAGTGAAGATTTAGAAAATTGGAGAGTGAATTATTTAGGTAGAAAATCAGAATTATCAGAAATTTTAAAGAATATTAAAAATCTCGATCAAGATGTAAAAAGGGCAGTTGGATCGCTGGGGAATAAAACTAGAATTGAGTTAGAGGAGCAGTTTAAGTCATCAAAAAACAATATACTTGGGTCTAATAATAATCAGGAGCCGTCTGATGATTATTCAATCCCAAGTAGAAACATTTCTGTTGGAAAGCTTCATCCAGTCACATTAACTTTAAGAGAAATAAAAAAAGCCTTTGTGTCGCTTGGATTTCAAATCGAAGAAGGTCCTGAAATTGAACTCGATAAATATAATTTTGATATGTTAAATATACCAGAAGATCATCCTGCAAGGGATATGTGGGATACGATGTGGATTGATGAAAAAAGAAATAAAAACGGTGAAAAAATGCTTTTAAGAACCCATACATCACCTGTACAAGCAAGGATTATGGAAAACCAAGATCCGCCAATAAGAGTTATTGTTCCAGGAAAATGTTATAGGTACGAGGCAACTGATTCAACTCATGAATGGCATTTTTATCAAGTCGAGGGATTAGCTGTTGACAATAATTTAACTTTTTCTGACCTAAAAGGAACATTATATGAATTCGCAAAAAAAATGTTTGGAAGCGACACTAAAATTAGATTTAGGTGTGATTATTTTCCATTTGTAGAGCCTGGAGTAGATATGTCTATATATTGGGAAGGAAAATGGCTAGAAATACTGGGAGCTGGAATGGTTCACCCTAAAGTATTTGAAAAAGCAGGCTATAAAGATAAAAATCTGTCAGGTTTTGCTTTCGGTATGGGGCCTGAAAGAATTGCAATGATAAAACACAATATCGATGATATTCGATTATTTTACTCAAATGATTTGAGATTTTTAGAACAATTTTAGGAAAAAATGAAAGTACCAATAAGCTGGTTAAAAAATTACATAAATATTGATGATAATAATCTAGATGATTTATTGCACCGACTAACTCTTGCAGGGACTGAAGTTGAATCTGTAGAGGTTCAAGGGAACTGGGAAGGTGTAATAGTCGGCGAGGTTAATGAAGTCTCTAAACACCCAAATGCTGACCGATTAAGTTTAGTTAAAGTAAATTCTGGTCCTAGTGGCATTCTAGATGTTGTATGTGGCGCTAATAATTTATATGTTGGTCAAAAAATAGCATTTGCTCCTGTTGGCTCGAAACTTTTTAGTCCTAAAAGCAACAAGATGGAAGTTTTAAAAAAATCTAAAATTAGAGGAGAAGTTTCAAACGGAATGATATGTTCTGCGCTAGAACTTGGTTTGGGTGATGATCATGATGGAATATTGGATTTAAATAAAGATTTAGAACTAGGAAAAAACCTCGAAGAATATTTTTCAGACACTATTATTGATTTTGAATTAACTCCAAACCGGCCCGATTGCTTAGGTATTTACGGTATAGCAAGGGAGGTTGCAGCTGTAACTGATGAAAGTCTTAAAAGTCTTAATACATATAAACATGATGAGTCGAGTGGCTTTGAAGATAGTTTAGAAATCGACATACATGCTAAAGATTTATGTAAGAGATATATGGGAGTAGTAATTGATGGGGTAAAAATTGAAGAATCGCCAGAATGGCTAAAGTCTGCATTGATATCTATTGGTGAAAATCCAATTAATAATATTGTGGATATAACCAACTACGTAATGTTTGAGCTTGGCCAACCTCTTCACGCATTTGATTATAAAAAAATAAAAAATAAAAAAATTATAGTCAGGAGAGCAAGTAAAAATGAAAAAATTATTACACTTGATGAAGAATTGAGAGAACTTGATGATGAAATGTTAGTAATAGCTGATTCGGATTCTCCGATCGCACTTGCTGGCATCAAAGGTGGAAAAGATTCTGGAATTAGCGAGAATACTTCAAAAATAGTATTGGAATCTGCATGCTTTGAAGGTGGAAATAATAGAAAAACAGCTAATCATTTTGATTTAAAAAGCCAAGCTACATTAAGATTTGAAAAAAATTTGAAGCCGGAATTGTGTGATGTAGCTTTTAATAGGGCAATCAGTTTGATAATAGAATTATGTGGCGGATCTATTTCATCTGAAATAATAGATACAGGGTTTGAAGATAATTCAGATCCGATTGGTGTTTCTCTAAATAAAATTAACTCATTTCTAGGATTTACTTTTAATGAAAAAACAATTGATAATATTTTTAATAAATTAAATTTTAATTTTGAAAAAGATAAAAATAATAAAGAAGATATTAACTGGTCAGTAGTTTCACCCTATTGGAGGCCTGATATAAATATTCCTGAAGATTTAATAGAAGAAATAAGTCGAATCGAGGGATATGATTCAATACCTGCAACTTCAATATCTGGTGAAATACCAGAATGGAATCAAAGTGATTATCTAGAATTTTTAGATGATGTTGCTGATTTAAGTGTGTCGTTGGGGTTTAATGAAATTATTAATTATTCAGCTGATTCTTTAAGAAATATTAAACAATTTAGCCCATCAATAAATGACAATGATTTTATAAAAATACTAAATCCTATGTCCAGTGAAGTTGAATACATGAAACCTTCACTAAAATCAGGGATGATTAAAACTTTAGGTTTGAATTCAAGGAATTTGAATAAAAATATTAATCTTTTTGAGATTGGAACAACTTTTAGAAAATCAGATAATGATGAATTGCCAATACAAGAAAAAAACTTGTCAGTTGGGTTAATAGGGGACCTTGAAAAATCTGTTTGGAGCAAAGAAAGAAGAATTGATTTTTTTGATTCTAAGTCTTTTCTTGATTCTTTTTTCAGAGACTTAAAAATTGACTATGAAATAATTCCTAATGAATATTCATATTTTGAAAATGGAAAAGGTTACGTTATAAAGGTTAATAATGCAGAAGTCGGGGAGGTAGGAGAAGTATCTAAAAAAATTGCTTCTCTTTTTGATATAAAAAATCAAGAAGTATTTGTAATTGAACTTAATCTAAAAAAATTATTTGAAAATTATACTAAAAAAAGTGAAATTAAATATAAACAAATTAATAGGTTTCCTGTCTCAAAAAGAGACCTCAGTTTTATAATTGATGATTCGGTGATATCTGAAACCATATTAAAAGAAGCTAAAAATAGTGATCTAATTTTCGGTATTAAAGTAATAGATATTTATAAAGATGATTCGTTAGGAAATAATAAAAAGTCACTAACTGTAAGAGTAACTTATGGATCAAAAGAAAAAACATTATCTGGTGAAGAAATAGATAAGTCTGAGAAGGCTTTCTTGGATAATTTATCAAAGAAAATTAGCTTCGACATTAGAGTATAAAATGAAAAATACTGATAACCCCCTCATTTCAGTTGAGGAAGCCCAAAAAATTATATTTTCTAAATTTAATGTATTAGAAAATATTGATAAGAAATTAATCGAATCTGACGGATATATTCTTTCTCAAAACATAAAAGCATTATTTGACCTACCTAATAAAAATAATTCAGCAATGGATGGGTTTGCTGTTAGGCATGAAGACATAAAGTTAAATAAAATACTGAATGTTGTTGGAAGAGTTGGTGCTGAATCCACAACAAACCATATTCTCAATAAAGACGAAGCAATAAGGATAATGACTGGAAGCGGAATACCTAATGGCTCAGATACAGTTATTCCATTTGAAAAAACTGATAATGAGCCACATCGCGGGGAAGATTTTCCTAGCTCAGTTACTATACAGGAAACTGTAAATAAAGGTGACAATATAAGACTTTCTGGAATGGATTATAAAATTGGCCAAACAGTTGTTGAGTCTGGAATGAAAATTAATCCTCCTATAATTGGTGCAATTGCTTCTTTTGGAATCAATAAAGTCAAAGTTGTTAGAAAACCATTAGTATCTTTAATTTCAACAGGAAATGAAATTGTATTGCCAGGGGAAAAATTAAAAGATGGTCAAATATATGACTCGAACTCATTTGCAATTTCATCTGCTATAAAAAATTCAGGGTCAGAAGTTAAAATGCATAAGATCCTTTCAGATAAAAAAGAAGATGTGGATAAATTTTATGAAGATTGCAGCGAGAGTGACCTAATTGTGACAATTGGCGGGGTTTCAAAAGGTGACTTCGATTTAATAAGAGATGCAATTTCAAAAAAGGGTAATATTGATTTTTGGGGTATTAATATGAAACCTGGAAAACCATTAGCATTTGGCCAAGTCAATATAAATCAAAAAAAATTATTTCATATTGGTTTGCCAGGCAATCCAGTTAGTTCCTATGTATGTTTTGAATTATTTATTCGTCCAATTCTAATGAAAATGCAAGGATTAAAGGATGTAAATAGAAAAAAAGTATTAGCAAAAATTGATAAAGATATAGTCACAAATGATGGAAGACGTTCGTACCTCAGAGTAAACGTGACAAAAGATGAGCGTGATGGTTATGTAGCAAAAGTATATGATAGGCAAGACTCAAATATATTTAGTTCTTTAGTTTATTCAAATGGGCTTGCAATTTGCCCTGAGGAATGTAAAGTAATTAAATCAGGAGAACAACTGGAAGTAATTGTATTGGAATAATAAATGGCAAAGAAAAGAACTAAGAAACAAAGTGAAGAAAAATCTTATTTAATAAATTTTGAAAAACTTGAAAGCGAAGGATACTCTGCTGAATTTTTACTTCTAGAAAAATTAAAATCTGTTGGAGTGAAAGTTAAAGAATCAGAAAATATTGAACAATTACTAACATTATGTTCAAAGTTTAAAAAGAATCCCCATGATTTTATATTGCCAGATTTAAGTTTAAGTGAGTCAATTTTTAGAGTTATATTAATAAGAAAAAATACAGATACAACCCTGAACCAAATTCAAAGTGATTTATCTGAAGTATGGCTTGAGCACTATAAATTGCCATATAAGAATTTATCAGATAGTGGAATTATGGGTATCTTAGAGAAAAGTGGAACTTTTATATCTAACTAAATACTGGCTTGATAGCAAAAACTAGAAGAAGTATTATTGCAATTACAACTGCTAGAACAAATCCAGCAAAAAATACAATTGTAAAAACTCTGTTGTCAAATCTAAGATGCATAAAAAATGCAACAACAATAACAAATTTCATCAAAGATAAAACAAGCATTATTGGTATTAGGAGAACTCCCAAGCTCTCAACATAAAAAATTAAAAATTCAACAAGCGTTATTGCCGCTAAAACGATTCCAATGATTGCATAGAAACCTGGTGACCCATGACCATCTTTTCTTGTTAATTTGTTAAACTTGTCCATAGAAAGCTTTAGTGTTCCTGCCCATGGTGTATCGTTTTTTGGGTTTGGTAAATCTTGGGCAGTATCAGGTACTCTAAAATAACCGTCGGTTGTATGTCCAAGGAATTGATTTAATATATTTCTAAATAATTTTTTCATTTTACAATAATGGTGCTCCATCGTTTGCAGAAATTAAATACACAACAGTAAATATAACAATCCACACAATATCTACGAAGTGCCAATATAATCCAGCAAGTTCTAAATTACCTTCTTCTTTTTTTATACTTTCGATATTTTGATTATCACTTGATTTTAGTAAGAAAAGTGTTCCAATTGTACCCAATAAACCTACACCAAAAACAGAATAAGCAACAATTGATGGAATATGAGGGATTACATCAAGTGTATGAGTCATCATCAACCCAGTCATTGCTATTACCACAGATAATACTGACCCAACTATCAACATTTTTTGTTTTAATGTTTCTGCTAGTCTTGAAATTGCAAAAATTACTAACCAAATAACACCAAAAGTTACGTGTCCACCATGAAAACCGGTCATGGTAAAGAATGTCGATCCAAATATATTAGTTCTTGGAGTTAATCCAAGATGTGCAAAGTGAGAAAATTCATAAACTTGAAATCCCATAAATACCAAGCCAAGAAGAGCAGTTGCCAAAGTCCAGTATCTTCCGATTACTTGGCTACCTCTTTGAACATAACTGACTGCAAGAACCATAGCTAAAGAACTCATTAATAAAACGAATGTGCTAACAGTTGTTAAAGGAATATCTAAAATTTCATTTGGATAAGGCCCTGACAAGCTTCTATTTCTATATACAAGATATGTGGAAATAAAAGAACCAAAAAATAAACAATCAGATCCTAAGAAGATCCACATCATTAGTTTCTTATTATCTACACCAGTGCTATTTACATGTTCTTCAGATACAGTCGACATTAAATTCCTTTCTCAATCATTAACAGGTTCATAACACCATCCTAAAAATGCCCATGTAAACATTACTAATCCTAATCCGCAAACAATCCAGTGACCAGTAAATGGTATAAATCCACCAATCATAATTGTCATGCCTAAGCTTATAAATAGTGGGTAATATGACGGGTCAGGCATGTGTGGCTCATTGTGTCCTTCTGCATGATTATCACTATTTTCCATATCAGATCCGCCACCATGACTTTCGTTTGCTAATTCAGGATATTTTTTATACCAAAAATCATCCCTGTATTTCACTTCAGGAATAGTTTCAAAATTATAATGAGGTGGGGGGGAAGGTATTGACCACTCTAAAGTTCTGCCATCCCAAGGATCATTCCCAGCATTTTTAGGACCCTTGCTCGAGTAGAACACATTGTATAAGAAAATGAGAACTCCAAAGCCTAAAATAAAGCTTCCTAAACTAGCAACAAGGTTTGAAACATCCCAGCCCATTGACTCAGGGTATGTTGCTATTCTTCTAGGCATTCCATCAAGCCCGAGCCAATGCATAGGGAAAAATGTTAAATTAAACCCAATCAGTACAATCGCGAAGTGTAAGTAACCAATTTTTTCATTTAAAAATCTGCCAGTAAATTTTGGCCACCAATAGTAGATACCAGACCAAAGACCTAATAAAGCTCCTCCAAATAAAACGTAGTGGAAGTGAGCAACAACATAGTATGTATCTTGTTGCTGAGCATCAGAAGGTGGAGCAGCATGAGTAACTCCACTAAGACCACCGATAACGAACATACCGATGAATGCAACAGAGAAAAGTAATGCTGGTGTAACTCTTATGGACCCACCCCATAATGTTCCTATCCAGTTAAATATTTTAACTCCAGTTGGAACAGCAATTGCCATAGTCGATATACTGAAAGCTGCATTTGCTGCTGGCCCTAGGCCGACAGTAAACATATGGTGACTCCAAACAAACCAACCAAGAAAACCAATACCAATCCCTGAAAACACAATAAATTCATAACCAAATATTGGTTTCTTTGAGAAAGTTGGTAATACTTCAGAAACTATCCCCATTGCTGGAAGAATTAAAATATATACTTCTGGATGACCAAATAACCAGAACATATGTTGCCACATAACTGGGTCTCCACCCATAACAGGATTGAAAAAATGGGTTCCGTATAGTCTGTCAAACTGCAATTGGATCAAAGCAACAGTTATCACAGGAAATGCCAAAACAATTAATACGTTCACAACTGCTGTCATCCAAATAAATACTGGAAGCTTCATGAATGACATTCCAGGAGCACGCATATTAATTATTGTGGTGAGGAAATTAAATCCTGCTGCAAGAGAAGCAATACCTAAAACCTGTAATCCTAGTATCCAAAAAGTAACACCATTTTTTGGGTTAAATGGAACTTCTGTATTAGGGGCATATGCGAACCAACCAGCATTTGGAGCTTCACCAGTTAGCCAAGAAATATTTAATAAAATACCACCAAATAAAAATGCCCACAAGCTAAATGCATTTAGTCTCGGAAAAGCCACATCTCTTGCACCTATCATTAAAGGCACCATCCAATTAAAAAATGCTGCACTTAAGGGCATAACTACAAGAAAAATCATAGTTGTTCCATGCATAGTAAAGATTTGGTTATATACTTCAGGAGTTAAAAATTCACTTTCTGGTCCAGCCAACTGAATTCTTATTAGCAATGCCTCAATCCCTCCAACAAGAAACCAAAAAAATGCGATAATTCCATACATGGTTCCAATTTTTTTATGGTCTACTGTTGTTAGCCATGACCAAATACCAGAAACATATTCTTTAGGCCTAGGTATTAAAGTTGGATATGAAATTGTTGTCATCTATATTTCTCCTATTTATATTTTATCATTCACTTTATAGTTATTAAGTATGAAACAAGAGCTTGTAGCTCTTCCTCGCTTAAGTTAATAAATATTTGAGGCATAACGTTTGCTGGATAACCATCAACAATATATTCATTAGGATATACGATTGATTGGTAAATATATTCTTCTGCTGATAAGCCGGGCACCTTGTCTCCAGACCTGTCAACTAATCCGTACATGCTTGGCCCCACAATTACTTCATCTTCATTAAGAGAGTGGCATCCAGCACAACCCTGATTAACGAAAAGATATTCTCCATGTTCTTCAGCAGAATTCCATACAAGCATTTCCTCCTCCTCTTCTACCTCACCTGCAGATTTCACTACACCCCAACCTTCTGGAATCTGTGCAAGTAAGTAATCAGCAATAGCTTCAATTTCGTAATCTTCAAGCATTGCGGGCCCACCTTTGTAAACACTTGCAACTGATTGCATTCTTGTTCCTCTTTTGAATTCAGAAGGGTCTTTGATCCAAGTAATTAAGTTTTCTCTAGTTAAATCTTTCTGGCCAGCTGCAATCATAGTTCTAATACCTAGATGTGTAAGATTTGGAGCAGATACCCTTACTGATTCTTCTTGATTAAAATACCAGTCATCCCATCTTTCATCCTGCATCACCAATTCTTTTTCGTAAGAATTTTCGTTATAACTATCAATACTGTGGCACATACTACAATGAGCTAGAAATAAACCATAACCTTCAGAAGTATCCATTTTTGGAGGAGTTTTCATTGCTTCCATCCAGGTATTAAAGTCAGCTTCTTCTTCGGCTATTACCCTGAACCTCATTCTCGCATGAGCAACTCCACAAAATTCAGCACATTGCCCAGAGTAGTTCCCTGGTTCATCAACTTGAAGCCACATCACATTAGTATTTCCAGGCACGGTATCCTTTTTTCCAGCAACTTGAGGAACCCAAAAACTATGAATAACGTCTTGGCTTTGAAGCGTAATTCTAACTGGCCTGTCAGTTGGGACAAATAATTCATTTGCAGTTACTATACCTTCATCCGGATATCTAAATTCCCACCACCATTGATGACCCATCGCCACTACTTCAAGAGGATCTGAATCTTCAGGTGGTTGATAAGTTTGATAAATAGTTCTAACAGTTGGTATAGCAATTACGATAAGTATTAATGCAGGAATAATTGTCCATATAATTTCCAACTTGGTATTACCGTGAACTTGTTTTGGAGGTATATCTGGGACTGTAAAATCACTTCCAGGAATTGGCCTTTCTCGTCTTCTAAAATTAAGTAACGCAAAAATTAGTGCTCCCTGAACCAAAACAAATATAAGCGCAGCTATCCAAAACATTAAATAGTACAAATTAGCCTGTTGTTGGGCTACTGGTCCAGCGTTTGCAAATGTACTTTGTTCGTGTTGGGGGCTACAAGAAATAATAAGGACCCATAACAATGAGAATATGGCTAAATATTTAGGCAGCTTTGATATCATCTCTCTTTAAATTCCCTTAAATCTCTCGTTCTATACTTTTTTAGTATAATTTAATCAAAATTAAAGCTAGGAAAAATATAGCATTATAAGTGTCTGAAATCAATTAAAAATAGCCTTAAAATAAATGGGGAATAAAAAATCAAAATTTAAGAAGCTAATTTTAGCTACCCACAATGATGGAAAAATCAAAGAATTTGAAAATTTATTATCAAATTTTCAGATTAGTATCTTTAATTTATCAAAATTGAATATCCTAAATGAACCTGTTGAGAACGGAAATAGTTTTTCTGAGAATGCTCAGATTAAAATGAATTTTTATTTAAGCGAGGTAAAAAAATTGAAAGAATTTATTACCGAAGAAACTTATTTATTATCAGAGGATTCTGGAATAGAAGTCGATTTTTTAAATGGAGAGCCAGGAATTAGATCAGCTAGATATGGAGGTAATTTAAGCACCACAGAAAGAAATCAATTAATTTTAGATAAATTAAAAGGCGTTGAGGATAAAAGAAATGCTAGATATGTATCGTGTATAAAATTAATAAATATTTTTGATCAATCTCAATATGAATTTGTTGGGCATTTTACGGGTACTATTTCTCATAAAATGTATAAAGGAAGAGGATTTGGGTATGATCCAATTTTTATTCCTTTAGGATACAATGAGACTGTTAGCAAGCTTGGTGATGATGTGAAAAATGAGATTAGTCACAGAGCAATTGCAACAAAAAAAATGATAAAAAAAGTATTTAGTGATGAAAGATAAATTTAATCGAAAATTACAAGATCTAAGAATTTCTGTAACTGATAGATGTAATTTTAGGTGCAGATATTGCATGCCAGAAGAACTTTATGGAGAAGCATTTGAGTTTTTGAAAAAAGATCAGGTGCTTTCATTTGAAGAAATTATTAGATTATCAAAAATCTTCGTTAATTTAGGTGTAAATAAAATTAGAATAACCGGTGGCGAACCATTAGTAAGAAAAAATGTATCTCATCTTATTAAATCATTATCAGAAATTGATGAAAATCTTGATATTGCAATGACAACTAATGGTTACCTTTTGAGTAAATATGCTTCAGAACTGCATGATGCTGGCTTAAAAAGACTTACTGTAAGTTTAGATTCACTACATAACGAAATATTTAAAAAAATGAGTGGAAAGAGTTTTGATGTTGAAAATGTATTGTCAGGTATCAAAAAAGCAAAATCAGAAGGATTTGAAAATATAAAAATAAATACTGTTGTAAGAAAAGATGTAAATGAAAATAGTATTATGGATTTAGTAGATTATTGCAGGTCAGAAGGTCACATTTTGAGATTTATTGAATATATGGATGTTGGAACACTAAATTCGTGGAATAGAGAAAATGTTGTAAGTTCAAATGAAATAAAGGAATTAATATCCGAAAAATATAATTTAAAATCAATCAGTAAAAATTACTCTTCTGAAACTTCAGACAGATATACTTTTTTAGATGGAAGTGGTGAAATTGGGTTCATATCATCAATCTCTAACCCATTTTGTAGCAATTGCACAAGAGCAAGAATAACAGCTGACGGAAAGTTAGTAACTTGCCTTTTTTCTAATAAGGGTATGAATTTGAAAGCTCTTTTAAGAAGCAGAAAATCTGATGAAGAAATACTTTTTGAGATAAGTAATTTATGGTCATTAAGAGATGATAAATATTCTCTTGAAAGATCTGACAATGTTAATGTTAAAAATAAAATTGAAATGTTTCAGACAGGTGGATAATTATTCATCTAAGGGATTAGATAGCAAGTCATTTCTTGTAGACAAGTAAATACTATCCAGCGCCTTGTTATTGCTTAAATTTGGTGAAACTTCTCCTGATTCCCACCTTAAAACTGTTCCTCTAGTTACACCAACTTTCTTACCGAACCTTGATCTATTCAAGCCTAGTTTATTTCTTAATTTTAAAATATTAATTTTATTCCATCTAAAAATCGGACTTACCTCAGGGGTTTCCTTAAAAGAACTTCTGCCGGACGTAGTGTAATTTAAAAACTCATCTATATCTTCTTTTGAGCCTAAAACAAGTGGAGTTCTTTGATGAAAATTTTCTGGTTCAATGTCAAGAATTTCTTTCTCCATTGAAACTGCATTACCTCCAGCAGATGTAAATATTAAAGCTAATGGGTTTGCTTCATACATCAACCTTAATTTACCTTCTTGGCGAGACTTATCAGGAGGATAAGCAAAAATCCCTCCCTTAATTAGAGTTCTGTGAGCATCTGCAACGAGTGATCCTACATATCTTAAACTCCTATTTTTGCTTGATGTTCCAGTTGGATTTTTATTATTTAAAACCCATTTTTTTATATTGCTTTCCCAAGAGGTAAAATTACCCTCATTTATCGAGTAAATTGAGCCATTTTTTGGAACTCTTATTTCATCTCTTGAAATTAAATATTCTTTCTTATCCGGGTCAAGTGTGAATTCACTTACTTTATTATTTATACAAATTAGAAAGATATCTGAAGGACCATAAAGAGAATATCCTGCGCTAATAAAGTATCTTCCAGATTTGTTAAAACTTGTTACCCCATAATCTGTATTTCTAATAATTCCAAAAATAGTTCCTATAGGCATATTTACTGAAATATTTGATGAACCGTCGAGTGGGTCTGCGACAACCATAAACCTTGATGTTTCATTAAACATAATAGGTTCATTTATCTCTTCACTTGCGTATCCTGCACATGATTTATTTTTTTTAAGAGAATCAATAAGTTTTTTATTTGCAATTTGATCAAGCACCTGAACTTCTTCGCCTTGAATATTTACTTCATTGGCAGACCCTCTTATCTGCTTTAATCCAGTAACTCTTGTGTCCATGGCAATATCAACTGTTGCATCTGCAATAGAACAAATTAAAGAAATTAATTCCAAATTTTCTTCACTTTTTTCTGATAACTCTTTATTTAGATAGTTGAGAAGATTCATTTATTTTTTTTAATCATGTTTTGCTATATATTAAATTAAACTATATTTCTTATAATTGCATCTTGGAGAAGTAAATTATGAAAAATTCTGAAAAAGTAAATCAAATCCTTTCTTGGTATGATCATGAAAATGAAGGAACAAAGAAGAATATTGAGAGACTGCTGAATTCTGGTTACCTAGCAGGAACTGGTAAATTAGTGATTCTTCCAGTTGACCAAGGATTCGAACATGGTCCTTCTAAATCATTTGTTCCAAACCCTGATGCTTTCGACCCAGATTATCACTTTAATTTTGCTATTGAAGCGGGCTGCAATGCTTATGCAGCACCTTTAGGTTTTTTGGAGCATGGAGCAAAAAAATTTGCAGACAAACTCCCATTGATTTTAAAACTCAATAATTCTGATTCGCTTTATGGTGGAGACCCTATTCAGGTAATGACATCTTCCGTTGACGATGCTGTGAGGTTAGGATGTGTTGCTGTAGGATTCTCTATCTACCCTGGTTCAGATTCATCTCCAAAGATGTATTCAGAATTAAGAAAAATTACGCATGAGGCAAAATCCAAAGGGCTTGCTGTAGTTGTATGGAGCTACCCAAGAGGTGGAAAATTAAAAAAAGAAGATGAAACTGCAATTGATGTTGTAAGTTATGCTGCTCATATCGCAGCCCAAATGGGTGCAGATATTATAAAAATAAAACCACCAACAATGCACATTAGTAAGGAAGATGTATCTAACTTATACTCAAATCATAATGTAAAAATTGACAGTCTTTCTGAAAGGATTTCTTATTGTATCAAGTCTTCATTTAATGGAAAGAGAATAGTTATTTTTTCTGGGGGGCCTGCTAAAGGTGAAGAAGAAATACTTAATGAAATTAAAGAAATTGCTGAAGGCGGAGGATTTGGATCAATTGTTGGAAGAAATTCTTTTCAAAGGCCATTTCATGAAGGCGTGTCCCTGATGAGAAAAATTATGGATATATATAAATCGGCATGATTGAGATTTATACCGACGGAGCTTGTTCAGTAAATCCAGGAATTGGTGGATGGGGAGCAGTGTTAATTTATGAATCTGGAGTCGAAAAGGAAATATATGGCTCTGAAATCGAAACAACTAACAATAGAATGGAAATAACTGCTGTTATAAAAAGTCTTGAAGAGTTAGGGGATGAACAAGATATTAAAATTTATTCCGATAGTACTTATGTGATAAATACTATTACTAAAAACTGGAAAAGAAACGCTAATAATGACTTATGGGACATACTTGATAAATTACTTAGTGATAAAAAGGTTGTTTGGCAATGGGTTAAAGGTCATTCAGGCAATAAATATAACGAAATTGCAGATAAATTAGCTGTAAATGCAATCAACGAATTAAAAAAAAATAATTCCTCAGAACTTTCCCATCTTGATGATGATGGAAGTATAAAAATGGTAGATGTTTCGGAAAAACAAATTACTTCTAGGGTCGCTGTGGTTAGCGGGAAGGTTGTCATGAAAAAAGAAACATTGGAAATTATAAAAAAGGGCGAATTAGCTAAAGGAGATATATTTACCCTTTCAAGAACTGCTGGAATAACAGCTGCAAAATCTACTCCTACTCTTATCCCACTTTGTCACACTATTCCTTTAAGTGAAATAAAAATTGAGATTGAGCCCGACGATAAATTGCCCGGTCTAAATGTATATTGTTCGACGAAAGCAGACTGGAAAACCGGTGTTGAGATTGAAGCATTCACGGGTGTATCAATAGCTTGTGTGACAATTTATGATATGTGCAAGGCTGTAGATAAATCAGCATACATTACAGATATAAAACTTGAAAAAAAATCTGGTGGGCTTAGCGGGGATTATTCAAGGTAAGATAATTTTTTATAAAGAAAGAAATTAAATTTTAATTGACTTAGCTTTAATACCTACCTAAACTATTTTCTCGAGTTGGCAACGTAGCTCAGGGGTCAGAGCGGGGTCTTCATAAGGCCTAGGTCGGAGGTTCAAATCCTCCCGTTGCCACCATTCAAAATTCCCACAATTCTTTCTGTTATTCTGTCAGATGATGACTTCTCAGCGAAACCTGCAAACTGATCTTTTATTAACTTTCTTCCATCTTGCTCTAGGGTAGGGTCTTGAAGATAATCTTTAATTGAATTATCTAGAGAATCAAAATTTTCAACTATCTTTGTTCCGTTCAATTTCATTAATCTTTGATAATGATCAACGTTATATCTATTTTTAACCGATAGTTTTTCATTAACATTAACAGCTCCTTCAAAGGATATATTAATTACTGGTGTATCAGTGCAGGAAGAATCAATAGCAAATGTACTTTGGCCGCAGATAACTAAGTCTGTTTTTTTTAGAATCAAATTTACTTTGATCATATCATCCCTAAAATCATCCGGATTATAATTTTCTAGTTGAGGAGAATTGAATAATCTTACAAATGGATATTTTTTAAATTCATCAAATCTTTCCATGAATGTACTATCAGAGGGATGAGCTCTTAAAATAATAGTTATATCTTTTCGAGGATAGATGCCCAAAGCTATATTTTCACAAATATGATGGATGATAGACTCTTCTCCTATACCTCTGTGGGGCCTATTAGTAGCAAAAAATATTATAGACGTATCATCGTTTAGTGAAAATTCATGTTCAGGTTTTTCAATTTTAAAAAATTCAACAAAATTCTGCGTCACTTCTTCATCATTGTAGAAATAATAATCGAATTGTGGCGAACCAACTTCATAAATTTTATTGTCTTTAATTTTATGAAATTTCGTTAGTTCTTCTCTCATTACAGGATTCCATACCCAATATTCATC